>Ga0208219_1000397_pt1 | contig 15666 bp, 18 predicted proteins | sample NGESurshal072012_7_FD_184469 | JGI IMG/M metagenome (GOLD analysis project Ga0208219, IMG submission 184469) | Arctic peat soil microbial communities from Barrow, Alaska - NGEE Surface sample 53-2 shallow-072012 (SPAdes) | ecosystem: Environmental > Terrestrial > Soil > Wetlands > Peat ... | reverse complement strand
CTGCAACCCCCCGCCTTTCCTCGATCTGTTCGTCGATTGAGGAGGCTCGAGATGATCCAGCAAGGTCAGGTGTTCAAGTGAAGGCGAAGGGCATGGACGGCCAGCAGTCTCAGGCGCGTGTCTTGCGCCGGAGGACGGCGGTCGTGCGTCTGACCAACCTCACGACGGCGCGCGGTGTGATCACGACCGGCGCCTCGCTGCCCGGCGGATAGAGGTCGGCCTTGTGCCTCATTTCCTGGGGCGACGTCGGTCGCGGCCGGCCTCGCCGAGATATCCCTCGGTCGCGAGCGCTGCGACGCGAACGAGTCGCTTCGGGCCGACCCGCCGCACGAGAGACGCGAGCGCGATCGTGTTCACGCCGGTCTGAATGATTCTCTTGAGGTTCGTTCGTCTCATCGGATCTCCCTTTCATCGGTTTCGGGTGCACAGACAGCCGTTCCGGTCCCGCCTTCGTCCGCACGCGGGACAGAGCTTTCGCACCTTCACTTTGAGCGCGCCTTTGGCGGTGCCCGCGCGGACCATGAGCCAAGCAGCGCCGGCGGTAGCAATGAAGGAGACGGACTGCGCGATCGTGAGATGCATCAGGCGGCCCGTCCCGCGTATGCAAACGGATGGTTGAAGACGTCGAGTGCGTTGCGGGCCGACGCGTTGATGCGCGCGGTTCGTCCGCTGCGACGATGCGTTACGGAGGGGTAGGGGGCCTCGCCGCAGCAGATGCCAGCCCACGAACGGCTCGGCCCGGAGCGAGTAATATCAGATCATCTTGTCATATGATCTATGTCGATGACGGCTGTTTACTACGAAGGAGGCGGCAGGTTCAGCCTCGGGACGGCGCAGCCGCAGGCGCCGGGCGAGGGCGAGGTGCGGATCGATGTCGCCTACTGCGGGGTCTGCGGCACCGACTTGCACATCGCCCACGGCGCGATGGATCAGCGTGTGCGCCCTCCACAGGTGATCGGCCACGAGATGTCCGGCGTCATCGCCGAGATCGGCGCGGGAGTCGACGGATTCCGGATGGGCGACCCGATCGTCGTTCGGCCGCTCGATGCCCGCGCCGAGACGCCGGCCGACAAGGGATACGGCCACGTCAGCCGCGGGCTGAAGTTCCTCGGCATCGACACACCTGGGGCCTTCCAGCGCTCATGGACCGTTCCCGCCTTCACGCTCCATCACCTGCCGGCCTCCGTCGATCTGCGGCTTGCCGCTTTGGTCGAGCCGCTCGCGGTGGCCTGCCACGACGTGCGTCGAGCCGAGCTTCATGCCGGAGAGAGCGCACTCGTGATCGGCGCCGGCCCGATCGGGCTCCTCGTCGCGCTTGCGGCGCGCGCGAAGGGAGCGCGCGTGATCGTCAGCGAGGTGAATCCGGCTCGTCTCGCCTTCGCGGCCGACCTCGGCTTGGAGACGATCGATCCGGGCGTCGACGTCGTCGGCCGCGTCACCGAGATGACCGACGGTGCCGGAGCAGACGTCGTCTTCGAGGTATCCGGCGCGCCGGCGGCGGCACTGGCGATGACGCAGGCCGCGTCCATTCGCGGGCGCGTCGTCGTCGTGGCGATCTATCCCGACCCGCAACCGGTCCGGCTGTTCGACCTCTTCTGGAAAGAGCTGGAAGTGCGCGGGGCACGTGTGTACGAGCCGGAGGATTACGAGCGAGCGATCGAGGTCGTGGCATCCGGAGCACTGCCTCTCGAGAGGCTGATCAGTCGTGTTGAGCCGCTCGAACGTCTGCCCGAGGTGTTCAAGGAGCTCTCGGCCGGTACGGCCGACATCAAGGTGCTCGTCGATTGCCGAGCCTGAGCTTCGACCTGTCCGGGAAGACCGCGCTCGTCACCGGCGCGCGCCGCGGCATCGGCCAGGCTGCCGCCCATGCGCTCGCCGGTGCGGGCGCCGCGGTCGTCGGCGCCAGCGCCTCCGCCGACGACAGCGACGAGTTCCCCTCGTTCCGCTGCGACTTCTCCGACCGCGAGGCGGTCTACGCACTCGTCGAAGCGCTACCGGCGATCGACATCCTCGTCCTGAACGCCGGCACGATCGAGCGCAAGCCCGCCGCCGAGCACGGCGACGACATCTGGGATCGCGTGCTCGAGGTCAACCTGACGGCGCCGTTCATCCTCGCCCGCGAGCTCGGCCGGCTGATGGTCGAACGGGGTGCCGGCAAGATCGTCTTCGTCGCATCGCTGCTCTCCTTCCAGGGCGGAATCACCGTCCCCGGGTACGCCGCGAGCAAGGGCGGCATCGCCCAGCTGATGAAGGCGCTCGCGAACGAATGGGCGAGTAAGGGCGTCAACGTCAACGCAATCGCTCCCGGCTATGTGGCCACGGACAACACCGAGGCCCTGCGCCGGGACGAGACTCGTTCCCGGCAGATCGTCGAGCGCATTCCGGCCGGCCGCTGGGGTGTGCCCGACGATCTCGCCGGCGCGTTTGTCTTCTTGGCCTCGCCGGCCTCCGATTACGTTCACGGCGTCGTTCTCCCGGTCGACGGTGGATGGCTCGGACGATGAAAGGGCGCGTCGTGCCGGTGCTCACCGCCGACAACGCAGACGACGCGGTGCGGGCCTGCGAGGCGATCCTCGCCGGCGGGCTGTCCTCGGTCGAGATCACCTTCCGCACCGACGCGGCCGTGGAGGCGATCCGCCGTGCCTCGCAACTCGATGGTCTCATCGTCGGGGCCGGCACCGTTCTCAGCGAATCGCAACTGGCGGCGGCCGTCGATGCCGGTGCGCAGTTTGCCGTCGCGCCGTCGACCAACGAGGCCGTTGTCCGTGCCGCTCACCAGTCCGGTATCGAAGTCGTGCCGGGCGCCGCGACGCCGACCGAGATCGACCGAGCGCGAGCCCTCGGCTGTCATGTCGTCAAGATCTTCCCGGCCTCGACCCTTGGCGGGCCGGCTTTCATCAAGGCGGTTGCCGCAGTCTTCCCCGACGTCGAGTTCGTCCCCACCGGCGGAGTCAATCCGGAGAACCTCGGCGACTACCTCGCTCTGCCGTCGGTCCTCGCGTGTGGAGGCACGTGGATCTGCGAGCCCGCACTGCTCCGTGACGGCCGCTTCGACGAGGTCGAGCGGCGCGCTCGAGAGACTGCGAGCGTGCTGGCGGCATGAACATCCGCTCCCGCGAGGAATGTCGCTTCGACCTCGTCGCGCTCGGTGAGGTGATGCTGCGCTTCGACCCGGGCGATGGACGGATTGCCACGACGCGCTCGTTTGCCGTGTCGGAGGGCGGAGGCGAGTACAACGTCGCACGCGGCCTTCGGCGCTGCTTCGGGCTTCGGAGCGCGATCGTCACCGCCTTCGCCGACAACCCGGTCGGACGGTTGCTCGAGGATCTGATCCTCCAGGGCGGCGTCGACCAGTCCTATGTCAGATGGCTGCCGTACGACGGCATCGGTCGCGGTGTGCGCAACGGGCTCAACTTCGTCGAGCGTGGTTTCGGCGTTCGCGCTGCGCTCGGCTGTTCCGATCGCGGTCACGCGGCTGCGTCCGAGCTGGCGCCCGGCGATGTCGACTGGGATCGCATCTTCGGCGACGACGGCGCACGCTGGTTCCACTGTGGAGGGATCTTCGCCGCTCTCTCCGAATCGGCAGCCGCCGTCGTTCTCGAGGCGATGACGGCGGCGCGTCGCCACGGCGTGATCGTTTCCTTCGACCTCAACTACCGTCCGTCGCTGTGGCAGTCGCGCGGAGGGCGGCCGGCCGCTTCGGCAACGAATCGCATCCTCGTGGAGCTGGTCGACGTCCTCCTCGGAAACGAAGAGGACTTCTCGGCGGCGCTCGGCTTCCAGCTCGACGGAATCTCGGAGTCGCACACCGATCTCGACGTCGCTTCCTACGAGAGCCTGCACGCCGAGGTGCTCGCCGGCTACCCGAACCTTGCGGTCGTGGCGACATCCCTGCGTGAGGCGCGCAGTGCGACCGTCAACGACTGGAGCGGGGTGTGCAGCAGCCGGGAAGAGTTCGTCGTCGGCCCGCAGATGCGCGGACTCGAGATCTTCGACCGAGTCGGCGGAGGCGACTCCTTCGCCTCCGGTCTGATCTACGGGATGCTCGAGGGCGCCGACCTCGAGACAGCACTCGCCTACGGTGTTGCACACGGGGCGCTGGCGATGACGACGCCCGGGGACACCTCGATGGCCTCCCTTGCCGAAGTGCGGCACGTCATGCGCGGCGGTGCGCCGCGCGTCGTCCGCTGATGCGAAAGATCCTCGACGCTCACCTCCATCTCTGGGATCCGTCCGAGCGCACTCACGACTGGCTCGAGGAGGTGCCGATCCTTCGTCGGCGCTTCGGCCCCGAAGACGTCGATGGCGGCCGTTACGACCTCGCCGGCGCGGTCTTCGTCCAGGCCGACTGCCGCGACGAAGAAGCGCTCGGCGAGGTGCGCTGGGTCAACGAGGTTGCTCGGCCGCTCGTACGAGGCGTCGTCGCCTATGCACCGGTCCACCTCGGAGCCGCCGCCGAGCCTCAGTTGTCGGCGCTCGCCGACGAGCCGCTCGTCGTGGGCGCGCGGCGGTTGCTGCAAGGAGTTCCGGATGAAGCGATCCTCGACCGGCATCTCCGAGAAGGCGTGCAGCTCCTCGCCGAACGCGAACTGACCTTCGACATCTGCGTGAGCCACGACCAGCTTCCGGCCGTGTCGACGCTCGTAGAGGCATGCGGAGAGACGTCGTTCGTGCTCGAGCACCTTGGCAAACCGCCGGTCGCCGCCGCCTGTCTCGATCCCTGGCGCGACGATCTCGCACATCTCGCCTCCTTCTCAAACGTCAGCTGCAAGCTCTCCGGCCTCGCCACCGAAGCACGTGCCGGTTGGACGAGCGGGGATGTCCGCCCGTATCTCGAGCATGCGCTCGAGGTCTTCGGGCCGGACCGCTGCATGATCGGCAGCGACTGGCCGGTGCTGACGCTCACCGGGACGATGGAAGAGTGGTTCGATGCCGTTCTCGACGTCGTCGGCGAGCTCGCAGCGGATGATCAGCAGGCTGTGCTGCTCAGAACTGCGGCAACCGTGTACGGGATCGAGGCTTGATGGCGATTCCGGCCCGCATGACTGAACTTTCGCTCGGCTGCGCACAGCTCGGAAACCTCTATCGCACGGTCAGCGACGACGAGGCCGCGGCCACGGTCCACGCCGCCTGGGACCTCGGCATCCGCTACTTCGACACGGCGCCGCACTACGGTCTCGGCCTCTCCGAGCGCCGGCTCGGTGTGGCGCTCGCCGGCCGCAACCGCGACGACTACGTGCTCTCGACGAAGGTGGGACGGATGCTGGAGCCGCTCGCCCCTCCGTATGGGCGTGACGACGGCGGCTTCAACGTTCCCGCGACGCATCGGCGCGTCTGGGACTTCAGCCGCGACGGCATCCTGCGCTCGCTCGAGGAGAGCCTCGAGCGGCTTGGGCTCGACCGCGTCGACGTCGTGTATCTGCACGATCCCGACGAGCACTGGGCGGAGGCGCTGAACGAGGGCTACCCGGCACTCGAGGAGCTGCGTCGTCAGGGGCTTGTCTCTTCGATCGGCGCCGGCATGAACCAGGCGGCGATGCTGGCCGATTTCGTGCGGTACACGGATGTCGACATCCTCATGCTCGCCGGCCGCTACACGCTGCTCGAGCAAGGAGCGCTCGACGAGCTTCTACCGCTCTGCCTCGAGCATGGCGTCGGCGTCGTCGCCGCCGGCGTCTTCAACAGCGGCGTCCTTGCGCGTGAGGATCCGCCTGACGACGCCAAGTACGACTACGGCGAAGCGGCCGGAGAGATCGTCGACAAGGCACGCCGAATCGCTGAGATCTGCCGGCTTCACGGTGTCTCGCTCCCGGCAGCAGCGATCGCCTTCCCGGCTGCGCACCCGGCTGTCGTGAGCGTCTGCCTCGGCGCCCGCTCGCCCGAGCAGATCGGGGGCAACGTCGCGCTCCACGCGCAGCCGATCCCAGCTGGCCTCTGGAGCGAGCTCAAATCCGAACGTCTGCTGCGCGACAACGCACCCACGCCCAGCTGATGTCGTACGTCGCTCTCCATTCGGTGCTCAAGGCCGGCCGCGAGGAGGACTACGACGTCGTCCATGCGCGGATACCGGACGACCTGCTCGATGTGCACCGTCGCGCAGGCATTCGCGACTGGTGGATCTGGCGCAGCGGGCGTGACCTCTTCCACCTCGTCGATTGCGACGATCTTCCGAGCGCATTCGCCGAGCTCGACCGCGACCCCGCGAACGAACGGTGGCAAGCCTTCATCGGGGAGTTCGTCGACCACCTCGAGCGGCCGGCGGGCGAGCCGACGCTGCCGCTCGTTTGGCGGATGCGCGACCAAGCTCTCGTTGACGAGCGCCGTCGCCGTACGACCATATGATGACTCGCGTGGAAGGCACACCTCGTCTGGTCGACGGAGAGCTGCGGCGCGACGGGGGGCGGCAGCGGCGCCCCGCCCGCTTCGCCTCGGTCGTCGTCGAGGAGCTCGCCACTCTGATCATCGGCGGCAACTACCCCGAGGGGGCCGTCCTTCCGACCGAGCCGGCGCTCTGCGAGGAATTCGGCTTCAGCCGGACGGTCGTCCGCGAGGGACTGAAGCTGCTGGAGGAGCGCGGGCTCGTACGCGTCGAGCAGGGGAGAGGGACGACAGTCCAGCCGCGCAGCTCGTGGGACCTCCTCGACCCCGTCGTCCTACAGATCGCCCTCGCATACGACGACGACCTGACGCTCCTCGACGACCTCATCTCGATCCGTCGCCTCCTCGAGCGCGAGATGGGCGCGCAGGCCGCGACCAAGCTCACCGACGTAGAGCTCAGGGAGCTCGAGGCCATCGCCGACGAGATGGATCATGCATACGACGACTACGACCGTTTCCGCGACTACGACAATGCGTTCCACGCGATCATCATGCGGGCGTCCGGAAACGAGATCGGGCTCACGATCGTTCGCGTCATCCATCGCCATGGCGGCGCAACGGCCCCGCTCGCTTCGGGCGCGTCGCGGGCGGCTCTCAAGCGGACCGTCGCCGAGCATCGCGAGATCCTCGAGGCGCTGGCCTCCCGCGACGGAGAACTGGCCGGAGACCGGATCTCCGCGCACATCGAAGCCCGTTGGACGGAGAGGAAGAAGCGCCGGAATCCGTAGGGTCCTCTTGACAGCAGGTGATCATTCGTATGATGATCACCACCGATGCGGATCGCGGCGGTCGACGTTGACCTGATACCCCTCCCGGCGGTCACGCCCCGATTTGCATGGCGGCGCGGCCTCCGCGGGTCGGCTCCGGCGAGAACGACAGCGGTTCTCCGGATCACGACGGACGACGGAGCCGTGGGTGAGGCCTACCACGAGTGGAGCGGCCCCATGCTCGGCGACATCGTCGATCGGATCCTCCGCGAGGAACTCGTCGGGGAGCGCGCCGACCGCCGCGAGTGGTTGTGGCACCGGTTGTGGGAGCTCGACCGCACCGAGGAGTTCCCGATCTGGGTGTTCGGCATCGTCGACGTCGCGCTCTGGGACCTGGAGGGGCGCGTCCTCGGCGTACCGGTCCACCGGCTCCTCGGGACCTACCGGGAAGAGATTCCCGCCTACGCGTCGACGACGACGTTCGCCACGACCGAGGAGTTCCTCGACGTCGTCGACCAGTGCCTCGAGCTCGGCTATCCGGCGATCAAGCTCCATGCCTGGGGAGATGCTCGCGCTGACGCCGAGCTGTGCCAGGCCGTGCGTGCACACGTCGGCGAGGGCATCGACCTCATGTACGACGGGTCGGCTGCCTTCGACCTGACCGACGCCGTCTATCTCGGTCGTGCGCTCGGCGAGGCCGGCTACCTCTGGTACGAGGAGCCGATGCGTGAGTTCAACGTGACCGCGTACAAGTGGCTCGCCGACCGCGTCGAGGTACCACTCCTCGTCGGCGAGACCTCCGACGGCAGCCACCTCAACACTGCGGACTTCATAGCGTCCGGCTGCGCGTCGTTCGTCCGCACGAGCGCCAATCACCGCGGCGGGATCACTGGCGCGATGCGAATCGCTCACCTCGCCGACTCCTTCCGGCTCCGTGCCGAGGTTCACGGACCGACCGAGCCGGCGGTGCATCTCTGCATGGCCATTCCGAACTGCACCTACTACGAGTCGCTCGTCACCTCGAACCCAGCCACGCGGGAGTCGCGCGTCGGTCCGGACGGTCTCGTCCGCGCCCCGACGGCGCCGGGAATCGCGCTGCCGGACTTCGTAGTGGAACGACACGCATCCAAGGTCTAAGACTTGTTCAGGGAGAGGAGGATCACACGCATGAAGTCATCCAACAGTCGTAGGCTTCGCGCCGTCTGGCTCGGAGGTTGTGTCGCGGCCGTCGCGGTCGTGGTCGCGGGAACAGCAGGAGGCTCGTCGGCGAGTGTCTCGACGGCGTCGAAGGCGTCGTCCGCACCGCTTGTCGTCTGGTACGACGCGGCACGTGCTGCGTACGTGAAGGAGTACAAGGCAACTCATCCGCACGCCAACGTCAAGTGGGTCCTGTACAGCGGCGACAACAACGGCGACGGAACGCTGCAATCGAAGTTCTCGCTGTACAACCGCGTCGGGTGGAAGTCGGGAGTTGCCCCGGACGTCGTCTTCGACGAGGAGAACTACGAGGCCGGCTGGCTCGGTCTGCCTCCGTTCAACGACCTGCTCAACCTGAAGCCTTATATCTCCAAGAGCGTTTGGAGCAAGGACGAGGGCCTGGGCGATTGCATGATCAACGGTCAGCTTCTCTGCCTGCGTAACGACAACGCAGCCAACGTCCTCTGGGTCAACACCAAGCTGTTCAGCCAATTCTTCCCGGGCAAGCAGCCTCCGACGACCTGGCAGGACTACGCAGCTGACGGTCAAGCACTCGTCAAGAACCATCCCGGCTACTACATCGGCGAGTTCGGGCAGCCGTGGGACGCCGAGACCTACCTGTGGGGCAACGAGTGCCCACTCAACCAGACGGTCGGACGGCAGGTGCTCCTGAGCAATCCCAACTCGCCGAACTGCACGACGATCGCGCATCTGATCGACTCTGCGCTCGGCGCGTTCACGCACGACGGCCCGTTCACGACGGCGTGGGTCACCAACAAGACCGCTCAGCACATGGTCATGGACATCGGCGCGATCTGGCAGGGCGGTGCCATCTATCCGACCGGTTCGGGCTCGCAAGGTCCCGGAACCGATGTGATGGAGGCCTACCCGCCGCCCGTGGCGACCAACGGCGCCCATGTGACCGGCTCGATCGGCGGCGGCCTGTGGATGGTCACGTCGCACACCAAGCAGCCGAAGGCGGCTGCGGCACTGGTGGCGTACATGGTCACGAGTTCGAAGATCCAGGGCGACCCGGCCGTCACGCAGGGCCTGCCCGCATATGCGCCCGACCAGGACACGTGGCTCAAGTCGCTCGACGGCGTTTTCGCCAACCCGACGGCGACCGAGGCTGCCATCAAGCAGGCGGCCGGCGAGATCTGGACCGGATGGAGCCCGGTGCCGTGGAGCGTCGAGTCCATCTTCGGCAACTCCGTGACGCCGGCCCTCGTCTCGGGCGGCACGTTCACAGCGGCGCTGTCGACGCTCGCGGGGAACATCAAGTCCGCGGCTCAGAGCGCCGGCTGGCAGGTCAAGGGATAGGCAAGCAGGAGCCGAGACGGTAAGTAGTAGGTAACGCATGACCGTCCCTTCAGCAGCAGCTGTTCCCGACGGGCGCGCGAGCGCCCGTCGGGGCAACTGGGCCGCTGGAAAACGTGAGCATCCCCTTGCCGGGAGCTCGCGGACGGCCGGGTACTTCTTCGTCGCGATCTACGTTGCGCTGCTGGCGCTCCTCGGCATCGCGCCGGTCGTCTACGCGATCTACCTCGCCCTCAGCAACTCCGGCGGCTTCGGCTCGAGTTTCGTCAACGCCTTCAACGACTACCGCTTCCTGCCGGCGTTCGAGCACATCCTCGAGTTCATGGGGCTCTGGCTCGTCAGCCAGACGATTCTCGTCGTCGGGTTGACGTTGATGCTGCACAACCTGGCCCAGCGCGTTGGAGCGGTCTTCCGTTTCCTCTTCTACATCCCGGGGGCTCTCGCGGGAGCCGCCAGCGTCATCGTCTGGCTCTTCATGCTCGACCCGAGCGCGAGCCCGTTTGCGTTCGTTCTGCATTGGTTCGGCTACGCGCAGTTCAACAACACGATCGCGCCGGGGAACCTCCCCGCGATCTTCGCGATCATGGCTTTCTGGACCGGTGCCGGCGGATGGATCGTCGTGATGTACGGCGCGTTGAACAACATTCCGCACGAGCTCCTCGAGTCGGCTCAGATCGACGGCGCCAATGCCTTCAAGACGGCGCTCTTCATCAAGCTCCCGCTGATCCGCAAGTGGGTCGTGTACATGCTCGTCCTCTCGTTCGCCGGCGGGACGCAGCTTTTCGTCGAGCCGACGGTGCTCGGCTCGGCGGCTCTCGGCGTCGGAGTCAGCAAGTACTGGTCGCCGAATCAGCTCGCCTGGTTCGTGGCATCTCAGTACGACAACTTCAACGAAGCCGCCGCGATCTCGGTTGTCCTGCTCGTTCTCGGTCTCGCCATTGCGGCAGTCCTCGTCTGGCGGGGAAGGCTGTTCGAGGCCGAATGATGGCGCTTCCGAGACGTCACGCCATTCAGGTCGTCGCCCTCGTGATCCTGCTGTTTTTCACGGCGTTCTTCTTCGTGCCGATGATCTGGCTCTTCCTGGCGCCGACCAAGACCGACGGCCAACTGCTGACACAGTCGCCGTTCGCGTTCGGCAGCTTTCACACGCTCGCGCAGACGTTCCACCGTGTCGTCACGTACAGCGGTCACAGCGTCCTGACCTGGCTGAAGAACTCCGCGATCTACTCCTTCGGCGGCACCGCGCTGGCCGTCGTCGCCGCGATTCCCGCCGGCTACGGACTGGCACTGACGCAGTTCATCGGCCGTCGCCTGCTGCTCTCGATCACGCTCGTCGTGATGATCATGCCGGCGACCGCGCTCGTGCTGCCGCTCTTCCTCGAGATCAACAAGCTCGGCCTGTACGGCACCATCTGGTCGCTGATCCTGCCGTTCGGCTTCTTCCCGTTCGGCGTCTATCTCGCCTACATCTACTTCTCGTCGACCATCCCGAGGGATCTCCTCGCGGCCGCACGGATCGACGGAGCCGGCGAGTGGGCGGTGTTCCGATACATCGCGCTGCCGCTCGCACGCCCGATCGTCTCGCTCGTCGGGTTCTTCGCGTTCGTCGCCTCTTGGAACAACTTCTTCCTTCCGTTCGTGATGACGTACGACAGCTCGCAGTACCCGCTGCAGGTCGGGCTGCAGCAGCTGATCGGATCGACGGCGTCGTTCAATCCGGCGAACTTTTCGGCCGGGAGCAGCATCGTCGTTCTCCACCGGCCCGACCTGGCAATGGCGGTGATCGTTGCGATCGCGCCCGTATTGATCGTCTTCCTGTTCGCGCAGCGTGCTCTCGTCTCGGGAATGCTCGCGGGCGCGACCAAGGAGTAGCAGAGGAGACCCATGGCAACTGTGACCTTTGATGGTGCGACTCGGATCTATCCGAAGACCGAACAAGCAGCGGTCGATGCCCTCGACCTCGAGGTGGACGACGGCGAGCTTCTCGTTCTTGTCGGGCCTTCCGGGTGCGGGAAGACGACCACGCTCCGAATGCTCGCCGGTCTCGAGCACGTCGACGAGGGCTCGATCAGGATCGACGGCAAGGATGTCGTGGACCTCGCGCCGCGCGACCGCGACATCGCCATGGTGTTCCAGAACTACGCCCTCTATCCGCACATGAACGTCGCGCAGAACATGGGCTTCGCGCTGCGCATGGCAGGCGTGGCGAAGGCCGAGATCGACGAGCGCGTTCGGGCGGCTGCGAAGATCCTCGAGATCGAGGGCTATCTCGAGCGGAAGCCGCGCCAGCTGTCGGGCGGGCAGCGACAGCGAGTCGCCATGGGGCGCGCGATCGTCCGCCAGCCGCGGGTCTTCCTGATGGACGAGCCGCTCTCCAACCTCGACGCGAAGCTACGCGTCGCCACCAGAGCCGAGATCGCCGCACTCCAGCGCAACCTCGGCGTGACGACGCTCTATGTCACCCACGACCAGGTCGAGGCGATGACCATGGGCGATCGCGTCGCTGTGATGAAGGACGGCTTGCTTCAACAGTGCGACACGCCGCGCGTCCTCTACGAGGACCCTGTCAACGCCTTCGTTGCCGGGTTCATCGGCTCCCCGCCGATGAACCTCGTCGCAGGGGTCGTCGAGTCCGGTGGTGTACGGCTCGGCTCGACCCTCCTTCGGGTGGCCGACGGTGTCCCGAGCCCGCCCGGAGCGGCTGTGACCGTTGGCCTCCGGCCGGAATCGCTCTTCCTCGCTCCTGCCGCGGAGGGGATTCCGGCGACGGTCAGCATCGTGGAGGAACTCGGGGCAGAAGCGTTCGTCTACGCGCAACTGGTCAGCGCGACCGGGGCCGGGAACGGCCTGAACGTCAAGGGCAACATCATCGCGCGCGTCGAGCCGAGCACCGCACCTCGTAACGGCGAGGTGATCCATCTCGGGGTCAAGGAGGGGTCGCTGCTCTTCTTCGACGCCGAGTCAGGTGATCGCATCCGCCGTCGCGGCGAGTGAAGCCACACGAAGATCGAGAGGTCTGGCTCGTCGCCGGCGCACAGGAGATGTACGGCCCTGGTGTGCTTTGCGCCGTAGAGGAACACGTTCGGGAGGTCGCTGCTTCGCTCGACAGTGCGCCGACGATGCCGGTCCGCGTTCGTGATCGCGGTTTTGCCGCCTCGGCATCGGCGTGATGCGCGACCTCAGGAAGCTGGTCCGGCGAGCTCGAGAGGACACATCATCTCGACTGTGACCTATAGCAGCGCTTCCCGGATCTATCCGAAGGCGACGACGAAGGCCATCAATGAATTGAGCCTCGAGATCGGCGACGGCGAGTTCATCGTGCTGGTCGGGCCGTCGGGATGCGGCAAGACGACGAGCTTACGGATGCTGGCCGGTCTCGAGCAGGTCGACGAAGGCGACATCTTGATCGACGGCCAAAGCGTCGTGCACCTGGCGCCGCGTGAGCGGGATATCGCGATGGTCCTGCAGAACTTCGCGCTCTATCCGCACATGAATGTTGCCGACAACCTCGGGTTCGCATTGCGCATCGCAAAGCTCCCGAAGCCGGAGATCAAGGCGCGGGTGGCCGAGGTGGCGAAGATCCTCGAGCTTGAGGACTACATGGACCGCAAGCCGGCCCAGCTGTCCGGCGGTCAGCGGCAGCGCGTGGCCATGGGCCGTGCGATCGTCCGCCAGCCGCGCGTGTTCCTCATGGACGAGCCGCTGTCGAATCTCGATGCGAAGCTCAGGGTCGCGACGCGCTCCGAAATCGCCTCGCTGCAACGACGGCTCGGTGTGACGACCGTGTACGTGACTCACGACCAGGTCGAAGCGATGACGATGGGTGACCGCGTGGCCGTGATCAAGGACGGCGTCCTGCAGCAGGTCGACGTCCCGAGCGTGCTCTACGAATCGCCGGTCAACGCATTCGTTGCCGGATTCATCGGGTCGCCGGCGATGAACCTCATCGAGGGCACGATCGGCCCGGACGGGGTCACGGTGGGCTCAACGATCCTGCCGCTTCCGCGTCAGTTCGAGAGGGCGGTGGGATCCGGCAGGGTCACCGTCGGCGTCCGTCCCGAGTCGGTTGCGCTCGGCGGCGAAGGCAAAGGGATCCCGGCTGTCGTCAACCTCGTCGAGGAGCTCGGAGCGGAGGCCTACCTCTACGCGCAGCTCGAGCACACGGCGCGGCGGAGCGCGCTCGCTGCGGCGCCAGACTTCATCGTTCGCGTCGACCCCAAGAGCGCACCGAGGGTCGGCAGCAGGATCGAGCTGCACGTCAAGAGACAGTCGATGCTTCTCTTCGACATCGAGTCGGGTGCGCGGATCTCGGTCTAGAGCTGCGCGGCCGCGGGCATCCGGCTACGCGTTCGTCGCTCCGTATGTCGCGCTGCTCATCGCCGTCGGGATCTACCCGGTGGGCTACGCGATCGATCTCGCGTTGACGTCGTTCACCGGTCACTTCACCGGAGCAGCGAACTTCGTCGGCGCCCTCCATAACCCGAACTTCGTGCCTGCGGTCGAGAACGTCGCGACGTTCCTCGGGATCTGGCTGACGGCACTCGTCGTCTTCGTCGTCGGCCTGTCGCTGATCCTCCACTCGTTCCACCGGCGCGTCGCCGCGGCATTCCGGTTCGTGCTCTATCTTCCCGCAGCCCTCGCAGGCTCCGCGAGCGTCATGCTCTGGCTGTTCATGCTGCAGCCGGGCAAGAGCCCGTGGAGCTTCGTCTTGAGCCGGCTCGGGTACCACTCGCTCGGCGAGTCGCTCGCCCCTGCGCACCTCCCGGTGATCTTCGCGCTCATCGCGTTCTGGAGCGGTGCCGGAGCCTGGATCGTCGTCATGTACGGCGCGCTCGCGACGATTCCCGACGAGGTGCTCGAGTCCGCGCGACTCGACGGTGCCGGCGCTTGGCGGACCGCCGTGAGCGTCAAGCTGCCGCTGATCAAGAGGTGGGTCGCCTACATGGTCGTCGGCGCATTCGCGGCCGGCTCGCAGTTGTTCGTCGAGCCGCAGCTCGTGACCGAGGCCACGGGTTCGGTCGTGAATGCGACGTGGTCGCCGAACCAGCTCGCCTTCTACCTCTCGTTCCGGCTCGACAATTTCAACTACGCGGCCGCGATCTGGATCGACCTGCTGGTCGCCGCCCTCATCTGTGCAGCCCTCGTCCTGCTGCGCACGCGCCTCTTCGAGGTCGGCCACTAATGCATCTGGTCCGGCGTCGCATCTCGGCGGCCAGAGTCGGCGCGTATGCCGTCGTCACGATCTTTGCGGTGTTCTTCGGCGTGCCGGTCGTCTGGCTCGTCCTCGAGGCGATCGGCGGAAACCTCGGGCTCTGGCTGTTCAACTCGGCCTTCTACTCCACGGCGGGGACGGCGATCGCGGTCGGGGTGTGCGTTCCAGCCGGTTACGCCATCGCGACGCACGACTTCCCAGGTCGGCGAGGGCTGTTGATCCTCACGATGCTCGTCATGCTCATCCCGACGAGTGCGCTCGTGCTCCCGCTCTTCCTGGAGGCGAACTCGGTGCACCTGCTCAGCAGCCCGCTGGCTGTGATCCTTCCGTACGGCCTGTTCCCTTTCGGCGTCTACCTCTCCTATCTCTACTTCAACACCGAGCGGTTCGACGTCCTGGTCCAGACCGCGCGCCTCGACGGCTGCAACGAACGGCAGGTCTTCCGGCGTATTGCGGTCCCGCTATCCGCACCGGTCGCGGCGCTGATCGCGTTCCTCAACTTCGTCGCGAGCTGGACGAACTTCTTCCTACCTTGGGTCATGTACTGGTCGCTCGATACGACTAAGCGGTATCCGCTGGCGCTCGGAATCGCCCAACAATTGTTCGACCGCGAGACGTTCGGTAACGTGCCCGCCGTCCTCAACCTGCGCACGACCTCGCCGCCGAGCTCGATCGCATTCTTGCTCCTCGTGACGGGCGCTCCGGTCGTCGTCGTCTTCGTCTTCGCACAGCGCTGGATCGGGTCCGGCCGCGTCCAAGGCGTGTTCCGCTGACGGATCTACCACGATTGAAGGAGTGAAGAAGTGACAGAGCCGTTCTTTCCGGATGTTCCTGACGCACATCGGAGGCATCGAC
>Ga0208219_1000396_pt1 | contig 15701 bp, 14 predicted proteins | sample NGESurshal072012_7_FD_184469 | JGI IMG/M metagenome (GOLD analysis project Ga0208219, IMG submission 184469) | Arctic peat soil microbial communities from Barrow, Alaska - NGEE Surface sample 53-2 shallow-072012 (SPAdes) | ecosystem: Environmental > Terrestrial > Soil > Wetlands > Peat ... | reverse complement strand
GCCGACCCGCGCCGGGCCGCCGTCCACCAGGAACGTCTCCGCCGGAGCCGAGCCACGCTCCCCCGGGTCGGCGGCAGTGAGCTTGAAGTGCGCGGTCAGCGCGTCGAGGATGTCGTCGGCGGTGACCATGTTCTCGCGCCGCCAGCCGTGCTGCGCGTCCAGCGGCATCTGCTCGATGAACCGCAGCTCGTACCCGCGCTCCAGGCAGTACTGGAGCAGCGCGGGGGCCTCGTCGGCGTTGAGCCCGCGCATCAGCACCGAGTTGACCTTGACCGGGCGCAACCCGGCCGCCGCGGCCGCGGCCAGCCCGGCGAGGACGTCGTCGAGCCGGTTCCGCCGGGACAGCTGCTGGAACGTCTCCGGGTTCAGCGTGTCCAGCGAGACGTTGATCCGGTCCAGGCCCGCGGCCCGCAGCGGGTCGGCCAGCCGGGTCAGCCCGATCCCGTTGGTGGTCAGCGAGATCTCCGGCCGGGGCCGCAGCTCCGCGGTGCGGGCGACGATGCCGGGCAAGCCCCGGCGCAGCAGCGGCTCACCCCCGGTGAACCGGATCTCGGTAATGCCGAGCTGCTGCACCCCGATCCGGGCCAGCCGCACTACCTCGTCGTCTGAGAGCAGCGCCGGGTTGGGCAGCCACTCCAGGCCCTCGGGCGGCATGCAGTACGAGCACCGCAGGTTGCACCGGTCGGTTAGAGATATCCGCAGGTCGGTCGCTACACGCCCGTGAGAGTCGGCGAGAGCATGGAAGTCGGCGGGAACGGGACCTCACCACCTTTCATCTGCGGGGCTACAGGCCCGCATAGTCACTAAGCCTACGTTGCGTCCCGCGTGTCCACCGATCGGCTGACTCACAGCTGGCTGGCTGGGCGACGCGCGGCCCGCTGCACCGGGCCCATCCTCGGATCATGACAGCAACCAGGACAGCGGTACGAGTCCGCGGGCTCCGAAAGATCTACCGGCCTGCCCGCTACCGCGAGGTGGCCGCGCTAAACGGCCTGGACCTGGACATCGGGACCGGAGAGATCGTCGCCCTGCTCGGGCCCAACGGGGCGGGCAAGACGACCACGGTCCAGATCCTGACCGGATTCCGCCGCCGGGACGCGGGCGAGGTGACCGTGCTGGGGACCGACCCGGCGGCCGCGGACCGGGCCTGGCGGGCCCGGCTCGGCATCGTGCCCCAGCAGGCCAGCGACTTCGGGGAGCTGACCGTGGGCGAGGTGGTCCGGCACCTGGCCGGGTATTACCCGGACCCGCATGACTCCGCCGAGCTGATCGACGCGGTGGGCCTGACAGGTCAGGCCAGCACCCGGCTCCGCCGGCTGTCGGGCGGGCAGCGCCGCCGGGTGGACCTGGCGCTCGGTCTCCTCGGCCGTCCTGAGCTCCTGGTGCTGGACGAGCCGACCACCGGGCTGGACCCGGCGGTGCGGCGGCAGTTCTGGGGCCTGATCCGGCAGCTGGCCGCCGCCGGTACCACGGTCCTGCTCAGCACGCACTACCTGGACGAGGCAGAGGCCTTGGCCAGCCGGGTGGCGGTCATGGCGGCCGGGCGGATCGTCGCGGCCGGCCCTCCGGCGACCCTGGCCGGGCGCGACACCGGGACCGCCATCGTGAGCTGGCAGGAGGGCGGCGTCCCGCGCAGCGAGCGGACGCCGGCACCGGCCCGGCTGGTGGCGGCCCTGGCCGCCCGGGCCGCCGCGCCGGACGGGGAGATCCCCGGCCTTACCGTCACCCGGCCCTCCCTCGAAGACACCTACCTGCGGCTGATCGGCGTGACGCCGCACCGCCCTGGCACCCCCGAGGACACCCCATGACCGCCGCGTCCAGCACCCCCTCAAGCCCGCCCGCGCTGCCCGCACCAGCACTGCCCGCACCAGCACTGCCCGCACCAGTCCGGCCCTCACCCGCAGGGCTTACGCCAGCGCTGCCGTCGCTGCTGCGCACGAGCGTGTCCCGCGGCAGGCTGGAGATCACCTCGTTCTTCCGCGACCGTGAATCACTCATCTTCACGTTCTCCCTCCCGGTCATCCTGCTGGTCGTGTTCGGCGAGGTGTTCCACGGCACGATCGGGTCCACCGGGGTGGCCTTCCGCCAGTACTTCGCGGCCGGGATCATCGCCAGCGGCATCATGTCCGCCACGTTCGTGAACGTGGGCGCCAGCGTGGCCGCGGACCGGGCGGACGGGACGCTGACCCGGCTGGCCGGCACGCCCATGCCGCCCGCCGCCTATTTCGCGGGCAAGGCGATCGGCGCCCTGGCCGTCGCAGCCGCCGAGGCCGGGCTGCTGCTCGCAGTGGGGGCAGCCGCGTTCGGGCTGCGGCTGCCCGGCACCGCCAGCCGCTGGCTCACCCTCGCCTGGGTATTCATCCTGGGCACGGCGGCCTGTGCCGTGCTCGGCCTGGCCCTGAGCAGCCTGCCCCGCAGTCCCCGCGGCTCGTCGGCCATGTTCAACCTGCCCTACCTGGTGCTGTCCTTCATCTCCGGCGTGTACTTCGTGTTCCGTGACCTGCCGCCGGTCCTGCAGCACGTGGCCGCGCTGTTTCCGCTGAAATGGCTATGCCAGGGGCTGCGGTCGGTCTTCCTCCCCGCCGCCGCGGCCGTCGCGGAGCCGGCCCGCAGCTGGGAACTCGGCGAAATCGCGCTGGTGCTCGGGGCCTGGTTGGCCGCAGGCTTGGTCCTGTGCATGACGACATTTCGCTGGCTGGACCGCGAGTGAGCGCGGCCCCACCCGGCGGGCACGCCTGGGACGGCGGTGTCCGCGGCTGGGACGTGTACTACGGGGTCATCCTGCTTGGCGTGCTCGCCCTGGAGATCGCGGTCCAGGCGCAGCAGAACCTGCCGGCCACGGACCTGGTCATCGCCTGCGGTGCGCTGGCGGCCATGGCCCCGTGGTACCTGCTGCACCGGCGTACCGTGCTCTACGGCGAGAGCAGTCTGGCCCGGGGCCTGATCTACCTCGCGGGCGTCTGGATCCTGTTCGCGATCGCGTGCAGCCGGGGGTCGATCGAGACCTGGGTGCTGCTGGCCCTGTGCCCGCAGTGCTTCCTGGCCGTCCCGTTCCGCTGGGCGGTCGGCGCCATTGTCGTCCTCAACCTCACGCCGGTGGTGGTGGCCCTGGTCAGCGGGGCGGGCGCGGACGAGCTGTCCACGCTCGTTGCGTCGGGCGCCCTGACCGTGGCGTTCTCGGTCGCGTTCGGTCTGTGGATCTTCCGGATCATCGCCCAGAGCTACGAGCGGGCCAGCCTGATCGAGCAGCTCAGCCGGACCCGCACGGAGCTGGCGAGCGCCCACCGGCGAGCGGGTGTGCTGGCCGAACGGCAGCGGCTGTCCGGGGAGATCCACGACACCGTGGCCCAGGGGTTCACCAGCATCATCATGCTGCTCCAGGCGGTAGACACCGACGTGGAGCGGCAGCCCGCGGCGGCCCGCAGGCATCTCGCGCTGGCCATGGAGACGGCCCGGGAGAACCTGGCCGAGGCCCGCGCCCTGGTGGCTGCGCTGGCCCCGGCAGGGCTGGAGCCGGGCTCGCTCGACGCGGCCCTGCGCAGGCTGACCGCCGCGGTGGGCGCCGAGCGGGGCGTGGCGGCCGAGTTTGAGGTAACCGGCGCGGCCTGCCCGCTGCCCCGGCCCGTCGAGGTCATGCTGCTCCGGGTCGGCCAGGAAGCGCTGGCCAACGTGCGCAAGCATGCCCAGGCCCGCCAGGTGCTGGTCCGGCTGCGCTACGCCGAGGGACAGGTCGGCCTCGATGTCACTGACGACGGTGTGGGCTTCGATCCGGGGCAGCCCGCCGGCGGCTACGGCCTGCCCGGCATGCGGGCCCGGGTCGATGAGGCCGGCGGCTGCCTCGACGTGCGCAGCTCCCCTGGCGGCGGGACCACGGTGAGCGTCCTGGTCCCCGCCCCCTCCACCGTCCCGGCTGCCCCAGCCGGACCGGCCGCCCCAGCCGGACCGGCTGGCCGGGAAATGCCGTGAGCGAGTTGGCGGGGCGCGGCGCGGTCCGGGTCCTTATCGCCGATGATCATCCGGTCGTGCGCGCGGGCCTGCGAGCGCTGCTGAGCAGCGAGCCTGGCCTGGCGGTTATCGCCGAGGCGGGCTCCGGCGAGGAGACCGTGACGCTGGCCCGCCTGCACCAGCCGGACGTGGTGCTGATGGACCTGCGCATGCCCGGCGCGGGCGGGCTGGCCGCGATCCGGGCGCTGTCCGCCGAGCAGCCTGGGGTGCGGGTCCTGGTGCTCACCACCTACGACAGCGACACCGACATCCTGCCCGCCGTCGAAGCCGGCGCCGCCGGGTACCTGCTCAAGGACACGCCGCGGGACACCCTGGTAGGCGCGATCTTCGCGGCCGCCCGGGGCGAGACCGTGCTGGCTCCCTCGGTGGCCGGGCGGCTGGTGAGCAGGCTGCGCGCCGGAATGCCAGAGAGTCCTGCCGCCCGCGACACGCTCTCCGCACGGGAAACCGAGGTCCTGGTCCTGGCGGCCCGCGGGCTGACCAACGCGCAGATCGGCCGCGAGCTGTTCGTCAGCGAGGCCACGGTCAAGACCCATCTGCTCCGGGCGTACGCCAAGCTCGGCGTGTCCGGCCGGACCGCCGCCGTCACCCGGGCCATGGAACTCGGCGTGCTGCCGTCCCCCGGGCGCCCCTGAGCGCGGCCCGGGGAATCCGCCGGCCGAGCGGGAATCCACCGGGACGGCCCCGAATCCACCGGGGGCTCTCGCTGCGAATCAATAGCGGGCAGAACGTGATTACCTGTTTATCCGATGGCTAAAATAGGAGTTAGCCCTCGTCCGGGGAGGCAGCGATAGGGTCGTGCTTGTGGAGACTGCTATCTGGCTTGACCAGCTCAACGCAACGGAGCGGGCTGAGCTCGTCCGCGGCGCGGGTGTCATCCCCCAGCCACGTCCTGATGTGCTCATCGTCGGCGGGGGAATCGCCGGGGTAGCGACGGCGGCCGCCTGCCATAAGGCCGGTCTTGGGTCGGTCCTGCTCATCGAGGCCGGCCATCTGGGCGCCGGGGCCACCGGCGGCGCCGCGGGGCTGCTGACCCCGGAGATCCACGAATGGAGCGATCCGGAGCCGTTCGTGGATCTGGCCCGGGCCAGCCTGGCCCAGTGGGCCGAGCTGGAGGAAGTCTCACCGGGCGGAGTGGGACTGGTGGAGGTGGACTGGATCGGCCTGTCCCCCGACCCGGGTGCCCTGGCCCCGCACCAGTCGCCCGCGGTGGAGTGGCTGGAGCCTGACTACGTGGCCAAGCTCATCCCCGGACTCTCGCTGCCCATGGCGGGCGCCCTGATCCATCACCAGGGCCGGGTCAACCCGCTGCGCTCGCTGGCCCGGCTGTCCGCCACGCTGCCCTCGGTGTCCACCGGGGTCGCCGCCACGGGAGTCACGGTCCGTGGTGACCGGATCGTGAGCGTGGAAACCACCGCCGGCCAGGTGCAGCCCGGCGCGGTGGTCTTCGCCACCGGCCTGCCGCCGGTGCTGGACGGCCTGGACATCGACGTGCCCTGGGAACGGGTCAAGGGCCACCTGCTCGTCACCGAGCCAACGCCGTTCCGGCTGCCAGGCATCGTGGCGCCCGTCGCCACCCAGCTGGAGGATGGGCGGCTCCTGGTCGGCGGCACCTTCGACATGGGGGACGAGAGCCCGGTGGTCCGGCAGGAGATCATCGACAGCATCCTGGCCGGCCTGTACGCCACGCTCCCCCAGCTCAAGGGGCTGCGCGCCGATTACACCTGGTGCTGCTTCCGGCCCCGGCATCCAGACGGGCTCCCGGTCATCGACCGGATCCACGGTCTCGGCAACGCCTGGCTGACTTCCGGGCACTACCGCACGGGAATCCTGCTCGCGCCGGTGACGGCCCAGGCGCTGGTCCGCTGGATCAGCTCCGATCAGCCGCCTGCCGAGGCCGCCGCCTGGAGCAGCGAGCGGTTCGCCGGCCGGGGTCTCACCGGCCACTGACCGCACCAGAATCCGTCCCCGTCTGCCGGATCACGGTGCTCAGTTATAGGGCGCCGGTCACGGTGCGCCGGTCGTCCGGCAGCCGGCGGGTCAGCCCGCGGCGGTCCAGGTACTCCAGCAGCGGGATCGCCACCCGACGGGTGGTGCGCAGGAGCTGGCGGGCCTCAGCGGCGGTGAACGGCCCGGGCAGTCCGGCCAGGATCCGCGCCGCCTCCCGGTCCGCTCCCGGCGCCAGGACGACCTGATCGGCCACCCGCAGCAGCAGCCCGGCCCGGGCCGCCGCGGCCAGCGCCCGGCTGTCCAGCCCCAGCTCACGCAGCCGGGCCGCCTCCGGGGCAGCGAACGGCTGCCCGGCCAGGTCACCGCGCAGCAGCCGGACCGCCGTGAGCACCTGCTCCGGCAGGGCCGGACCGCCGCCGCTGGCCCCGTCCCGCTCCAGCACCAGGCACCCGGCCCGCACCGCCAGCGGTGGCACCGCTAGCCGCTCGACCAGCTGCCGGGCGGGCAGCCCCAGCGCGGCCCGGGCCGCCTCCAGCGGCAGGCCCGGGGCGAGCGGCTCCCGCGCCGCGTACTCCGCAACGCTGTCCCGGAGCTGGCGGCCCAGTCCGGCCCAGTGCTCCGGGTCGGCCAGCCAGTCGCCCCCGACCGGCGCAGGCAGCTCGGTCACCCCCATGGCCCGCAGGTCAGCGGCGCGCAGCAGCCCGTGCCGCCGGAGCAGGTCGGCCGCGGCGGGCACGGCCGGCCAGCCGGCGAGTTCCCGGCCGGCCGCGGCAGCCGCCCCCCGGCGGCGGAACGCGGGCGGGACCACGTCCAGCACCGTGGCGCCGACCAGCGGCGGCCAGGCCGCCCGGGCCTGACCGGCCAGGCCCGAGTCAGCGCCGGCGCCCAGCCCGGCGAAGGCCGCCGCGGCCGACCCCGGGTCACGGAGCAGCAGCCGGTCGCCGACGTGCAGCGGCAGCGGCACGTCGAGGGTGAGCCGGGCGATCAGCCCGCCCAGCAAGCGCAACCGCGCGGTGGTCCGCGCCGAGCCCGCGTGCACGGTGAGCTGCCGCGGCGGCCGGTCCCCGGTCGCCGCGAGGCGCACGTCCAGCGTGGCGGCCAGCGTCCACCGGCCCGGCTCAACGAGCGCCATGCCTCGCTCGGGGGTCTCCCGCTCCGCGCCGCGCAGGTTCAGCGCCACCCGGGCCACCCCGCTCACCTCACTGGCCGGCTGCTTCAGCGTCTCGATGCCCCGTACCCGTACCGTCTCCATGGCGGGCGTGAGCAGCAGTTCCTGCTTGGCGCGGATGGTCCCGGCCGGCAGGGTCCCGGTCACGACGGTGCCGCTTCCCCTGATCCGGAACGCGCGGTCCACCCACAGCCGGACCGGAGCGGACGGGTCCGGGCGGGGCAGGCGGGCGGCCAGCCGGTCCAGGGCGTCGCGAAGGGCAGGCAGGCCGAGGCCGGTGCGGGCGCTGACCCCGACCGCCTCGACTTCACCCAGGCTGCTCGCGGCGAGCTTGGCCAGCGCCTGGCGGCGGGCGTCCACCGGGTCCGCCAGGTCGCAGCGGGTTACCGCAAGCAGGCCGTGGGTGATGCCGAGGGCGTGCACCGCAGCCAGGTGCTCCTGCGACTGCGGCATCCAGCCCTCGTCCGCCGCCACGGTGAACAGGACCGCAGGGACGGCGCCCACCCCGGCCAGCATGTTGGGCACGAACCGCTCGTGCCCGGGCACGTCCACGAAGGCGACCTGCTGCCCGCTGGGCAAGGTCATCCAGGCGAAGCCGAGGTCGATGGTCAGGCCACGGCGCCGCTCCTCGGCCCAGCGGTCCGGCTCCATCCCGGTCAGCGTCCGGACCAGGGTGGATTTCCCGTGATCGACATGCCCGGCGGTCGCGATGACCTGCATCTAGCCCCGCTCCCCGGAGGCCGCGCCGCAGGCCGGCGCCGGGCCTGCCTGCACCGGACCTGATTCCACGGGGGCGACCTTACCTGGTCCGATTACGCACCCCGGCTGGTGTATCGCATAAAGGCCGGCGGCCTGGGTAGTTGCGCCGCACGGGATAAAAACCCCTGCTGGACTGGTTAAGGGAGTGATCAAAATGGCCGGGATGCTGCGTGTTCCCCGGAGCCGGGGCGCTTTGAGTGGCGCCCTTCTTGTTTTGCTCGGCCTGTGGGGTGGGCTGGTCGCGTTCGTCGGGCCGTATTTCCACTTCGCTTACACGCCGGGCACCGCCTGGACGTACACCTCGGGCCGGCTGTGGCTGGAGATCCTGCCCGGGATCGCGACCGTGCTCGGCGGTCTTATCCTGCTGGCCAGCCGGGTCCGGCCGGTGGCGATGTTCGGCGCCTGGCTGGCTGCGCTGGCCGGGGCCTGGTTCGCGGTGGGCCGGGTGCTCAGCCCGGCGTGGAACGCGCACGGCACGGTGGCCCTGGGCACCCCCATCGGCGGCACCCTGCACCGGGCGCTGGTGGAGCTCACCTACTTCACCGGGCTGGGCGTGGTCATCGTGTTCCTGGCGGCGCTGTCCATCGGCCGGCTGGCCGTGGTCGGGGTCAGGGACGCCCGGCTCACCGAGCGTGCGGCCGCGGAAGAAGAGACTGTCACCGAGCCGGCCACCCCCGCCACGACCACGCCCGCCCCGGACCCCATCGTGTATGAGCGGGCGGGCCAGCGGACCGAGGTCGTGCGGGATGCCGAGACCCCGGCTGGCGAAGAGACCGCCCCCCGGACCACGGTCAGCCCGGGAAGCCAGTCGTAACGGCACGCGAACCACCCGGGCAGGCGGCCCCCGCCGCCTACCCGCTCCGGACGGGCCCGGCCCGCGAGCCAGTCTCGCGGGCCGGGCCCGTCCGCTAGGGCGCACAGCCGCGCTGCCGTCGCCTGCCGCTGACCGCCCGCCCTGCCGCGCGACTCTGTCAGCGCCCGGCGCCCCTGTCCCTGCGGCATTCGCGGCCTCCGGCGCGCCCCGGGGCGCAGCCTCGCCGGGGTGGCCGTCATGCTGTTCCAGCGACCCCGTTGCGACATCCACGTGGCGCGGGCTGAGCCTCGGGGGACGGCGGGCGCGCGGCAGTGGGCCGGACGGGCGCAATCCCATGGCCCGGGGCGGGAATGGGAACAGGCAGGCGAAGCCTTTTGGTTAGGGGACTGATGAGCAGGGGGGCTGCATGAGTACGACACCCGCCGCCGAGCTGGCCGCAGCACGCACTCGGTGGCCACTGTGGTCGATCCGCCCCGTGGGCCCCGGCAAGGGAACTGGTTTCACCGCCCGCCGCCACGGCGCGGGCGGATTAGATGATCTATGGGCCCCGAGCCTGATCGCGCTGGAGGATCAGCTCCGCGAATACCGGAAAGTCCTGCCCCGCACCGTCAGGCTGATCCACGTTCGGGATGAGTCGCACTGAAGTGCAGCGGAAAGTGCGGGTCACGGCAGCGGTGGTAGCGCAGCGCCCCGCACAGCGGGCAGTTCCGGGCCCGGACGGCGGGTTCCAGATGCGCCCAGTCGTCGGCGCTCAGACGTGCCCGGTAAGGCTCATCCCAGTCCCGCCGCTGCGCGTTCCGCCGGGCCAGCTCATGCAGGAACCCCTGGCCACTGGCGTCACAGGGGCCGCAGCGGCAGCCCTGGTACCAGGCGAGGAACGATCCATGTGGTGGCGGTGCGGGGGGAAGATCCCGCCACTGTCCCTCGCCACCGGACATCTGCGACACACAGACGAGACTACCTTCGCGCGGGAACATCCGGTCGCCTTCCGGTAGCCCGGGACCCGCCCGTCCTCCGCGGCACGCGGGATGCGGCACTTCCTGCCCGCCGGGCCCCCGCAGCAAGCTTCGAATTGCCAGGATTTGTCCGTGTCTGTACCCACGTGCGGAATGGCCGCTTAAGTACATCGCTGCCCCACAGGAAACTCCTGGACATAACTGACGGGACATATCACCTCATGACGGAAATGCTCGTTATGATCGCCGCGGTGGCCGGGCAATGGGCGGGGAAGCCTTCCGCACCGGCGCGGAGCATCTGAGGCCCTCCCGGGCCGGCAGGAGACGAAACCTGATGACCGAGCGACCCGCCGCGGCGATCGTGGGAATCCCGCCCCAGCCTGCAGCCCGCCTCGAGCCCAACGCCATCGGCGTTGCCCAGGACACGGTCATCGGCATGGCTTCGTCCGCGCCCGCGGCCACCGTGGGGCTGTCCCTGGCCGCGCTGGCCGCGGCGACCGCGTACGGCAGCGCCCCGATCCTGATCCTGACCGCGATCCCCATGCTGATCATCGCCAACGCGTACCGCCGGCTGAACATGTGGAACGCGAACTGCGGTGCGTCCTTCGAATGGGTCGGCCGCGCCATCAACCCGTACCTCGGGTTCCTGACCGGCTGGCTGATGATCGCCGCGTACATCATCGGGACCGTGGCCGAGGTTCTGCTGCTCGGCCCCTCGGTCCTGGCCGTGTTCGGCTCGAGTAACACCAGCACGTGGCAGTACATCGCGATCGGTGCCGCGGTCGGCATCATCATGCTGATCATCGCCGTGGTCGGTATCAAGATCACCGCGCGCGCCCAGGTCAGCATGGCGGCCGTCGAGTACCTGATCCTGATCGGGCTGGCCGTGGCCGGCCTGGTGTTCGTGCTCAGCCATCACCACGGCACCGTGCCCATCACCAGGGGCTGGTTCAGCCTGTCCGGGGTCAATGGCAAGGGCAGCGCGGTAGCCGGATTCCTGGTCGCCGTGTTCGTCTACGGCGGCTGGGACGGCACCCTGTACGTCAACGAGGAGGTTAAGCACCGGCGGACCAACCCCGGCAAGGCTGCGATCCTGGCCGTCGGCCTGCTGGCCATCATCTACACGGTCTCCCAGCTCGGCTTCCAGGGCGTGATCTCGCCGAAGAAGCTGCAGGCCGCCTCGGAGAACGGCACGGCGCTGGTCGCCGTGGCCCAGGCCCTGGGCGGCGGCTTCTGGGCCAAGGCGATGGCCCTGTCCATCGCTCTGTCGGTCATCGCCACCACCGGCACCGGCATCGTGCTCAGCGCCCGGATCGTCTACGGGATGGCGAGCTACCGGACGCTGCCGGAGTTCCTCGCGAACGTGTCCCGCCGCTGGTCCACCCCGGTGGCCGCCAGCATCATCGTGGGCGTGCTCATCGTCGGGCTCAGCACCGTCTACTACCTCGCCACCTCGGTGCAGAACGCGTTCTTCGACGTGATCGACGTGACCGGCCTGCTGTTCTCCATCTTCTACATCCTGACCGCGCTCGCAACCATGGTGTACTACCGGCGCCGCGTGTTCAGCAGTGCCTGGGATGCGCTGGTGCTGGGCCTGCTGCCGCTCGGCGCGGCCGTGTTCCTGGGCTGGGTTCTGGCCAAATCCCTGCAGGCCGCCCCGTCGTCGCAGGTCTGGTCGCTGGTCGGCATCGTCGTCGCCGGCGTGCTGCTGATGTTCTCAGCCCGGTTCATCCTGAAGTCGCCGTTCTTCCGGATGCCCCGCGAGAGCGACGCCTCCCGGCACTAAGCCAGGACACGGCTGAAGGAGGAATGGCTAGCGGAGCGTGCTGGCTGGCCTGGCCTCCCACGAGGTCCACAGCGGCCGGTACCCCTGCTGGTGCCAGAACGGCCCGGACAGCGGGTTGACCTGCTCGTAGTGCAGCAGCGTGACCTCCACCCCGGATGCGTCAGCGGCCCGGTGCAGTTCGCTGACCAGCGCGGCGGCGACCCCCCGGCCCCGCTCCCCCGGCAGCAGATCCATCAGCTCCAGGTAGGCCACCGGCGCCGCCCGCACCATGGGCGCGATCCAGCCCGCGAACTCCGGCCGTTCCGCATAGAGCAGGCCGAACGAGGCGCCGTCCCGCTCGGCCAGCCATACCCACGGGTCGGGAGCGGCCAGTATGTTGGCGACCTCGTGGCGCAGCGCGGCGGGCGTCTCCGGCCGCTCGATCACGGTCCCGAAGTGGGCGTCGTACCGGACCGTCTCCAGGCCGAGGCGGACGACTTCGTCCAGGTCCGCCGGGCCGGCCTGGCGGATGCGCACGCCGGGCTCCACCGGCGGCCCGGTCGTGGCTCGCCGTCCGGCGCCGCGGGCCGCGATAACCGCGCGCGGGGCCAGCCCGTGCTGCAGCAGCGGCTGGGCCCCGTCGATGTCCCGGGTGGGCCAGGTAACCACGACCGCGGTGTCCTCCTCCGCAGCTTCCGGCACGGCGGCCAGATGGTCGCGCCACCGGGCCAGCAGCCCGTCCAGGGCCGCGGGCACATCCGGCCCGGCCATCCGCGGGGTGAGCTGGAACCGGCGGGCCGCCCCCCAGGTCAGCTCCAGCGACCCCGGCTCCCCCGCCCAGTGCTCGCAGGTGCCCAGCGCGGCGACCGAGCCGTCCGGACCGGTGACGGCCAGGTCCGCGCCGCACCCCGCGGGAACGGCCGGGGCGGGCAGCAGCGGGTCGATCGCGGCCAGCCGCCTGGTGACCTGCTCACCGAGCCCGTAGGCGGTATCCCCGGTGACTGCCGGCATGAGTGACCTCCACGTACGTCGTGATTCCGAAGGGGGCGCCCAGCGACGGGGCGGTCACTTCGACGCCGTTACCGCCCCGATTATGACCGCATACAGGACATGCCATTCCAGCGACTGGAAGCCAGCCCGGGCCAGCAGGCGCGAGGCCCGGCGGCGGGTGCGGGCTTTCCCCCGGCGGCTGCCGACGAGAGTCGGCAGGCACAGCGGCGAGAACTGGTCGGCCAGGACCAGGTGGCCGCCCGGGGCCAGGACCCGGGCACACTCCCGCAGGCCCGCCTCCTGGTCGGCCCAGTGATCGAATGAGGTGGTGCTGACCACCAGGTCGAATGCGCCGTCGGCTCCGGGCAGGTGCTCGGCGGTGCCAGCCTGGAAGCGGATCCGGCGATCAGCGGCCGACCCCTGGGCGACGCGGACCATCTCCGCGGCGGCGTCGACGCCCACCAGCTCGACCGCGTCCGGGGCGCGGGCGGCCAGCTGGCGGAGCAGGTAGCCCGTCCCCGACCCGACATCCAGCACCCGGTGCGGCGCGGGCACCGCGGCCAGCGCGAGGTTCACGGTCCGGTCGGAGATCTCGTGGTGGAGCCGGCCGAGCCAGCCCTCCTCGTAGCCTTCAGCACGCTCAGCGAACGCGGCCACATCACGGTCCCGGGGCACACCCCAATCCTGGCATTGCGCCCGCCCCGGAGGGGGCATCAGGCGAAGGTTAGTTACGCACGAACGTGCCACGACCGGGCACGGCGTAGATCAGGCCTTCATCGCGCAGGAGGCCGAGCGCGCGCTTCACGGTCGCGGCGGATAGCCCAGTTTCGTCCGCCAGCTCCATGATCGACGGGACTCGCGGGCCGATTGCCCCGACCTTGATCCGGTCCTGAGCGCGCTGAAGCCGACACCGGAAGGCGGACGATGACCCCGGAGAACGATCATGATGACGCCGCGATCCTGCGCGACCTGCAGGCCGACTTCCCGCACCTGGACATCTCGATCGAGTTCCTGGCCACCTACCGCGCCTGGTCGGCGCGGGGCCGCGACGGCCGCAACCCCTGGCTGGTGTTAAGCACCGACGCCCAGCACTTCCGCCGCACCCTCGACCGCGCCGACTGGCCGCTCTGATCCGGGCCAGCGTTCCCCTGTCCTCCAGGCCGGGCGCGGCCTCCGGCTGGACTGCCTTGACAGCGGCACCGCTCTCTGTACCATTGTCTTATGGCGATAGATAAAGAGATCAGCGCCGATCAGGATCCGGGCCGGCGGAGCGGGTCTACGTCGCCGATCGAGTTCCGGCTCGACGCGGCCTCCGGCGTGCCGACCTACCTGCAGCTCGTCCATCAGGTGGAGCACGCGCTGCGGCTGGGCTACCTCAAGCCCGGCGACCAGCTGCCCAAGGTCCGGGACGCGGTCGCCTCCCTGGCCATCAACCCGAACACCGTGCTCAAGGCCTACCGCGAGCTGGAAAACAAGGGGCTGGCGGCCGGGCGGCCCGGCCAGGGCACGTTCATCCAGGCCACGCTCAGCCAGGTCGCGCTGCCCGAGCTGACCACGCTGCACCGCTCACTGCTCGGCTGGCTGGCCACCGCCGACGCGGCCGGGCTGGACGAGGACGGCATCGTGGCGCTGTTCACCAGTGCGCTGCGGGATTTCCGTGAGCGCCGCAGCGGAACGGAGGGAGTGGCATGAACGTCATCGAAGCCAGCGGCCTGGGCAAGCGCTACGGCAGCACCTGGGCGCTGCGCGAGTGCACGCTGGCGGTCCCCCCCGGGCACGTGGCCGCGCTGGTCGGCCCGAACGGCGCCGGCAAGAGCACACTGCTGAACCTCGCGGTCGGCCTGGCCGCCCCGACCACGGGTGCCGTCACCGTGCTCGGCGGCCTGCCGCCCGGGTCACCCGCCGCGCTGGACGGTGTCGCGTTCGTGGCCCAGGACACGCCGCTGTACAAGAACCTGTCCGCCGCTGACCTGCTGCACCTGACCCGCAACCTGAACCGGCGCTTCGACCAGCGTTACGCCCAGTCCCGGCTGGGCGAGCTGGGCATCCCGGTGAAGCGCAAGGCCGGCCAGCTGTCCGGCGGCCAGCAGGCGCAGCTCGCGCTGACCCTGGCGCTGGCCCGGCGGCCCCGGCTGCTGGTGCTGGACGAGCCGATGGCGATGCTCGACCCGGTCGCCCGGCACGACTTCATGGCCACGGTGATGACCGCGATGGCCGACGACGGGGTGTCCGTGGTGCTGTCCTCGCACGTGCTGGCCGAGCTGGAGCGGGTGGCCGACTACCTCATCCTGATGTCGCAGGGCCGGGTCCAGGTGGCCGGCGAGGTCGACGACCTGCTCGCCAGTCACCGGGTGCTGACCGGGCCGGCCGCCGAGGCTGGCCGGCAGGCCGGGCGGCTGAACGTGGTGCACGCCCGGCGGGGCGGGACGCAGGCCCACCTGCTGGTCCGGGCGAACGGGGCGGCCGACCCGGTGCCGTCCGGCTGGGACGCGCATCCGGTCAGCCTGGAAGAACTTGCCCTGGCCTACCTGCGCGAGCCCGGCGCCGCAGCACTGCCCGGCCCGTCCCGCGGCCGGCCTGCGCCGCTTGAATCTGGCGAACCGTCGGAGGTAACGCGATGACCGCGCTGACCACGCCCGCCCGCCCGGAGCACGACGCCGGCCTGCGGCCGGTGCCGTGGCCGCGGATGGTCTGGGTCACCTGGCGCCAGCACCGTGCCGCGCTGGCCGGCGTGGCCATACTGCTGGGCGCGCTGGCGGTGTACCTGTGGCTCGCCGGCCTTCAGATACACCACGCCTACGCGACCGACTGCCACCCGGGAAGCTCACTCGCCTGCAGCATAAACTTCAGCGGCAGATACGGAACCACCGGGATTTTCGTCAGCGTCTTTCTGCAGGCGGTGCCGGTGCTGATCGGGGCGTTCGCCGGGGCACCGGTGCTGGCCCGGGAGCTGGAGACCGGGACCTACCGGTTCGCCTGGACGCAGGGCATTGGCCGGTGGCGCTGGACGCTCGCCAAGCTGGTGCTGCTCGCGGCGGTGGTGACCGCCGTAGCCGGGGCGTTCAGCGTGCTGTATTCCTGGTACAACCAGCCATTCTTCGCCTCGGGCTACGCGATCCCGTTCTCTACCCGCGTGTTCGACCTGGGCGAGGTCGCCTTCGCCGCCTGGACGCTGGCTGCCTTCTCGATCGGCGCCCTGGCCGGGATGCTCATCCGCCGGGTCGTCCCCGCGATCGCCGGCACCCTGGCCGCCTACGCCGGGCTCGCCGTCGCGACCGCGCTGTTCCTGCGCCA
>Ga0208219_1000395_pt1 | contig 15749 bp, 18 predicted proteins | sample NGESurshal072012_7_FD_184469 | JGI IMG/M metagenome (GOLD analysis project Ga0208219, IMG submission 184469) | Arctic peat soil microbial communities from Barrow, Alaska - NGEE Surface sample 53-2 shallow-072012 (SPAdes) | ecosystem: Environmental > Terrestrial > Soil > Wetlands > Peat ... | reverse complement strand
CCGATGGGGTTCGACCTCGGCGCCGTGATTGGCAATCTCATCATGAGCTATCTGGCCTCGGTTGGCCACGAGCGCAGGCCGGGTGAACGCCGCGCGTTCGAGACCTGGGTGCTGGAAACGACGGAAAGCGTCTGGAATCAATTTGCCGCTAAATTCGCTGCCCTTTGGCGCGATCAGGCCGCCGGCGACGCCTATCCGGCAGCATTATTCGCCGGTCAGTCCGGCGCGGCGCGGCTCGAGGCCGAACGGCAGATCTATCTGGAACGGCTGTTTCGGGACGCCATCGGGTTCTCCGCCGCGAAAATCATCCGCCGTATCCTCGGCCTCGCGCACAATATCGATTTCGAGCTGATCGAGGATCCGAAGGTCCGAGCGGTCTGCGAGGCGCGAAGCCTGCGTCTCGCCCGCGCGATGCTGCTGGACGCCCCGTCGTTCCGCAACATCGCTTCGGTGACCGCGGCGGCGCGGCAGTTGCGCGATTGGCAGCCAGATTTCGGCGACTAAATCTCGTCTATCTATTTTCCAGCAGCTTGGCTTCATCCTTCGAGACGCCGCGCTCAGGCGCGGCTCCTCAGGGTAAGGTCTTCGACCCTCATGGTGAGGAGCGCGGCAACGCCGCGCGTCTCGAACCACGAGGCCTTCGCTATTCGATGGCCCTGGCCCGTAACCGCTGCGCGTAGACGTTGATGACGAGGGCCGCGAGCAGAATGAGACCGCGGATCAGTATCTTCAGGAAGCTGTCGATGTTGACGTGGTCGAGCCCGTTGTTGAGGACGCCGAGCACGAACAGGCCGACGATGGTATTGCCGATGCCGCCACGGCCGCCGAACAGGCTGGTGCCGCCGACCACAACCGCAGCGATCGAATCCAGCAGGTAGGTGTCGAACTCGTTCTGCTGCGCGCTGCCGAAATGGGCGACGGCCAGCATGCCGCCGATACCCGAGCAGATCGCGGAGATCACCATGACGCTGCCGAGAATCAGATTGACGTTGAGTCCGGAATATTCCGCCGCCTCGCGGTTGCCGCCGACCATGTAGACGTAGCGGCCGAAGCGGGTGTAGGTCAGCACAAGGTGGCCGCCAAGCAGCATCAATGCCGCAACGATCACGATCCAGGGAATGCCGCCGATCGACGACGATCCGAGCGTGGTGACAAGGCCGGGCACCTTGTAGGCGATCTGGCCGCGTACCAAAAGGGCGGAGATGCCCGCCGCGATCTGCATCATGGCGAGGGTCATGATGAAGGACGGAATGCCGATCACCGTCAGGCCGAGCGCGTTGACGAGGCCGAGCAGGGCGCACAGCGCGAGCGCCAGCAGGATCGCGATCCAACCGGCCATCGGAAGGTTGGCGATGTTCACGTAGGATTCTTGCTGGGTGAAATAGGCGACCGCGATGCCGGTGACGTTGGCGATGCTGGCGATCGAGAGGTCGATCTCGGCGCAGAGAATCACGAAGGTGAGGCCGACGGCGATAATGCCCGTGACCGAAACCTGGGTCAGAATGTTGCCGACATTGTCGAGGGTCGCAAACGAGGAGCTCGCGGCGGCAAAGAAGCCGCTGAGGAAGATCAGCGTCAGGAACGGCGCAATGTTTCGCATCTGGGAACGCAGCAGCGCTGCGATTCGGCCTGATCGCCTGCGGCCGGCCGCGGAAACCGTCACGCTTTCGCCGCTCCCCATGGGCCTCTCCTCACGCCGCTTCCAGCAGGCGGTCCTTGCTGATCGTCTCGTTGGCGAATTCGCGCACCACCGTGCCGCGCTTGAGAACGATGATGCGATCGGCCAGCGACAGCACCGTCTCGGGCTCGGTCGAAAGCACGATGATGGCGAGCCCGCGCGCGCGCAGGTCGCGGATGATGTGGATGACATCGTTCTTGGCGCCAACGTCCATGCCGCGTGTGGGCTCGCACAGGACCAGAAGCCGCGGCGGGTAGCTCAGCCACTTCGCAAGCGCGACTTTCTGCTGGTTGCCGCCGGACAGCAGGCCGAGATCGATCTCGACGGCCGCGGGCCTGATCTGCAGTTGCTCGATCTGCCGGCTGGCGATCGAGCGTTCGCGTGACGGCCTCAGCCAAAGCGAGGAAATACGATCGAGGATGCTGATCGAGATGTTCTTGTAAACCGGCTCCTGGTGGAACAGCATGGCGCGCCGGCTCTCCGGTACGAAGGCGATTCCGGCGCCCCGGGCATCGGCCGTGCTGCCGAAGGCCTCTGGCTTGCCGGCAATGGCGAGCTCGCCGACATCGGGCTTGAGCTTGCCGAACAGGATCCGTGCCAGCTCGAGCTGCCCGCAGCCCATGAAGCCGTAGATGCCGAGGACTTCGCCGGAGCGCACCCCAAAGGAGACTTCCTGCAGGCTGCGGCCGAACGAGATCTGACGGGCCTCCAACACCAGTGGCCGGTCGCTGGACGGCGGCAACGCGATCTCCTCGGTGTAGGTCTCTTCCAGCGCCTCGCGGCCCTTGCCGATCATCGCCTCGATCAGCGCCGCCTTGCTGGTGGCGGTCGCCTGCGCCTCGGCGACCTTCCGGCCGTTGCGGAAAACCGTCACCGTGTCCGAGACGCGCAGGATGTCTTCGATGAAATGGGAGATGAAGACGATCGCGGTGCCCTCGTCGCGCAGCCGTCGCAGGGTCGAGAACAGGCGTTCCACCTCGGGCGGCGACAATGCCGAGGTCGGCTCGTCCAGAATGACGATCCGCGCCCCGGAAAACAGCACCCGGGCGATCTCGATCAATTGCTGCAGGCCGATCGGCAGGTCGCCGAGCCGCGAAAGCGGATCGACGTCGATGCCGAATCTCGCGAGTTGTTCACCCGCTTCGCGCGCCATCCGCCGCCACTGCACGAGTCCGAAGCGATTGGTCGGCTGGACGCCGAGAAACACGTTCTCGGCGACCGTCAGATCGGGCGCGACGCTGAGTTCCTGATGAACCATGGCGATGCCGGCCGCGCGTGCATCGCGGACCGATCGAAACCGGACATCCTTTCCATCCAGTGCGAAACGGCCCGAGAATTCGGCGTGCACGCCGGCGATGATTTTCATCAGCGTGCTCTTGCCGGCCCCGTTTTCGCCGACGAGACCGTGGATCTCGCCGGCGGAAAGCGTGAAGTCGACCCCGCGCAGCGCCTCGACGCCGCCGAAGGCCTTGGTGATCTGGTGCAGTTCGAGGAGGGGTGAGCGGCCTTGCGGCATAACAGCTCAGATCAGGAAATGATCCTCCATCCACTGCATGCCCGGCGCATTGGCCTTGGTCACCACCGGACCGTCGGTCACGACGTTCTTCGGGATGCCCTGTCCGCTCTTTTCGCCCGCGGTCACGGCGGCGACGCCGGCGACGATGGCGCCGCCATGGATACGGCAGGAAGGATTGCGGACGGTTGCGAACATGCGGCCTTCGCTCACCGCCTGGATCGCCGGCGGCATGGCGTCAACCCCGCCGATCAGGATGTTGGTGCGGTTATGCGCCTTCATGATGTTGTAGGCGGCAAGTGCCATGTCGTCATTGTGGAAGAAGGCCGCGTCGATCTGCGGGTATTTGGTGAGATAGGTCTCCCACAGCCTTGCTGTCTTGGATACATCCCAATCCGCCGGCTGGGTGTCGAGGACCTCGATGTTCGGGAACTGCTTTACGACGGTGTTGAAGCCCTTGGCGCGGCCCTGCGCGCCGGTGTGACCGAGCGCGCCCTGGGTCATGATCATCTTGCCCTTGCCACCGATGGCGTTGACCAGCGCTTGCGTCACCGAAGCGCCCATGAACTCGTTGTCGGGCGCTAGAAACGAGTGGACGTTGATCTGGTCAAGCGGCGCGATCAGCGTGTCCATGTCGATGACCGGGATGCCGGCATCGATCATCTTCTGCACGGGCTGGGTCAGCGTGCCGATGCCGAACGCCTGGATGGCGACGAAATCCCATTTCTGGGAGGCCATATTGTCGATCGCGGCGCGCTGTTTCACAGCATCGAGCTGGCCGTCAAACCAGGTGACCTCGACGTTGAACAGCTTGCCCCACCATTCGGCCGCCTGCTTGCCCTGGGCGCACCAGGTCGCCTGCAGACCGGCGTTCGAGAATGCGGCCTTGAGCGGCTTTTCCGAACGGCCCACCTCGGCTGCCATCGCAGGGGTCACGCCCAACCCGCCAAACAGCGCGGTCGCCGCGCCGGCGGTCGCGGCCGCCTGAAGAAGATCGCGCCTCGTCGTTGAGGATTTGTCAGTCCCGGACATTCGCTTGCTCCCTGTTTTCCAATGTTTTTTGCCCGACGGCGTCGATTGCACGCGCCGCGGAAGCAGCAAGTGTCTCATACTCGGGGCATTCGCGCCACCTGCAGCAGAACCCCGGGATCAGAAGATTTGGAACTGACCTGCCGCTATCCGCTCAGGCTTCGCTGGCGGCGATCATGGCTTCGATCTCGTCAAGCAGTCTTCGCCACGCCTGTTCGATCTCCGGCGACCAGTCCGGCCCGAGGATCTCGCGTATCGTTGCCGCGATCACGCCGAAGAATTTGCCGAACAGCTCGCGCGGCGTGCCGTAGGCGTCATGCGAAGACACCTCGCATTCGATCATGCGAAAGTTGCCGGTGCGCTCGCCCGCAAGATCCAGTATCGCCTCGATGCTGAGCGCGAGCATGGAGCCCTTGACAAGGTCGTTCGCTTCGCGCCGGAACATCGCTTCGGCCTCGGGGTGTTCGCGGAACAGGCGACGATAGACCAGCGGCGTCAGATCCTCGCAACGTTCGGCGGCGAGTTGGAAGCTGTGCTCGATCGGATGGGTCATGGCGAAGCGCGAGGATGTCTTGAAAGCATCGCAAAAAAAGAGCAGGGCGCGAGCCCTGCTCCAGAAATTGTGTCGACCCTATTTCCCCGAAAATTTGGATTTGATCTTGATTGCGGGGCAGCGCTGCTTGTGCGCGCCAGGGCTCCTCCCGAGACTTGGACCACCAGACTTCAACCTTACGGTCGGCCTGAGCCCGCAGTGGTAGACCATCTTTTTCGCCTTGTCATCAATTTCAGCAACGATTGTTCAAAATTCAAGCAATTTGCGAAATGATTGGGGTTTCGCCATTTGCGTGCGATGATTTTGCGCGCAGCAGGTGTTCCGGGTAAGGGGGTAGGGCCACCCGCATGAATCCGTATTTCGCCGCGCTCAACGTCAGTTTGCCGGGAACCCAATCTCGACTCCTGACTCTGAGCATGATTAGCTAGCCACGTTGAAGGGGATGGGTTTGCTTATGCGCCGGCGGTTGCGGAAATTCCTTCCGATCGTCCTGATCGCCTTGGCGGTGCAGGTTTTCGCGCCGATCGTGGCGTGCTGGGCGGCCGGCATCGGTGCGTCCAACCCGTTGCTCGAGTCCTCCATCTGCCACGACGACGGGGCGTCGACCTCGAACTCCAGTGATCCATCTGGCCAGCCCTGCGCCCATGACGGCTGCTGCGCCGCCTGCAGCGTGGCCCACGCTGCGCCCGTCGACACCCCCCAGCCGACGACCGCGAGGCTCTATTTGCAGCCCGAACGTGTGGTATGGCGCGAGGTCGCGCCGGACCAACTGCAATCCCGAGCCGGCTCGCACGCCCAGGCCCGGGCGCCACCGCATCTGACGTGATCATTTCGGCCATTGGCCGTTGATGCAGTCCCACGTCAATTCATGCGGAGATTTCGATGTCTATCCGTCATGCGCGGGCGGCCCTTTCAGGGCTCGCTATAGCGCTCGTTCCCCTCAGTGAAAGCGCCGCCCACGAGATCGTCGGCAACCGCTTCTTTCCCGCAACGCTTACCATCGACGACCCCGGCGTCAACGATGAACTCGCGTTTCCTACCGTCTCGAGTCTCAAGACCGGCGACGATCCCTCCTTCAGACAGCTCGACTTCTCCGGTGAATTCTCCAAACGGATCACCGAGGCGTTCGCGGTGTCGTTCGGCCCAACTTACAGCCATCTCAGTCCGCCCGGCGGACCGACCGGGGTCGGGGCGAGCGGATTCCAGAATTTTGAGACCACGTTCAAATACCGGGTCTTCAAGGACCCGGCGCATGAGTTCGTGATGTCGGTCGGCCTTTCCATCGAATGGGGCGGGAGCGGTGCGGCAAGCGTCGGCGCGGACCCCTTCACGACCTACACGCCGACGGTCTATTTCGGCAAAGGTCTCGGCGATCTTCCGGACACGCTGTCGTGGGTCAGACCCATCGCGATCACTGGTCAACTCGGTTACGGGATCCCGGGCCGCAATTCGACCACCACTTTCGGCATCGATCCCGATACCGGCGGTCCGACGGTCGATACCGAGTTGAATGCGCGGGTTCTGAACTGGGGCGGATCGATTCAGTACAGCATGCCGTATCTGAAGTCCGCCGTAACCGACCTCGGCCTGCCGGATTTCATTAATCACCTGATCCCGCTGGTTGAAGCCAACCTGCAGACCCCTGTGGCAAATACGCTGACCTCGGGAACGATGACGACCGGCACCATCAATCCCGGTGTCATCTGGGTCGGCAATACCTTTCAGGTCGGCATCGAGGCTCTGATCCCGATCAACCGGGAGAGCGGCACCAATGTAGGCGTCATCGCTCAATTGCATCTTTACCTCGACGACATCGATCCGCACGGGATCGGCAAGCCGATCTTTGGCAACGCGGTCCAGGCCGCAAGACTGTTTCCAGGGAATTGACCATGCAACGCTCATCTGTTTTCGGGATCATTCCGCTGCTGCTGTTGTTCGCCACCGGCGAAGCGTCGGCGCATGCCATGCTTGACCACGCCGAACCTCGGGTCGGTAACAAGGTTGCGACGGCGCCACGCGAGGTGGCCCTGTGGTTCACCCAAAAGCTGGAGCCGGCCTTCAGCACCGTCACCGTGACCGACCCCGCCGGTAAACGCGCCGATACCGGCAAAAGCCGGGTCAGTGGCAACCAGATGTCGGTCTCGCTGCGCCCAGGCGGCAGCGGAACCTATCATGTGACGTGGCGTGTGCTTTCGGTCGACTCGCATACCACCGACGGCAGCTTCACGTTTCAGGTCGGTCAGTAGGCAAATTCGAATGGACTGGTTCGGAGCGGGGGTCAACGAACCCTTGATCGCGGTTCGTGCGATACACTTTGGCGCGACGGCGATGACGGCCGGAACCGTGATATTCCGGACCGTGGTGGCGAAGCCCGCTCTCCACGCCGAGCCCGCTGCAAAACTGGTCCGGACCCAAACGCTGCGTGTCGCCTGGATCGGTCTGGCGGTTACCGCGTTGTCGGGGGTGATCTGGCTCATGCTTGAGGCCGTCTCGATGAGCGGACTGCCGTTTGGTGAGGCTATGACCGCACGTGTGCTGTGGACGGTACTGGACCAGACGCAATTCGGGCTGGTTGTTGAAATACGAAGCCTGCTGGCGATCGTTCTGGCCGTTTGTCTGGCGTATCAGCGGGTTCCGTGGACGGATTGGCTCGCATTCGCAGCAGCGCTGGGCCTGATCGCCGCGATCGCCTGGGCGGGCCATGCCGGGTCGACGCTGGGTGCGATCGGCAACCTGCACGTTGCGGCCGATGTGCTGCATCTCCTTGCTGCGGCGGCCTGGATCGGAGGCCTGGTGCCGCTGGTGCTTCTGCTCGCCGCGGTTGGTCGTCACCCCACCGTGGCGTGGGCGTCGCAGGCCCGGGATGCAACGCGAAGGTTTTCGACGCTGGGCGCCATCAGCGTAGCGACGCTGGCCGCAAGCGGAATTGTCAACGCATGGTTTCTGGTCGGCTCGGTTCAAGCATTGTTTGTCACTGAATACGGGCGGCTCCTGATGCTCAAGCTCGGGGTTTTTGCCGTCATGCTGGTGTTCGCGGCGGTGAACCGGTTCTGGTTAACGCCACGGCTTGGCCTCGCGATGGCGAATGGACCGCAACTCGACGCGCTTCGTCAGCTGACGCGCAACAGCACGATCGAGATCGGCCTGGGATTGGCCATCTTCGCCATTGTCGGGATGCTCGGCACGATGCATCCCGCGACCCATCTTCTGTAAATCGATGAGCGCATAAGAGAGGACAAAATGCAGATCAAACAAACGGTATTGAGATCAGTGGCCGGTCCAATCGCGGCCATCGCCATGCTCGGATATGGTCTCGCCGGGGTCGCGCTGGCCCAGGAAGTCAGGACCGGCGATCTCGTGATCACCCAGGCCTGGGCCCGCGCCACGCCGGGCGGTGCCAAGGTGGGCGGCGCCTATCTGACCATCGAGAACAAGGGGTCGACGGCCGACCGGCTGATCGGCGGCTCGGCCGACGTCGCCGGCAAGGTCGAGGTCCACGAAATGGCCACCAGGAACGGCGTCATGACGATGCGGGCGCTCGACAACGGCCTGACCATCGAACCCGGCAAGACGGTGAAGCTCGCACCCGGCGGATATCATCTGATGATGTTCGACCTGAAAAGTCCGCTCAAGCAGGGCGACAAGGTGCCGGTTGTCCTTGATTTCGAAAAAGCAGGCAAGGTCACGCTCTCGTTCGCGGTAGAGGGCGTCGGCGCGCAAGCGCCGGGGGCGGCCTCTGGCGGCATGGATATGAAGAAGATACCCGAACATTCCGGCGCGAAGATGTGAGGCCAGTGATGCCAGACCCGGGCCGGTCGCTGCTTCTCATGGCCGGGATCGCGTTCGCGAGCTTCCGGCTTGCGACAGCCGCGCCGCTGGCGATCCATATCCATTCCGAGCGCGCCATGTTCCAGGTTCTGATTTCTCCAGGCGCGGTCGGCACCGACAGCTTCGTGCTGCAACTGATGTCCGGGGATGGAGATCTGCTGCGGGCAAAGAAAGCCACGCTGGTCCTGAGCCTGCCGGAGCGCGGTATCGAACCTCTGGAGCGCAAGGCAATCCTCGGTGCCGACGGCTATTGGCACGTCGCCGACGTGCCAATACCGCAGCCCGGACGCTGGCATGTGCGGATCGATGCCCTGACCGATTTCCAGAAAATCACGCTGGAAGATGACTTCGAAGTGCCGGCGCCGTGAAGACCCCAAAGGGCTCCCACTGATCCGCAATCCGTGACCGGCCCCGCGCCCTGATCACGCCGTCAATGGGGTGGAAACGGCCGGAAATACCGCGGTGCCAGCGGCTTTTGCGGCGTCCGCCCTTGTGTTTTCACAGCCGATCCGGTTTCACTGCCGGCCTACGCTGTCTCACCGATTCCCCCAGGTTTTCCCATGCGATTGTCGCGGTTTTTTCTGCCCATCCTGAAAGAGAATCCGAAGGAAGCGGAGATCGTGTCGCACCGGCTGATGCTGCGCGCGGGCATGATCCGGCAGGAGGCCGCCGGCATCTATGCCTGGCTGCCGCTGGGCTTGCGGGTACTGAAGAAGATCGAGCGGATCGTGCGCGAGGAGCAGGACCGCGCCGGCGCCCTCGAACTGTTGATGCCGACGCTGCAACTGGCTGACCTCTGGCGCGAAAGCGGCCGCTACGACGCCTATGGCCCGGAGATGCTGCGCATCGCCGACCGCCACAAGCGCGAATTGCTGTACGGGCCGACCAACGAGGAAATGATCACCGAGATCTTCCGCGCCTATGTGAAATCCTACAAGAGCCTGCCGCTCAACCTCTATCACATCCAGTGGAAGTTCCGCGACGAGCAGCGGCCGCGATTCGGCGTCATGCGCGGGCGCGAATTCCTGATGAAGGATGCCTACTCGTTCGATATCGACGAGGCGGCCGCGCGGCGCTCCTACAACCGGATGTTCGTCGCCTATTTGCGGACCTTTGCGCGGATGGGATTGAAGGCGATCCCGATGCGGGCCGAAACCGGCCCGATCGGCGGCGATCTCAGCCATGAATTCATCGTGCTGGCGGAGACCGGCGAGTCCGCGGTCTACTGCGACAGCGACGTGCTCAACCTGCCGGTGCCGGGCGCGGAGATCGACTATGACGGCGACCTCACGCCCATCATCCAGCAATGGACCTCGGTCTATGCCGCCACCGAAGACGTGCACGACGCCGCGCGGTTCGAACGCGAAGTGCCCGCCGACAAGCGCGTGCACACGCGGGGCATCGAGGTCGGTCAGATCTTCTACTTCGGCACCAAATACTCCGAGATGATGAAGGCCATGGTGGCCGGCGCCGACGGCGCCGAAGTGCCGATCCACGGCGGCTCCTACGGCGTCGGCGTGTCGCGCCTGGTCGGCGCCATCATCGAGGCCTGTCATGACGATGCCGGCATCAAATGGCCGGAGGCGGTCGCGCCGTTCAAGGCCGCGATCCTGAACTTGAAGCAGGGCGCAGGCGATACCGATGCCGCCTGCGAAAAGCTCTACCGCGAACTCACGGCGAAGGGTGTCGAGGTCTTGTATGACGATACCGACCAGCGCGCCGGCGCCAAGTTCGCCGCGGCCGACCTGATCGGCATTCCCTGGCAGATCCTGGTCGGCCCGAAGGGGCTTGCCGACGGCAAGCTCGAGATCAAGCGGCGCAGCGACGGCATGCGCGAGAATCTAGCTCCAGCCGACGTGCTGGCGCGCCTCTCCTCGTAACGAACGATCCACCGCTGAAGCCGCCACGCCGGTGCGCGGCCACAATCGGCGAAATCGTCCCGGGGAACCAAATTGGCCCGGACCGGGTTGATGTTAAGCATCGCTTGACACAACGTCAACGGATAGGTTACACTCCAAAGAGTAATTCGGATGCCAAGCCGGTGATTAAGACCTTTAGAAACAAGGCGCTCGCTGAGCTATTCGCAAGCGGCAAGTCAGCAAAGATAGCTGCCAGCATGCACAAGCGCATCGTCGTCCGTCTTGACGCGCTCGACAGCGTGACCTCGCCCGAGGAAATGGACCGCCCCGGATACAATTTTCATCCACTCCGGGGGAAGCCGAAGAGATATTCGGTTCCCGTAAATGGTCCGTGGTGCATCACATTCGAGTTCGGTGGAACTGACGCCCACCGGGTGGATTTTGAACAGTATCGCTAGGAGCGCGCCATGTCGGAATATAAGGCCAGCCGAGACCAGTCCAGGTGCCCCTCCCATCCCGGTGAGGCCATCGATGATATTCTGGCGGACATCCGTGTCCCCAAGAGAGATATAGCTGAGAGGATTGGAATTTCTCGGCAGCATTTGCACGAGATCATGACTTGTCACCGGCCGCTTTCCCCGGAGGTGGCCGTTCGTGTCGCTGCCCTGCTTGGCGGGAGCGCGGAGTCTTGGCTGCGGATGCAGGCTGCTTATGACGCGTGGCATGCATCGCGCAGCGTCGACGTATCTCGGATAAAGCGACTGGAAAACGTCTGAGGCGAGGGCGCCACAGCCTCCGCTGGCCGATGACGCGCTCAAAATCGTGAGGCGCGGGGCCGACAAGGAAGATCGGCGGGCGAGCATGAGCGGGGGTCGGAAATGTTCGTCGTGCGGGAAGACACTCTGGAAGGCGAGCAGACCCGGTCCCTTCTGGCAATGCACCTGACCGGAATGCATGCGAACTCCCCACCGGGAAGCGTTTTCGCTCTCGATGTATCCGGCTTGCGAGCCCCAGAGGTAACCGTCTGGACAGCATGGCATGGCGATCTAATCGCCAGCATCGGGGCGCTGAAAATGCTCGATAACCTCATTGGCGAGGTCAAATCCATGCGCACACATCCTGCTTTTCTTCGCATGGGCGCCGCGGCCGTGATCTTGGAGCGCATCATCGAGACGGCACAGTCGCGGGGCGCGAAGCAATTAAGTCTTGAAACAGGGAGCGGACCTGCGTTTGAACCCGCACTCGCATTGTACCGGCGTCGGGGGTTTGTGAACGGGGAAGCTTTCTCCGACTATGAGCGGAACGCTTTTAGCCATTTCCTCCACCTGAGCCTTTGATGAACATGCGTGTAGCAGCCCTTGCGACATGACCACAAAAAAGCCCTGGCGAATTACTGCGCGCAGCATGCCGATCAGATCGAGATCAACAAGAAGGTCGTTTCCGCTTGGGACGAAGCACTGGCGGAGAAAGCGCGCGTCAAGAGGCTGCGCTGGGTGAAATAGGTCTTTGGCCTGACGAATCAGTTACACAAGGGCGGCGGCTCGTTTTCGCCGCCTTTTTCTGTTTTCCCCCTGCAAGCGATCTGGGGAAACCGTTTTGGGAAACCGAAAAATACCGGTGGGAAACCGCTGAAAACGCTCGGAAAGCCCAATTCGTGTGAAATTCGACCTAGGGATGCAGCCATGAGCGAGCCAGTTCGGACCCTACCCTTTGCGCCATTCGAATGGCTCATGTCGGGACGCTATTTGCGTGCGCGTCGCAAGGAAGGCTTCATTTCCGTTATCGCGGGCTTCTCGTTCCTCGGCATCATGCTCGGGGTCGCCACCCTGATCATTGTGATGGCGGTCATGAACGGTTTCCGCAAGGAACTGCTGGACAAGATTCTCGGCCTCAACGGACATTTGCTGGTGCAGCCGCTGGAATCGCCGCTGACCGACTGGAAGGATGTCGCCGACCGTATCAGCCAGGTCGCCGGCATCCGGCTTGCCGCCCCGGTCGTCGACGGCCAGGCGCTGGCATCCTCGCCGTTCAACGCGGCCGGGGTTCTGGTGCGCGGCATTCGCGCCAACGATCTCGACAACCTCACCTCGATCGCCAAGAACATCAAGCAGGGCACGCTCGAGGGTTTCGACCAGGGCCAGGGCGTCGCCATCGGCCGCCGGCTCGCCGATCAGTTGTCGCTGCATGCCGGCGACAGCATCACGCTGGTGTCGCCGCGCGGGGCGGTGACGCCGATGGGCATCACGCCGCGCATCAAGCCGTACAAGGTCACGGCGGTGTTCGAGATCGGCATGACGGAATATGACTCGACCGTGGTGTTCATGCCGCTGGCGGAGGCGCAGGCCTATTTCAACCGCGCCAACGACGTCACCGCGATCGAGGTGTTCACCACCAATCCCGACAAGATCGACGCATTCCGCAAGAGCGTGACCGAAGCCGCCGGGCGGCCGATATTCCTGGTCGACTGGCGGCAGCGCAACGCGACCTTCTTCAACGCGCTCCAGGTCGAGCGCAACGTGATGTTCCTGATCCTCACCATGATCGTGCTGGTGGCGGCGCTCAACATCGTCTCCGGCCTGATCATGCTGGTCAAGGACAAGGGCAGCGATATCGCGATCCTGCGCACCATGGGCGCGTCGCAGGGTTCGATCATGCGGATCTTCCTGATCACGGGGGCGGCGATCGGTGTGGTCGGCACCCTGACCGGACTTTTCGTCGGCATGCTGGTGTGCCTGAATATCGAATCGATCCGTCAATTCCTGTCCTGGCTGACCAGCACCGAACTGTTTTCGCCGGAGCTCTATTTTCTCTCCAAGCTGCCGGCCGAGATCGATTTCGGCGAGACCAGCGCGGTCGTCATCATGGCGTTGACCCTGTCTTTCCTCGCCACGCTGTACCCGTCCTGGCGTGCGGCCCGCCTCGATCCCGTCGAAGCGCTCCGGTACGAGTGAGGAACAGATGGGGCAGGGGGCAGAAGATGTACCGGTCGTCTATCTCCACGAGATCAAGCGCCAGTACACCCAAGGCGAGACGGTGCTGACCATCCTCGATGGCGCCAAGCTCGCATTGTGGGCGGGACAGTCGGTCGCGCTGGTGGCGCCCTCGGGTTCGGGCAAATCGACGCTGCTGCATATCGCGGGCCTGCTCGAGAGTCCGGACGACGGCGAAGTCTATGTCGGGGGGACCGCGACCTCGGGACTATCCGACGTCGAACGAACCCTGATTCGCCGCACCGATATCGGCTTTGTCTATCAGTCGCACCGGCTGCTGCCGGAATTCTCCGCCCTGGAAAATGTCATGCTGCCGCAGATGATCCGCGGTCTCAAGCGCGCCGAGACCGTCAAGCGCGCCACCGAGATCCTGGGCTATCTCGGGCTCGGCGAGCGCGTCAAGCACCGGCCGGCCGAACTGTCGGGCGGCGAGCAGCAGCGGGTGGCGATCGCGCGCGCCGTCGCCAATGCGCCGCGGGTGCTGCTCGCCGACGAGCCGACCGGCAATCTCGATCCGCATACTGCGGATCATGTGTTCGGGGCGCTGATGCAGCTCGTCAAGGCGACCCGGGTGGCGATGCTGATCGCAACCCATAACATGGATCTGGCGGCGCGGATGGACCGGCGGGTGTCGCTGGAAGCCGGCCGAATCATCGAACTCGGGTAGCCTTGGCCCTCAGCCCGCATCCGTCGATCGTGCTTCGCTGATTGCCCGTCGGCCTTCGCTGTCATCCTCGCGAAAGCGGGGATCCAGTACGCCGCGGCCTCGCGGTCAATCTGCGGTGCCTGCGAATACTGGGTCGCCCGGTCAAGCCGTGCGATGACGGCTGAAGGGGTGTGGCGAGCCGCTTCAGCGGCGGCGACGGCGTTGGACCGCCGGCTTCGAACGCGGATTGACGTAATAGGGATTGATGAGGCACTCCGCCGAACGGCCCGATGCCGTGGCGTTGCATTGCGGCAGCGAAGTGAAGCGGCAATCGAAATAGTTGATCCTGCCAAAGACCTGCATGCAGACCGGATAATCCGGATCGTAGGTCTGGGCTTGCGCAGGAGCGGCCGCGGCAACCGCGGCGGCCGTCAAGATCGCCATCGTCAGGACCCGCATCGATAACTCCTTCGGGACAAATGGCCGCGACCCGGCGGCAGCGCCGCGTTCAGTCGGCGGGATAGATCGAACGCGCGCGAGGCTGGCGGCGGTCCAGAATCGATTCCCACTGCAGCAACCCAAACCGGGCGCCGGGTCGCCGTCAACTCACGTTGTTCGGCCGCCGGCAAGCCCAAGGGGGTTGCGTGATACCGGTCTGTTGCCTCACCTGAACAGTACCCCCCTTGACAAATATTTGTACATTGTACAAATATTTGTACTGCACAGGAGGTACCCATGGCACACGTCTCTTACAGTGAACTTCGCAACAACCTGGCGTCCTACATGGACGAAGTATGCGACAGCCGAGCGCCGCTCTATGTTACCCGCCAGAATGCTCGCAGCGTAGTTCTGCTGTCGGAGGACGACTACGAGGGTCTCATGGAAACGGTTCACCTTCTCAAGAGTCCGGCGAACGCGGCTCGCTTATTGCGATCAATCGAGGACGCCGATCAGGGAAAGTTGCACGATCGCGAGCTGATTGAGTCAGACAAAGCGGCTCCGCCCGCAACGTGAAGACTATCTGGACCAACGACGCTTGGGACGAATATCTGCAATGGCAGCAGGAAGACGAAAAGATCCTCACCGCCATCAACGACCTGATCAAGGACATCAAGCGCGATCCATTCAAGGGGCTTGGGAAACCGGAGCCCCTTAAACACGCCCTCCAGGGCTGGTGGTCACGTCGAATTTCCGGCGAACACCGCCTTGTCTATCGCGTTTCCGGTAAGGGCGCCGATCAACAGATAGACATCGCCCAGTGCCGCTATCACTATTGAGGTTACGCCCGCAATGGCGGCTGGCGTGACGGAGAAGCTTTGAGAAGTATCCGATTTCGCCACGGTGCTTGAGCAATGAGGTTCCTCCCAACCCCCTCGGACAAACCGAGGGTCAGTAGGGGCATGGTTTGCAACTATCACGATTCCACCTCCTCAATTGGAGGTAGTCGATCCGGTCAAGAATTAACCACAGGGGTCATTTCTCAAACTGACCCACTACCGCCGCTTGACTCTATGGAACAAAAGCGGAACAATGTTCCCGTTACGTTCCAACACAGGAGGCGGGAAATGTTGAAGATCTTCGTCGAAGAGGCGGCGGCGCTGGCGTCGATCACGCTGTTTGTCGGGATGATCGCGGTGTGGGCGCAGCTCATTT
>Ga0208219_1000394_pt1 | contig 15797 bp, 14 predicted proteins | sample NGESurshal072012_7_FD_184469 | JGI IMG/M metagenome (GOLD analysis project Ga0208219, IMG submission 184469) | Arctic peat soil microbial communities from Barrow, Alaska - NGEE Surface sample 53-2 shallow-072012 (SPAdes) | ecosystem: Environmental > Terrestrial > Soil > Wetlands > Peat ... | reverse complement strand
GGCGCGGACGCCTGCAACGCTCTGTCGTAAGCATCTGAACCTGCTGGAACCGCGAGAGGGCGCCGGAGACGGCGCCCTCTCTCGTTTCCGCCCTCACCCAATTGGGGCTATGCCCGTTCGGGTGAGCAGTCGATACGGCGAGCGATGCAGCACGGCCTCTCCATCCGGATCGTCGCCCTCGCGATCCTCCTCCTCAGCATCGGGCTGGGCGCGACGTCGTACCTGAACGCGCAGGGCCGCGCACAGGACAAGACGGCGCTCGACCACGTGCGCTCCGCGGTGCTGGCCACCGAGGCGTGGTACCAGGACCCGTACGGCGGCCACGGCTCGTTCAGGCAGTTGAGCCCAACCGGGCTCATGCAGGAGGCGCCTGCCGTCTCCACGAAGGTCGGAGTCACCCTCCTGGCCGGAGGCCGCGCCTACTGCCTCCACGACGTCGAGGCTCGCGGGCACTCGGCCTACTACGTCGGCGGTGCCACCCGCCTCCTGACACACCTCGCCGGGGCGACGCCATATCAGGTGACGCTCGTGCACTCGACGGACGCCGACGCGGCCGCCATCTGCTCCGCGATGTCGTAGGAGGCTCCGGCGGAGCCGCGCCGATCCAGCGCACCATCTGCGATACAGCCACTGTTTCGCCGGAGCCTCCCTAAACCAAGCCATCCCTCGAACGAGGGTCACCCACGGAGGCTAGCCCGTCGATACGCCGAGTGATGCTTCGCGCACTCTTCAAGAGGCTCGCCCGCGAGGAGAGCGGCATGACGCTCATCGAGCTGCTCGTCGTGAGCGCGATCCTCGGCATCCTGACCTCGGTCGCGACGCCGTCGTATCTCGGGTTCCGCGACAACGCGAACAAGACGGCCGCCTCCGCGAACGTCTACGCGATCATCCCCGACATCGAGTGGTACGCATTCGACAACTACGCGGGATCGCCCGCGTCCCGCGACCCGGACTACAACGGCAGCGACGCCGCCTACACCGGCACGAACGCCGACACGGGCTACTCCGACATCTGGGCCGGCCACGACTTCATATCCCTTTTGCAGTCGAAGTACGACCCGTCCATCGCGTCCAGCAAATACACGTGGGATCCAGCAGGATGGTCGCCTGCGGCCGGCTTGACCGCCGCCAGCGACTACTGCGTCTACACGACCGTCGGCCAGTGGTACGGGGCCAAGCACGGGCCTGCCGGAGCGATCACCACCGGCAAGACGATGAACCTCGGCGCCAACGGCGACTGCTACGCCTCCTAAGGAAGGCCCTACGGGATAGTGCTCGTCGCAGATGGTGCGCTGGGTCGGCGCGCTGCTGCGTCCTCGGCCGCGCCCGTAGTGCCGCTACGAACGCGGCCTCCGTCCTTGCATCGCATCCGCCCAGCGCATCCCTGCGACGAGCACCATCCCGTCGGGCCTTCCTGGCGTCTTAGCCGTAAAGCGGTCACCCGCCCGTGCCGATAGGAACAGCGTGGACATGACCGTCAGCCGCCCGATCAAGATCGTCGCGCTCGTCGCGGTCATCGCCGCCGCCGGAGGCGCGTCGATGCTCGCGCTCAAGCCAAAGCAGGCGGCCGCGCCTCCCGTCGTCGCCAGCAAGCCCGCAGCGCCCACGACACCGGTCGCGACGGCGCCTTACCGGACGGCGACGACCGCTGCCACGGCGAAGCCCGCGGCGCCGGCCCACCGGCCGGTGAAGCAGACGCCGACGCAAGCCCTCAAGGCGCCGGCAGTCGCGAAGAACGGGCTGCCGACCGTGATCGACCAGGCGTTCCGGTCGCATCGCATCGTCGTCGTCTCCGTCTTCGATCCCCAGTCCGCGACCGACGCGATCTCGTACGCCGAGGCCAAGGCGGGCGCATCCGACGCGCGCGTCGGCTTCGTCGGGATCAGCCTCCTCGACAGCCCCCTTTCGGCAGCGCTGACCTTGGCCATGCCCGGCGGTGGGCTCCTGCCGGCTCCGGGCGTCCTCATCTACCGGCGACCGGGGACCCTCGTCCAGAGGATCGACGGCTTCACCGACCGCGACGTCGTCGCCCAGGCGGCGGCAGCGTCGGTGACGGCACTGCCGTTCACCGGAACCGGCGCGTGAGCCTCCTCCGCCAGCACCCCGCCGCCCGCGAGCTCTTCCTCCGGCACGCGAAGCGCGACGGTCGCTCCATCGCCGTCCTGCGCGCGGTCGACTACGGCGACTCGTGCGTCGTCGAGACCGAGGTCTACCCCCCGCAGGGCAACCCGGTCCAGCCGGGGCCGTACACGTTCGCCGACGCCCACCAGGCGACGGCATTCGTCACCGAAGCCGTCGAGTCGCTGATGTATCTCGGCTGCGACGTCTACGCCGAGTAGGCCATGACTGGCGTTGCTTGTCCACGCGGTCTGGTGGGCTCGACCGCCTTGGCAGTGCTGGCCGCGATCGGCGTGAGCTGGTACCGCGGAGCGCTCGGGGACTATTCGCACGACGCCGCCGCAGCAGTCGACGCCCTTGCCGGTGGGCACGTCCTGCGCGCCCTGACGGTCCATCCGCAGCCGCTCATGGGGCCGGTCGCGATTCTCGCCCGCGCGCCGTTCGTCGCCGTTGCCCATGTGCTCGGCGCCGGCAGCCTCGCGAGCTACCGCGCCGGCGCGATCCCGTGTCTCGTCGCGGCGGGCTTGCTCGGGGTCGTCCTGCTGCGCGCGTTTCCCGCGGCCTCGAGGCGCTGGCCGGTGGCCATCCTCGTCGTCCTGCTCGCAGTCGCGTCTCCCGCGGCTACGAACGCCGTCTCGCTCGGCCATCCGGAGGAAGTCCTCTGCGCCGCGCTGAGCGTTCTGGCGGTCGTCGCCGCGATGCGCGGCCGATTCGTCGCCGCTGCGGTGCTGCTCGGGTTGGCCCTCGCAACGAAGCAGTGGGCCGTCATCGCTCTGCCTCCGACGGCACTGGCGGTCGGACGGCCGCACAGGTGGCGCGTCGTCGCGGCCGCGGCCGGCCTGGCGACACTTCTGACCCTGCCGCAGGTGCTTGCCGACCCGGGCGGCTTCGCATCGGTGTCGCAGCATGCGGCCACGGCCACGAACGACACCTTCGTGCAGAGCTGGTGGTACCTCGTCGGCCACACCCTCCCGGGCTGGCTCGCGCGGTCGACGCATCCGGCGATCGTGCTGGCGGCTTTCCCGCTCACGGTCATCGCCTACCGGCGCGGAGTTCGAGCTGAAGACGCGCTGCCGCTCCTTGCGCTGCTGTTCCTCGTCCGATGCGTCTTCGACCCGGTGGACAACTACTACTACCACCTGCCGTTGCTGATGGCGCTGCTCGCCTGGGACGTGAAGATGCAACGCCGCCTTCCGTACACAACGCTCGCCGCCTCGGTCTCCCTGATCGTCACGAACAGCTTCCTCGTGGGGACGGCCTCGAGCGCGTTCTATCTCGCGTGGACGGCTGCTCTGGCCGTCTTCCTGGTGTCGGTGCTGCGGCGACTCACGGTCGCCGGCTCCCGGGCCGTTGACCAAGCGCCTTACGCGCTCGGGCAAGCGGCGTAGTTCTCAGACCGAGACGCGGGCGAGCTCTTCGACCGAGGTCAGCCCGGCGGCGACCTTGGCGAGCCCGTCGTCCCAGATCGTCCGCATGCCGGTCGCGAGCGCCGCGCGCTCGATCTCCTCGCGCTGCGCCTTGGCAGCGGCGAGGGAGGCGAGCTCCTCGGTCATCTCGAGCAGCTGGAAGATGCCGATCCGGCCGCGATAGCCGGTCTGGTTGCAGCGCGGGCAGCCGCGCTTGCGGTAGAAGGCCATGCCGTCGACCGAGGCGGCGATGTCCGGAGAGACGCGCGCGGCGATCAGCTCGTCCACGGACGGGCTGTACATCTCGCAGCAGTGCGTGCAGAGCTTGCGGGCGAGCCGCTGGGCGAGAACGCCGCTGACGGCCGCACCGGTGAGGAACGGCTCCACACCCATCTCGTTCAGGCGGGTGAGCGCACTCGGCGCGTCGTTCGTGTGCAGCGACGAGAGCACGAGGTGGCCGGTGAGCGCCGCCTCGATCGAGATCTTGGCGGTCTCGCCGTCGCGGATCTCGCCCACCATCACCACGTCGGGATCGGAGCGGAGGATCGACCGCAGCGCGGCGGCGAACGTCATGCCGGCGCGGTTGTTGATCTGCACCTGGTTGACGCCGCTCATGCGGTACTCGACCGGGTCCTCGACGGTGATTATGTTGATCTCGGGACGGTTGATCTGGCTGAGGCAGGCAAAGAGGGTGGTCGACTTACCGGCGCCGGTCGGGCCTGTGACGAGCAGCGCGCCGTTCGGGCGGGTGACAAGCCTCGAGAGCTGGTCGCGCATCTCCTCGGAGAGACCGAGCTCGGTCAGCGTCGGCGGCCGCCGCGACTTGTCGAGGAGTCGCATGACCAGCTTCTCGCCCTCGACCGTCGGCAGGGTCGCCACGCGGATGTCGAGCATGCGCCCGGCGGTGGCGGCGTTGAGCGAGATGCGCCCGTCCTGCGGCTTGCGCCGCTCCGCGATGTCCATCTTCGCGAGCACCTTCAGGCGGGTGGTCACACCGGGGATGAGCCGCTTCGGGATGCGCTGCATCTCGTTGAGCACGCCGTCGATCCGGAACCGCACGACGAGCGCGTCCTCCTGGGGCTCGAAATGGACGTCGGAGGCGCCGTCCTCGGCGGCCTGGAAGAGCACGGAGTTGACCAGGCGGACGAGCGGGACGTCCGAGACGCCGTCCTCGGCCTCGAGGTCGGTGTGCTCGTCCTCGGCGGGCTCGTAGTCGACGTCCTCGTCATCGGCCAGCGCGACGCGCGCGCCGAATGCCTCCGAGTTGCGGACGAGCTTCCGGACGGCTCCGAGAATGTCCTCCCGGGAGGCAACCCCGAGCTCGACCGGGTGGCGGGTGCCGAGGCGGAGCTCGTCGATGCCGTGCAGGTTGGCCGGGTCGGCGACCGCGACGAGGAGGGTGTCGCCGCGGAGCCCGTAGGGGATGGCGATGACGCGCTCGAGCACGTGCAGCGGGATGAGGCGTGCGGCCGCCTCGTCGACGTCAGCAAGGGCGAGGTCGACGAGGGGAAGCTGGTGGCGGGCGGCGAGGATCCGGGCGATGCCGTCGCTCGAGGCGATGCCCTCCTCGACGAGCGCCTGCGCGAAGGAGCCGGTCTGCCGGGCGCGTCCGCGGACGACCGCCAGCTCGTCGGCCGGCACGAGCTGCGTGGCGGCGAGCAGGTCGGCCACGAGCTCGGCGAGCTCGTTGATCCCGTACTCGCCGCCGAGCGGCGCGCGTAGGCCGCCGCCCGTCGGCAAGACGGTGCGGAGAAAGGGGGGTTCCTGGCTCTGGTCGCTCATCCGATCCCTCGATTGAGGTATCGGCAGCAGGCCAGGAGGCCATTAGGGGGTTCGCCCGGTGACGGACATCCCCCGGACGAGGGTGATCCGGCTCCTGGAGCGGGTCGCTGCTCTACCCGTGGAGGTACAGGTGCAGCAACGGGTGGCCCGCGAAGAGCGCGATGACCGCCCCGAGCGCGAGGAACGGGCCGAGTGGGATGCCCATCTTCCGCGCTGCCGAGCCGTGACGGGCGAGGAGCACGATCGCCGGCACGAGCGCGGTCAGCATCCCGAGCAGGACAGCGACGGGCACGGTGCGGCCTAACATTGCGCCCAGGAGCAGGGCGAGCTTTACGTCCCCCATCCCCATGCCGGCCGGGTAGACGAGAGCTGCGAGGAGGAGGAAGCCGGAGGCGCCGAACGCCGCGATCGCCCACACCGGGCTCAGCGTCAGCGCCGTCTGGGCGACGAGCACGACCGCCGCGGCCGGCACGACGATCCGGTTCGGGATGATCCTGTGCTCGAGGTCGGTGGCCGAGATGGCCACGAGCGCGAGGCAGAAGAAGGAGGCCACGAGCGCCTCGACGTGAAAGCCGAACTTCCAGACGCAGCCAGCCACGAGGAGGCCCGCGACGAGCTCGACCGCCGGGTAGCGCAGCCCGATCCGGTCGCCGCACGAGCGGCAGCGCCCGCGCAGGCCGGCGTACGACAGGAGCGGGACGTTTTCGTACCACGACAACTCGTGGCCGCACGACATGCAAGCCGAGCCGGGGCTGACGATCGAACGGCGCAGCGGCACGCGGGCGGCGACGACGTTCAGGAAGGAGCCGAGGGCGAAGCCGGGGGCGAGAGCGAGCGCGGCGAGCGTCATGTCAGCTCGTGCCCGCCAGCCGAACGGCGGTCGCCGCGTACGGCGACGTATCCTCCGGCTCGCCCTTGGGGCCTGACTGCTTGTTGCGCTCGAGCGTGACCGTGATGAGCGGCGCCCCGGTGTCGATGAGCTTCGTCCCAGGTGCGGGAGACTGCGTGACCACGATGTTGGCCGGGTAGCCCGGCGCGCCGCCCACGACCTTCCAGGCGAAGCCCCCGTCCTGGAGCTGGCCCTTGGCGAAGACGAACGCCTCCCGCCGGATGTCCGGCACGACGAGGGTCATCGGCGTGGACGGCAGCCGAGACGCGCTCGTGGGCGCGACCGCCAGCTGGCGGCTGGCGGCGAAGCTGATCGCCGTCATCGCAAGCGCGGCGACGACGGCGGCGGTGAAGAGAAGCCGGCGCATGCCTTTCTTTTCGGCAGAAATCAGCCCCGGCTGAAGAGGACGACGGGGGCCGGCTGGACGACCGTGAACACCCGTCCGGAGGCGGGCATGATCGACCGGTCAGCCGCCACGACCACGGCAGGCGTCCTGATACCGGCCGTCGGCGCGTCCGACCAGGTGAAGGCCGTGCCTGCGAAGGCCTGGAACCAGGCTTCCTGCTGTGGCCAGGAGGTCGGGGGCTGGAGCTGGAGGTGGAGGTGCGGCCCGCTAGCGTCCCCGGTGGCGCCGACGAGGCCGACCTGCTGCCCGGCCGTGAGCTGGGCGCCCGGGGCGACGCTCGGGTCGAGGACTGCCATGTGGCAGTACGTCCAGGTCTGGCCGTCGGTGGTCTGCATCGTCAGGCCGATGCCGCATTTGGGGTCGTCATAGGTCCACGAGCGGATCACGGTGGCGTTCGAAAGGGCGTAGACGGGCGAGCCGAGCGGTGCGGCGATGTCCACCGCCGGGTAGTCGTGGTGGGTGTGGGAGGCGGAGACGACGCCCGGGCCGCCGCCGACGGGGAAGGCGTACCCGTCCTGATAGGTCGCGCCGGCCAGCAGATCCGAGCCCGCGGGCGAGAACGAGGCGGCCGCCGAGGACTGCTCGGCGCCGGCGAGCGCACGACGGGCTGCGGCAAGCGCATCCGAGGCGTGCGCCACCGCCGGCTGGAGCGCCAGGCGATCCGAGAGGAGCGTCGCGCGGGCCTCGCGCGCCTCGAGCAGCTGCAGGCGCGCGGCCGCGTCGACGACCGCCTGCCGGTCGGCGTCGAGGCTCTGCTGCATCCGGTCGAGTGAGAAGGCGACTGACCCGTCGGTCTGGTACAGGTCGGCGAGCGAGAGCACCTCGTTCACGTACCAATCGGCATGGTTGTAGGCGAACACGGCCCGGTGCAGGTCGGTGGGGGCGCCTGCTGCGGCGAGGTAGCGCGCGGCCGAGAAGATCGCGTCCGCCGCGTTCCACGGGTCGGCGATGCCGTCGCCGTTCGCGTCCACCCCCCAGCGCATCCAGGTCGACGGCATGAACTGCATCCAGCCGATGGCGCCGGCCGAGCTCGGCCCCATGTTCCGCCCGAAGTTCGACTCGATCTTGTTGATCGCGGCCAGCACCTGCCACGGCACGTCGTACTGGGCGCCGGCCTGCTGCCAGAGCGAGAGCAGCTGGGAGTACGGGAGCGGCGCCACGGTGGCGGTCGCGTCCGGGGCGAGCGGCGTGACGAGCGGGGTTGGGACGACGGTGAACGTATCTGCGCGCGCACCTCCGGCGACGATGGCAAAGACGAGGACGAGGGCGAGGAGCGCGGCGCGCTTCATGGTCACCTCGCGGGGACGATGCGGAGGCCAGTGTCGAGCGGCTCGGGCTCCGGCGCCGCTGGGGGCGCCGGAGGGGCGTCGGCGACGTCCGCGGCCCGCTGCACCTTCTCGGCGCGCTCGAGCGCGACGAGGAAGTCGTGCCGGTGGGTGGCGGCGTTCGCGGCCACTTCTCGGTCGACGGAGCCCGCGAGGACGTGCTGGATGAGCGCCTGCGTGAAGGTCTGCATGCCGAAGTACTCGCCCTCGGCGACCGCGTCGGTGATCTCGTCGGCGCGGTCCTCGCGGATGAGCTCGGCGATGCGCGCGTTCATGACCATCGCCTCGATGGCGGCGACGCGGCCGCCGCCGGCGCGCGGGAGCAGCCGCTGGCTGACCACGCCGCGGAGGACGCCGGCCATGATCGCGCGGATGACCTGCTGCTTCTCGGGCGGGAAGAACTCGACCATGCGGGCGACCGTCTCGGCGGCGTCGATCGTGTGCAGCGTCGAGAGCACGAGGTGTCCCGATTCCGCCGCCTGGAGCGCGGTCTGGGCCGTCTCGGCGTCGCGCAGCTCGCCGATGAGGATGACGTCCGGGTCCTGCCGGAGCGCGCGGCGCAGCGCCTGGCCGAAATCGGCCGTATCCAGGCCGATCTCGCGCTGGTTGACGATGCAGCCCTGATCGGAATGGAGGATCTCGATCGGGTCCTCGATCGTGATGATGTGCTGCGACCGCGTCTTGTTCATGTGGTCGATCATCGCGGCGAGCGTCGTCGTCTTCCCCGAGCCGGTGGCGCCGGTGACGAGGACGAGGCCGCGGTGCTCGTCGGCCAGCGTCCGCACGACAGGCGGGACGCCGAGCTGCTCCAGCGAGGGCACGTTCTTGGGGATGACGCGAAAGGCGAAGCTCGTCGCGCCGCGCTGGCGGTAGGCATTGACGCGAAAGCGCGGCAGATCCTCTTCCTGGTACGCGATGTCGAGGTCGCCGGTCGTCTGGAAGGCTGCGAGCCGCTCCGGGGAGCGGGCGCCGACCGTCTGGAGGATCGAGGCGAGGGCGGCCTCGTCGAGCGGTGGGACGTCGAGCGCGGCGAGGCCGCCGTCCCGACGGACGACGGGCGGGCGCCCGAGCTTGAGGTGGATGTCGCTCGCCCCGAGCTCGACCGCGTGCCTGAGGAAGCCGTTCAGTTCCACGGGTCAGGGATCGGCTGCCGGGCGTTTTGGCTTTAGGCGGGCTCTCAGTCACCCGTTCGGGGTCATGTCCTCGCGCACGGAGGCCGAAAAGCATGGGAACGGCTCGTGATCGCACCACGAATGCTCAGAGGCGCATGGCATAGACGTCTACCGCGTCCGGACCTTCCGTCCGGACCTGCCGTGCTGCTCCGCCGCCTCCGCGCCGAGCACGGCTTCACGCTCATCGAGCTGATGATCGCGACCGCCGTCCTGCTCATCGCGAGCGCACCGATCACGGCCGTCCTCCTCACCGGGTCGCAGCTCGGAGCGAAGTCGCTGCAGCGCTCGTCGGCCGACGAGCTCGCTGCCGCGAAGCTCGAGCTGATCCGCGGGATGCCGTACGACAACATCGGCTTCCCGGGCGGGAACCCACCCGGCACCATCGTGGGCACCAACCAGCTTTTCTACGGCCCGACGACGCTGAACGGCCAAGCGATCTCGATCGCGTATCAGATCAGCTACGTAGACGACCACGGTGCGAAGACACAGACGTATGCGGACTACAAGCGCATCACGGTCACGATCACCAGAACAAGCGACAACACTGTCCTGTCAACCAAGACCGCGAACGTCGCCGCGCTGACGGGGGCCGCCGGCGGGGGCTCCGAGTACGTCACCATTCGCCGGCTCGTGGTCGACATGGCGACCGGGAGTCCACCGTTGGCCAACGTCGCGGTCAGCCTCGCAACCGGTCCGAGCGCGCCCCGTACCGCGAACACCGACTCCAACGGGAGCGTGATCTTCCCGGCGCTGACCGCGAACACCAGCACGTCGAACTTCTACGACGTCAGCGCCTCGTTGAGCGGATACAGCACGTACCCGGCCGATCTTCCGTATTCGGGGACGAGCAACCCCGCTATCAGCCTCGAGCACGTGAACCATCTCACCGGCAACAACGACCTCCAGACGATCCACATGTACAAGAACGGGGCGCTCGCGACGGTGAACGTCCTCAAGTCCGACGGCGTGACGTCGTTCGGGTCGACGTCGACCGTCTTCATGGGTGCGGGCCTTGCGGGAAACACCGGCACGGCGTCGGGATCGCCGACGAGCGCCACCATTTCGCAGCTCCAGCTCGGCCAGAGGAACATCTCTCCGATCGTGACAACCATCTCGATCTTTCCCGGGAACTACACGTTTTCGGCGCAGTCTGGGACGGCAGCATCGATGACGTACTCGACCCCGCAGTCGAGTGTGGCCGTCCCCTCGAACTACCCGACCGTGCTCACGAAGACTGTCAACCTGGTCATGAACGCCAGTCCGTGCACGTCCAACACGACGTTGACGGTCACCGTGAAACGTGGCGGCTCGACCGTCCAGGACGCCCACGTCGAGGTGTACAGCTCGTCGACGGGAGTCGCGAACGGGGGGAATGTCTACGTCTGGGGCGACACGAACTCGAGCGGACAGGTGATCCTGATCGTTCCACGTGGCAGCAACTTCACCATCAAGGCAACGGACGCACGAGGCTCGACCGCAAGCCTGACGAGTCAGTCGTTCGCGAGCTCGACCGCAGCGGCGACGGTGACGATCACGCCATGATCCGCAGGCTCCTCAAGCGACTCAGAGGTGAAGACGGGTTCACGCTCACGGAGCTCCTCGTCGTCCTGCCGACGCTGACGCTGGTGCTCGGGGGAATCTCCGTGACGATGGTGACGCTCATGCGCTTCAACGCGCAGGACACCGAGCAGCTGACCGTCCAGGGGACCGTTCGGCCGACGCTCGACGGCATGATGCGCGATTTGCGCTCGTCCATGCCGCCGACGATCGGCGGGCTCGGGCTGATCACGGCGACCAGCACCTCGGTCGTGTTCTACTCGCCGGACGCATCCTTCGCCACGAGCGGCACCACGTCGCCGTTCCACATGCGCGAGGTCGCATATCGGTTCTCGGGCGGCGCGCTGCAGAGACAGGTGGTGATGAGCACGAACACCTTCACCACGGTGAATTCGACGACGCCGTGGGGAAGCTGGACGTCGGCGTCGGGCACGTTCCCCCTGGCGACCTTCCCGGCCGCAACCGGCTGGACGACGCTCATCGGCGCCGGGCTCACGGACGGCGGATCGACAAAGGCGCTGATCAGCGACACGTTCACGTACTACGACGGTGACGGCAACGTCGTCGCTACGCCGGTGACGACGGCGAACCTCCCCCTGGTCCGCACGATCAAGGTCGACGTGACCGCGACGACCGGCGGATCGAACGGCAAGCAGACCACGTACAGCAACACCGCCACGATTCGAGAGACGCAGCCGGGACAATGAGGCGCCTGCAGACACGCATTTGCGACGAGGGCGGCATCGCGCTCGTGGCCGCGGTGATGCTGGTCGGGCTGCTGGGCACCGTCGCCGTCTGCCTCATGGCGATCACCACGCAGGAGGGGGCGAACAGCGCCAAGGCCGTCACGACCAGCAACGCGTTGCAGGCGGCGGAGTCGGGGCTCGACGTGTACACGGCGGATCTCACCGAAGACACGGGCTTCTTCCTCGACTACATGGCGGCCGGCGAAGCCCGCCGGACCTACAACGCCGCGCTGTATCCGACGACGGCCGGCGCCAACGCGAACGCGAACGTCGCGCTCAGCCCGTCGTGGCCGCGGTCCGCCACGTGGACCTATCCGAGCGACATCACGACGGACCCGGGCTGGCGCACGATCAGCGGGACGAACTATCAGTACTTGCTCGAGGTCTTCCCCAACTACTCCCAGGCGAACCAGGTTCGTGTCATCTCGGTCGGACGTCCGGTGCCGAGCGCCGCGACACCCGCTTCGGACAAGTCGGGCTACCGCGCGGTCGAGGAGCTCGTGAGCGCACTCACGATCAGCGACTTCCAGATGCTCTCGGCGGCGGACATCAGCTACGGCTCGACGGCGACGACATCGGGATGGGTCTACGCGACCGACGACGACTCCGGCAATCCGGCGGACATCAGCCACTCGGGCACGGCAACGGCCAACCTGTTCACCGAGGACACATTGTCGAGCTACAGCGGCAGTACGAACCTCGTCTCTCCGGCCCGCAAGTACGCGTCGAACAGCTCACCATCGATCCGCACCGTCATCTCGGAGCCGATCACGTTCGCAGATCTGCGCCAGAGCCCGCAGATCGCGCCGATCGGCGGCGGCGAGGGCGCGATCCAGCTGGACGCGGCCTCGACTGGGATCACGCTCCCGGATCCGAACGTCGCTTCGCCTCCCCCGACCACCATCCCGAACGCTTGGTCGCTCAACTTCCAGAGCAACGGGACCCTCATAGTCACCAGCTGCAAGAAGGCGTCCACGACGAACAACGGCGTAACGACGTATTACCCGGTCGAGTACTCGCAGCCGACCTGCACGGCCTACCACACCTATACGCTCCTCGCGGGCGGTGAGGAGATCTACACGGCCGAGGACGTGATCATCTCCGGCACCGTCAACGGCCAGGTGACGATCTACTCGGCTGGAGGGGGCAAGGCGACGTCCGGCGACCTGTCGTACGCCAACGGCGATGTCGTCGTCGCCGGCAACATCAGCTACCAGAACCCGGGCAGCAACGTGCTCGGGGCGGTCGCACAACAGAGCGTCATCATCGCCTGCTGGGAGCCGAACAACCCGCTCTCCTGGCGCGCTGCGACGATCTCGCTCAACGGGCGCTGGGAGTCGGACTACGACGGCGGCCTCAGCCCCACCTGCAGCGCCTCGAACAAGAGCTCCATGACCTTCACAGGCTCGACCGCGACCTACAACGGCGGTTCGATGGGCGGCTACAACACCCGTACGTACAACTACGACTCGACGCTCCGGTATCTCCCGCCGCCGGACTATCCGCAGATCCCGGCCGCACTCGAGGTCCTGTACCAGCGGCAGATCGCGTCTCCCTGAGCCGATGCTCTAGACCGCGACGCGGGAGACCGCGTAGATGATCCGGATCGCGCCTCTCTCGACGCCACGGGCGGCGCCGGGGTGGCTGAGCTCGCCGCGGAGGAGTTTCTCCACCGCCCGCCAGGTGAACGGCATGCGCGCGAGCGCGAACGTCGTGCGGGGGAAGCGGTCGAACGCCTGCTTCGCGCCCCAGCCGGCGCGCGTGAGCGGGGTGATGGAGCGCTCGACTGCGGCCGCATACGACGCCAGGTCGCCGGCGAGAGCCGCCTCGGCGACGAGCTTTCCCGAGAGGAACGCCTCGTACATGCCGTCGCCGGAGAACGGGTCGACGAGGCCGGCCGCGTCGCCGATCACGGCGGCGTTCCCACGCACGAGCGGGCCGCCGCGGCGCATCGGCAGCCGGTAGCCGCGCGTCTCGGTCGCGCTCTCAGGATCGATCCCGTACGCCTCGCACATGCGGCGCAGATGCGCGCGCAGTCGCGGCCCCTCGCTCGCCCACCCGCCCACGCCGACGTTGACGTGGTCGCCCTTGGGGAAGATCCAGCCGTAGCCGCCGGGAACGGACGCGATCTCGAGCGTCATCGTGCGCGCGTACCGCTCGTCGCGGGGGAAGTTCGCCTCGAGGGCGACCCCGTGCACGACGTCGCCGGCGAGTCCGAGCTGCTTCGCGCTCGTGCCGTTGCAGCCGTCGGCGCCGATGACGAACTCGGCGTCGAGCTCGCGCGCGTCGATGGTGACGCCTTCGCGCACCTCGGCGCCCGCCTCCGCCGCGCGTTCGAGCAGGAAGTAGTCGAGCCGTTTGCGCTGCGTCATGTACGCGAGCGGCGCCTGGGCGCGACGGGAGAAGTGCGGGCCGAAGTCCAGCCGGCAGTCGACGCGGTCGATCACGTCTTCGACGACGGGCTCGATCGAGAACGGCAGGAGGCGCGCAGCGCGCAGCGTGACGCCGCCGCCGCACGGCTTGTCGCGCGGGAAGCGCGACTTGTCGAGCAGAAGCACGCGCGCGCCCGCGCGCGCGAGGCGGTAGGCGGCGGTCGATCCGGCGGGGCCGGCGCCGACGACGGCGACATCGTGGGCGGGCATGGACGGAGGCTACAATCGGCGCCCCGGGGGTGTGCCCGAGCGGCCAAAGGGAACGGGCTGTAAACCCGTCGGCTCAGCCTACGGAGGTTCGAATCCTCCCGCCCCCACTCACGATCCCCGCGTCATCGCGATCGACGTCTCGCCCGCGGTGACCGGGATCTGCGCGAGCAGCGCACGACGGCTCGCGTTCACTTTTGTGATCCGGACTTACGGTTCGCACGTCCTGCCGGTGGTGAGGGTTGCCGCTACAGAGAACTTATCGCCCTGCTGGGGCGACGAAGCAGGTCGTCCCAACCGTGGCGCCGTTGCAGACAATGGGCCGAAGATCGCTCGCTGGTGCCGGTTCGAGGTCGACCTCGATCTGGCCGACGCGGGCGACATGAACCGCCACGAGGCCGCCGAACGGACTCGGCGCGGCAGGTGACTGCGGCGCCCAAAGGGCTTGCCCGGCAAGGGTCACAACGGCGACTACTACTGCGGCGAGTCCGGCAACAACGGTCATTGGCGTAACGTCGGCAGGTCGAGACCGCTAGGCGAACGTGAGAACCATGACTTTTGTCGCGGGAAACCCGTAGGCCGTCAAACTCCTCGGTGTCTGACTTTCCACAGAAAGTGGGGCGGCCCGCGTGAAGTATCCGACGCCGGGACGGAATTGCAAAGGCGCCGATACGATGAGCTGCGCCAACCAGCCCTCTTAGCTCAGTTGGTAGAGCACCTCCATGGTAAGGAGGGGGTCAACGGTTCGAGTCCGTTAGAGGGCTCTATGAAAGCCCCGGAAATCGGGGCTTTCCCTTCGAGCTGAGATTGCGGATTCTCCACCATGCTCTGCTATGGAGCCGTTTATGGAGCTTTCAGTTCGGGAGGGGCGATTGATGCGTCCGGCATTCCACGAACTGCCGACCTGCTTGCCCGGCTGGGCAGCGCGTCCGAACGCGAGCTGGCCGTGGTTCAAGCGCGCGTCCACGAACTCGATGGTTTCAATACTGCGACTCGCAGCTCTCGAAACTGTGAGTCAACCGCGACAACGAGCGGGATTACGCTGCGCGAGTGCCTCTCCAGTGCCTGCTCGCCACGTTGGCTGATAGCCGCCTCACGAGACGCAAACAGGAAGCCTGGAGCTACGTCGGGCAGCGGTTTCCTAAACCGTGTGCGGCCGTTCGATCCGGCCCGGGGGCACTAGCCGCAGGGCCGTTCGAGAAGCGGGCTTGCGACATCTTCTGCTGGTCGCGCTAGGCACTTCCACGACGTTCCGTCTACAAACCGTCTACCGGGACGGGCTTGCGCGGGGAACCTGGCCGTCAGTCGTCCATTTCCTTGTCCAATTCTGCACGCACTCACGCGTCAAGCCGCGCCCACGGAATAGTTCCTAGACTCGGCGCCTGACTTCAGACGACGAGGTAGCCGCCGAGCTTTCGGCCTCCGCGGCGGCACCCTCCACGTCGATCGCCACGCCCTGCAATGTGGGAGACCTGACCAGGGAATGGCCTTGCCGGCAAGGCATCCCGATGCGCTTCGCGTCGCGGCGATACTGCTTGGGATGCTGGCCGCGGCCGAGCAGTGGGCGCTCTTCTTCCACCTGCTGGGGGCGTTCTTGTTTGTGGCCGGCGTCGTGGTTGCTGGTATCGCCTTCGAGGTCGCGCGGCGACGGCGGCGGCCGAGCGAGATCGCGCTCCTGCTCGGCCTAACCAGGTTCGGCGTCGCGCTCATCGGGGTGGGAGCGCCGATCGTGCTCGCCTTCGGGCTCTGGCTCGTGC
>Ga0208219_1000393_pt1 | contig 15818 bp, 13 predicted proteins | sample NGESurshal072012_7_FD_184469 | JGI IMG/M metagenome (GOLD analysis project Ga0208219, IMG submission 184469) | Arctic peat soil microbial communities from Barrow, Alaska - NGEE Surface sample 53-2 shallow-072012 (SPAdes) | ecosystem: Environmental > Terrestrial > Soil > Wetlands > Peat ... | reverse complement strand
GGAGGACCGGGGTCGGCCGGCCGCCAGCGGGGCACCGGGACCACTCCCGGCTCGACCAGGTCCAGGCGGTCGAAGAAAGCGGTTATCTCTTCCGGCGTGCGCAGGTGATAAGGGATCGCACCGGTATCGTCGTAGCCCTCCTGCGCCTCGGTGAACGCGTCGCTGGGGCTGGTGGTGCCGCCGTCGTAGAGAGCCAGGTAGCTGCCGGGCCGCAGGGCGCCGACCAGGTGGCGGACGATCGGGTACGCGTTGCCGTCTTCGAGGTGGCCCATGACCCCCATGAGCAGCAGGGCGATGGGCTGGGAGAAGTCCAGCGTGCGCGCCGCGGCGGCGAGCACGTCCTCGGGCCGGTGCAGGTCGGCCTCGGCGAAGTCGGTCACGCCCTCGGGCGTGCTGGCGAGATGACTGCGCCCGTAGCCCACCACGAACGGATCATGATCTACGTACACAATGCGCGATTCTGCTGCGATGCTCTGCGCGACCTCGTGGGTGTTGCCCGCCGCGGGCAAGCCTGCCCCGGCGTCGAGGAACTGCCGGATACCGGCCTCGCCCGCTAAGAACCGGACCGCGCGGGTCTGGAACGCGCGGGACGCTACGGCCGCATCCACGATCTCCGGGTAGACCTGCCGGTACTGGTCGCCCGCTTCCCGGTCGACCGGGAAGTTGACGTCGCCGCCCAGCCAGTAGTTCCAGATCCGGGCCGAGTGCGGCACGGTGGTGTCGGGCGAAGGCTGCAGGCCGTCGCCCGCGGGATCCTCAGTCATGGGCTCAGTCCTCAAGGGATTGACCAGTCCCCCACCGGGTCCGACGGTACCAGCCACGAGCGGAATGTCCCGGGGGCGCGGCACTAGGAAACGGGAGTCCCGAGGGAAGACCAGTTCTGCGAGGCGGGCGGGGCTCGCACCCGGTCAGGTGCCGGTGTAGGCCGCGAGGTGCTCGCCGGTGAGGGTGGAGCGGGCGGCCACGAGGTCGGCGGGTGTGCCCTCGAAGACGATCCGCCCGCCGTCATGGCCGGCGCCGGGGCCGAGGTCGATGATCCAGTCGGCGTGCGCCATCACCGCCTGGTGGTGCTCGATGACGATGACCGACTTGCCGGAGTCGACGAGCCGGTCGAGCAGGCCGAGCAGCTGCTCGACGTCGGCGAGGTGCAGGCCGGCGGTCGGCTCGTCGAGGACGTAGACGCCGCCCTTCTCGGCCATGCGGGTAGCCAGCTTGAGCCGCTGGCGCTCGCCGCCGGACAGCGTCGTGAGCGGCTGGCCGAGGCTGAGGTAGCCGAGCCCGACGTCGTCGAGCCGCTCCAGGATGGCGAGCGCGGCCGGGATGCGCGCCTCACCCTCGCCGAAGAACTCCAGGGCCTCACTGACCGGCATCGCGAGCACCTCGCTGATGTCACGGCCGCCGAGGTGATACTCCAGCACCGAGGCGTCGAACCGCTTGCCCCCGCACACCTCGCAGGTGGTCGCGACGCCGGCCATCATCGCCAGGTCGGAGTAGATGACCCCGGCGCCATTGCAGTTGGGGCAGGCCCCCTCGGAGTTCGAGCTGAACAGGGCCGGCTTCACCGAGTTGGCCTTGGCGAACGCTTTGCGGATGGGGTCGAGCAGCCCGGTGTAGGTCGCGGGGTTGCTGCGCCGCGAGCCACGGATGGGCGCCTGGTCGACCGTCACCACCCCGTCGCCCCCGGACACCGAGCCGCGGATCAGCGAGCTCTTACCCGAGCCTGCTACCCCGGTGACCACGATCAGCGCCCCGAGCGGGATGTCGACGTCCACATCCTGCAGGTTGTGCAGGCTGGCCCCGCGTACCTCCAGCTGCCCGGACGGCTTCCGGACCGAGGGCTTCAGGGCGGCGCGGTCGTCCAGGTGCCGCCCGGTGGTGGTATCACTCTTCCGCAGGCCCTCGACGGTGCCTTCGAAGCAGACGGTGCCGCCCGCCGTGCCAGCCCCGGGGCCGAGGTCGACCGCATGGTCGGCGATCCCGATCATCTCCGGCTTGTGCTCCACCACGAGCACCGTGTTGCCCTTGTCCCGTAGCTGCAGCAGCAGGTCGTTCATCTGCTGGATGTCGTGCGGGTGCAGCCCGACCGTCGGCTCGTCGAAGACGTAGGTCACGTCGGTGAGCGACGAGCCGAGCTGGCGGATCATCTTGGTCCGCTGGGCCTCACCGCCCGACAGCGTGACCGTCGGCCGGTTCAGCGAGAGGTAGCCCAGGCCGATCTCGGTGAACGAGTCCAGGTTGCGCTTGAGTGCGGCCAGCAGCGGCGCCGCCGACGGCTCGTCGAGACCGTCGACCCAGCCGGCCAGGTCGCTGATCTGCATCGCGCAGGCGTCGGCAATGCTGATGCCCTTGATCTTCGAGGACCGCGCCTCCTGGCTGAGCCGGGTACCGTCGCATTCCGGGCAGGTGGTGAAGGTGACCGCGCGGTCCACGAATGCCCGGATGTGCGGCTGCATCGCCTCAGGATCCTTGGACAGCATCGACCTCTGGATCCGGGGGATCAGCCCCTCGTAGGTCATGTTGATGCCCGCGATCTTCATCCTGACCGGCTCGTGGCGGAGGAAGTCGTCCAGTTCCTTCTTGGTGAACTTGCGGATCGGCTTGCCCGGGTCGTAGAAGCCGGACTCGGCGTAGAGCCGGGAGTTCCAGCCGCCCCCGGTGTAGCCGGGGACGGTGATCGCGCCGTCGTTGAGCGACTTGCTGTCGTCGTACAGCTGGGACAGGTCGATGTCGGTGACGGTGCCCCGGCCCTCGCAGCGCGGGCACATGCCGCCGATGATGCTGAAGCTGCGCCGCTCCTTCACCGTTTTCCCGCTGCGCTCGAACTTGACCGCACCCGCCCCGCTGATCGAGGCGACGTTGAAGGAGAATGCCTGGGGCGAGCCGACGTACGGCTTGCCGAGCCGGCTGAACAGGATGCGCAGCATCGCGTTGGCATCGGTGGCGGTGCCGACCGTGGAACGGGGGTCAGCACCCATCCGCTCCTGGTCGACGAGGATCGCCGTGGTCAGCCCGTCGAGCACGTCGACCTCGGGCCGCGCCAGCGTGGGCATGAAGCCCTGCACGAAGGCGCTGTAGGTCTCGTTGATCAGGCGCTGCGACTCCGCGGCGATCGTGCCGAACACCAGCGAGCTCTTGCCGGAGCCGGAGACGCCGGTGAACACCGTCAGCCGGCGCTTCGGGATCTCGACGCTGACGTCCTTGAGGTTGTTCACGCGCGCGCCGTGCACACGGATCAGATCGTGGCTGTCGCCAGCGTGCAGCGCAGGGGGCTGCGTGTCTGTCCTCGTGGCCATGCTCATCGTGTCTCCATCTGTTGGGCGGGCGGCCCGCCGGGCCTCCGGGCCGGGCCGTGCGGCGCGCGCGGCCGAGGCATCAGACCAGCCAGCGGCCGTCGCGCATCAGCTCGCGGCCGGGCAGCTCGTTCGCCTCGCGCCAAGCCTGGATCCGGAGCGGGGAGATGCGGAACCAGCGGTACGGCGTGGCCAGCGGCCGCGGGTCAAAGCCCGTGTGCGCGGCGAACCGGTCACCCCGCTCCTGTGGCAGCGCGTCGATCTCGAGAACCTCGACTTCACCCTCGATCATGGACACGTCGCGGGTGTGGCCCAGCCCCAGCCGGACGGCCCGGGTAGCGGCCAGGTTCCTGCCGGTCGGGCTGTCCGTCGGCGTGGCCATCAGCAGCGCCTCGCCGTCCCAGTCGAAGGACAGCGGCACCAGGTACGGTGCGCCGTCCGCCGAGGCACTGGCCACCCAGACATCGATGTCGCGGGTAAGCCGATCCTCGGTGTCGCGGCGACGCTGCGCGCGGGAGCGGGGGCCGGCGCTCATCGGTCCTGAAGCAGCCCGAGGACGTTGCCGTCGGGATCGGTGACGGTGGCCACCAGACGGCCGCCACCGACGTCACGCACCGGGTCCTTCACGGTGGCACCCGTGGCGGTCACCTCGGCCAGCTTCGCCTCGATGTCCGGCACGTGCCAGTACGGCACTGGTGCGGTCATGCCCTGCGGTCCGCCGCCCGGTACCAGCCCGATGTGCTGGCCCGCGACGTCGAAGCCGACATAGTAGGACGATTCGTGCTGCGGCGGTGTACCAAGCAGGGCGGCGTACACCGCCGTGGCCCTGTCCAGGTCGGACACGGGGCACAGCACCGTCTTGATTCCCTCGGTGGAAGAGTCGGTCATGGTCACTCCTGAAGTCGTGGGTCATCTCGACCCGGTGGGATGGCCGGCCTCAAGGACGGACGTGCAGCCCGGAAATCGGCGTGCCGGGCTGGCCGGCGGGGCCGGCCGTCATCTGGCTCGACCCGCCGTATCCGGCGCCCTTGCGGACCTCGAAGGCGAGGGTGCCGCGAGAGGAGACCGGGGAGGCGTCCGGGCCGTCATCCGGGAGGAAGGCCGGGTGAATGGTGGTGTCCATGGCCGTCACGCTAGTTGCGGGCCCGTGACCGGCGCTTCTCGATTCCTGACCGGTCTGGTCACCTGTTTCGCGACGCACGACGGCATCCCCGCCGTCGCCCGCGCCGCGTCACGCCGGTAGATGCTGGGCGCCACACCCACCAGCTCGGTGAACCGGGTACTGAACGTGCCCAGCGACGAGCAGCCGACCTCAAAACACACCTCGGTGACGCTGCGGTCACCCCGGCGCAGCAGCGCCATCGCCCGCTCGATCCGCCGCGTCATCAGGTAGCTATACGGAGACTCACCGTAAGCGAGCCGGAACTCGCGGCTGAGATGCCCAGCCGACATGTGCACACCGCGGGCCAGCGCCTCAACGTCCAGCGGCTGCGCGAACTCCCGGTCGATCCGGTCACGCACCCGGCGCAGCCGCGCGAGGTCGCGCAGATGCTGCTCGGCGGCGGGACTGCTGGTCACGTGTGCATCTTATCCATTCGGCACACGGTGATCATGGCCCTCGGTGGCCGGGTCGTCCGCCCGGGCGCTGCTGCCCAGGCGAGGCCGGCACCAGTTACCCTCGTTGGCGGCGCGTTTGGGGGTCGCTAGGGTCAGGCAGTGATGGCGGTCCGCTGGCGGCTGTCGCACGTGTCCGGCCCGATCGCAGAGCCATCGCGCGATGACAAGCTGCCCGGCAGAGCGAGACGGGAACGAGGGAAGCGGGAGCCGTGATCGAGGAGCTTGCCCGAGATCGTCTGGGCTTCCAGCAGCTTCGTCCCGGGCAGCTGAGCGCGGTGGAGGCACTGGCCGGCGGCCGGGATGTGCTGGCGGTGCTGCCGACCGGGGGCGGGAAGTCGGCGATCTACGAGCTGGCGGGGCTGCTGCGGGCCGGCCCGGTGGTCATTGTGTCGCCGCTCATCGCGCTGCAGGATGATCAGCTGGCGCACCTGCGGGCGGCTGGGCTGCCGGCGATCGTAGTGAACTCGCAGCAGGCGGCCAGTGCGCGGGCGGCAGCGCTGCTGGCCTCGTGCGATTCGGACACGTTCGTATTCCTCGCGCCGGAGCAGCTGGCCAGGGCGGAGACCCGTGACACGCTACGGCGGGCAGGGCCAGGGCTGTTCACCGTGGATGAAGCACACCTGATCAGCCAGTGGGGGCACGACTTCCGCCCCGATTACCTGCTGCTCGGCGCTCAGGCCGGGGCGCTCGGCGCGCCGGTCCGCCTGGCCCTGACCGCGACCGCGGCGCCGCCGGTGCGGCAGGAGATCATCCGGCGGCTCGGCCTGCGCGATCCGCTGGTGGTGATCGGCGACTTCGACCGGCCGCACCTCCATCTCTCGGCGCAGCACGTGAGCACCATCCCCGACAAGGAGCGCGAACTGGTCCGCGCGGCGCGGGAGTTCGCTGGCCCGGGGATTGTCTACGCGGCGACGCGCGCCGGTGCGCAGGCGGCCCACGATGCGCTCGCCTCGGCCGGGGAGCGAGTGACCCTGTATCACGCTGGGCTGTCCGGGCGCGATCGGCACCAGGCGATGACGGGGTTCCTGGACGGTTCGGCCCGCATCATCGCGGCCACGGTCGCGTTCGGCATGGGGATCGACAAGCCGGACGTCCGCTGGGTGCTGCACGCGGACCCCCCGCCGTCGCTAGATGCGTATTACCAGGAGATCGGGCGCGCCGGCCGGGACGACCAGCCATCGCAGGTGCGGTTGTTGTACCGCTTCGACGATTTCGAGATGGCGCGCCACCTGATCGCGAGAAGCGTCTCCAGCGCGGCCGTGGCGCAGACCGCTGCCGGGCTCGCGACCGGGCAGGGGACCGGGCCCGGCGCGCGGCTGCAGACGGCTGCGCAGGCCCGGCTGGCCGATCTCGGCGCGGCGGCCTGGCAGGCGGACGGCGACGTCCGCTGGACCGGGGCGATGACCGTCTCGGAAGCGGTAGAGGCCTCGGAGGCGGAGACGGAACGCGAGGACGAGGTGGAGCGGACGCGGCTGGTGATGATGCGCCGCTACGCCGAACACACCGGCTGCCGTCGATCGTTCCTCCTGACCTACTTCGGGCAGGACTACCCGGGCCCATGCGGGAATTGCGACAACGATCTCGGGCCCGGCGAGGCTGCGCCCGCTGAGGTCCCATTCGCGGTGGGCGCACGCGTCGTGAGCGAGCGCTGGGGCGAGGGCACGGTGCAGCGGTACGACGGCGACCAGGTCACCGTGCTCTTCGACGAACATGGCTACCGCGAGCTGTTCGTGCCGGTCGTGCTGGAACGCAGCCTCCTGCGTCCCGCGTAGAAAGCCGCATCCGCCCGTGCCCCGTCATTGGCATCGGTCCCGTGGTACGCGCGTCCGGGGGACGGACGGATTGCGGCCCGGGGGACCTGGACCCCGCGCTGGTGGGGCGGGTGGGGCTCGAACCCACGACCGACGGATTATTAGTCCAGCCCGCCAGCAGCCCTCGTCAGGGCCGCTGAGCTGCACAGACATGATCAAGCTTTTCGTAGCTTAGGCCGGTTTAGGCACGTATTGGGCATGGTCATGGTCGTCCAGTGGGTAGATCGCGTGGGCCAGGTGATCGTCAGCGGGGCGACCGGAGCATCTAACTTGAGTCTGTGCTGACGTAGGTGCCACGCCGGGGCACGGTGAAGACCAAGCCCTCATCGCGGAGGACCTCGACAGCGCGAAGCACAGTATCCCGGCCTACATCGTGTTCCTGCTGAAGTTGCTTCACGGACGGCAGCGGCCCGTTCCGCCACTCCCCCTTGGCGATCCTGGCCCTGAGGATGGCCGCTAGCTGCTGGTAGGCCGGTTCCGGTGCTCCGTGATCAACGGTCACATGATCAAGCTAGATCACCCAAGATCAGACTGGATCACGTGGTATATCTGCTCTGCTCTGTACTGCTCTGCTCTATACTGTCAATCGTGGCTTGGACTGGGTGTGACGGCGCAACGGGCGACGAACAACCGCGTGAGACTCCGCGGACCACGTATGACGAAGTCCCAGACTGGTGGCCCTACGCGGCCGAGTTCCCGCAGTGGCACGTCTGGCGAGGAATCTGCGGCCTGGTCTATGCCAGACGCCCCCGTACCAGCCCGCCCGTCGTTGTACGCGGTGAGGATGCCGTGGATCTACGCGACCAGATCAGACGAGCAGAGGGCTTGATGACCTGACCCAGACGGGAGATCACCCCCGCCTGCCAATGACTCCGGCTACTACAGGCGCATTGAACCGTTGCTGCTGACCCGCGCCCTGCTCCTGGACCTCCTCCACTCCGAAGCCGCGGATTAAAAGCTTTAGCGGAGCGGATCCGCCGGGGTTCATCTGCGTTTGCGCCGCAGGTCAGGTCGCCTCCACGTACTCCTGTGAACCGGATCGGACGGTGATGAATTGCAACCCAGATTGCAACCCAGATGGGGGAAGCTGGCATCCGCCCCGGCGACTCGATGATCGCGCGGGCAAACCAAGTCGGCGGTCATCCGACCTCGTTGTGGTCAGACATGGTGGTCAGATCGGCGTGCCCCCACCTTCGGCGCAGTCCCCACGACGTTGATCTCATCTCCACCGCTTCCAGGCCAAGCCGCTGGTCATTAGGACGGTGTAGACGACACCGAAGGGGACGAGGAACGAGAGGTTGACGTGCCCGGTGACGAGCTGCAGGACGCATCCGACCGCAGCGAGGCTCACGACGAGGCAGGTTGCTGCAACGACCACGAACTGCCAGTTAGAGAGTCGATCGAGCCACATGTTCACGGTCATCATCATGTCAGGCACCCGCTTCGGAGTGACTGGCTGCTTAAAAGTGCCGCACAGTTGTCCGAGACGGTCCCTTACCTGCGCAGACAGCCCGGCGCGGTCCGACATGGGACTACGGCGTCCGGCCCCGTTGGTGTCGGCTGTGGGTGTCAGAGACGGTGGGCCAACCACTTGACCCCAGGACTGCGGACTAGGCGTTCCCGCTGATCAGTCCGGTCACGGTGGGGGAGTGGTCAGTGTGCCGACATGCTGGTTGTCCGGTCGGGTGCATGCCGTGTGGTCCCCAAGTGGTCCCCAGGGCGGCGGGACCGCTTGCATGCCATATCAAGTCAGCCTGTCCGTGACCGTCGCCGACCTCGGAAGCGCCGTAGCCAAGGTCCGTGCTGTAACGGCGAAGTCCACACCCGTTGGTGTCGGTGGTGGGTGTCACGCCGTATGCATTGCGCCTGCCCTCCTACCTCGTCGCCCTGGCAGGCTCAGTCGGGCTGTCCAAGTGGGCGTTTGCCCCCGAGTGCGTCGGGCAACTGAGAGGCGTGCCATACGCCGGACGCGTACCCCGAAGGCAACCGTGGTGGCAGACGACCCGCACGGTGCGGCAAGGCTATTGGATGGCCGGCGGATACCTGCTCGTCGGTGCCGGAGAGCTGTTCTTCGGATTCACCAGCGGACGCTGGGCCGGTAGGTGGGGAGGGCTAGCCGTGGGAGCGGGCTTCGTCCTCATGGGTGCCGTCTATCTCACGACAGCCGTCGCTCTCCGTCGTCGTCAGCGGGGCACCCCTCGCTTGTAGGCACGCCCCGGCTGTCGAAAGCCGTCGCTGGCCTGGGCACTGCCCGTCCCACGGTCGGTCCAAGCAGGCCGCGGTCCGACCTCGTTGTGGTCAGACATGGTGGTCACGACGCGAGGGCACCAGCTCGGCCGGGACCGTTGCTGAGCCCTTTTCGGGCCACACCCGTACCGGTGGTGATCCAGTTCGGGCTGCATGCGAGTTCACGTCCCGTCGCAACCGAGAACGTCCTCCAGATCGAACCACAAGTGTGGCCGTCCGTCTGACTGAGCGTGAGATGGCAGTGCTCCGACTGCTCCGCGGGTCGCTAACGCTGCCCGAGATCGCTGCGGAACTTGAACTCTCACCGAACACGATCAAGACTCACACCCGGACTATGTACCGCAAGCTAGGCGTCCACAACCGGCGCGACGCTATTAGCCAGGGACAAGAGACCGGCATTTTGCCATCCAGCATCGCGAAGCGGCACGAGGTCACCTGCGCGTAGGCCACGTCATCCGTGCCGGGCACCCGCACCGTCTGCCTGCCCGCCGCTGACGCTGATCTATTCGATGTTTTGGCTGGTGCGCCTGGCAGGATTCGAATCCGCGACCCGCTGCTTAGTACTACAGCCGCACTTCGTTATGCGGCCCGACGTGGTGGTGGCTGATCCACACCGATACGTGAGCCGGCTCCAGTGCCACATGCACCACACCGGCCAGGTCATCTTGGACCGCATCCAGGTCCACCGCGTCTTGTAGCCGGGCCGCGAACGCGGCGATGGTCTTGTCGGCGTCGTAGTGGGCCCGGTTGAACCGCCGGTCCACTGCCCGCTGCACCCGCTGCCGCAGCGGGTTGAACAGCGCGGCGGCCACTAGCGTGGCGCAGGCCACCGCGACGGGGGTGGACAGTGCGACCGGCAGCGGCCGGGTGGCCAGCAGCACCAGCCCCGCATACAGCCCGACCAGCAGGCCGGTGACAATCGCGTACGCCAGGGTCCGGCTGATGATCCGGTCGATCTCATAGAGCCGGTACTTCAGCACCGCCACTACGCAGGACAGCGGAATGCCCGCCACCGGCGTCAGCACCATCAGGTTCCAGAACACGAAATCAGACCCGGTGCTGGCGCCGTGGGTGAGCGCGCTTGCGGTGATGAGTGCTGCTGCCCATACGGCCGTTAGCAGGCCGACATAGCCGAGCCAGGCCAGTTGCTTGCGCCGCTCGGCACCCGCGCCGTGTCGCCGCACGAACACCGAGGCCACAATGAGCACTGCGGTAACCAGCGCGAGGCGGAAGCTCACCGCGATCAAGCCGCTGAACCAGCCGTGCCGCGGGAAGATCCCCAGCGGGTTCGGATAGCTGGCCCCCGCCGCCTCCAGGGCATTGGCGAACCCGCCGCTGATGCTCGTACCGGCCTGCATCTGCGCCGCGAACCAGCCCGTCACGACCACGACCATCGCCCACAGCAGCGGCCGCCACCGGCGCGACGGCAGCCGCCCGTCCGGAAACAGCAAGACGAGCAAGGAAAGCAGCACGACCGTCAGCACGGCCGCGCTGCCGGAGAGCCATCCCACCCACCGGGCGGCGGGCAAGGTCCCAGGAGCGGTGGCCAACCCGTACAGGGCATATTGCTCCGCCAGCGCAGAAACCGCCAGCGACAGCCCGATCAGGCACAGCAGCCAGCCGATGACATTAGCCGGAAGGCGGCTGGCGATCAGGCGACCGGAGCCCCCGTACAATCCGACGGCCACCGCGACGACAACGTAAATGCCGAGCTGCCTCGCGCCCACCTGCCGGGCCTCGGCATTCAGCCCCGCCAGCACCAGCGCCGCCACCAGCACAAGCCCGGTCAAACCAACAAGCGACCAGGCCATTACACATACCTGGTTCCGGCCGTCATGCCTCACGAACGCCACGGTACGCCCGGACCGTTCCGGGAACGTTACCGCTCAGCACGGAACCCCGGTGAGTCAAGATCACCAACTGGAGGCGCGGCCTCCAAAACGAAGTGCGGCTGTAGTATTAGAAGGTGCCGCACAGTTGTCCGAGACGGTCCTCACCTGCGTGGACAGCTTGGGACGGTCCGCCACGGGATTACGGTGTCCGGTTCCGTTGGTGTCGGTTGTGGGTGTCAGCAACGGAGGGCCGACCACTTGACCCCTAGGGCGTGGGGGTACGGATATACGCACGTCAGAGACGCTTAGCTCACACAGCGTGATGTGCGGTGACCTGCGGATTGTGTGCTCCAAGGCAGGGCGTGTGTCCCCACGTGGTCCCCAGTCGCGCGTCGATATCCGCGGAGGCCGGTAGCGGGCCCGCTTTGGCCCCGGTGGCCGGACTGCTTCCCCTTGGGTGGCAGCCGAAAATAGCGATACCGGCGGGTTAGCCCTGGCCTGGTTGGGGTACGCGCGTTAGTCTCTGAGCGGCCCACGCAGACCTCACGACCCAGCAACCGAACGATGGAGACCGTATGAGCAATTCTATTGTGTCTTCACACAGAAGAGTCTCGCTAACGGCAGGTATCCTCTACTTGCTCACCTTCGTGTCGCTACCGACGCTCGTTCTGTACAACTCGGTTAAAGGCGCGAACTATGTCGTCGGCCCTGGTCCGGACACCGCCGTCATCGTGGGTGGTCTTCTGGAGATCATTGTGGCCCTCGCCGGCATCGGCACCGCCGTCGCTCTGTGGTCCGTGCTGAAGAAACAGAACGAATCGCTCGCGCTGGGGCTCGTCGCCTCCCGAACCCTGGAGGCCGCCACCATTTTCGTCGGTGTGGCTTTCCTCTTGTCGATCGTGACCTTGCGGAAGGCCGGAGTTGGGTCAGGTGGGTTGGTCACCAGCCATGCGCTTGTCGCCCTGTATAACCGCATCTTCCTCCTCGGGCAAAGTTTCATGCCGGCCATAGATGACGCGTTGCTGGGTTTCATGCTGTATCAGTCGCGTCTGGTACCTCGAGCCCTCTCCCGGATCGGGCTCATTGGATCGCCCGTCCTCATCATCGGCTTCCTCCTCGTGCTGTTTGGTGCCATTGGGCAACGCAGCTCCCTGGCGGGATTGTTCGCACTTCCGGTTGCCTTCTTTGAGTTCGTGCTAGGTGTCTGGCTCGTGGTCAAAGGGTTCAATCCGGAGGCTGTTGCCGCGCTTGAGTCCAAGAACCGGCCGTCCTTAACCACAGCTCAAGGGTGATCTTCCTGGTCCGGGCACGGGGGCGGGTGGCCGCGGTGGCCGTTGGGGCGTGGCCGATGCGGGGCAGCGTGCTTGGCAGGTCCGATGCAAGGATTGTGCCGCGCCGAGCAGCGAGGACCAGCTGGCCCTCCAGAAAGCTTCCAGAGTTGTGAGCATCTCAGAAAGATCATGACCGATGCCGAATACCGCCGTTGGCAGCACCCAGTCCAGGCCGTCCTCCCGATAGGCGCCGACCGAGCCGGGGAAGATCACGGTCCAGGGTGCCCGCATGGGCATCACGAAGTGACGGTGCCGCAGGCGCCGCCCTTGACGGTGATCTTGCTCGGTTCAAGACTGGATTGCCGGGAGGATGGCAACCTGGTGCGCGGCGCGCGGTTGCGCTGGCTCGTTGTGACGTTCAGCTGCGCGGCCGGTGCCGAGGGCCTGGAGCGCGCCGACGCCGCCGTGGCCCGAAGGGCCTAAGTGCGGCAGGAGGCGCCCGGCGCATGGCCGCCCGTGGGGTTAACCGCAGCCCTTGCCGGGCTGGAACTGCGCTGCGCTTGAGCCAGCGCAACTTCGCGTGCCGCTGATCTAACGCCAGCTGACGGCTGGGGTCCGGCGCGCTTCGCGCGCCCTTGAAACCGTAGAGAAAGTTATCACCGCATCGGGCAACATCCGTTGTCGACGCCGCAATGCTCAAGCCTTTGCTGTTCAGCGGCCATTCCTGAGCGCCGGTGGCCGACATGGGCTTGACAACACATGTTTACGAGTTCCAGCTGATGCTTTACACCCTCCCTCCTGGCCGGGGATGAGGCCGGCCATCCGGCTCTGCCGGCTGGCCCCTGTAACCGTGGCGGCGCTGGTATTGCTGGCGCGCCGCCTGCCTGCTCACGCCCAGCCGGGCGGCGATCTCCGGCCACCCGAGGCCGAGACCGACAGCGTGGTCGACCAGCACCGCGAGTTCGGCCTCGGCCTCTCGCTGTGTAACCCTCGTCTGTTCAATCCGTTCCAGCACTTGGGAGGGCGGCATCCGGGAACCCGCTCCGCTTGGCCCGGCGGTTGCTCTGGGGGTCTCCTGCTGTCGGCCCGCCTGCACCTGCCTGGCTCTCGGTCTCGATCGGCGCTTCGTCCTTCCCACGCGCTCAAGGATGTTGGCGAGGTCTGACAATCCGAGTTGCCAGCTTCAACTTCCCGACCGACTGGCTTCGGGATAGCAGAAGATGCTCCTGATGTGATCTAAATCACATACTTGGCCGCGCGACCCTCTGGCGGACAGTAACGGACGCCTACGGTCTTCTGCGGACACAGCGGGCCCAGGTTCGGCACGCAGGCGGTGTTTGCGCCCGGCGGACTTCGGTTGCACAGTGGACACCGGAGCCAGGGGAGGCTGCCGAAGGTGCCGGGCTGAACGCTCAGGGGCACTGGCACCACGAAGATCGCCGTTCCGGTACGGAACGTCTTACCCACGGGTTTCGTCCCCGTCGACTCTCCCAGCGCCTGATATCTGTTTCCTGGTATGCCCAGGGCAAGCAGAGGCCGACTGCTATGGAACACGTCGGCGGGCCAGCACCCGCCGCCAGCGATGACGCGTTCCCGGCCAGGAATCCACTGCCGTCCGTCCCCCCGGAAGAAGAATCACCATGGACAACCGGCTGTACCGGCCGATTCGGCGGTCCGCGCCGGATGACAGGTTCGGCATCGTGGCTGAGAGGCGCTGTCGTGGCCAGCGCTGATCTGGTCCGCGGCACCCGAGAGCGGGACAAGCTCACCATCGCGGAGGTGTGCGCCGATCTCGGCATCAGCCGCCGGACGTTCTACGAATGGCGGGCGAAGGGCAGGGCGCCCAGATGCATCACGCTGCCGAACGGCAGCCTGCGCATCCGGCGGTCCGAGTATCAGCGCTGGCTGGCATCGCGGGAAGAGGCCGCCTGATGAGCGACGGCACGACCTACGACGCCCGCGTCTACCGGACGGAGGTCTACAAAGGCAGCGAAGTCACCACGTACAAGGTGCGCTGGAAGGTGGGGGCCAGGCTGCGGAAGGAAGGCTTCCGCAATGCGGCGCAGGCCGACAGTTTCCGCAGCGCTCTGCTGACCGCCGCCCGGAAGGGCGAGGCGTTCAGCCTTGCAACCGGCCGGCCGACAGCCTGGGAGCGTGAGAAGGCCCAGATCACCTGGTACGAGTTCGCCTGCGCCTTCGTGGACATGAAGTGGAAGCAGGCCTCCGCCAAGTACCGCAAGGACATCGCCCGCGCGTTGACAGCGGCGACGCCGGTAATGCTGGCCGAAGCTCGCCAACGACCAGACGATGCGAGCATTCGCCGGGCGCTGGTGCGGTGGGGATTCAACACCAAGCAGCGCTCAGACCCACCCGCCGAGGTGGCCGAGGTTCTCGCCTGGGTTGTCCACAACAGTGCTCCCCTGTCGGCACTAGCCGAGGCTGCGATCGCCCGCAGGATGCTGGATCAGGCAACCGGCCGATTGGACGGCAAGAACGCCGCCGCGAGTACCGCTCGGCGGCACCGCACGATCTTGGCCAACGCCATGGACTACGCGGTCGAGCTCGGCCACCTCGAAACGAACCCAATCCGGGTACTCAAGTGGACAGCGCCCAAGGTATCCAGCCAGGTGGACCGGCGGAGCGTCGTGAACCCGCGCCAGGCGCGAGCACTCCTAGAGGCAGTGCACGCCCAGCGGACCGCGGCTCGTCGCCTTCTTCGCGGTGATGTACTATGCGGGACTCCGTCCCGAGGAAGCCATCAACCTCTGCCAGGACAACGTGATCCTTCCGCCGCAGACGTGGGACGAGGACCATCAGGAATGGCAGGATCCGCCCGAGGCTGAGGACTGGGGCGAGTTGCATCTTCGCACTGCGACGCCGGATGCGGGCGGCGAGTGGACTGATGACGGGAGCCCGCGAGAACGGAGGCAGCTCAAGCACCGGGCAGAGGGAGACAGCCGCGTGGTGCCGACCCATCCCGAGCTAACCCGGCTCCTGCGGCATCATCTGACGAACTTCGGCACAGCAAACGACGGCCGCCTCTTCCGTGGAGTGCGCGGCGGCGAGCTGCCCACTATCACCTACCGGCGCGCCTGGATCAAAGCGCGCCAGGTGGCCCTCACCGCAGCCGAACAAGCCTCGCCGCTCGCCCGGCGCCCGTATGACCTGCGGCATGCCTGCCTGTCCACCTGGCTGAACGGCGGCGTCTACCCCACCCAGGTGGCCGAGTGGGCCGGGCACGGCGTAGATGTGCTGCTCAGGGTCTACGCCAAATGCATCGCGGGCCAGGACGAACTCGCCAAGCGCCGGATCAGCGAAGCGCCACGGCAGGACTGATCTTGGTCTTGGGCACGTATTGGGCACAGCGAGCCGCAGATGACAGCCTTGCGCCGCACACAGCCGCATATGGTCACGGCGTCCGAGATCGACACAGTCCAGTATTTCTGCAGGTCACTGGCAATAACCTGCGGCTTCAATGAGTGGGGCGGGTGGGGCTCGAACCCACGACCGACGGATTATGAGTCCGCTGCTCTGACCGGCTGAGCTACCGCCCCGGCACCGCCAGCACCTTATCGCAGCCACAGGCCCGCGGGTCGCCGGCGTCCACGCGGCCCCGCAGGGCCAGCACGAGGCGGGCCGCGCGGGGACGGGCGGGGCCTTACCTCGGGCTGAGCTGCATGGCCATGGCGTGCTCCACCAGGGCGATGAGCGCCGCCTTGGTGGACTTCCGGCCCCGGGCGTCACACTGGA
>Ga0208219_1000392_pt1 | contig 15827 bp, 12 predicted proteins | sample NGESurshal072012_7_FD_184469 | JGI IMG/M metagenome (GOLD analysis project Ga0208219, IMG submission 184469) | Arctic peat soil microbial communities from Barrow, Alaska - NGEE Surface sample 53-2 shallow-072012 (SPAdes) | ecosystem: Environmental > Terrestrial > Soil > Wetlands > Peat ... | reverse complement strand
CCAGCCCGCGTGGTATTCAGCTGGGACATCAGCCCGCAATGGCAGGTCGAGACCGACCCGGAGCTGACCAGCGAGGTCGAGGTCCGGTTCGTGGCCGAGGGACCGGACCGCACCCGGGTCGAGCTGGAGCACCGCCGCCTCGACCGGCACGGTCCCGGCTGGCAGTCGGTCAGCGACGGCGTCGACGGCGACCAGGGATGGCCGCTCTACCTGGCCCGGTACGCCGCCCTGCTCCGGGGCGGCTGACATGGCACCGACCATCGCCAGCGCTGTGGCGGACCGGCCCGCAGCAGAGGTGTTCGCCTGCCCCACCGGCCCCGCGCGCTTCCACGAATGGCAGCAGGGCGTCATCGACGGTCACCCCGGCCGGCCCGGTCCCACGCAGGTGGGCACGAAGTGCCTGACCACCCGGCGCATCGGCGGGGCCAGCCGGGCCGTCACCGCCGAGCTGACCCACATCGACGCGCCCAGGACATGGGGCGTGCAGGGCATCGACGGACCCGTCCGCGCCACCGTCGACGTCACCGTGGAACCCCTGACCGAAACCAGTTCCCGGCTGACCATCGCGGTCGACTTCGACGGGCACGGCATCGGCAAGCTGCTCGGCCCGCTCATGGTCCGCCGCCAGGCACAAAAGGAAATGCCAGCCAACGTCGAAGCCCTGAAGCGACGCGTCGAGGCCCAGCAGCCACAGCACCCGGCGGAGGGCCAAGCCAAGGAGTCTCCGGTCGTTGCTGGCACCTTGCCTTAGTGGTGCCCGCCTGGCGTTGGTCAGGGCTGCCCGTCTGCCGGCCTGGTGGCGAGAACGCAGGCGACCGGCGGGTTGAGACGGAGGGTTTCCACGCGGGCCTGGGTGAATCTTGCCTGGGTGAGCAGGCCGCGCAGCTCGCTGAGCTGTCCGGCCGGGCTGAGCCAGAACCCGGCCGAGTTCACCGATCGATGCCGTAGACCCGGGCACACCGTGCGGCCGGTGGAGCTGGCGCACGACCCGGGTGATCACGCGCCGCCTGAGCGCTTCCCACGCTCATCGGGATCCTGCGCACTCCCCGGCTCTCGCGGGGACGCCCGATGAAGCGCAGGATGGCGGTATGAGCGACAGCGAGCCGCAGGGTGCCCCGGAGTTCATGGCGAAGATGGCAGCGGCCTGGGCCAGCTTCTCCGGCCGGGCGATGACGGAACTGGCCGAGGCCTTCCGGCCGGTGGCCGAGGGGCTGGCGAAGGCGGCCCGGGACCCGCGGGTGCAGGCCGCTATCGCCGCCGACCGCGAGCCGGGCCAGCCCGGCTGTCACTGCCTGTGCGGAGCGGCGCACCGGCAGGACCCGGGCATCTGCGAGGGCAGGTCCGCGAGCACGGTGCGGATCAGCGGCCTGGACGTGCCGATGTGCGCGCCCTGCCAGGCCGCCCGCGCCGCCTCGAAGCTATCCGGGCAGCAGCCCTAGCCGTCCTGCGGTGCGCTGGCCTGCCTCGCGGCGCGGCTGCTAGCGGATGGCCCGGGCGGCCCAGGGCCTGCCAGGAGGTCCAGAGCGGCCGGTAGCCCTGCTGGCTCCAGAACGGCACTGACAGCGGGTTGAGCAGCGAATAGTGCAGCGGCACGGCGGCTACTCCACGGAAACAGGGACTCCGCAGCTCGGTGCGGAGTCCCTGTGCCACCTGGCGGAGGCTCGGGGATTTGAACCCCGGATGGGCTGTTGACCCAAACCGCATTAGCAGTGCGGCGCCATAGACCGGACTAGGCGAAGCCTCCCGACGGCCCAACCGGGCCGGGCCCCAGGGTACCGGTACAGCGGGAGCGACGCCAAAGCCGGCCGCCCCGCGCTGCTCGGCGGTTTCTCAGCTCACCTCGATGACCGCGTAGTCGCCGCGGGCGTAGGCCTCGCGCATCGTGGTCTTGGCGAACTTCCCGACGCTGGTCTTCGGGACCTCGGGGATGAACGACCAGCGCTCGGGCAGCTGCCAGCGCGGCACCCGGTCGGCCAGGAACGCCCGTAGCTCATCGGCGGTCACCGCACCGTCCGTGCTCAGCACCACCGCGGCCAGCGGGCGCTCGCCCCACTTGTCGTCGGGCACGCCGATCACCGCCGCCTCGGCCACGGCGGGGTGCGCCATGAGGGCGTTCTCCAGCTCCATCGACGAGATCCACTCCCCGCCGGACTTGATGACGTCCTTGGCCCGGTCGGTCAGCGTGACGTAGCCGAGCGGGTCGATCGTCCCGACGTCCCCGGTCCGCAGCCAGCCGTCCCGGAACTTCTCCGGGTCGTCGTCCTGGTAGTAGCCGGCGGTGACCCACGGCCCCCGGACCTCGACCTCGCCGACGGCTTCACCGTCATTGGGCAGGACGGTGCCGGCCTCCCCGACCAGCCGGCCCTCGACCAGGCAGATCAGGCGGCCCTGGGTATCCCGGTAGTCCCAGGCCTGGTCCTCGGGCACGCCGACGGGCGCGCGCGCGACGCTGCCGAGCGGAGAGGTCTCGGTCATCCCCCAGGCCTGCACGATCATCACGCCCAGTTCCTTCTCATAGGCCTCCAGCAGCGCGTGCGGCACGGCCGACCCGCCGCAGGGCACCAGGCGCAGCGACGACAGGTCCCCGCCGTGGGCCCGCACGTGCTGCAGCAGGCCATTCCAGATCGTCGGCACCGCGCCGGCCAGCGTAGGCCGCTCGGCCTCGATCAGCGCCGCGAGCGGGGCCGGCTGCAGGAACCGGTCCGGCATGACCATGTCCGCGCCCGCCAGGACGGCCGCGTAGGGCAGGCCCCAGGCGTTGGCGTGAAACATCGGCACCACGGGCAGCACCCGGTCCCGGTCGGACATGGCGAAGACATTGCCCATGCTGACCGCCATGGAATGCAGGTACATCGAGCGGTGGCTGTAGACCACGCCCTTGGGCAGGCCGGTGGTGCCGCTGGTGTAGCACATGGCCGCGGCCAGCCGCTCGTCCAGCTCCGGCCAGTCGAAGGTATCGGGCTGACCCGCGAGGAGCTCCTCGTAGGCGTGCACCTGGCGGCCCTCGCCGGCGAGCTGGGCCGGGCCCGCCGGATCCGTTATCCCTTCGGGGTTGCTGATGATGACGTGCCGGATGGACGGGGTGTGCGGCAGGACACTGGCCAGCAGCGGGGCCAGGGTGGCGTCCGCGATGACGACCTCGTCGCCCGCGTGCTCGGCGATGTAGCCGATGACGGCCGGATCCAGCCGCAGGTTCAGGGTGTGCAGCACGGCGCCCATCGACGGAATCGTCAGGTAGGCCTCGAGGTGCTCGGAGTTGTTCCACATCAGGGTGGCGACGCGCTGGTCGGCGTCCACGCCCAGGCTGCGCAGCGCGTTCGCCAGCCGGGCTGACCGAGCGCCGATCTCGCGGTAGGTCCGCCGCCGCACGCCGTCGGGGGTCGCCGTCACGACCTCCCGCTCGCCGTAGGCCGATATCCCGTAGCGCAAGATCGCGCTGATTGTGAGCGGCGTGTCCATCATCGTCGCGCGCATGGGCGAACCTCCTGGCCGACGGCGCGCCAGGTGGCTGTGGCTCCCCTGGCTGTGCCGAACCCGTCCCTGATGTGAATAAGTGTCACGGTAGCGGCAAATCCCGGCCCCGTCAGTAGCGGGCTGGCCTGATCCGGTCACCCGCCCCAGGCGACAGCGTCCCTGGTCAGTCGGCCAGCAGCTCGGTGTCGATGCGGAGCTTGGCCACGGCCCGGGAGACCGTGCTCTTCACGGTGCCCAGGCTCACCCCGAGGCGCTCGGCGACCTCGGCCTCGGTCAGGTCCTCGTAGTAGCGCAGCACCACCGCGGTCCGCATCCGCTGCGGGAGGCGGTCGATCGCACGGCGCAGGGCCTCCTGCAGGTCACTGTCTCCCGCGTGGTCGGCCACCGCCCGGTCGGGCAGCTCATCGGTCGGGAACTCCTGCACCCGCCGCCTGCGCCACCAGGAGATATGGGTATTGACCATGGCCCGCCGCACGTAGCCGTCCAGGGCGCCCCGGTCCTCGATCCGGTCCCAGGCCAGGTAGGTCTTGGCCAGGGCGGCCTGCAGGAGGTCCTCGGCATCGGCGAGATTGCCGGTCAGCACGTAGGCCGCGCGCAGCAGCGCGCGGCCGCGCGTGGTCACGTACTCCCGGAACTCGTGGTCGTCGGGTCCCTGCCCGGCAGCCCCCCGCGACGCCAGCGGCGGCTCCTGATCCGGGACGCGCGCCACCGCTACGACGCGCGGTGCCCCTCCGCCCGCCGTCGCGCATGCCTGCCTAGCCAAGTGATCGCCCCCGACGCTCACCCCTCTACGGTACCCAGCACGGTACCCGCACGGTCAGCTACGGCGAGTAACGGCGAGTCTCCCGGTCGCTATCCGGACACATCGGGCCGCTGACTCATGCCGTCTTGACGGAAAGGCGGATATGTGTGACTGTCAGCCGGCAAGAAGTGACGAACCGCTTGACGGCCGGTGGTGTGACTACGCATGGTCGAAGACTGGTCCACTTCGCCCGGGGAGGGGCAGATGCTGAAGGCGCGCGGAGAGCGCGGGTGCTGTGACCGCTGCGCGGGCGGCACCGGCACTGCCGGTGCGGCGCGCATAGCCCGCCGGCGGCTGCTCAAGGACGCGGTCTTCCGGCCCCCGGCCGCCCTCACGCCCGAGCCGAGCGACTGGTTCGCCCCGCCGGCAGACATCCGGGCGGGCGTGGCCGCCGGCGTCGGACGAGGCGGCGAGACCGCGCAGGAGACGGCCCCGCTGCCGAGGGCCGTGACGGGAACCGTCCTGGACGTCAGCCCGCAGGTGCTGATAATCGGCGACCCCGGCGGCAGGCCGGGCTCCGAGCAGCGCTTCGCGCTGACCAGCGACGCGACCGCCTGGCGAGGAGCGCAGTTAGAGGCGACGGAACTGCACGAGGGCGACCGGGCCGTAGTCCGGCTGCACCCGACGCGGCGCGGCGTCGCGGACCGGATCTGGGCCAACATCGGCCGGGTGACCGGCACCATCATCGAGCACACCAGTGAGTTCATGGTGGTGGACGAGGGGGTGACCCGGCCGCGCCAGATCGTCGTGATCCCGCCCCGGGCGGCCGGCCGGATCCAGGTGCGATTCCCCACGCTCCAGCCCGGCTACCTCATCGATATCATCGGCCTGCGCGGCCCGGCCGCGCTGGAGGGCCTCATCCCGGCGACCTCCCAGCCCGCCTACCCGGCCGGCCGGCTGCCGGAGGCCCCGCTGGTCAGCGGGCACGTTCCCGACGCCATCAGCGGGTCAGCCACCTGGCATGAGCCGGCGGGCGAGCCACCGGGAGTGCTCGGCGTGGCCTACCCGGCGCTGGATCCGGCCACGGGCTGCGTGGAAGACACGGCTCGCGGGCACTGCCGCGGCTACGCCCGGATGCCCTACCTGGCCGTCGGCAGCGTCCTGCTGGTGCGCAACGACTGCAACGGGGCCTCCTGCGCGCTGCCGGTCACGGGCTGCGCCGCCGTGGCCCGGCTGTTCAACGACCGCTGCGTGACCTGCGGAACCTCGCCGCGCGGCCGGGTGGCTGACCTGACCGAGGCGAGTTTTGTCGCCCTGGGCGGGGAACTCGACCGGGGCTGCTTCAACGCCACCATCACGATCGGCCGCTGAGCCATGGCCATGCTCGTCATGCTCCGGGAGGTACAGATCCCGCTGCTGTCGGCCATGCTGCTGGGCGGGTGCGCGACCAAGCTGGCCCGGGTCATCCGGGTGGGCTCCGTCGACGCCGGGCTCGGGCCGACCGCACTGTTCCCGATGCGGCTGCGGCGGCCGGTCGCGATGGCCATGTGCGCCCTGGAGTGCGGCCTCGGGCTCGGGCTGATCGCGACCGCGGGCCAGATCGGCCGGGGCGCGCCGGCGTTCAGCGTCCGGCTGGGCGCCGGGCTGCTGTTCCTGGTGGCCACCTCGGCTCTGATCGAGCTGCGGGCCAGCCGTCCCGACATCGGCTGCGGCTGCTTCGGCGACTTCTCCCAGGCACCGGTCGGCTGGCGCACGCTGAGCAGGTCGGCGCTCCTCGCGCTGGCCGCGCTGAGCACGCTCGGGCTGGCGCCGCTGCAGCCGCCGCATTCCAAGGCTGCCGCGGCGCTGCTGCTCGGGGTGCTGGCCGCCGAGCTGGCCGTGGTGGCCGGCCTGTCCCCGGAACTAGGCGAGGCCCTGGTCAAGCTGGGCTACTCCGAGCCCTGCGAGCTGCGCGTCGTTCCATCCGAGCGGTCTGTCACGGCGCTGCGCCGCAGCAAGCAATGGCGCCGTCATGCCGGGCTGCTGACGGCCGACGTGCCCGTGGACATGTGGCGCGAGCTCTGCTGGCGGTACCTGGTCTTCCCCGGCCAGTACGGCGACCGGGAGACAGGCGAGCGAGAGGCGGAGGTCGTGTTCGCCGTGTTCCTGCGGCTGCGGCGGCCGCTGATCCACGCGGCCCTCGTGGACGCCGCCACCGGGAATCCGGTGCAGTGGCCGGCCGCGCCGAAGCGGGCGCACTTTCTGAGCCGGGTGTTCCGGTCGTTCCGGCTGATCCGGCTGATCCGGGCGGCCCTCCTGCAGGAACGGGTGCGGCCGCCGGGCCAGCTGCCCGCCGAGCCCGACGAGCCCGCGCCCGAGACCGGCGCGCAGCGGTCTGCCGCTTTCTACTGATCTCTAGCGTTCAGGCTAGAAAGGCTTAGACATCGGCAGAGGCGGTAGGCCGGGCGCCGTCAGGCGGACTGGCACGTCAGGCGGGCTGGGTCCGCAGGAAGCGCCCGAAGTGCGGCACGGTGAACGCGATCAGGCCCCGCTCGGAGCTGTAGATGAGCCCCTTCTTGATCAGGCTGTCTCGCGCGGGCGAGACGCTGGAGGGCTTGCGGCCCAGCTCCTCGGCCACCTGCGCCGTCTGCACTGGCTCGTCACCGAGCATGGCCATCGCCCGCATGTACTCGCGCTCGGCCGGGGTGGCGCGCTCGTAGCGGCTGCCGAAGAAGCCGACCGCCAGCTCGCCGGCCGCCACCGGGCCCGCGACGCTGACGTCGTGCGCCGTCACCGGGCTGGCCGCCGCGACGTCCCAGGTGACCTTCCCGTAGGCCTGGACGAAGTAGGGGTAGCCATCGGCCGCCGCGTAGAGGGCGTCGAGCGCCTCGGGCTCGAAGTCCGCGCCCTCGCGCCGGGCCGGGGCCAGCACGGCGATGTCGGCGGACGGCCGGTCCAGGCGGTCGATGGAGACATACCGGAACAGCCGCTCGGAGTAGCTCTTGCTGGCCGACAGCACCGATGGCAGGTGCGGCAGCCCGGCACCCACCACGATCAGCGGACCGTTGTTCTGCGACAGCTCGTGACACGAGGCGCATAGCGCCGAGATGTCCGCCGCGGGCACGTCCTGCATCTCGTCGATGAACAGGGCGATCCCCACCCCGAGATCCGCGGCCACCGACGCGGCGTCGGTCAGCAATTCGGTGAGGTCGATCTCCAGGTCGCCGGAATCCGCGCGGCCGCGCACCGACGGGACATCGATCCCCAGCTGGGTCACGATCGATCCCTTCGCCGCGCGCGCGTCACGCGCGGCGAATGACTTGAGCACGCCGAGAAAGTGGTCGATCCGGTCGGGCGCGCGATGCCGGGGCGCCAGCTCCCGCACCGCCATGTGCAGCGCGCCGGCCACCGGGCGGCGGATCGACTGCTCCGGGCGCGCCTCGATCTTGCCGGTACCCCACAGCCGCTGCATCGCCATGGACCGGAAGGTGTTGAGCAGCACGGTCTTGCCGACTCCGCGCAGCCCGGTCAGCACCATGCTGCGCTCCGGGCGACCCCGGGCGATCCGCTCCAGGACTACCTCGAACTGGGCTATCTCACGGTCGCGCCCGGCCAGCTCGGGCGGCCGCTGCCCGGCTCCCGGCGCATAGGGATTTCTCACTGGGTCCACGCGATAGGAGCCTATGACGCGGTCTAGCAAGTTCCCTAGATTGCCGTAGAAAGGGCTACCGGCGTGTCGCGCAAGCCCCGGCACGGGCGATACCGGACGCGCGGCCGCCGGCCTGGACGGCCGCCCCCTGCACGTGCTTCGCCGGGCGTGCCAGGGAACGGGGCCATTTGTTCCCGGGCACGGCCCGGCGAGCGAGAACCGCGCCTCAGGTCGTCCCAGTTGGCAGGGTTCTCTACTGATACGTACGGCAGCCTCGTTCGGTTCGCGCCGCCCGGAACGGCGCTGTCCGGTAAGCGTCCGGTGCTGCGGCAACCGGCCCCGGCGTTAGCGCTTCGGCCCGGGCGAGGCCTGGTTCAGCCTGGCCAGGAACGCGTTGTAGGCGGCCAGGTGGTCGTCATCGTCGATGCCGCCGCGATCCGCCCACCGCCCGGCGGCCACCCCCGCTGAGCTGTCCGCATCGGCGCCCTCCGCGCTCGCGCGCTCGCCATCGGCGCCGGGGCTGCCGTCGCCGGGGCCGCCGGGGCCGCCGGGGCCGGCCGGCTGGTGCGAGGCGACCAGGCTGGCCATGCTGGCCTTGCGGGCGCTCTCCAGCCAGCCATGTCCGCTGGTCGCGGCCCGCTCGTCCAGACTCCAGGTCAGGAACACGAGCATCATCAGGCCGAACATGATGGCGTCGCCGCCGATCCACATCACCGCACCGCCCGCGTGCAGGTCCGCCACCGCCGACGGCGCCCAGGCCGGCCGCGGCCCCGTCGGCAGTCCCGGCGTCCTGGCGCCGCCATAGCCCAGCACCAGGCCCGTGAAGGTGTCCACCGGCATGATGAGAACCAGGATGACGAACCGCATCGGGTACGACAGCCGCCAGCGGATCGGCTCCTTGCCGAGGATCGGCAGGAAGAACAGGTAGCCGACGAGCAGGAAGACCAGGTGCTCGGCATTGTGCGGCGTCTGGTTGGTCTCCACCAGGTTGGCCACGCTGGTGAGGTGCGCCACCACGACCGCCCCGGTGTAGGCCACGGCGCCGAGCACCGGCCAGGTCAGGAAGCTGACCACCTTCGAGCGCAACACCCGCTTGACCCAGGTGTGCAGCGGGTTCCGGCTCGCGTGCATCAGCAGGGTCATCGGCTGGCCGAAGATCAGCAGCGGCGGCGCCACCATGATGAGCATCAGGTGCTGCACCATGTGGTCCCAGAACAGCACGTCGTCGTAGGCGCCGACGCCGCTCTGGGTCGCGATCACGATAGTGGCCAGGCCGCCGAAGAACAGGAGCGTCCGCCACGCGGGCCACGGCCTGGCCGGGTGCCGCCGCGCTACCCGGATCACGCCCCAGCCGTAGAGGACAGCGGAGATAGCGACGGCCGCGGTGACCATGGGAGCGAACTGCCACTGGGTGAAGACGGCCGACCAGCCGAACGGGGGGAGCATGCGACCTCCTTACACCGGCGAGCCTACTCACCTGCGCGGGCGCCAGGCCGACGGGCTCGGGAAGCCTCCGGTCCGGCCTTGACTGCCCGGGATCGTCCAGCGGGCCGCCTGGCCCGGCTATCGTTATCGCCGGAGGGTTCGCCTAGTGGCCGAGGGCGGCGGTCTTGAAAACCGCTGAGGCGTTTGCGCGTCTCCGAGGGTTCGAATCCCTCACCCTCCGCTGACCAGCCCGCTCGGCCCCCTGAGGTGCGACCGGAGGAGTCCAGCGATAGCTCACTCCGGGTTACGTCACCGCGCTCGATCCGGCTGGCAGCTCCGCAGCAGCCCGGACGGTTTCAGTCAGGGCCTGCTGCGCCTGGTTAATGAGGGCTGGTCCCGTTGGTGCTGGCTGAATCCAGCAGCTGCCGCAGGACCGCTGTGTAGCTGTCCAGGGCCCGGCGGCCCTGCGGGCTGAGCCTGACCGACGTCCGGGAGGTGACCCCCCTCCCGGCCTTGACTGTCGTCACGTAGCCCGCGTCCTCCAGCTTGCGCAGGTGGGTGATGAGGTTGCCGGCCGTCAGTCCGAGCAGTTCCTGGAGTCTGCTGAAGGACAGGCTGTCCTCGTCCCGCAGGGTAGCCAGTGTCACCGCGATACGCAGCCGCGCGGGCGCATGGATGACAGGGTCCAGCTCGGTCTCAGCTGCCATGCGCGCGGAGCCTGGTCTCGATGACCGCCATGAGCAGGAACGTCCCGCCGCCCCCCAGCGCGCAGGTCGCCAGGATTGTCGCGGGCGCCAGCCATGCGCAGCTAGTACCGACGATCACGAGCCAGACTCCGAGGGCGAGCGCCGACCAGTATCGTCCGAGGGCGGCGGCAAGGATATAGGTCAGCCCGACGAGCGCCACGGGACCCGCGAAGCTGATGAACGCGAGCGTCCTCGTACTGACGGAGCTGCTGACCGCGGGCGCGACTATGAGCAAGATCAGGTATCCGATCGCCCACGTGCTCCCGATGATGCGGCGGTGTCGCACGGACTGGCCGTCGATGCCCGCGACTGCCTTGTGGGCGATGACCAGGACGGCCGCGATCGCGAAACCGGCCAGCACGAACACCGCCGCGATCGCGACACCCGAGGGTCCGGTGTAGGGGTGCTGCCCGCGCACGGACAGCCACATCGCTCCGTAGCCGATGAGCCAGACCATGCCCCACGCCATGTACACGAGAGGTGTGCTGATGACCAGTTCCTTGCGAGCGCGGGCGCGGGCATCCTGCGCGAAGGCTGCCGCTTCCCGCACGCTCATGTCCTGGTCCTCTAGCACGTCGGCCTCCTGGTGTGCGCGGTAGCCAGAGTCAAACTTTGTACTTCAAAGTTACTCGACTTTGAGATGCAAAGTCAAGGACTCGCTACCAGCCGGCCTTGAAGACCGCTGAGGCGTTTGCGCGTCTCCGAGGGTTCGAATCCGCGCGAGCGATCAGGGGACGAAGTCCAGCCGTAGCGGACTGCGGACGGGTCCGGACATGACAGCGCCCCCGGGAGCGTGTGCTCGCGAGGGCGTGCCGTGGCCGGTGCGCAGGTCGCCTCACGGCGAAAGGCGCATCATGGCTCCAGCCGGACGGTATTCCATGAAGGCGGTTATCTGAGCCCGGGGGACACTAGCGCACCGACGGAAGGTAGGAACGCGAGGCCGGCCAGCGCTATTCCACCCGCGCCAAGGTTTCGCCGCCGCCGGCCTGGGACGCTGCCAGACCGGGCCGGTACGGTTCTGCCATGAGCGCGCAGCCGATCCAGCGCTCGAAGCCGCGCGGGAGGTGCGCCGCTGGCAGTAGCTTGGCGAGCTGCTGCACCACTGGCACCTTCGCGCCGCCGCCTGCGGTGACCCTGGGTTCGAAGCCTCGGCGCAAGCCGCTCGCGACGGCCGTCCCGAGGATCTGGTGCCGGTTCCCGGGTGGGATTGCTGACCGCCGGTGAGCTTCCGGCCGTTCCTCATCGGACAGGCCCCCTCGCAGTCGGGTTTGACTGTGAGGGCAGTTCGGCTGGCTACCAAACCTGGGCCGCCGGGATCACCAGCGCGGGCGGCCGGGGGAACCTGACCAGCCAGGCCCTGCCGGTCTCCCTGAGCGATAACTACTGGCTCTATCTCAGTCGGGTGCGGCTCTTTTGGAGTGAGTTGATCAAGCCGCGAGTTCATGATCAGTGCGGTACCGTGCGCGGTGAACCCGCTTGAGTTCTTGGTCCAGGTGGTAGCGGAAGTACTCGTCGAAGTCGCCGTTGCTGACCAGCGTCCGGAGGGTGAGGATCGCTTCGGCCCCGGCCAGCCCCCATCTCGCGCCGGTTAGATCCATTCGGTCTTTCACGATGTGGCGGCACGCTCCCTCAATGATCCCGGTGGCGATCGGCCATCCGCTCTCCAGCGCGGTGGCGTAGTCCGGGCAGGGCTTCTTCGCGGTGAGGTAGCTCGCACAGGCATCGGCGCCTCCGCGTTCGGTGACCGAGTAGCCGTAGGTGGTGGCGCGGCGGCGGATAGCGGCGGCGACCTGCCCGGACTTGCCTTCCAGGATCTTGCGGGCCTGGACGGCGACCCACGCCTCGGCGTCAGGATCTCCGGGCTCGAAGAAGCTCCAGGCGGCCTTCCAGAGGTATTCGAGGACGTGAATGAAGTCGATCAGGATCGTGACTTTCACGCCGCGGCGGCCGGCCTCGGCCCTGATCGCCTCGATCTGCTGCTTATTGCCATCCACCAGCACCAGCCACGTGCGGGCGTGCGCGGGGTCGCGGCGTTCCGCCTCGCTGAACCCCAGCTTGATCACTTGCGGGATGTCGCAGGTGACCGACCCGGTCAGCCATTTGCCGGTGACGAGGGGCCCGGCCTTGCGGGGTTCGCTGTGCCCGGCGCCCCTGGCCGGGCGGGCCATGATGTCGGCGGCGGTCCGCGGGGCGGGCGCAGCGTCATAGACGGCCGCGAGCTCGGCCATGCGCTTACGGCCGTTCTTTTCTCCGGGCGACAGCCGGGTCGCCAGCTTGCGGGCGGCGGTGCGGGCCGCTTTGGCGGTGGCCTCGCGCAGCGCTTCGGGCCGCATCACGATGCCTTTCCCGTCGTACTGCATCACCAGCAGCACATCGTCGCTGCGAGGGCCGGGCCTGCGAGCGGCATAGAAGGCCTCCGCATCCACCGCAGCGGCCCGCGCCAGGGCTTCGACCTGCCGTTTTCCGACCGTGACCCCGGTGGCGCGCTCGATCGCGCCGGCAGCGTCGCCGAACGAGCCGCGCACCGCTTCGAGCGCCGCCCGCCGCCGGATCCCGTGTGAGTGAGCTTCAGCGGGCAGATTCAAGATCGCATCGGCGGGAAACAGGCTGGCCGCACCCGGCGCACGGTAAGCCATCCGCGTGACCGTGACTTCCCCGAACACCGTGACCAGCCGGCGTCCCCGGCCCTTCTCGACCCGGGTCCGTTCCACCCCGTCCGCGCCGGCCACGCCGCCGCGCCGTTCCTCGCGGCAGGCCCGCAGGTCAAGCTGGTCCTGAAACAGCTGGCGAAGCAACGCCTGGCCCCGCTCCAGCATCTGCTGCTCCAGGTCACCATGGGTCACCTGGTCAGTCGCCGGATCCAGCAACATCCCCACCAGCGACCTGAACAACTCCGCAGACCGATCGAACACACCCGCCGCAGCCTCCGGCACGTACCCTGGCATCGGGCTCCTTCTCCACGATTACGGACGTCAGACACCCGTGAACGTAGCGGGAAGGAGCCCTCTACATGATCAGACCGAAACAAAACCCATGGTCACCCGGCGAACCAGCCGTCACCCCAGAAGAGCCACACCCATCTCAGTCTGCCGCCATCACAAAGTCCTCAGTCGGGCCTACTCGGCAGCTTCACCGCCGCCGGGAAGTTCTCTGGCTATCCGGCGGGGAATCCGGCATGTCAGTGACAGCGGTGGTCCACACGTGGCTTGCGGGGATAGGCGCTGATGGTGGCCGTCGTGGACTGCGGCAGTTGCCAGCCACATGTGGATACGTGTGCCACGCACGTGGCGTCTGACCGAGTCCGGGCCACAGCCGTACGACGTTCCCGGTTCACGCGTGACGGGATCCCGGCCCTGGCTATTGTGGGCCGGGTGCTGCGAATGATCTGCAGGTTGCTCCCTGCATCATGCACCTGTTTAGGCCATGATCACGCAGCATGCCCGACTTTCGGCCGGCACGGCAGCATCACCACCAGCGGCTGCGCCCGCTGCGACTGCCGGACCGCTGGCCGCTCCTGGCTCTGGTCGCGGCGCCGGCGCGACCGGGAGAAACCCAGGCCGGAGTGCACCGACCTGACCTGGCCGGTGATCGCGGCGTCCCGCGAACCTCCGCCGTCAGCGGCTCCCGCACCCGCTGCTTACCGGCCGCCTGCTTAATCTCCACCCCTCTGAGCAACCGCGGGCGCGGCGGCTGCCGGGTCAGCGGAGGCTGCCGGGTCAGCGGCCCGTCCACGGCGCCCGATGAGAAGCTGTCGCTCTCATGCGAGCGCCCACCGAGCGAGCCCGATAAAGGCGAGTCTGCCAATCCTGTTCTGGGCCAACCGAAACCCAGTTATCGAACAGTGGTTCGTATTTTGCTGGTTATCACCAGCAAAATACGAACCACTCCTAAGGGTCGCAGCCGAAGGGGACGCCTTAATTGCTCTGACATGCGGGCTGCGGGGACTCGACGGCCCGGTCACACATGTGCAGCCGCCCGCGGCTTGGCCTACCCCGCGGCACGCCGCGCATGTCGCAGGCCGGCCATTAAGGTGCGCTGGACAGGCCCCGGTCAGCGGGCCGGGAGGGCCAGGCGTTCTGCGGCGCGGACCACGAAGGCGCGGCGCCGGGCGTGCTCGGCCGGGTCGTCGTCGCCGGCCCCGGTCAGCATGCGCGCGAGCTGCGGGACGGAGAACCACCAGGCGGCCAGCCCGATGATCAGGAACACCAGACGGGCGGGATCGAGGTCGTCGTCGAGCACGCCGTCGCGCTGCGCGGCCGCGTAGGCCTGGGCCTTGCGCTGGTAGTGGGCGGTGCGGCTCGCCTCGTCGGCCACCGGGCCGCCGGCCAGGCCCTCCCACAGCAGCAGCCGGGCGAGCTGCGGATGACCCGAGTAGTAGTCGAAGGTGCGGCCGGCGAACTCGCCGATCTCCTCGAACACGTCCGCAGGCGGTGTCACGGAGGCCGCGAGCTTGGCCAGCTCGTCGGAGAGCACGGACTCGAACAGCGCCTGCTTATCGCCGAAGTACTTGTACAGGCGCTCCTTGTTGATCCCGGCGCGCTCGGCGATGCGGGCCATGGTGGTGCCGTCGGGTCCGTGCTCGGCGAACTCGATCGCCGCCGCCTCCTTCAGGCGCCGGCGGGTCCCCTCGGTGTCCCAGGCCATGATCCCACTCTAGGCGTTACCAACGGCAACGTTGCGGTTGCCATCAAGCCAGGGTAGCCTGCTGATTACAACTCCACCGTTGGAGATGGAATTCAAGAAGGAGACCGAGAGCATGGACATCGACATCGCGGGCAAGGTCGTCGTCGTCACCGGTGCCGCGCAGGGGATCGGGCGCACGCTGGCTCTGGGGCTGGCCACCGAGGGCGCCCGGGTGGCGGTGGTGGCGCGCGACCGCAAGCGGGCTCAGGTGGTGGTCGATGAGATCGGCCAGCTTCCCGACCCTCCGCCGGCCCTGGCCGTGGCGGCCGACGTCAGCGACGAAGCCGCGGTCATCGCGGCCGCCGCCGAGATCGACCGTGCCTGGGGCCGGGTCGACGCGCTGATCAACAACGCCGGCTGGATGCCGGGCAGCCAGCCGATCCTGGAGCTGGAGGTCTCCGTGCTGGAGCGCGTGCTGCGGTCCAACCTCATCAGCAGCTTCCTGACCACCAAGCACTTCGCCCCGCTGATGATCCGCGGCGGCGGCGGCCGCATCATCTACCTCTCCAGCGCCGCCGGCGTCCACTCCAACCAGGGCGGTGCCCCCTACGGCGGCTCGAAGGCCGCGATCAACATCCTGGCCAACGTCGCGCACCAGGAACTCGCCGACGACGGCATCCGGACCGTTGCCATCGCCCCAGGGCTGACCGTGACGCCGGGGATGCGCGAGATCGTCAGCGACGACTACATCGAGAGCGTCGCCTCGCGCTACCCGGGCGGCCGGGTAGGCCAGCCCGAGGACCTCGTGGCGCTGACCGCCTTCCTCTGCAGCGACGCGGCCAGCCACCTGTCCGGCACGGTCATCATGGTGCGCCCCACCGTCAACCGGTGATCCCCGGAACGCCGGCCCGGCTGCGGCGCGCCCTCAGCTGAGCGGCTTCAGCCGGGTCTGCTCGACGCGGGCGAGCTTGCGCCGCAGCCGCACGTACTCGCGCTCCTGCTCCGGCGTGCGCTTGTAGTGCCGGTAGGCCAGGTTCGTGCGTTCCAGCGGATCGGTCTTCAGGTCGTACATCTCCCATTGCTCGGGGACCTTGCCGTTCGCGTCGTAGTAGCGGGCGAGCTTGTAACGGTGCTCCCGGATGCTCACCACGTGGTTCGGCGGATGCGGATAGGGGCCGCTGGCCTGCCC
>Ga0208219_1000391_pt1 | contig 15834 bp, 14 predicted proteins | sample NGESurshal072012_7_FD_184469 | JGI IMG/M metagenome (GOLD analysis project Ga0208219, IMG submission 184469) | Arctic peat soil microbial communities from Barrow, Alaska - NGEE Surface sample 53-2 shallow-072012 (SPAdes) | ecosystem: Environmental > Terrestrial > Soil > Wetlands > Peat ... | reverse complement strand
CCTCGAGCAAGCGGTCGAGGGCCTCGTCCTCCCCTGAGAGGACGAGGGAGGCGGGGCCGTTCAGCGCCGCCACCGAGATTCGCTCGCCGTGTGGCTCCAACAGCGGCTCGAGCCTTTCGAGAGTCGCGAGAACCGAGACCATCCCGCCCTTGCCCGCGATCGAGGCCATCGCCTTGGCGCGAAGGGCGATCACCCTTGCGGCGTCATCCAGGGACAGCGCGCCGGCGATGTGGGCGGCGGCGACCTCCCCCTGGGAATGACCAATCACCACCGAGGGCTCGACACCACATGCCTGCCAGAGCTCGGCGAGGGAGACCATCACGCAGAAGAGGGCGGGCTGAACGATGTCGAGGCGATCGAGCCAGCGGCCGGGGGCTTCGCGCAGAATCTCGCTCAGTGACCAGTCGACGAAGGGCTCGAGCGCTTCCTCGCAGGCCCCCATCCGATGGCCGAAAAGAGTCGAGGTTTCGAGTAGCTCAAGGGCCATTCCCTCCGACTGGGAGCCCTGGCCGGGAAAGAGAAAGGCGGGCCTCTGCTCGGTCGGGGCGCCGGCGCGGACGAGGTTCGAGAAGCCGGCGCTGTGCCTCCGACCTACGCCGCCGTGTACTGCCTCGGGCCGACCCTGGCGCAGCTCTTCAGCGATCCGGAGGTGGGCATCGACCTTGCCGGCCTGATCCATGGCGAGCAGTCCTTCGAATGGCCCACGCCCGTGCATCCCGGCGACGTGATCGACGCAACCGCGGAGATCACCAGCATCGATACCAGGCGAGGGATGACCTTCGTGCGGCTCGCCATGGAAGCCACCCGCCCCGCGGATCAGGCTGTCGTCTGCCGCGCGACCTCGCTCATGATCGTCCGGGCACCCGCATGACCGTGCCGGCCGCATCTGGGGTGGCGATCGGCGACAGCGTGACGCCCTTCTCCCGGACGGTGACGCAGAAGCAGATCGGCGCCTACGCGGACGCGTCCGGTGACCACAATCCCATCCATCTCGACCCGGAGTTCGCCCGCTCGGTGGGTCTGCCCGGAACCATCGCCCACGGCCTGCTCGAGATGGGCATCCTCGCCGACGCGATCGCGACCTGGGCGGGCGGCAACGCCAACCTTCTCAGCCTCTCCTGCCGGTTCAGCAAGCCGTTGCTTCCGGGCGACACGATCATCTGCACCGGAACCGTCGTCAGCGTCGACGATGCGGGAGTCGCCACCCTCGAGGTGGGTGCGTCCTCGGATCGCGGCGACCGGGTTTTGACCAACGGCCGGGCAACCGTCCGGCTCTCACGCTAAGGGACAATCACCATGGGAATCGACTTCTCGCTCACCCGCGAACAGGAGGAGATCCGCGGGCTCGCCCATGAGTTCGCCGAGAAGGAGATGCGCCCGGTCGCGGAGCGCTACGACGAGAACGAGGAGACCCCGTGGGACGTGATGCGCAAGGCGCACGCTCTCGGTCTCGATGCGACCGCCAGCTTTCCAGAGCAGTACGGCGGTGGCGGCATCGACCTGGTCACCAACCTCATCAGAGAGGAAGAGCTCTCCTGGGGCGACGCCGGGATCGCTGTGTCGATCGGGGCCAGCGGGCTCGCCGGCACCGCGATCATCGCGATGGGAACTGAGGAGCAGAAGCAGAAGTACATCGGCATGCTCACCGCGCCGGACCTGAAGATCGGGGCCATGGGCCTGACCGAGCCCAACAGCGGTTCCGACTCGCTGGCGCTCGAGACCACGGCAACCAAGGTCGACGGTGGCTACGTGCTCAACGGCACCAAGCAGTTCTGCACCAACGGTGGCATCGCGGACGTCCAGGTGGCATTCGCCACCACCGACAAATCGCTCGGACCCGCCGGGGTGGCCGGTTTCGTCATCGAGAAAGGCACACCCGGCATGCGCCAGGGCCGCAAGGAACGCAAGCTCGGTGTGCGTGCCTCGCACACCGCCCAGGTCATCTTCGAGGACTGTTTCATCCCCGACGACCAGCGGCTCGGCTACAACAAGAGTGGCGAGGAGACCGGCCCGGGACGCGTCGGGGCGATGATCATGCTCGAGGTGACGCGGCCTATGGTCGCGGCCGGAGCGCTCGGCATCGCGCGGGCCGCGTTCGAGTTCGCCCGCGACTACTCATTGCAGCGCGTGGCGTTCGGCAAGCCGATCGCCAAGCACGAGGCCATCGCGTTCAAGCTCGCCGACATGGCCACCGAGATCGATGCCGCGCGGCTGCTCACGTGGCGCGCCGGGTGGATGGCGATGAATGGCGTCCCGCTGTCCCGCGGTGAGGGCTCGATGGCCAAGCTGTTTGCCGGCGACGTGGCGATGCGCGTCACCGTCGACGCGGTGCAGATTCTCGGCGGGTACGGATACATCAAGGACTACCCGGTCGAGCGATTCATGCGCGACGCGAAGATCTACCAGATCTGGGAGGGCACTGCCGAGATCCAGCGTCTGGTCATCAGTCGCTACGTGCTCGGGGAGCGCACCGCCACAGCTGCCCGTCCGCGGGTGATCCCGGACACACCATCGGAGCCCGTCGCAGCGGCGAGCTAACGCCTCGAAGCGAGCGCTAAGCTCTTCGATCGCCGCATCACCAGCCTTTCGAGGAGCGTTGCATGTTCGATCTGACCGGGAAGGTCGCCGTCGTCACCGGGGGATCGCGCGGTCTCGGGAGGGCGGACTGTCTTGCGCTCGCCCGCGCCGGCGCTGACGTCGTCGTCACCGACATTCTCATCGAGTCGGACCCGGCGCTCGAGCAGACCGCGGAGGATGCGCACTCGGCACTGGCGCAGCTGTTCACCTCGCAGCACGTCGTCTATGCCGAGAAGACCAGCGACGAGATCCGCCAGATGGGCCGGCGTTCGGCGGCTATGAAGATGGACGTGACCAACCGCGAGCAGGTTCGCGAGGTGTTCGCCACCGTCAAGAAGGACTTCGGGTCGCTCGACATCCTGGTGAACAACGCGGGGACGCTCGATCACATCGCGCAGATCGAGCACCAGAACGATGAGCTGTGGGATCGCGACCTGCGCGTGAACCTCTCCGGTGCGTTCAACTGCACCAAAGCCGCCTGGCCGTACATGCGCGAACAGGGGTGGGGCCGGGTCGTCTACATGGCATCGGTCGCGGGCACGCTCGGCGGATTCGGTCAGGCCTCATACGCGGCGACCAAGGCCGCCGTGATCGGGCTGGGCAAGTCCATGGCGCTCGAGGGCGCGCGCTTCGGCATCACCGCGAACATCATCGCGCCTGGCGTCATCGGCACCGAGGCGTGGAAGATGGGCGACGCGAAGATGAACGATCGAATGGTGCTCCGCACCGCGATGCGCAGCGCCGGCGAGCCCGAGGACATCGCCAACACCATCGTGTTCTTGACTTCTCCCGAGGCGCGCTATATCACCGGCCAGGTCATCACCGTCGCAGGAGGCATCGACCTCTTCGTCTACTGACCCGAGCACTCCGAGCCTGACCCGTCAGCCGGTCGACATCGGCGTGACGTACTGGTCGCGCGAGGTCGGGCCGTATGTATGGCACGAGTACGACGCAGCGCGCACAGACGCGGAGTTGCGGGCTATCAAGTCCGCGGGCCATCGCAGCGTGCGCACGCATCTCCTCTGGGACGCATTCATGCCCACGCCGTCACGGGTCGAGCCCGCGCGTCAGCGCGACTTCGAACACTTTCTGAGCGTCGCGATGGAGTTGTCGTTGCAGGTGGTTCCGGTGCTCTTCGTGCAGACGCTGGGTGGGTGCGTGATGCTCCCTTCCTACGCGATCGACGTCTATGCGCGCCGAAGCGGTGTACGCGCGGTCACCGACGCGGTGACCCAACCGGGCGGCCCACGCTACGTGTACACGGACCAGTTGATGCTCGAGGCATGCGTTCGCTGGATCGACGAGATGCTCGGCGCGTTCGCCGGGCATCCGGCGATTGCTATGTGGGACCTGGGACATGATCCCGCGGGTGGGGTGCGACCCCAGCGCATCGAGCACTTGCGCACCTGGGTTGCCCTGATCAGTGAGCGGATTCATGCACGCGAACAACGCTGCATGCTGACGCTGAGCGCGGACGATATCGTGACCGCACGCGCTGTGCGTCCAGCCGCAGTCGCGAGCATGGTGGATGCGCTGGGTCTCGACCTCACCGGCAGCGCGCTTGCAGAGGTGGGTGGCGAACTCGACCCTGCCGCGGCGACGTTCCTCGCGCAACTCTGCGAGTCACTCAGTGGCTCCGCGCCGCTGATCGCGCACCTGCGACCGAGTCCGCAAACGGACGCAACCAGTGCGGATGATTCAGCAGCGGATCGCGACGCGCTCACGCGACGCTTCGTTGCGGGGGCCGTCGACGCCCTGGTTGATTGCGGGTGCGCGGGACTGATGGCCGCGATGTGGAGTGATCCCGGACCGCGCGCCGCCGAGGTGCCACCGTTTGACCGTGAGCACCACCTGCGCGCGGCGGGAATCGTGGATGCGTCGGGAGCAGAAACCGCGTTTGGCAGTGTCTGGCTCGAGGAGGCGCGTCAAGAGCGCGAGCGCTCCGCTCCAAGCCCGTGGCCCGAACGCATCGACGTCGATGACTACTACGCGAATCTTCCCGAGAGCCTGCGTGAACTCCGCGCCGCCTGGGAACGCGGCTCAAGTGAATACCCTGCTATGCTGCGCTGAGCACCGGAACGGCGGGAAATCGTCATCCTTCGGTGCTTCCATCGCGGTCTTTTGCGGGTTCCCGTTGCTGACAGGGGACGCTCCCATAGTGGTCGTGAACGCGGTGGGCGTCCGTGTCGGCGAGAGTCCTGGAGGACATGCTGTGACCGCTGGAAGAATCAAGAAGATTATTCCCGACCGTGGATTTGGTTTCGTTCGCGCAGACGATGGCAACGAGGTGTTCTTTCATCGCACCGAGCTGACCACCGTTGACTTCGATGCCCTCCAGGAAGGCGAGCAGGTGACGTTCGACATCGTCGACTCGCCCAAGGGCCCGCGCGCGCGCAACCTGCAGAAGGTCTGATCCGAGCGGGCTACCCCCGCTTCGTTCTCTCCTAGCTGTCGCTGCGCAACGAGCGCAGCCGGGCCACTGCGGCGTCGACGCGCTCTGCCTCGTGTCCGCGCAGGCGGATGACGAGCTCGCGCCGCTCCACGTGCGGATACGAACCGACTGTCACGTCGGGGAATTCCGCCTCGAGCACCAGCATGGGCTGCGACATCTCCGACTCCGGCACGGATCGGTAGTGCACCTCGCGCACGATGGGTGCCGTGCCGCCGGCGAAGTATCCCGGAATGAGTTCCTCCTCCACGATGGTGGTGAACTCGCGCGGGATGCCGGGCAGCACGAACAGCCAGCGGTCGTGACCAAGGTCGATTGCCAGTGGGGGCGCCATGCCTCGCCGGTTGGCGAGCACCGTCGCACCCACGGGCACCATCGCGCAGCGACGGTTGGCGTCCGACACCTCCGGCTTGTCGATCCATCCGGCCGCGTGCATTCGTCGCGCCAGGGCCTCGATGCTCGCGTAGGCGATCGGGTTGAGCTCGAGCGGCCGGCCGAGCGCATCGGCCACAGCCTGGAAGGTGCGGTCGTCCGGAGTAGGACCGATCCCGCCGCACACGGCGATCCGTGTGATGTCCGGGTCGTCGATCGCGCGCCGGATTGCCGCCACGATTGCCGCAGGCTGGTCGGGGACCACCTCGATGTGGGCGACCGGGCGGCCCGCGGCAAACGCGTGCTGCGCCAGGAAGCTCGAGTTGGTGTCCTGCGTGTGCCCGCTGAGGATCTCATCGCCGACCGTCACGATGGCGGTCAGGCCGGTGGCATTCGGCACCGGGTCAGCATAGGCCTTGCTGTGTGGGATGACCGGCCGGGTACAATGCGGCGGCCCCGGGGTGGCGCCGACCAGAGCCGCCCGGGCACTCACTCACCTTCCCAGGAGATCTGAGCGCATGCCGACCCTCGACCGGGCCATCCTGCTGCCCATCGGCGCAGCCGGGGTTCTGGCGCTCCTCTTCGCGATCTATCTGATCTTCTGGGTACTCCGGCAGCCCGAGGGCAATGACCGGATGAAGGAGATCGCCAAGGCGATCCAGGAAGGTGCTCAGGCGTACCTCAATCGCCAGTACACGATCATCGCCGGGATCGGGGCGATCATCTTCCTGTTCCTCACATTCACGCTGGGGTGGAAGACCGGTGTCCTGTTCCTGATCGGCGCGGTCCTGAGCGGCGCGGCCGGGTACGTCGGGATGAACATCTCGGTGCGCTCCAACCTGCGGACGGCCGAGGCAGCACGGGGTGGCGTCAACCCCGCGCTCCAGCTCGCCTTCAGGGGAGGAGCGGTCACAGGATTCTTCGTCGTCGGGTTCGGATTGATCGGAGTAGCCCTCGCCTACGGGCTCTTTCAGGATTTCAACGCACTCGTCGGATTCGCGTTTGGCGCTTCACTCATCTCGGTCTTCGCCCGCCTCGGCGGTGGCATCTACACCAAGGCCGCCGACGTGGGGGCGGACCTCGTCGGCAAGCTCGAGGCCGGGATCCCGGAGGATGATCCGCGCAACCCGGCGGTCATCGCGGACAACGTGGGTGACAACGTCGGCGACTGCGCCGGTATGGCGGCGGACCTCTTCGAGACATACGCGGTCACGGCGGTCGCCACCATGCTCCTCGGCAGTCTTCTCTACAAGGTCGGCGGCAAGCCTGACCTTGTCTTTGTCTTCTACCCGCTGATGCTCGGCGCCGTGAGCATCGTCGCCTCGATCATCGGCACCTTCTTCGTACGCATGGGCCGCGGCACCTGGATCATGGGAGCGCTCTACAGAGGCCTGATCGTCTCGGCGGTGGTCGCTCTCGCCGGGTTCCTGTTGATCACCGTCCTGCTCAACAACGGCGGCTACCTGAGCCACTTCGACCACCCGGTGTTCAACCTCTTCTGGTGCGCGGTGATCGGCATCGTGATCACCGTGCTCATCGTCGCGGTCACCGAGTTCTTCACCGGCGCTCAGTTCTGGCCGGTTCGCACCATCGCCCGCGCATCGCAGACGGGGCACGCCACCAACATCATCGCGGGGCTTGCGATCGGTATGGAGGGGACCGCGATCCCCGTGCTGATCATCGCCGTCGGGATCCTGGCGTCAGCAGCGCTCGGTGGCCTGTACGGCGTCGGCATCGCCGCGACTGCGCTGCTGAGCATGACCGGGATCGTCGTCGCCATCGACTCGTATGGGCCGATCACGGACAACGCCGGCGGCATCGCCGAGATGGCCGACCTCCCCGAGAGCGTGCGCCAGGTCACCGATCCCCTCGACGCGGTCGGGAATACGACCAAGGCAGTCACCAAGGGATACGCGATCGGCTCCGCCGGGCTCGCGGCGTTGGTGCTCTTCGCCAGCTACACCGACATCCTCAACAGCACGCTGCACGGGGCCGGATTGGCGTCGATCACGTTCGACCTCACGACCCCTCCCGTGATCGCCGGGTTGCTGCTCGGTGGCATCATGCCGTTCCTCTTCGGATCGCTGGCAATGCTGGCGGTCGGACGCGCGGCGGGTGAGGTGGTCATCGAGGTACGACGCCAGTTCCGCGAGATCCCCGGGATCATGGAGGGCACCGCCAAGCCGGAGTACGGCAAGACTGTGGCGCTCGTGACCGCGGCCGCTCAGCGGGAGATGATCATCCCGGGCATCCTGCCCGTGATCGCACCGCTCGTGGTCGGCTTCGTGCTGGGCCCGCAGGCGCTCGGAGCAATGCTCCTCGGAACGATCGTGGTCGGGCTCTTCGTTGCCCTCCAGATGACCACCGGCGGCGGCGCGTGGGACAACGCCAAGAAGTACATCGAGGAAGGCAACTTCGGCGGCAAGGGATCCGATGCCCACGCCGCGGCGGTGACGGGTGACACCGTCGGCGACCCGTACAAGGACACGGCGGGACCGGCGATCAACCCGATGATCAAGGTGATGAACATCATCGCGATCCTCGCCATCCCCACCATCGCGCTGCATCACCTCTTCTACTAGTCCGGACCGCCCCGGCAACGCGGGGAACGCCGGATCGCCAAACGTCCGCATACTTTCCTCATGGCACAGACGGTTGCACCGGTCGGTGAGGCGGGCGAACATCGCCAGCCGCACGAACGGTCCCATCACCGCGACCTCCAGGGTGGCGCCGCACGCGCCGCGGTCTTCGGAATCAGTGACGGCCTGCTCACCAACATCTCGCTCATCCTCGGCGTCGCCGGAGCGAACCCTGTTCCGTCCGTCGTCCTCCTCGCCGGGCTGGCGGGTCTGGTTGCCGGCGCGTTCTCCATGGCGGCGGGCGAGTACGTTTCCATGGCGGCGCAGTCGGAACTCCTGCAGCGCGAGCTGGAGATCGAGCGCCGCGAGCTGGAGCGCCACCCCGAGGACGAAACCCGTGAGCTTGCCGCCGTCTACCGGCTCCGCGGGGTCGAGGAGGCTGATGCGCGCCGCATCGCCGAAGCGATCATGCGCAACCCTGAGGTCGCCCTCGAAGTCCACGCTCGTGAAGAACTCGGCCTCCAGCCCGGCAAGACTGGGAACCCATGGCAGGCAGCCGGGTCGTCGTTCGTCATGTTCTCGTTCGGCGCAGTCATCCCGCTGTTCCCGTGGTTTTTCGCCAGCGGGGTACCCGCGGCCCTGGCGTCCATCGTCCTCGGCGCCGTTTCGGTACTCGCAGTCGGCTGGACCGTCGCCATCTTCACCGGGCGGTCACGCGTGCGCTCCGCGCTCCGCCAGCTGGCCTTCGCCACTGTGGCTGCGGGCGTAGCATTCGGGGTCGGTCACCTGGTCGGCAACCTCGTGAACGTGAGAACGGGCTGATCCCACTCCTGTCGCGTCACAGGGGAAACGGAAGGCGGGGCTAGAGTGAGCGCTATGCGACGAGCGTCAAGAGCCTGCCGGGTGGTTGGTTCGGCCTCGGCATCTTTGTCGGCGTGCTGATGATGGGAGGCGCCGCCGCTGCTTTCATGGTGCTCGAGCGGCGTCGCTTCGCGCGCATCTACCCGAATGAGGTGCCCCGCCAGCGCCCCGAGTGACCCGGGCCTGCATGCCCTGATCGGTCCTCTAGACTCGACGAAGGTGGACGAGTATCAGCTGGAGATCCAGTCGTTGCGCCGCACGCTCGCCCGCCTGCGCGACGAGGAGGCCGACTCGGCGCTGATCGAGGAGTACGAGACCGAGTACCGCAATCTCAGCTCCCTCTACCAAGCGGCGACCGACACCTTCTACGCGGATCGGAGCGAGCCGCGACTGCCGGTTGCGCTCGCGTCACTCGGGTTCGGCGACTGGACGCTCAACAATGTCTACAGCTTCGTGTACGACGCCTCGATGGAGCTACCGGTTGACGACGGGCGCGAGCTCGCTCGGCGGATCGACGAAACCGACTACGCCGCCTCGTTGCTGGCGGTGCTCGACGTCGAGGACTGACGCTCAGGGATCTTCTTGCCGGGATTGAGCACCGCGTGCGGATCCAGGGCCGCTTTGATCCGGCGCATCAAGGCCACGGTTCCGGGCCCGAGTTGACGCTCGACGTAGTCGAGCTTCGCCGCGCCCACGCCATGCTCGCCCGAGAGTGAGCCGCCCATGCTGAGCACGGTCTCGAACAGCTCACCCGCCGCAGCGTCGGCTCGCGCCCGTTCGCCCTCGATTCGCGGATCGATGAGGAACGTGGCGTGGACATTGCCGTCGCCGAGGTGACCGAAGTTCACGACCGGCAGCTCGTGCTTGGTTCCCAGGTCGCGGGTGTGGGCGACCAGTTCGGCTACTCGGTCGCGGGGGACAACCACGTCCTCGTTCACCTTGCCGATCTGCACCTTGGCCACCGCGGCGCTGACCGCCTTTCGGGCGGCCCAGAGGCGTTGAGCCTGCCCCGGCTCGGTTGCCCGCTGCATCTGGGAGGCGCCCGAGCGGGTGATCGCCGTGCACGCGGCCTCGGTGTCCGCGCCGACGGTGGCCGGATCACCCTCGAGCTCGACGATGAGCAGCGCACCGCTGTCACCACCGATATTGCCGCCGCCGGCTCTGCGGACCGCGTCGAGCGCCGCAGCATCGAGGAACTCGAGCGCTGCCGGGACGATGCCGGCCTCGCTGATCTCGGCAACCGCCGCAGCAGCCCGCTCCATCCCGGTGAAGGTGGCGGCGAGGGTCGAACGCGTCCTGGGTGCGGGGATCAGCCGCAGGAGCACCTCGGTGATCACTCCGAGCGTCCCCTCGGATCCGACCAACAGCGAGAGCAGTCCCGACGACGACGTGTCCCCGCCTTCGCCGATGCGCACGATCCGCCCGTCCGAGAGGACGGCAGTGATCCCGGCGACAAAATCGGCCGTGACTCCGTAGCGAAGCGTATGTGGACCGGCGGCGTTGCAGGCGACGTTGCCGCCGATCGTGCAGGTCGAGGACGAGCCCGGGTCGGGCGGGTAATAGAGACCGGCGGCGGTGGCTCGCGCGTGGATCCCGGCGGTGACGGCACCGGCTTGGGCGTGGATGCGCAGCGCGTCTGATTCGATGCCGAGAATCCGGTTGAGGCGGGCGAGGCTGAGGATGACCCCGCCGTGCGACGGCGATGCGCCTGCCGCGTATCCGGTTCCGGCACCCCTGGGGACGATGGGAACACGGTGGACCGCGCAGACGCTGACAACCCCGGCAACTTCTTCCGTCGATCCCGGGAAGACGACGGCATCCGGAAGGTGGCGCTCGCCGGAGGCGCCCCAGGCGTCGTAGGCATATGCGGCAAGATCCGCTGGGCGCGTGTAGACGTGTGAGGGAGCGACCTGACCCTCGAGATCGCGAATCACGCGGCGATCGAGCATGCCCGCCGCATTGTAGAGAGCGCACCAATTCCGGTGTAGCCCGTCGTTGAGACGGCCAACCAGATCCGGGATGGATGGCGTTGAATAGGTGCGTGAGACGACGTGCCCTCGCGTGCGCGCTCGGCTGTTTCGCCGTTCTGGTTGTGAGCGCCTGCAGCTCGCCGCCCAAACCACCTCGGCCGACGGGGGTTGTCGCGCCGTCCCGGCCCCTGGGCGCGCCTCCACAGGTGCTGACACTTGCCAGCGCCTTCGAGGATCAATTCATCACGCGTGACTATGCGTTGCAGTGGAATGAGCTGGCGCCACTGGCTCGGGCCTCGTGGCCGTCAGCCGCCGCGCGTACGGCGATGCTAACTCGGAAATTCGCGCACGCGGCAGTGGAGCATGTCTCCCTGGGCGGTCCGACGCTCGAACCGACCTGGACGGCGCCGGAGGATCCTTCGGTCCAGGTCCAGGGTGTCTGGAGCTTTTCCGTCGATGTGTCGTTCGCCGATCCGGCAGCGCTGCGACCTACTGGTGTCGCCGCGCTGTTCTCGATGACCTCGCTGCAGATCATGGTCGACCGCGTATCCGGTTCGGCCGAGATGATCGGTGAGGGGCCGGAGTCGCTCGACGCTCCGATCATCCTCCCGGCCTCGATCCCATCGGTCAGGCTCGACGTCCCGATCCTGATGTATCACCTCGTCGATCAGATCCCACCTCGATCGATCGAACCGTCGACCTATGGATGGCGGCTGGAGATCGGACTCACCACGCTGCCGAGCGCATTCGACGCTCAGATGGCATATCTGACGAGGATCCGCGCGACGTCGATCTCGTTGCAGCATCTCGCCGACGCGCTGCTCTACGGGCTCCCATTGCCGCCCCACCCGTTCGTGATCACCTTTGACGATGGACGGTTGAGCGAGTGGACCAACGCCGTCCCGCTGCTGCGCAAGGACGGTTTCACGGCGGTGTTCTTCCCCTGCACCGCACTCATCGGTGGGAAGGTCGGTCCGCAGACGTACATGACGGCTTACGAGATCCAGAACCTTGCCACCAGCGGGTTCTCGATCGAAGACCATACCGTCAACGACGACACCGACTTCTTCTTCGCAGGCGCCCACACGCTGGACGTGCTCACCAATCGCACGAAAACGGTGCTGGAGAAGCTCACGGGAGCTCCCGTGCAGTTCCTCGCTTATACGGGTCTCTGGCCCTGGCCGCTGAGCACGCAAGGCACGACCCGTGAGGCGCCGGTGTTCGCCACTCTCGCCGGCTATGGATATGTCGGCGGCGTTCAGGATCTTCGTGTCGACAGTGCCACGGACAGCAGCGCGGCGTTGTGGCAGCTACCGCGAGTCCGAATCGGGCTCTGGACAACCCTCACGTTCTTCGAACACTGGTTCAGCGCCCAGCACGCCTGAAGCTTGGTCCCGGTGGGCCTGGGTATACTCGATCGGAGATGAGTGATCCCGGGGCGCTTGACGCCCTCGAGCGCGCGCTCGCCACGGTCATCGATCCCGAACTGCACAAGCCGATGCTCCAGCTCGGAATGTTGCGTGACCTCGCGATCGATGGTGGGGTCGCCTCGATTCGCGTCGTGCTCACGACGCCGGCGTGCCCATTGAAAGACCGAATCCGCGAGGACATCGACGCCGCGGTCGTGGGCGTGGTTCCAGGCATCACCCGAGTCGAGATCCGCTGGGACGCCGATGTGAGCACCACGCGCGGACTGCCAGGCCGCCAGGAGATCGCGGGTGTGCGCAATGCGATCGCGATCAGCGCGGGCAAAGGCGGTGTCGGCAAGACGACGGTGGCGGTCAACGTCGCCATCGCACTGCGGCTGGCCGGGGCGCGGGTCGGACTGCTCGACGCGGATGTCTACGGGCCGAACGTCCCGATCATGCTCGGGATTCGCGAACGTCCACACGCCGGTCCCGATGGCAAGATGCAGCCGCTCGAGGCACACGGACTGAAGGTCGTCTCATTCGGCACCATCCTCGATCCCGGCCAGCCGGTGATCTGGCGTGGTCCGATGCTCGCCAAGGCGCTGCGCGAGTTCCTCTACGAAGTCTCGTGGGGTGAGCTCGACTACCTCGTCATCGATCTCCCGCCGGGCACGGGTGATGTCCAGCTGAGCCTCGCGCAGAGCATGCCCATGACCGGCGCGGTGATCTGCACGACACCGCAGGACGTCTCACTCGCCGATGTCAGTCGTGGCATCGAGATGTTCCGCAAGCTCAACGTCCCGGTCCTCGGCGTCGTCGAGAACATGAGTGGCTTCATCTGCCCGCACTGCAACGAGCGCACCGATATCTTCGGATCCGGCGGCGGACGCGACCTTGCTGCGCGCTACGAGCTGCCATTTCTCGGAGCGATCCCGCTCGATCCACGCATCCGCGGTGCGGACGGTGATGGTCGCCCGATCATGGCAGCCGCGCCCTCGAGCCCCATCGGCGAGGTCTTCCGCGACGTCGCATCGCACATCGCGGCTCAGGTGAGCCAGGAGAACTTCACCGCTGCCGCCGGCCCCGTGATGCCGTCCGGCCCGCGTCTTCCCGTCGCTCCTTAGGGACTGTCCCCGAGAGCGATGGCTGCGCGCCAGCGAATTGTGATCAGCCGATGACCGCCTTGACGGCATCACGGACGGTGCGCAACGCCGAGACGTCGTCGGTGAACACGCGGATCACCTGGTTGTGCTGGGGCAACCGCGCCACCAGTTCGGCTGCGCGAGCAGCTTCGATGGTGTCATTGAGCGGGTCGTAGATCCTGACCATGCCGTCGTCGGTCATGGGGTTCTGCGGCGCGATCCGAGCAATCGCGACGTCGACTTCAACGCGAGCGCCGAGAGCTTTCGACGCGAGTTCGGTGTCCAGGCGTGACTGCAGCGTCGAGGTGTCCGTCCCCTTGTGGACGACACTCTCGTAGGCGAGATGCCAGGGCAGGTCGCGCGCCGCGATGCGTGCCCACGCGTCCGCGAGGCGGCGCCGCTCAGTCCCTTCGGGTTCTCGCAGCCAGCGCTGCACGGCAACGAGCACTGACCAGTCATTGAGCAGCTCGTACTCGTCGAGATGCTCGAGCGGATTGCCATGCAGCAATTGCGCGATGGTGTCCGCGAAGATCTCGCGCATCGAGAGGTCGAACCGTCGACCGGTCCGGTGATGATACACCTGCAGGTACATGTAGAGCCGCGACGCGAGGAACATCTCCAGCGCGCCGGCCGCGTGCGCGTGCAGCACGATGCTGTCGCCGCTGATGAATGTGTAGTGGATGATCCGTTGCACCTCGACTGCACCCAGGCTGATACCGCACATGTATGCGTCGCGTGGCACGTAGTCGAGGTTGTCGACGGTGGCGGGCCCGCAGAGGATCGGCTTCAGCGCGCGCAGCCATCGCGGTGGTGTGTAACCCTCGATGTCGGCGTCGGCCATCACCCATGCAACCCACATCGGATCGATGTGCTCGCCGGACGCAAAGCGATCCGTCGGGCTCGCCCGGAGCGATCCGATGATGTCGGCCAGCTGATTGTTCACCAGGTGACGTCCGATCACCTCGTGATCGAGATGCCACTGCTCGAGCACCTCGTGGTCGAAGAAATGCCCGAACGGACCATGACCGACGTCGTGCAGGAGTCCCGCGATTCGGAGTGTCTCCTCAACCAGTGCTGGGGACGGCGCGTCGGGGAAGGCAACACGGAGCGACGCGTCGACGCGCCGGGCGAAGAGACTCGCGAGATGCATGGCACCCAGAAGATGGGTGAATCGCGAATGTTCGGCGCTGGGGAATACCCACCAGGCCGACTGCAGTTGGTGAACGCGGCGGAGACGCTGCAGCCAGACCGTGTCGAGGAGCTGACGCTCGCTCGCCTCACCGGGCCGGTCCTTGGTGATCTCTATGTAGCCATAGAGCGGATCGGCGATGAGGTTGACCTGGCGGAAGCGCTCCGCCGCGCCGAGGGAGCTACTCGTCCTCGTCCTCGTCCTCTTCCTCGTCGTCACCCTCTTCGTCGTCGTCGTCATCGGCGAGCGAAACGGGTTTCCAGCCGCGGAGGTCGGTCATCGGGGCATCTCCTGAAGTGGGCGATCTGCCGGCTGTCCGGTTGGGTCAATTTTATACGCCATCGCCACTGCCAGACGCCCGGACAGTGGTCAGGCGATCACCAGGCAGATGTCACGACTCGGTGACCTCTGTCACAGCGGCGTGTCACTGCGGGGATTCGCACCTAGAATCGAGATGGTGCGCCGAAGCTTCACGTTGACGTCTGCAATCATCGCGGGACTCACCGTAGCGTGGTCAGCGACACCTGTTGCGGCTGGCGCATTGGCGGCTCGCGGAGCGATCCCACCAACGCTGGCGCGCACTCCAAGCCCGTCGCATGCACAAACCCGCACGCTTGCCACCACGACGGTTGGATCGCTGCCCGCGCAACTGAGCGCCTTTTCTGGTGGGAGCGAGCTGGCGGCGATCGCAGCTGCCGGTTCCGGCAACACGGCGGTCACCACGCCCGCCGACCCGAGTATTGCAGTTGGGCCCAGCAGCGTTGTCGAAGCCGTCAACAGCGCACTGTTTGTCTATTCGCGCACGGGCGGCACACCGAGGGCTTTCAGCATCAACACCATGATCAACAACCCGAGTGGATGGGCGGTGCGCTACCCGCACGTCGTTTACGACCCATCGTCAGGCCGTTTCATCCTGATGGTGCTCCAGTTCGACGTCGCCACGTGCGGAAGCCAGGTTGTGGTGATGGTGTCGCAGGCAAATCCGCTACTACTGCCCTGGACGACGCGAGGATCGCTCATCCTCGACCCGCAACTCCAACCCCCGCCGGGTGTGAAGTGGGTGCTCGGCGATGTCTCGCTTGCAATGACGGCGACCGTGGTGGTCGAGTCGAGTGACTACCAGGCGTGCACACCTGGCGTTCTCGGGGCGTTTGTCGCCAGCCAGACCGACGTGATCCAGCGCGCCGACCTCGTCAACGGCACGATGACCGTCAACAGCGTTGCATTCCAGGCGGGTGGCCCGATCGGCGTGCAGCCGGTGATGGCACTGGGATTGACAACCGTCG
>Ga0208219_1000390_pt1 | contig 15924 bp, 13 predicted proteins | sample NGESurshal072012_7_FD_184469 | JGI IMG/M metagenome (GOLD analysis project Ga0208219, IMG submission 184469) | Arctic peat soil microbial communities from Barrow, Alaska - NGEE Surface sample 53-2 shallow-072012 (SPAdes) | ecosystem: Environmental > Terrestrial > Soil > Wetlands > Peat ... | reverse complement strand
GTGACGTTCCGGCTGTCCTTCCTCGCCCACGGATGTTCTTCAACGGACGCCTCGTTCCTGCTCACCAGTATGCGCGGCCTGGCCAGACCAGCGAGGCGCCGCCCAGCGCGATACTGCTGCCCATAACGCTCACCTCCACCAGCGCCAACCCGGCCTCCCCCGTGAATTCGGCGTTTTGCTGGCGCGCTCGTCCCAGGGGACCCGATCCGGGTCGATCCCGGCCGTCTGGGCCGCTTCGGTCTTGAGGGCGCACAGGGCCTGGTAGACGGTGAGGAACGCGAAGAGTTCCTGGCGGACCAGCTCAGGGGATCTGGATCGCAGGATGAACGAGGCCCCGCGGAGCCTGGTCTTGAGTTCGCCGTAGCAGTTCCCGGTCCCCCGGTGCTGGTGGTAGACGGCCGCGACCTGCGCTGCTGGTGCTTTGCTCATGGTCGGGCAGGGGAGTGACCAGCCGGAACGGCTCGGTCCTGATGCCGCCCTCGCAGTCTTCGACGGTGACTCTGTACTCGATGATCGGTACCAGGTGACCCTCAGCCGAGCCGGCCAGGACCCGCCCGGCGGCGCGGGCCTGGCCGTGACGGACGTTCCCGGCAGGGTGCGCATGACTGAATGGAACGACCCGTCCGGCAGCACCTTCAGCAGATTGCCGCAGGCTGGGCTGTGTTCTGGCACTACACCGCGCTCGGCCGGTACGGGGAGCAGCTACAGCACCTGTTCGGGCTCTTCCCGCGCGAGCATGTCCTGGTGCTCCGCTACCGCGCGCTGATACGAGAACGTGACCGCGCACCCGGACCCGGACGCTACGGCACCGCGCCGTCGCCACGACGCTGCGGGCAGGCAGCGCGGTGACCACGGCGCTGCCCGGTCACGCCGGATCGGGCGTCATCGTCGTCAAGCTGCTATGGCTGGCGATCATCAACATCGAGGACAAGCGGGCCCACGGCGCGCAGGTGCCGCGGGAGACGATCAGCACCATCACCGACCGCGTGCTGGACGGCCTGGCGGAATCGCAGTCGCGGCCCCTGCACCCTGTTTACGCGGTGCTTGGCCTGCGGACCGAGGGGACGTGGCGCACCCTGGGCACCCATAATGTGATGCGGGTCACGGGAACCCGCGGGGCGGGCCGGGCCAGTTGATAGATGTGAACGATCCAACGCCGCAATTGCGGGCTCGCGCCCGGGCCGGGGATGCTGACGCGTTCGGTGCGATCTTCGACGCGTGCGCCAAGTCGGTGTACAACCACGACGATGAATCGGTTGGACGTGTCTGCCGAACGGACCGCGCGGGCGACGCCTGAGGTGGTGTGGGCGCTCGTCTCGGATGCCACCCGCCATCCCGAATGGGGGCCGTGGCGCGCCGCCGAGTACCGACGCCCAGGTGACACCTCGCCCCGCGGACCCGGCGCCGTCCAGTGGTTGCAGTCCTCGCGCCGCTACTTCTTGCGCTACCCGGTCTCGGTCGAGAAGATCCTGGAGGTCGAGGAGGGCCGGCTCCTCGCATATACCGTCGTCGGGGGTATCCCAGTCCGCAACTACCGGGCGGAGGTGACCCTCACCCCAACCGGCGACGGTACACAAATCCGATGGGCCAGTAGCTGGGATGCGACTACTCGTGGCCGTCTTGTTTGGCGGAGCCAGCGCACGCTGTACCCCCAGATCGTCGAAGCCCTGGCTGCTGCCGCGGAGCGCCTTGACTCGCAAACCGCAGCTGCACCGTGAGCGGGTATCTCGGGTGGATCCCACCCGCTGCTTCCGCGGCAGCCCGGATCCATCGGGCACTGGCGAGGCCCCGGTCGAACAACACCATCGAACGGCTCAACCGTCCTGGCAGGTGGTCGACGGCAGCCGGGATGAGGATCTGCGCGCTGGTGGGCATACCGCGCGCGTGTGAGCACGGACACCGCTGGGGACCTGGCCGGGTCATCGTCTCCTGGTCGCCGTGCGACTGCGATCCGGCCTGGCTTCGGCCCGTGCCGAGCGCCGATCGTGAGGCCGCGGCGAGCCCAGCGCAACACAGCCCATCGGCCCGCTGCCCATCACCGCCGATGCCATCCGGCCCGCTTGCCCGGAGCTTGTATACCCGGTATATTCCAGCATATTGCCGGGTGTGGAGCCATGAACATTCATTTTGCCCTGCTCGCGCTGCTGGCTGACGGAGCGAAGTCAGGCCCGCGGCTCCGCGAGGAGCTCGCGGCCGGTCCCAGCGGCATGGATCCGCTCAACGCCCACTAGGTGTACCCGGCCCTGACCCGGCTCGAGCGGGCCGGGCTAGTGGAATCAGGCGGCGCCTCCGGGGCAGACGAGCCGCAGCAAGAGTTCCGGATCACCGCCGGTGGGCAGCGGGAGCTCGCCGGATGGCTGCGCACGACGCCGAATCCAGGTGCCCTGCCCGGCGATGAGCTAGTAGTGAAGATCCAGCTGGCCGGGCAGGTGCCCGGCACCGACGTGCACGAGGTGATCCAGGCGCACCGCCGGTACCTCATCGAGCTGATGCAGCGGCGGACCCGGGCCAGGCAAGACGGGTCCGGGCAGAATCCGGGCCGCGCCCTGGCCAGCTACGCCGAGCTGTTCCGGCTGGACTCGGCCATCCGGTGGCTGGACGCCGCCGAAGGGCTGCTCGGCCCGGGCCCCGTCGGCCGCACCGCGGGAAAGCCCCCGGCTGACCAGAGCCGGGCCTCGGACGCCGATCGGGAACAGGTCGTGGCCAGCCTCCGCGACCACTTCGTCGAGGGCCGGCTCACACGCGCGGAGCTGGACGAACGGCTCACCACAGCGCTGAGCGCACGGACGCCCGGCGACCTGCGGCGCCTGACGGCCGACCTGCCATAACTCCTGGCGCTGCTGTAGGCCGCGGACCGTCCCCCAGGCGCTGATTGTGCCACAGTCCCAACTCGTGGACGTTTTAGGGTCCACTCATCCGCATAGCTGGATAAGTCTTTCCTTTTCGCGCAGCTTTACGAAGCAGGCCGCAGGGCTAACTGACCCATCGGGTATTATGCGGAACTGCTGCTCGCGCCCGGGGGAACGGCAGAGAGGATAGTTCCATGTGCACCAGTTTTCGCGTGACCGCGACAGACGGGGCGGTCGTGGTGGGCCGGACAATGGAATTCCCGAATGCGATGGCTACGAAGCTCACGGTCCTCCCTCGCGCCTACCAGGGTGCGGGAATCGGTAAGCACGGCACCGGAATGAAATGGACATCCGCTTACGGCGTGGTCGGGATGGACGCGTTCGGGCAGCCGGGCAGTATGACCGACGCCATGAATGAACGGGGCTTGTACGCCGGACTCCTGTACATGCCGGGTTTCTGCGAGTACACGCCAACGGCGGACCGGGATCCCGCGAGCCTGATGTCGATCGTCAACACCGTGGCCTACGTGCTCGGGGTGAGTGCCGCAGTGGAGGAGGCCACGGCCGCGATGAGCAGGGCCACCGTGTGGCCGTACATCTTCGGCCCGTTCGGCTTCGCTCCCCCGGCGCACCTGGTCCTGCACGACGCATCGGGAAAGTCTGCGGTCATCGAGTGGCGCAACGGCGAGATGACGGTCTTCGATAACCCGATCGGCGTGGCCTGCAACTGGCCTCACCTGGACTGGCACCTGACCAACTTGCGGAACTACATCAACCTCTCAGACCGGAATCCGGCGCCTATCACGATTGACGGGGTAGAACTTAGCGCCATGGGCCAGGGGCCGGGCATGAACGGGCTGCCCGGTGACTCCAGTTCCCCGTCCCGGTTCGTCCGGGCCGCAGCCTTTGTGGCCAGCCTCCGTCCCGTGGCCACCGGAGAGCAGCTTGAGGAAACTGCCCTGCATATCCTGAATAATTTTGACATCCCGCTGGGATTCATCCGGGACGGCGACGACCCGGCCAACGACGACCACACGCTCTGGTCGTCTATCGCCAACCTGGGCCAGCTGCGCTACATCGTCCGCACCTACGACAACCCGGTCCCGCAGCTCATCGAACTTGGCCACGTGGACTTTTCAGCCCCCGGGCCCCGCGAAGCCGCGCTGCCTCGCCACGCGTTCGCGCCATTGGCCGTCTAGCGGTGCGACAGGCGTGGGCAAGCTCGCCACTGTCCCGATCACGACTGAACCCGGGCCGCGGTCAGCACCCCGAGAGTGACCCAATCTGGCCTGCGGCCCAAAAGGGCCCTAGCCAGCCGCGCTGTTGCCTTCCCGGGTTGGTTTCTACTTAACGGCCTTCCGGTAGCGGGAGGCGCTTCTTGGCCTCTTCGTAGAGGTCGGCAGGGAGTGGCCCCCTCTGCGCGACAGCGATGTTGCTGGCCAGGTGGACCGGGTTCGACGTGCCGACGATTGTGGTCGACAGGCCGGGATGACTGAGCGTGAAGCGCAGGACGAACTCCATGTTGCTCATGCCCGCCTCGCTCAGGATGCCGGCGATGCCGGAGGTCGCCCAGTTCCGCTGGCCGACGTGGGGGTCCTGGCTAAGCGGCCCGGTCTGCCAGTTCTTGTCCTCCGACGCGGCGCCGCGCGCCGCTCCGCCCCGGATGAACGTGCCCGCGCCCGCGCCCGCAGCCTCGGTGATGAGTTCCTCGTGATCACGCTGGACGGCCGAATACGGGATCTGGAAGACGTCGAAGACGCCCATCGCGATGTGATCGGGCAGATTTGGCAGGATGCCCGACATGCCGATGAAGCGCACCTTGCCTTCGGCCTGGAGGTCCTTGAGCGTCTCGACCGTCTGGTTCTCTTCGAGCGTCGCCTTGCTCGGTGACATGTGCACCTGGACCAGGTCGAGGTAGTCGGTGCGCAGGCGCCGCAGTGACTGCTCGACGTCGGCGCGGACATTCCCGGGGCTGTAGTCATGCGGGTAGGGCGGGGGCGCGTCAGCCGGGGGCTCGAGCGGGCACCCGCATTTGGAGGCGAGGAAGAACTCGTCCCGGCGGTGACCGAGGTAGAGGCCGATCAACTCCTCGCTGCGGCCGTAGTCGGGCGAGGTGTCGATCAGGTTGACGCCGCTGTCGAGGACCGCGTTCAGGAGACGGCCCGCGTCCTCGTCCGCAATCTCGGAACCGCGTGGCCGTCCTCTCAGCTCCATGGCGCCGTAGCTGAGAATGGTCACGTCCGCGCCGGTGTTCCCGAGGGGTCGTGTCATGATCGCCATGTTTCCCACACTATCCGGAGGATCCCTGGGCCGGTTGAGCGCTCAGCCGACTGCTCGACGAACGCCTGATACCAAGCATGCGGCTGTCATCGCACCTCATCGTTTCCGAGCGTGAACTGCTGAGGGCAACATCCTCCGGTGTCATGCGGATGCCTGCTTGCGCTCCGTGGGGGCGGCTTGGCGCTCAAGGGTGTAGCGGTTGACCGGGAACGGCAGGCCAAGGTGCGCGCGCAGTGTGTCGCCCTCGTACTCGGTACGGAATACGCCGCGCTTCTGCAGCAGGGGCACCACGTCGCCCACGAATCGCTCGAGATCCTCGATGGTCCGGAAGCGTAGGTTGAGTCCGTCGGCCGCACGGGCCTCGAACCAGTCCGCGATCGCGGCCGCGACGGTGTCCGGGGCACCCGTGAATGGGGACGGGTGGTACTCGGTGACTGTGTTCACGACCTGCCGGAGCGTCAGGCCCTGTTCCTTTGCGCGGCGGACCAGCTCCTGGCCCCGGGTGCGGCCGCCTTTCTCGGCCAGGTGCTCCACGTCGGGGAACGGCGCGTCCAGGTCATGCTGGCTGAAGTCGTACGCGCCGAAGGCGCGGCCTAGGAAGCCGAGCTTGCGGTCGAAGTCGTTGTCGGTCTCGTAGATATCGCGTGACAGGCGGGCTCCCTCGTCGTCGGTGTCGCCCACGACCGGGCTGGCACCGGTGAAGATCACGACATGGCCGGGATCACGGCCGAGCCGGGCGGCACGCCTCTTGATGTCGCCGTAGTACGCCTGCGCCTCTTCGAGCGACCCGCCTGGTGCGTAGATGCCCTCGGCGACGTGCGCGGCAAGGTTGCGGCCGTCTTCCGAAACGCCGGCCTGGAAGATGACCGGCTGCCCTTGCTTCGAGCGGGAGAGATTGAGCGGCCCGGCCACCTTGAAGTGCTCGCCGACGTAGTTAAGGGGATGCAGCTTGGCGGGGTCGAGGAAGATATCGCGTTCCACGTCAGCGACGAACGCGTCGTCCTCGTAGGAGTCCCACAGCCCGCGGATGACCTGGACCGCCTCAAGCGCCCTCCCATACCTGGTCGCGTAGTCGAGGTGCTCGTCAAGGCCGTAGTTCTTGCTCGTTCCGGTGTCGAAGCTGGTCACCACGTTCCAGCCAGCCCGGCCGCCGCTGATGTGGTCGAGCGAGGCGAACCGGCGGGCCAGGTTGAACGGCGAGTTGTACGTCGAGCTGGCCGTACCGACGAGCCCGATGTGTGATGTGTGCGTGGCGACGGCCGACAGCAGAGTGAGCGGCTCAAGCCGGTTCAGGTAATGCGACGGGTAGCTGGCGTTGATGAACTGGCTGTCCACGATGAACAGCGCGTCAAACAGGGCCCGCTCGGCGATCTGCGCCTGCCTGATGTAGTAGTGGATGTCTACGCTGGCGTTCTTCGGGACCCGCGGGTCCTTCCACAGTCCGTGCTGTCCGGGGCCGCCGACGCCGTAGACGGCGAGAGCGAGATGGAGCTTGCGGGGCATGGGGTGCTCCCTTCCTGGTCAGGGTCCTGGTCCCGGGTGCAGCAAAGCCCTGAGCACGTCACGCTGCCTGCGGTCCGTCGCTGCCGAGTCAGGCGTCGGCGCCCAGCTGACCAGGAGCCGGGCGCAGACGTGCCGCCATGCGTTGCGGACCGACCGCATGGCGCCGGCATCAGAACGGGCGGTGCCACCCCGGCCGACTCAGTGGGCACGGTCCGTCGCCCCCGTCTGGCCGCCCAGGGACACGGCACCGCAGCCCCCCGAACTTGTCGAGGCCGTATTGCTGATGCTGGAGATCAGCAGCCGACCGCATTCGTGCCGCGGCCGGTAGGGCACGTCAGCCGTGCGTCCCTGTTCGAGAGCCTCACCCTGGCGCAGGACCAGCACCTCGTCGCGTGCGGGTGGATCAACCTGACAGCAGTTACAGGCGCCATCACAGCGCACTATGTCTATAAAGTCAACTGTAATACTAGGAATTCTCAGCGACCCTGGCAGGAAGATCACGACTGGGCCCAGGATTGGTGGGTTCCAGCGAGGGCGGTCTCAGCGAGGGCCGTCGTGTCCCGTCACCGTCGCCATTGCCTCGCTTTGCAGTTTCTCCCGGAGGGGCATGGCTGCGGTGTGGGCCAGGGCGTCGAGGATGTCCAGCGCCTGCCGCCACGCACCCCGCGCTGCCCGATCGTCGCCTGCATCACGGTGAGCATCGCCGAGATGGCTGAGCGACTGCGCGGCCGGGTATTGCGCGCCGACCTCGTGGAACAGGCCGATGGCCCGCTGGTAGCTGGCAAAGGCCTCGCTGTAGTCACGCAGTTGGTGGTAGATGTAGCCGAGGCTGTCCCAGGTGTTGGCCTCCTGGGCCGGGTTGCCGTCCTGGCGGTACAAGTCCAGGGCCAGCCGGCAGTAGGTGAGGCCCTGCCGGGTGTCACCGAGTATGGCGTGGTCATACCCGACGTTGTTGCAGGCCTTGGCCTGGAGCGCGGGGTCACCGGCGGCCCTGGCCAGTTCAAGGGCCTGCAGGCTGCTGGCTAGCGATTCATGCATTTGGAGCTCGCGCTCGAAGACCACGCTGAGGCCCAGGAGAGCGCGTGCCTCTGCCGCGCGGTCACCCAGGCTCCGGGACAGGCTGGCGGCGTGCGTCAGGTGCGCACGGGCCCGCCCGGTCTGGCCAAGCTGGAGCTGGGCTCGGCCAAGGTTGCGGTGGGTTCTGGCCTGTCCAGTCACGTCGCCTAGGCGTTCCGCGCAGGCGAGCGCGGTGCGGTGCGTGGCGACCAGCTCATGCCAGTGACCGCCCCGGTCCTGGAAGGTCACCAAGGTCCAGGGAAGCTGCCGCGCATGATCGGCGAAGCCGTGGCCGGTCGCCAGCCCGATGACGGCGAGAAGGACCTTGTGTTCGGCACCGAACCAGGCCTGCGCGTGATAGCGATCGGTAACGCATTCGGGTGTGACGCCAGGCTGCGGCGGTCCCAGGTCGGGGAAGTCGGGCGCCGGGTCAAGGGCCCGGGCCGCTGCGGCGGAGCTGTGCAGGTAGTGGTCCAGGATCCGGTGCAGCGCAGGCCCGCCTTCTACGCTGGTTTCGGCCGCCCGGGCCCGGTCTGCTGCGTAGTCGCGGAGCAGGTCGTGCAGGGCATACCGGCCCGGGAGACGTTCGGTGATCAGGCTGACATCGGCCAACTCCCGCAGGGCCGCACGTGCCTGTGACGGCAACAGGCCAGCCAGGCTGCCGGCCGCCGGAGCGGAAATGTCCGGCCCCGGGTGGATGCTGAGCAGCCGGAACACCCGCGCGGCCCCTGCGGTCAGCTGCGCATAGGACCAGGAGAACACCGCCTGGACGTCGGCTGCGGCATCGTTGATGCTCAGCGCGCCCAGCCGTGCCCTGGCATCAGCCAGCTCAGCGGCGAGCCCGGCCAACGACCAGCCAGACCCAACCGCGCGATCGGCCACGACAGCCAGGGCCAGCGGTAGCCGGGCGCAGAGCCGCAGCAGGGCAGCAACCGCCTCGGGCTCCGCAGCAACCCGGTCAGCACCCAGGCGAGCCGCCAGCAACTCGGTCGCCTCGGTCTCGGTCGGCACATCGAGGTTCAGCACGCAGGCACCGTCGGCGGCCGCCAGCCCAGTCAGCGGACTGCGGCTGGTCACCAGCACCAGGCAGCCTGGCGCTCCGGGCAGCAGCGGGCGTACCTGCGCCGCGTCCCGGGCGTTGTCGGCCACGATCAGCATGCGGCGGCCGGCAACCAAGCTTCTGTGCAGTCCCGTCTGCCCCTCGGTATCCGCTGGGATTCGCTCCGGCGCTGCCCCGAGAGCCACCAGGAACTTGCGGATCACCTCGGTGGGGAGGGCGGGCTGCCCGGAAGGGCCGTACCCCCGCAGGTTCACATACAGCTGACCGTCAGGGAACCTCCCGGCCACCCGATGCGCCCAGTGCAACGCCAGGGCAGTCTTGCCCACGCCGGCCATCCCGCCGATCGCCGAGATCACCACCGCACCTCCGGCCCTGTGCCCGGAGGGATACTCAAGCCACCGATCCAGGACCGCCAGTTCCGCTGTCCGGCCAGCAAATCGCGCGACGGCCGCCGGCAGCTGCCTTGGCACCATGTCCGGACGGGTGCCAGTGTGTCCCTGCCCCCCACCGGCCGACGTCGGGCGCGACCCGGCGGAATCACCCGGGCCGGACTGCCGCAAGAGGCCTGGACTGCCGTTCTGGCTCGCCCGGTACCGGGCGATCAGCTCGCTGGCGGTCGTCTCAGGCAAGCCCAGAGCGCCCGTGACCAGGCGGAGTGATCTGGGATAGGGCTTCCGGATCCCGCGTTCCAGGTCGCTGATCGCCCGGACGCTCATCCCCGCACGGTCGGCCAGCTCTTCCTGCGTCAGCCTCGCTGCCTCGCGCTTACGCCGCAGCCACAACCCGGGCGGCTCCGTACTACCGGGGCAGTCAGGCATAACTCACTAACTGACCACGCAGAGCGCATAATGCGGCACAAACTCAAATATAACGCCGAGCCGCCCGGCAAGGCTTGCCTCGCCCCGCGGACGTCATGCTCCACTGCTCCCATGATCCACCTGCCCCAGTTGGCTGGTAACGGCTTTACGGTTCCGCCAACCCCGCCCGGTGGCGAGGCAGGCATGCGCGCCCGGATCGATCAGGACCGCAGGAATTCCAGGAGGTCGGCGTTGATCGTTGCGGCCTCGGTGGTGGGCATGCCGTGCGGGAAGCCGTGGTACGTCTTCAGCGTGCCGTTCTGCACGAGCTTCGCGGACAGCGGCCCGGAGTCGGCGTAGGGAACGATCTGGTCGTCGTCCCCGTGCTGCACCAGGACGGGCACCGAGATCTTCTTGAGGTCTTCGGTGAAGTCGGTCTGGGAGAAGGCGACGATCCCGTCGTAGTGGGCCTTCGCCCCGCCCATCATGCCCTGGCGCCACCAGTTCTCGATTATCGCTTCCGAGGGCTTAGCGCCGGGCCGGTTGAAGCCGTAGAAGGGTCCCGACGCCAGGGCCCGGTAGAACTCGGACCGGCCGGCAGCCACCTGGGCCTGGAAACCGTCGAACACGCTCTTCGGCAGGCCGCCGGGGTTGGCCTCGGTCTGCACCATGAGCGGCGGCACCGAGCTGATCAGTACCGCTTTCGAGACGCGGCTCTCACCATGCACGGCGATGTAGCGCACGACCTCGCCGCCGCCGGTCGAGTGGCCGATGTGCACGGCGTCATGGAGATCGAGGTGCTCAGTCACCGCAGCCAGGTCGTCCGCGTAGTGGTCCATGTCGTGGCCATCGCTGGTCTGCGAGGAGCGGCCGTGCCCGCGCCGGTCATGTGCAATGACCCGGTAGCCGTGCTGCAGGAAGAACAGCATCTGGGTGTCCCAGTCGTCAGCCGACAGCGGCCAGCCGTGACTGAATACGAGGGGCTGGCCAGAACCCCAGTCCTTATAAAAGATTTCCGTGCCATCGGTCGTGGTGATCGTTCCCATGGGCTCGCCTCTTGTGGTCCGGATGATGGAAATTCCCTACCCCCAGCGTAAGGATTTCGATCGTCTTGGCTCCGGGCAGGTAGGTGAACCCGTGGTGAACAAGATCAGGCGTAAGGCCGGAACAGGGAGCGAACCCAGGCGACGGCCATCGTTCCGGACCTCCGGGCGCGCCAAGGGACACGGCTGTGCGGGATTACCGGGTTCGGCCTCGCCGGCCCAGCCGGACGCGGGCGAGCAGGCCGCCCGGGCGCGCGAGCAGGCCGCCCGGGCTGGCGACCTGGGCGCCCGCGTTCGGCTCACGGCAAGCCACCAGGCGCTCCGCCCGGCCGGCGGGCTGGCCGCCCACAAATCAATCGGGGTACACCGACCAGATCAATTGATATAGCGCATCATAGATTATCAGGAAAATAGGGACGGTCTCATAGAAACGCAGTTACTGAAAAGGCCAGCTTTAGTAGCGTGGCGATGCACTCAGAAGAGAACCAGGAAAACGGGTGCGGATATTGGCTTCGCAGCTCGCGTTCTCCGCGTGCAGGCTGTGACTAAAGCCTTATTCCGGGTTGCCCGGGAAAGTGTTTGCCGGGCCGAGTCATGATTTGCGAGGGATTAAGATGCAAGTTACGAATGTCCCATCGGACAATGGGCAGGAGATTCCCGGGCAGGCCGCGGCCGGGCAGCTTGGCCGGCGCCGGTTCCTGGCTGCCGGAGGCGCGGCCGCCGCGCTGATCGGCGCCCCTTCAGCGCGGTCCCTGATCGGCGCCCCCTCGGCGCGGTCCCTGATCGGCGCTCCCTCGCGGCGGGCGGGCCGCTTAGGGCCGACCCCCAAAACGGGCATCAATCGGGCGGCCATCGGGTCGTGGACCGCGCCATTCAACCTGGGGCTGGTCTCGATTCACGCGGTCATGCTGCATACCGGGAACGTGCTGCTGTTCTCCTGGCCTAAAAATACGGTCGGCAGTGACGCCGTGCTGTGGAACCCGGTCTCCGGCGAGATCACCAACATCGCCCTGACCTACCAGCGGGACATCTTCTGCAGCGGCACCAGCGTGCTGGCTGACGGCCGCGTGTTCATCGCGGGCGGCCACATTTACCAGGGAGCCATCCAGCCAACCCAGGGTGTAGCCAATACGACAATCTTCGACCCGGCGTCCAACTCCTGGACTGAGGGCCCGGTGATGTCGCAGGCCCGCTGGTACCCGACCACGACGATGCTCGGCGACGGCACGATGATGATCTTCGCTGGAACGATGAGCACCGGCACCAGCGCGACCAACGTGGACCACTACGACCCGGTCAGCAATACCATCACCACGCTGCCGTCCACGGCCAACAAGTCCATGGTGCTCTACCCGCGGGTGAAACTGCTCACCAGCGGCCTGCTCGCCTGGACCAACTTCCCCACCACGTGCTACCTGAACCCGGCCACCGCGAAGTGGACCAACGGCCCGATGCTGAACTCGGGTAGCCGCGGCGATACCGATATGTCGGTGCTGCTGCCCGGGCTGACCACGATCATGGAGATGGGCGGGACCCTCACGTCCGGCGTCACCGGCACCGCCGAGCTGCTGAACCTCTCGGCCAGCACACCGGCCTGGCAGTACACCGCCTCGATGAACTTCCCGCGGCTGTGGGCCAACTCGGTACTGCTGGCCGACGGCACGGTGCTGGTGGTCGGCGGGGGCACGACGGGCTACTACGGCGGGCCGGTCCTCACCCCCGAGATCTACAATCCCGTCACCGGGACCTGGAGCCAGTTGGCGCCACAGACCGCACCGCGGATGTACCACTCCACCGCGCTGCTGCTGCCGGACGGGCGGGTGCTGTCCGCCGGGCAGAGCTCGGGCCAGTACGAGAACACGGGCGAGATATTCTCCCCGCCCTACCTATTCATGGGCGCCCGGCCGGTGATCTCCAACGCCCCCGGGACACTGGGCTACGGCCAGGCGTTCACCGTCGCGACCCCGCAGGCGGCTAGCATCTCCCGGGTGGCGCTGGTCAAGGCGGCTGCGGTGACCCACTCCAACGACTTCGACCAGCGCTACGTGACATGCACCTTCACCATTAGCGGCGGCACGCTCCTCGTGACCTCCCCGCCCAACGCCAACTACGCCCCGCCCGGCTGGTACATGCTTTTCCTGGTCAACTCCACCGGAGTGCCCTCGGTGGCCAGCTGGGTCCAGGTCGGCTAGCGTGCGATGGCTCCGCAGAGGGCTGCTGGCCGGGCTGGCCCTCGGCGTGGCGGGCTGCGTGCTAATCCTGGCCGCCGGGCTGCCCAGCGGCCCGGCGACGGCCGGGACGCAGCGGGCCGGTGACAGCGCCGGACTGGTCCGGGTGCTGCCCGCAGGCGACCAGGTACTGAGCGGCCCCCGGCTGACCGAGGTCAACGGGCTGGCCAGCGGGATGAGCGGCCTCTGGCTGACCGGCGGCACCGCCACGCGCAGCCACCTCCTCTACGCGGTGAACCCGGCCACCGGCCAGATCAGCGCCACTGTCGCCCTGCCCTCCCAGCTGATCATCAACCCCGGCGACATAGCGGTTGGCGCCGGTGCGGTCTGGGTGGCCGACGGGGCCAGCCTCTACCGGATCGTGCCCGGCCTGACCGGCCAAACGGTGACCCGCCCCTTTGCCACCCTTCCGCACGACGGCCTGATCGGCGACGTGGTCACCGCCGCCGGGGCGGTGTGGGTGGACGACACCACGGACGGCACCGTAGACCGCTACGCCGCCACCACCGGGCGGGCCAGCGCGGCAGTCACTATCGGCCACACGGCCGGCGTGATGACCGCCGGCGACGGCGGCCTCTGGGTCGCCGACCCCGACACCGACACCGTGTCCCGGATCAGCCTGACCCGCAACCGGGTCAACACCGTGGTCACCCTCCCAGGTCCGCCCACCCACCTCGCCACCGCTGGTGACGACCTGTGGGCCACTGACGGGACCGGCCGCGTGAACGCCGTCGGCCTGGGCGGCCGGATCCGCACCGTGCGCGTCGGCGGCCAGGCCACCGGCGTGGCCGCGGCCGACGGCTCGGTCTGGGTGGCCAGCACCGCCACCGGGACACTCAGCCGCATCAATCCGCGCCGCGATACGGTCACGGCCACCATCCACGTCGGCAAACGCCCCTACGCCGTAGCGGCCACCCCCGAGGCCTTGTGGGTCACGGTCCTCGGCCAGCCAGTCATGATGCACCCCCCCGCCGGGAGATCGGACACCGGAACTCTCGGCTGGCTGCTCCGGCTGTGCGGCTAGGCCGGAGTTGCCGTAGCTCTCCGTAGGCATTGCCGTCTTGAGGTGGTGTAAGTCGTTGGCTACGGCCCTCTGATGTAGCCACGAAATATGCGTGTTGATCCCGCTCCTGACGGAACTTACTGGCTATGATCCGGGTCATGGTGGCGCGTGGTGGTTCGATGCATGTAGCCCGGAACCGGCGGGCCTATGTGGCGAAGTCTGGTGAGCAGCGGGTGTATGAGTCGGTGCTGGTGCGCCGCACCTACCGGGACGGCGGCAGGGTCCGGCACGAAACGCTGGCCAACCTGTCGGCGCTGCCCGCCGAGGCGGTGTCGGCGATCGAGGCCACCTTGAAGGGGGAGCGGCTGGTGCCGGCCGGGCAGGCGGTGACCATCACCGCCTCGCTGCCGCACGGGCACGTCGCCGCGGTGCACGCGGCGGCGGTCAAGCTCGGGCTGCCCGCGCTGCTGGGACCGGCGTGCGCTGAACGTGACCTGGCGCTGGCCCTGGTCATCTCCCGGGTGGTCGCCCCCGCGTCCAAGCTGTCCACGCTGGCCTGGTGGGCCGACACCACCCTCGGCGCCGACCTGGGTGTCACCAGCGCCTCCACCGACGGCATCTACGCGGCGATGGACTGGCTGGCCGGACGGCAGGACGCGATCGAGGCGAAGCTGGCCGCCCGCCACCTGGCGCCAGAGCCGAACCCATCACGGATGGCGCTGTTCGACCTGTCGTCGTCGTGGATGGAAGGGCGGTGCTGCCCGCTGGCCGCCCGCGGCTACTCCCGCGACGGCAAGAAGGGCAAGCTGCAGATTGAGTACGGCCTGCTCACCGACCCTGAAGGCCGCCCGGTCGCGGTCCGGGTGCTGCCCGGCAACACTGGCGACCCGGCCGCGTTCACCCAGATCGTGACGGTGGTGCGGGACAAGTTCGGCCTGGAGCAGATGGTCATGGTCGGCGACCGGGGCATGATCACCAGCGCCCGGATCGCGGCCCTGAACCGGCTCGGGGACGGGACACCGCGGCAGGACGGCTACGGGTGGATCACCGCGCTGCGCGCCCCGGCCATCCGCAAGCTTATGGCCGGCGACGGGCCGCTGCAGATGTCCCTGTTCGATCAGCAGGACCTGGCCGAGATCACCAGCCCGGACTACCCCGGCGAGCGGCTGGTCGCCTGCCGCAACCCCATCCTGGCCGCCGACCGCGCCCGCACCCGCGAAGAACTACTCGCCGCCACCGAGAAGCTCCTCGCCCCCATCACCGCCCGCGCCGCCGCCGGGAAGCTTGCCGGCGCCGGAGCCATCGGCGTCGCGGCCGGCAAGGTGATCAGCAAATACAAGACCGGTAAGCACTTCGACCTCACCATCACCGACACCAGCCTCACCGTCGCCCGGCGGCAGGCCCAGATCGATGAAGAAGCCGCCCTGGACGGGTTCTACGTGCTGCGCACCCCGCTCCCGGCCAGCCAGCTCGACGCGCCCGGCGTGGTCACCGCCTACAAGAACCTCAAATACGTCGAACGCGACTTCCGCCACCTCAAGGCCGATGACCTGGACCTGCGGCCCGTCTACCACCACCTCGAAGAACGCGTCAAAGCCCACGTGCTGATCTGCATGCTCGCCTGCTACCTGGTCTGGCACCTGCGCCGCGCCTGGGCGCCGCTGACCTTCACCGACGAGGACCCGCCTACGCCGGACGACCCCGTGGCCCCCGCCCGCCGCTCCACGGCCGCCCAGGCCAAGGCCTCCCGCCAGCACGACCAGGCCGGCCGCCCCTACCGCAGCTTCCGCGGCCTCCTGGCCCACCTCGCCACCCTCACCCGCAACCAGGTCCGCTTCGCCGGCGCAACGACCACCGTGCCAATGCTCGCCGAACCGACCAGCCACCAGCGCGAAGCGTTCGACCTCATCGGCATGCCCATCCCGCTCACCTTGAAGTAGCCAGAACACCACCCCGCCCAGCAAGCAAACCCCAGGCCAAGACCAGGACTAGCCACCCAAACAGCCGTAACTTCGGCTTAGCAGAGGTTTCGGATACCCGTCACGCCAGGTGAGTGATCAGCCGGGAGCTGCCCGGGCGCCGCTCGCATAAGGCCGAATAGGTAC
>Ga0208219_1000389_pt1 | contig 15935 bp, 19 predicted proteins | sample NGESurshal072012_7_FD_184469 | JGI IMG/M metagenome (GOLD analysis project Ga0208219, IMG submission 184469) | Arctic peat soil microbial communities from Barrow, Alaska - NGEE Surface sample 53-2 shallow-072012 (SPAdes) | ecosystem: Environmental > Terrestrial > Soil > Wetlands > Peat ... | reverse complement strand
TCGTGTCTTACGCTTCTTCTTCTCCATGGTCTCCATGATGGACTCCTCCCAGGGGTCGTGCCCCTGATGTCAGGTGTCCGTCAAACCGAGAGAAGCCCAGAGAAAGGGCTTGCGTGGATGAGTCGCGTCACCGTGGGAGAGGTAGACCCACCAAGCGACCTCTGAAGCCTCCTCGCCGTCGGCCGCCTATGAGCCGCCAACTACGGTCCCGTCCTATGCCATGGTGACGTAGGCGGCTTCGTCGACAATCAGGCACTTGGGATTACAGCGGGGTGCCGAAGGCCGAAGTGTGAGGAGCTCGTCGTTTCGAGGTCGATATTCCGTGACGCGATTCGGGGCCGACCGAAGCCGACTCCCGAACGTCGCGACTGTTACGTCATCGAGGTCAGCCGCCTCCCAAACACGCGGCGAACGTAGGGCAGGAGGAGGCAGGGAGCAGGTAGCCATTCACTGTGACCGCGGCGTCGCCGTTCCAGTCGACTTCCAGCACACGTCCGGTCGGTATCACGAGCCCGGACGGGAAGGTCACTTCCTGCGAATCAACAGTCGCGTGCCAGGTGACGTCCTTTAAGACCTCTGACGAAAAGCCCCCACCACCGAAGCCATCGGGACAGGAGCCGACGGACCGCTGCAACCTCATTTCGTTGGGAGCGGCGTCTTGAATGCTCTCGTGGACTGATGTGATGACAAGTACGTGCCCTGCGGGCGGAGCGATCGTGTGGCAAACGTTGACTTGCACCTCGGTGGTGAATAGGTCGACGGGATTGGCGGGTGCAATGGTGCCATTCACGGTGACTGAGCCAGCCACCGACAGAGCACCCTTGCTGCTGACTACGGCGCGTGTGCCGGTCGCCGCATTCGTCACGAACACATTCGAGCCACTGATCACTCCACTGGCCGCGATCGGAAACCCGATCACGATGGCGAGCGTGACGAAGATGATCGTCAACTGTCCGCCGCTGAATGCCCCCCAGCCTCTCCCGTGAGGCCGATGCCGCTCACCGACCACTCCAGTTGCTTCACTCGCGTCTGATCGAATCTTCCGTAGCCGCATCTCGACCGTCCTCTCCCCGCGGCAAGGAACCGCATCCGGCAGAGCATGTCACGGCGCATGTTCAACAACAACGAAGAGCGGGCACCGCCGCCGACCACGCTGGAATCCGAAGAACGGATAATCAGAGCCTGCAAGTGACGAATCCAAGCAACCGGGCCAGTGTCGGAGGGCCGACGCGCTAGGTCTGCTACCAACCACTGGCGACTGGACACCTGATCGGGTGACCGTGCCCGTCGGCGGACCGACGTGCGCGTTCTGCTACCAATCATTGGCGCCTCGGCCACTTGGAGGTTTGCGGGGTCCGCGGCTCATAGGGAGTGCTCCCCCCGCATCCGAAAGCAAAGGACGCCTCGGGCCACGCCGATCCAATGACACCACGTGCCACTCGGTCGCAAAGCAAGACCTAAGGCGGCATCCAGCCTCGCTGGATACTCCTGGTAGCGCCTGGGTGCGCCGGTGACCAGATGTCACGCTCCCGGGCGATCCCGCGACGGCCTACGCTTCCCAGGCCCGCGAGCGGGGCACGCGCGTCGTGGTTGAAGCATCATTACGCCCAATCCAACGAGAAGGAGCCGACTATGTCCGCCATGCGAGAAGGACCGCGCCGAGTAGGTCGCGGGAGATTTGCCAAGGGCGCAGTCGCCGGAGCACTCGTGACCGCGGCGACGCTCGCCGCTGGAGCAGCGTATGCGGGTCCAGAGATCGGGGCTCTCTTCAGTGTCAAAGGAACGTGCAGCAACGGCATCGCCAGCATCGCGGCAACCGGCGCGGCAAAGTGCGTCACCCCGTACACGGCGTACAGCACGGCGGGGACGCACGTCTTCAAAGTTCCCGCAGGTACGACCTCTTTGCACGTGCGGCTGTGGGGAGCGGGCGGAGGCGGTGGTGACGCCGGGGGGACCAACGGCGGGAGCGGTGGCCAGGGCGGGATCGTCGAGTTCTGGTTGCCGGTGACCTCCGGCAGCACAGTCAGCTTCAGCGTCGGCGCGAGTGGGACCGCGGCGACGTTCGCCAATCCCTCTGCAGGGGCTGGCGGCGCAACGACCGCGACATACAAGGGACACGTTGTCGCAAATGTCCTCGGCGGAACTGGCGGCCAGACCGGTCAATACTGTCCATCGTCCCCGCTGGGCGGACCTGGGGGCCACCCCGGAACGACGAGCTCACCTGCCCTTGCGCTCACCGCAGAGGCAGGTGCGAGCGGGAACAACGCCGTGCCGACCAGCTGTCCGGCTTCGGGCGCCCCGAAGAACCCCGGCGGCGGAGCTGGGCTACCAGGCGCCGGCGGATACGGTGGCCCCAACAACACCTCCGCTTACGAGAACGGTGGTCCCGGCAGTCCTGGCTTTGTATTCATCACCTTCTCCTGATCGAGTTGTTGAAGGATCCGACATCGTTTGAGTGAGCTCGATCAAAGGACTTCCCCGTCCCGCGCGGCAGCGGCTGAGCGCCGGTCTGTCGCGCGGGACGGAGCTATTCGCAGCTGGACAATCAACCCCGAATCGGTCACTGTGCCGACGATCTGGTGCGGGCCGAAACAGTCTTGCCAGCTTGCTTTTCCCGCCTCGCAATGGACCTACGGATCACGGGTGGTGAGCAGCCAACCGTCGAGCGCCAGACGTCACGAGATCTGTCGCGCTCAGCGTGAACCTCTACCTCGACTTGCTTGGGCGGGTCGATGCCCATTCCCCAGGCGTCGTCGAGGCCGAAGAGAGTCATCAGCTCAATTGGATCGCACGACGAGTGAGAAAACTGAGCGCATGCCATCGATCACTGGCCGGATGGGCGTCATTCTCACCGTCCGCGATGCAGCACGGAGCGCTTCGTGGCACGGAGAGTTATTGGGAATGGTGGTGCCTTACGACTACGAGGCACACGATGGCAGCACGCACTTGGTCTGCCTTGATCACTCGGACATCGACCTCGATCTGTGTCTCGTGTCGCACGCAGGCGGCGATGGCGACTCGTTCAGCGAGCTACGAACTGGACTTGATCACCTTGAATTCATCGTGGCGAAGAGAGATGACCTCGCCGAGTGGGCGGAGCGTCTTGGTCAGATGAGCGTTACCCACTCCGGCGTCAAGGTATTGGATTACACCTGGAACTTGATGATCAAGCGACCCTGACGGCATCCAGCTTGAGTTCTTCTGGCGCGCACCGCCAAAAGTGGCGTAACCCGCACTCCGGGCGACAGCTCGCGTACGCGCAGAAGTTCAGTCGAATGCGCTGTCATCGGCAGTGTCCATGCCGAGCCAGTGTCGGAGGGCCGACGCGCTAGGTCTGGTACCAACCACTGGCGGCTTCGGAGTTAGAGTTCTTGAGGATCACCATGAGACGGGAAAGTAGGCCGACGTCACTCAAGAGTCTGAATGAGTCAGATGTCACAGTGAGAGAGGTCGTCTAGGTCAGGGGCACTCTTGTCAAGCGTCAGAGGTCCGAGCGTGACACGGAGGATGGTCACAATGTTCCGCGGAACTGCGCGCCCAGTCAGATGAGCAGGCATGTGTCCTTTCCGCTGCTGCACCAGCCGTTCAGATCGGCTGTCACTCACCCTCGACGTTGCCGAGCAGCGTCGACTTGGTTGTACTAGAACACGGCATCGGCACCGCGACTCCCGCGGGCAGGGGAGGATGACGCCATGACTACACCACGCCTCGCGAGTACGGGCCGCGGAGGGCGTTCTTTCATCGCCCAGACCCCAGCGCTCATCGTCGCGACCCTGGCACTCGCGCTGTCAGCCGGGGGCGCCGCATACGCGTCCAACCAGCGGAGCACCCGTCCGCAGGTCTCGAGCACGGTGACGTTCCACAAGCTCTCTTTGATCAATGGCTGGGCATCTAAGAACAGCACCTACGGCAGTGGGAACCCGAGCGTTGCGATCGCAAACGGCGTTGTCTATCTCTCCGGTTCCATGGCCCAGCAGACGCCGGGGAGCAGCGAGTTCGCCACCCTGCCGTTGGCCTATCGGCCTGCCCACAACATGTGGCTCACGGTGTACACCTTCGGATATACCGCCGGAGCGCTCTACATCGGCCACAATGGCACGATGGAGGCGCTCTCGTCTGGTGCCTGCGGCGGTGGCACCCTCGCGCAGTGCTTCACGTCGCTCGCGTCGGTGTCGTACCCGAAGAACTCCTGACGGCCCGGGCGCGTGCGGCGCGATAGGGGAGATTGCCGGACGAGCTTTGAGTCGTGCCGGAAGTGATACTTGCACCGTCGCTGCGAAGAGGGAAGCCGATGGCACGACTGAAATATTTGACCCCGTTGACAGGTACGGCGGGTACGGAGCAGTAGTTGTGCTCGCAGTCGCAACCGGGGTAATCGTTCCACAGACCGCTGGCGCGATCGGAGGGCTTGCGGCAGTTGCTCTCGTCGTGGCCATCGAGCTTGCCTGGGCTGCACTCGCGTTCCGGGTGAGGCGAGTGGGAGTTCGTGTGAGTCCCTCATCCGTCGAGGCAGTAGGTCTGTGCTGGCCGATCAGATCGGTGTGCGTTCCACGTTCCGAGGTCACGGGCCCGAATTCAGACAACGTTGCTGCGATATGGATGGTCGCCCTCGATATGCGCGATGGGAGCCGGATACGGTGTATTTGCCGAACAGTTGGGCTTCGGTGGTCACTGACCTCAGCCGTTTGAGAAACACGACATTCGATCTCCTCCCGGGGCAGGTGCAACCCCCCAGAGAGACGCAAAGACCACAGCACCCGCAAACTGCAGCACTACGTCGAACGCCGGATCCTCTGTGCGACGCGCAGTCGGAGACTGTTGGTGTCGGAGGGCCGACGCGCTAGGTCTGCTACCAGCCATTGGCGACTGGAGAACTGATCGGGTGGCCGTGACCGTCTGCGGGCCGACGACATCAACGATCTCCAAGTGGAGGATCGCTAGATGGCGCGACCATGAGTAGCCGGAGTTTCTTCAATGACCGACTTGAGCTTTTCGAAGGTTCTTGCGTAGCTGCCGCCAAAGACCTGCCGGGAAACCGGGGAATCCTGCCTCGATATGGGGCACGAAGCACGCGTGCCGTCGTCAAGGATGATGGCGGCTAGGAATGTGTGGCCCAATAGATCCAGGCGGTTAGGAATCCACTCGACAGCTAGGCAGCGGGAACGCTCAAGGTGTCTCGTGTGCAGCAGCCAAATGACAGTGACCGTTGAATCGGATACGAGGACGCCCATCAGAAGCAGGCGCCATGCCAATAGGAGAAGTGCTGCATCGATGCTGACGATGGTGACAACCTGAACCGTAGAGCTCGCACCCGTCAGGGCTTGCAAGAGCAATGGAGTTCCGATGACGAGGAACGCGATCGGGATCCCCGCCATGGCGAATCGCTGCATCGGGGATGCAATCCGGACGGGGGCCACGATGAGCCAACTATGCACCAGGTCGGGTGCGGCCCATGTGGCATGGCCTTTCATCGGTTCACTATTCGTGCGTGTAACGGGCGGTCGAAGATTGGTCGTGTCGGAGGGGGGACTCGCTCGTTCTGCCACCAAGCACTGGCGTCTTACGTCATCAGCCGACCAAGGACCCTCAGTGTCAATCTCCCAGCGCCCGCAAGATGGCGGAAAGCTCTGAGAGTGATCGGACCTCAAGATCGGGAACGGGACCGTCTGCGACTCGGCTCCGGCCGTGCCGATTGAGCCACACACTCGCGAGGCCAGCACGTTGGGCTCCAGCGACGTCCGTCAGGAGATTGTCCCCGACGTGCCAGACACTGCCAGGTTCACAGCCGAGGGCGTCAACGGCAGCGAGAAAGGGAAGTGCATCCGGCTTGGCCGCGCCGACTTCCGCCGACACGATCACCGCGACGAAGATGTCCTCGATTGCCAGGACCGCAAGCTTCTCGCGCTGGACGTCTGAAGCTCCATTCGTGACGAGGGCAATGGGGAGCTTCGAATTGGCCACAAATTCGAGAAAGGTCTCGACGTCGTCATACAGCCGATGCGCCTCGCGTGCGAACACTCGGTGGAGATCTCTTGCTTCTTGGGCGATGACGGTGTCATTGCAGCCGCATGCGCGCAAGGTCCGCCGCCACCCCTCGAGGCTGAAGGTCGAGCTGTCGAGCCTTCCGAGACACCAGTCGTCTGCAACGCTCTCCCAGTACTCCATCCAAGCATCTGCGTTTGCCGACTTCAGCTGATCGGAGGTGAGCGTCGTATGCGCTGACGCGATTGCGGTACAGACGCGATCGATCGATTCCTGGAGGCCTTCGCCATCGAGGAGCGTGTCGTCCAGATCCATGGTGAGCGCCAGTGGCGGCTTCATGCCCACGAGAATCTACGGGAGTTGGTATGACAGCGGTCGAACCTTGAACGTGTCGGAGGGCCGACGCGCTCGGTCTGCCACCAAGCACTGGCGGTTGAGGAGCTAACGCGAAAGCTGAAGAATCCGCTTCAAGAAGTAAACGCACGCCTCGTCTTCGTTGGGGAAGGAGTGTTCCTCGTGACGATTGCCCTTCTCGGAGACGAAGACGTGCCATGACTGACCGGATGGGATGAGGCAGAGAGAGTCGTGCTGCTCGCTCTCGAAGCTGTACAAGCGGGGGTCCACTTGAGCGAGCTGGACGATCTCTCGAACGTCACTCACGCGCACACTAAGACGCTATCCGGGCCAGTGTCGGAGGGGGGACGTGGACGATCACCGACTGGCGTATCAATCCTTGGGCATAGCGTCCCCGAACCGGCGTTCTGGTATCCCGCTGCCCTGCTAGTTAGTCTAGGTAGCGCAGCGATTGGGACCGACCAGCGTGAGCGGCGAGGAGTCAGCAAGGTTTATCTTGTGATCGAACCCCAGATAGCGATAGGTGACGTTGAGGTTGTCGATGACGATGGACTCGTTTTTGAACAACGGAACGCAGCCGAAGTGCAGCGTCAGAACAAGGAAGCGCCAGTCCCCCGACCGCCCCGCAGCACTCAGGCCGAACGGTCGAAAGGGCAAGCAGGGAGAACTGGAGTAGTTGTCGATGTTCGTTCCTTGTACGCATGTGGTGCTGCTCGGGAAACCCACGACGGAGGGACCAGTCACACTTTCGATCGTGACGCCCCATCGACCTGTGTTTACAAGCGAGATGCCGAGCTTGCCCTCGAACGGACCTGAGGAGAGCTGGTAGGCGTTGCTGGAGTCGCTCCGGATTGACACGAGGCCGGTGCCATCTTGGTAGCCAGCAGCACCTCCCGTGCCGCCGCTCTTTATCGGCTGATATGTCCAAGATGCGAAGAATGCGACGGCCACTCCCGCGATAACCACAAACGCAACACCGAGCAGAAGCCATCGAAGAAAGTGTCGCCTGCGTGGTGCTGCCAGCTGTGCGTCGAGTCCGGATGCGCCGTTGCTCCGCGCCCCTACCGGAGCCACCGCGACAGGAGCAACAAGTTCCGAGCTCACAACTCGAATTGTCTCAGAGGCGGGCGCTTCTTGCACTCTTCAAGTAGCCACGCCGCGCGGCAAATCATTGGCGTCCGAGTGTCGTCAAGGGACAATCTAAGAGCGGTCTGGTGTCGGAGGGCCGACGCGCTAGGTCTGCTACCAACCACTGGCGACTTGCGTAGCTGGTTCCCGGCGGCTCGCAGCGGGTGTGCTCCTACCCTGTTCGGGGGCACTCGGCGCGACGCAAGTGGGCTGCATAGCCTCGGATTGTGGACCTTGACGCCGCCCAACTCTCCGAGCTAAATGCGGCGCTCAATGAGGCGACGCTCCTCAACGTCAGGTGGAATCCTGGAGGTGGATCATTCGACGTCTTCTTGCGCGTGCTCACGCTGCCTGAGGAAGGTCCGGAACCGCAGGATCCAAGGTTCGTGCTCCGCCTCACGCGAGTTGGAAGGATCGTCGCCTCGCTTCGGATGGGAAACTGGGATGACGAAAGAGCCGACGTCGTCCCGTTGGCGCTTGGAGATCTCACGGAGACTGTTCTCAGCTTTCGGTCACAGCCGATCTATGGATGGGAGCTCGTCGATTCGGAGAATGACGATCTGGCAACGCTGGTGGGGCGGGTCAGTCTCGACGAGGCATTCCCCGAGGGTGGACGCCAGCACTGGATCCGCCTATTCCAGGAGGGCCAGGCAGTGCGACACCTCGACCTCTTCATCTGGTTCGACAACCTCGAGATCTACGACATGGAGCTCGCTCAGATTCCGATTGAGTATTTCGCTGCGGGGGGCCGTCGTTGGTGGAATGCCTTCTACGCGGGGGATCCGAGGACTGAGGGACACAACATGGCGCCTCTTCGACCAGATTGAGCCGAAGGCGTGTGATTCACCCGGCGGTCAGTGACACCCAAGTGGAGCCAGATTGGATCCGTGTGTCCCAAGGTTGTTCAACACGGAGTCCGAATATGGGTGCGAAATCGAGTCCACGGTATGGCCGCATTTGAATCGTTCCGGAGCGGTCGTGGAGGCTAGGAATCCGGTGCCGATGGCGGCAATCACGACGGTGGCGGCCGCGGTGGCGGCGAGCAACTGCGTCCTGAAGGTGTGGTGAACCGTGTTGCCCACACGTGCAGTTTGCCCGGGAGCTGGCGAACCGTTGCAGAAGTGCCGTTGGGGGACAGCTGAAGAACGGCCTGGTGTCGGAGGGCCGACGCGCTAGGTCTGCTACCAACCACTGGCGACTCGGGTGCTAGACGCTTGTGGATCGGCCCGCGGCTCACAGTAGATGGTCCTTACCCGGCAGCGATCTGGGACGTTCTCCGCGCGGCGGCGACGTCTTGTTTCATGAGCGGCACCATTTCGAACTCGGTCAGCTGTGGGACGATTGCTCCGTGCGTATCAGAGTCGCTTTCGCGGCGGTGGTTGGAGCTGGGCTTCTCGCAGGATGTGGCTCAACGCCCACCGCGGCGCCACCATCAACCACTCTTCCGGTCATGCAAGTCACGGGGGATTACGTGCCGGCGTGTGCCGTCGTGCCGCAGATCTCGCAGATGATTGTCCATCGATCTGCGATTAGCCCGGGGAAGTTCAAGTTCTCGGAATATTCAGTGGTCAAGGATCCGATGGCTGCTCGAATGGTTGCCAAGGCGCTCTGTGCGCTGCCCAACCAGGTTGGGAAGGCAGATGCATGCCCACCAGACTTCGGCCCGAACTACTACCTGTCGTTTCCAGTTGCCCGGAGAGACATCCTCACGGTGTATGCCGACCCCACAGGATGCGGGACAACGGAGGGCCTTGGAACGGAGCGTGCCCTGAATCCACACTTCTGGCAGGTACTCGGCGCCGCGCTCGGACTTCATCCAGCACTTCGCTCTTCGTTTATCGGACCGACCTGATACGTAGTTGGGCCAGACAGCACAGGGACGTGTCGCTGATCCGAGCATCCGGCGAAACGCAAGGGAGTGAGTTCGCAAGAAACCCGGAAGTACCTCGTTGAGGTACAGCTGAAGGACGGCCTGGTGTCGGAGGGCTGTCGCGCTTGGTCTGCTTCAAACCACTGGCGACTTGGGATCGAGGGGACGGCTCCGCGACACTTTCCGCACCCATGTGAAAGCGAGTAGCGACCTATCGGTCTCCGGGAACAAGCACGTGGGGCGAAGCTCTTAGGTGGCCGGAAGCACTGTAATGGAGCCCCCGTTGGTAGGAGGCGACTGGAATTGATAGGAGTTCGTGACCCACACGCTCCCGTCGATCACCGCCGCCGCTTGGGGATTCTCGAAATTGTACGGACTCCCCTTGTCGACGTGGACCAGTGCTGCCGACGACTGGTTTAGCTCGGTGACAGAATTCGCTTGGAGGTTTACAAACCACACCCGATTGGACAGCGCGACCACCCACATCGCCTTGCCAATTCCATACGACGGCTTGTTCAGTCGCGTGAGTACTTTGCCAGTCACGGTAGAGATCTTGAACGCCTGTGAACCCGCTGGGAGCCACAAGTCGTTGCCGACAATGACCATGTTCATTGGCGGATAGCCCCCGTAGGAGCTGGGAGTGCCTGGAAGACTGATGGAGCGCTGGAACTTACCGGACGAGGTGGCGAACTCGGAAAGGGTGACACCACCGGCGGCGTTGAATTCCCAGACGTCGCCGTGCGCAACCGCGATGGCTTCTGGAAGGAAGACGTGACTGGAAATGGACCGAACGACACGTCCCGTGAGGAGGTTGAATTCGGTCAACGTATTCGTGCCAAGCCACATTTCGCTGCCGGACACGATCATTGCATGCGCGGAGTTCAGGTTGTACTTGGTGCCGACATTGATTGCGCGGATGACAGCCCCGGTCGATCCGTTGAGTTCGACGAGAAGATTCAGGAGATATCCGGTCTTGTAGCCAAGGGTCCAGATGTCGTTTCCGGCCACGGCAAGGGGAACGCCCCCAAGCCAGAGGTGATAGGGGCCAGGGTTGAGGACCTTGTACACGGAACCGGTCGAGGCGCTGATGACGGTCAATTGGTTCGTGCCGCCGTTCGTGATCCACAGGCGACCAGCCACCGCATAGATCTCAAAGGGATCGGCAAACTTGTACTGCGACCCCTGCAGCACGTGAACACCGGAAAGGTGGGGGACCTGCGACGCACCAGCGTCTACCGAAATGCACGCAGAAGCGAGGCACACACAGAGAGCCCCGAAGAACCTTGGCAACCGAGCGAGCGGCACAGGGTCTCCCTCCGAGGTCGGTGCGACCTGAGCGATTGTGACCCTAGCGAACGCGTACGAGTCCAGTCTGTCGGGCGGTTGAATGTCCAAGGTCCCGTACCTGTCGGACGTCTGCGAGGTTGAGTCTCAGATTGCGCGACTCGCCCGCTACAATGGACCTGTGGCCAAGCAACGCAAGCCCACGTGGGCAGAGATTGGATTCCGAAACGCTGGCTTCGCCGCAACGGCTCGAGCGCTCAAGTTCGCGCTCGGCTGGGGCCTCGCAACCGCATCGCTCGGCCGGGAGCCTGAGAACGTCGAGGAATACGCGAAAGAGGCCCAGGAGAGCCGTGCAACGGCGTTCCGTGATCAGCAGGCCTTCCGCCTGGCGTTCCCAGATGAGGAGAACCCCACAAGGATGAATCGGGTATCTGGGGCGCAGGGCCGATACGACGAGCTGTACAGGTTGATCCGGGACACTAAGAAGCGAGCCATCGAGGCCCAGCCGCTGATGTTTCTCACCGGAGGTTCGTCCGCCAGATAGTGCAGACGTCCGCAGCGGTCCGCCTGCGTGCGCCAGGTCGGGCCGCCCGCCCTGGCGGGCGGCCCGCAGGGGCGGTGCGAGAGGCGCCCACGCTGCGTCGCGACACGCGGTGCCACGGCCCGACGAGCTACGGGACGTGAAAGTCTCACTGACTGAGACCACTAGAGTCTCAGACTATGAGACTCCCGGAGAAGGCAGATCCAGGGGACGGGGATCAACGGGCTGCGACCGCCGAAGGCGGGCGCACTTCACTTGACCAAAGCACACAACTCGGGAGACGAGCTAGCGCTGTCGATGGCGGTTCGGGTTGGCGGTTCACGAGCTGGGCGGGGTGCTGCGAAGCGTCGCTGGTGTGGGTCATTGGACCTTCCGGCATGGATCAGGTGGTCGAGTTCGAGTCAACCGATGGCGCAGAGGGCGGAGGAAACAGAAGGCACCTGATCCGGGTGAGCGTCGACGGCGAGATCCTCTCGGAGTGGGACGAGGACCCGGAGCTGGCAGCCGCAAGGCGCTGGCGTCAGTCGAACGGACGCGCGGCGTCGAGCTCTCGGCGCTACTTCGTGACGAATCAGCTTCGCTACATGTGGGTGCTCACGTTCCGCGACGAGCACTGGGACCGGCGCAGCGTCATGCGCGACGTCTCCGAGTTCGCGCGACGTCTTCGTTCGGAGCGTGCCAGCAAGGCGTTCCCCTACTGGTACTCCCCCGAGCTGCACCCAGGGGGTCACGGCTGGCACGTGAACTTCTTCATCGCAGAGCGGGTGCCGCATCGACTCGTCGAGCAGGTGTGGAGCCACGGCTTCGTCTACGTGACGGACTTCGCGACCGCACCGAGAGCGCCAAGGGGCGAGCCGCTGGGTCTCTGCCCGACGCCCCGCGACGGATGGCGCCGCGCCTCGCGATACGGGTGCAAGTACTCGCAAAAGGACTGGTCACCCGAGCACGTGGGCCGGACGAGCCATCGCTACGAGGTTGCGCAGCACTTCCAGCCGACGAGAGTGCGTCACTGGGTCCGCGACCGAGCAGACGCCGAGTCGCTGGTGAAGCTGCTGGTGCCAGAGGACGCACGGCAGCGACTGAAGGTGTGGGATTCCAACGACGCCAGGGACTGGAGCGGCCCACCGGTCCGGACGTGGAAGTGGTGACGGGCTGATCCAGAACATGGGAGACGGGCGGGATCTCAAACGGGCGGCAGCGGTGCTGGTAGCAATCGTGCTGCGCCGTTCCAAGAGCGAGCGGGAGGAGGCAGTCGATGAGCCAGACCGTGGCCTACGTGCGGGTCTCGACGGATGACCAGGTGGAGTTCTCTCCTGAGGCACAGGCGAAGCGCTGCAAGGACCTGGCGCGGCTGCGAGACCTCGGCCCCTTGCTGGTCATGGCTGACGAGGGGTGGTCGGGCAAAAACCTCGAGCGTCCGAAGATGCGCGAGCTGCTCGAGCGAGTGGAGGCTGGCGAGATCGCGCACCTCGTCGTGTGGCGATGGGACAGGCTGAGCCGCGACCAGGAGGACTTTGCAGCGCTCGTGAAGCTCTTCGACCGATGTGGCGTGCAGGTGCACTCAGTCAACGAGGGCGATCTCGATCTGCGGACGGCGTCGGGCCGGATGCAGATCGGCGTGCACGGCGTGTTCGCGCAGTTCTACCGGGACCAGATCGTCGAGAACAGCCGCATGGGGATGCGACAGGCCTTCGAGATGGGTCGGTGGCAGAACAGGGCACCCACGGGCTACGACATGGTGAACGGCCGATTGGAGCCGAACGAGATGGCCCCGATCGTCCAGCGGATCTTCGCGTTGCGGTCCGGTGGTGCAAGCTACCCGGCGATCGCTGCGGAGACGGGGATCTGCTACTCCACGGCGCGCCACATCCTGGAGAATCGCGTCTATCTCGGCGAGGTGTCGCTGAGCAACGAGTGGGGCCCGGGCATCCACCAGGCGCTCGTCACGCTCGATGAGTTCAATGCGTCCCAGCGGGGGCACACGAGGGGCCAGCGGCGCAGCAGCGACCTGCTCTCTGGAGTCGTTCGCTGCGGGCTGTGCCGGCGAGTGGCCTGCGTGCGCTACAACGAGCGCAACCAGGCCCTCTACGCGTGCCGGCACCGTGGCGAGGGATGCAAGCTGCCTGGGCGAGCCGCCAGTGGCCTCCAGCGGGCTGCGGTGCTCGGACTGCGGCTCCTCGCGACCGATCAGGACCTCCAGGACGCGATCCGCGAGGTGCTCAATGCCCATCGCCTGGCTGCAGCGCCGAAGGGACCATCGGCATCCTCGACGCTGGCGAGCCTGACGGTGAAGCACCGCAAGCTGCTGGACCTGTACTACGCGGACCAGATCGATGGGGAGACCTTCGCGGTCGAGAACGAGCGTCTGACGGCGCAGATCAACACGCTGCGAGAGGAGACCGAGCGTGTCGAGGCTGAGCGACGCAAGCTAGATGTCGAGGCGGACCAGTTCGAGGTTGTCGCCGAGCTGCTGGCGTCGATGGACGTGGACCAGCTCTGGAGCGAGGCGACGGAGGCTGAGAAGAAGACGCTCGTGCAGGATCTCGTGGACTCGATCTGCATCTACCCTGATCAGCTCACTGTTCAGGTGGTCGGAGCACCAGAGATCCGAGTCAAGCTCGAAGAGGTCGGGCTGCGCGCTGGTAGCAGACCTGTTGTGTCGGAGGGCCGATCTCAACGTTCTCCGACTGGCGGATCAAGCCCTGGTTGGGGCGACTTTGATCCGACTCTGGGCTTCTCGGTCATGGTGACTCGAACCGGCTCAGGGTGGCTGGCCGACCATCCAGTGATCCCGATTGCCTATGCGACCTGTACTGAGCTGACTCGCGAGGTTGGCGGGGGAACGTCTTCGCCGTGCTCCCTCAGTGACTCGAGATGCAGGACGATTGCCTCTCGGACGTTCGCCGTCACTTCTTCGACTGTGGTTCCCGTCGCGACACAACCTGGAAGATCTGGCACGAATGCAGAGAGGTTCTGCCCTGCATCCTCGATTACGATCGCGTACTCGGTCATCGCTGTCTCCGAGGTAGTCCTGCCTGTCGAACCACGCTACCAACCGTGCCCTTTGCCAGTTCGTCCCCTGGGTTGCCAGGAACGGTCACCGTCCCCGGCTTCGTGAGATGCCGAAACTGACGATGGCTGCCGACTTGTCGGACCTGCGTCCAGCCGTCGCGTTCGAGCTCTCGAATGAGCTCTCTCACCTTCATGAGTGCAACTTGAAGACTGGTTGTGACACCAGGCTGAAGAGCGCGGGGAGCGACGATGGTGATCTGGGAGAACTCCCGACGCCGATGCGCGCGGCGAACGACCGTCGTCTGGAAGCAAGAGAGGTCGTAGTTCAAAGGCAGTTCACTGAACAGGCCTTGGCTGCGATGTAGTACCCATAGACCAGCACACGGCTGGTTCCAGGAGATCCAGTCGCGTAGAAGTCAAGGTAGTGGCCACTCTTCAGCCCGATCCCGGGGTTGAACGAAAAGTGATCGGGCTGGTCCGCGGAGTACGTGCCGAACGCAATGTCGTTCAAGGGTCCCGCACAGCCGGTATTACTCTCGGCGTCCAGGGTCAGCGCCGTACCGGAACTCGTCGAGGCTCCCGCTGGGACCAGCACAACACTCGTTATCTCGAACGCCTTCCCGGCCGGGGGGCTAAAGAAGCCGCAGTTCAGCATTCCCGCAGAGACGCTTGCTCGCACGGCGACTCCACCGATCGGCGCCACGGCGGTCGTTTGAAGATTCCCGGTCGAGCTGACGCTCGCGTGTGCGCCAGAGACTTTGTCGGTGACAAAGACATTTGACCCGGTGATGCTGGCGTAGGCCCCCACGGGCAGGCCAACGACCAACATGGCAGTAACGATGATCACCGTCAGCTGCCGACCGGTGAATGGCCCCACTCCTCTGGCTGCTCGCTTGTCTTCGGCGGTCGTGGAATCGTGAGCCACTTCGGCCTCCTCCATCGGTAGTTGCTGGACTAACCCAGAGTTCACCACTCTCTCCTCTCGTTCGCACCTTCCGCCTGCGAGTGCTCTGGGTCCGCACTGTGCGCCCAAACAGTGAAATGAGCCGTGACATCAGCTCCAGTGAATCCAACCTCGCCGGGTGCCTTCCGAGTTCCCCGGTGACCTCACCGCTTTTGATGAGATCGAGTGCCGCGACCGGACTTGGGGTTATCCCCGACGTGTCGTTAGGGGACGCTAGAAAATTCGGCCTGGTGTCGGAGGGCCGATGTCCACGTTCTCCGAGTGGCGAATCCGACCGTGGCGACACAACGATGACGAACACAACTGAACGAATCAAATTGAAGAATCGACAACGCGTTCGTGCATCTCACAGATAGCCGCCACCCCGAATCCGACTGCTGCGAACAGCGAGGCTATGGCAAAGCTGGCGACGGCGATGAGGTAGGAAGTGCCCACGTTATGAGGTGGCGAGTAACGGTTGTAGTCGATTGCCCAGATGACGCCGCCAAGGAGGATGAGTATGGACTCGACTTTCAGCAGCCGACTCATGTATCGAGCGACCAAGCGATTTGTAAGGACAAAGGGGCTGCCCGGCTGGGAATTTGACATCCTGAAATCTTCTCATGACGAGTGGCGATATGGGATGGGCAATTTGAGCACCCGACAGAGTGCGGGTGCGGGCTCGTGTAACCTTGCGATTAAACCCTCTCCGCTTGTTGTACGTCCTCTTCAAGTAGCAAGTCCGTTGCCTTGGCCGCGATCTCTCGCATCTTGGCGATGACGTCGCGCAGGTTGCGGTCGTTCGCGATCCACTCCTGATA
>Ga0208219_1000388_pt1 | contig 15978 bp, 15 predicted proteins | sample NGESurshal072012_7_FD_184469 | JGI IMG/M metagenome (GOLD analysis project Ga0208219, IMG submission 184469) | Arctic peat soil microbial communities from Barrow, Alaska - NGEE Surface sample 53-2 shallow-072012 (SPAdes) | ecosystem: Environmental > Terrestrial > Soil > Wetlands > Peat ... | reverse complement strand
AATCGTCAGCAGCATGGCACTCCAGGCTCAGCGGGGTGTTGTCGATCAGCCGGGTGGCGCCGACCCGGGCGGCCACCAGGAGCCGGGCCGGGCCCGCGTGCTCCTCGCCGACCTCCTCGAACGTGTCCGGGTCCACGAGCGCCAGGTAGTCCAGCCGCAACGGCGGGTCCGTGGCCGTGGCCAGGATCTCGCCCGCGGACTTGCGGACCGCGGCCGGCCCGGCGTGGGCCGCTTCCTGGCCGGCCCGCAACGCCGTGGGCAGCAGCAGCGCCGTCTGCCGCTCGGCCGGGGACAGGAACCGGTTCCGGCTCGAGATCGCGAGCCCGTCGTCGTCGCGCACGGTGGGGACGCCGGCGATCTCGACCCCCAGGTCGAGGTCACCGACCATGCGGCGGACCAGGGCCAATTGCTGCGCGTCCTTCTCGCCGAACACCGCCACGTCCGCGCCGATCAGCTGGAACAGCTTCGCCACCACGGTCAGCACCCCGGAGAAGTGCCCGGGCCGGGATTCCCCCTCCAGGATCCGGCCCACCGGCCCGGGATCGAGGGTGACCAGCTGGGGCCGCGGGTACATCTGGGCCGCGTTCGGCGCGAACACCAGGTCCGTCCCTTCCTCGGCCGCGATAAACACATCCGCGTTCAGCGTGCGCGGGTAGCGTTCGAGGTCCTCACCCGCCCCGAACTGCAGCGGGTTGACGAACACGGACACCACGACACTTCCGTTAGGGGAAGCTATCTCCCGCGCCTGGCGGATCAGCTCGCGGTGGCCGTCATGCAGCGCGCCCATGGTCGGCACGAGCACCACCGGGGAGGCGAGCCCGCGCCGGGCGGCGGCCAGGCCGAGCCTGGTGCGCGCGACAACCGGCATCATCGCGGGGCCTCGGCGAGCACGTCGAGCAGGCGCTGCGCGTCCGCGGCGGTGAGGATGCCCGCTGCCAGCGCGCGGTCGGCGGTCAGCCGGGCCAGGGCCACGTAGGCGCGCAGCGCCTCGGGCGAGGCGCTGACCAGCGCCCGCACGTGCTCGGCCACGGTGTCCGCGTCGCCGCGGGCGACCGGTCCGGTCAGGCCCGCGTCGCCGAGCCGCAGCGCGTTGTCAAGGGCGGCGGACAGCAGCGGCCCGAGCATCCGGTCCGGGTCGTTCACCCCGGCCGCGCGGAGCAGATCGGCCGACTGGGCCACCAGGGCGACCAGGTGGTTGGCCGCACTGGCCAGGCCGGCGTGATACAGCGGGCGGTCCGCCTCGTCGATGAGTACGGGCTCGCCGCCCATCTCGATGACCAGCGCCTCGGCCGCGGGCTGCAACGGCGGCGGGGCGGTCACCCCGAAGCTGATGCCGGCCAGCCGGTCCAGGTCGTCCGGGCGGCCGGTGAACGTCATGACCGGGTGCAGTGCCAGCGGGAGCGCCCCGCGCACCGTAGCGGGCTCCAGCACGGCGGCTCCGTGCCGGCCGCTGGTGTGCACCATGAGCCGGCCAGCCAGCGGCGCGTCGGTGGCGGCCAGGCCGGAGACCAGGCCGGGCAGCGCGTCGTCAGGGACGGTGAGCAGGGCGAGGTCCACGGCGGCCAGCAGCTCCGGCGGCCGCATGACCACCGCCCCGGGCAGCATCCGCTCGGCCCGGTCCAGCGACCGGTCGGACACGGCTGAGACGGCGATCACCTGGTGACCGGCCCGTTCCAGCGCGGCGCCCAGGACGGTGCCGACCCGCCCCGCGCCGATCACGCCGACCCTGAGCCGGGCCGGGCGCTCCGCTGGGTCCCCCATCGCCTCGGCGTTCCTCTCGCTGGGTGCCTCTCGCTGGCCTTCGCCACGGGTGCCAGAACGGCAACGATCAGCATATCCGCGGGCCGGGGCGGGCCACGGCCCACCGGCCCCGTGGGTAGCGGCCACTAGAGTCGGCCGCGTGTGGACGACATGGCGGGCTGCGACCCAGGACGCGCTGTACGGCCGGGACGGCTTCTATGCGCGAGGGGAACGCCCGGCGGCGCACTTCCGGACCTCGGTGCACGCGTCGCCGCGCTACGCCGGGGCCATCCTCGCCCTGCTCAGCCACACCGACGCCGCGCTCGGCCACCCCGACCGGCTCGACCTGGTGGACATCGGGGCAGGCCAGGGAGAGTTGCTGCGCCAGGTCCTGGCGCTCGCGCAGCACCTGCCCGCCGGCCTGGCGCCGGCCGGCCCAGGGCTTTCTTTTCCGCAACGGATCGTTCCCCGCGCGGTCGAGATCGCACCACACTCGCCCGGGCCGGATGACCGCATCCGCTGGTCGAGTGCGCTACCGACCCGGATCCGCGGCCTGGTTATCGCCAGCGAGTGGCTGGACAACATCCCCGTCGACGTGGCCGAGCTGACTGCGGACGGGCCGCGGATCGTGCTGGTGGATCCCGGCAGTGGCGCGGAGCGGACCGGGCCGCCCGCCGGGCCGGGAGAACAGGAGTGGCTGCGCCGGTGGTGGCCGCTGCAGCATCCCGGCGACCGTGCCGAGCTGGGGCATCCACGGTGCGCGGCCTGGGCGGACGTGATCGGCCGGCTCGACGGCGGCCTGGCCCTGGCGGCGGACTACGCGCACTCCCGCGCGGCCAGGCCGCTGGCCGGGACCCTGGCCGGATTCCGGGACGGCCGGGCGGTGCAGCCCATCCCGGACGGGTCCCGGGATATCACCGCGCACGTGGCGCTGGACGCGTGCGCGGCAGCCGGGACCGCGGCCGGGGCCACGCAGACCGTGCTCACCACCCAGCGGGCAGCACTGCGGGCGCTGGGGCTGACCGGCCGCCGCCCGCCGCTGAGCCAGGCCGACCGCGACCCGGCCGGGTACCTGACCGCGCTGCGGCTGGCCGCGGAGGAGGCGGAACTGACCGACCGGGCCGGGCTTGGCGGGTTCGGCTGGCTGATCCAGGCGGCAGGCGTTCTGCTGCCCGGCCCGCTGGCGGCCCTCGCCCCGGGCAAGCCGATAGCCGGGCAGGCCGGTCTCCGTGCAACCCGGTAGCCGGGCAGGCCGGTCGCAGGGCATCCTGGCCTGGCCTGGGCGGATCTGGCACGGGCGTATCTGACACGATGGCACGCATGGCGCAGCGTCAGGCCGAGGCGGTCACCAGCAGTTGGGCGGCCAGGCCCGGCGGGGGCTCCGGCGGGAACAGCACTGCCGACGGCGACCTGCTGATCAACCTGGGCTCGGGGCACCCCTCCGGGCACGGGATGCTCCGGCTGCGGCTGACCCTGGAGGGCGACCGGATCGTGACGGCCGACCCGGTCATCGGCTACGTGCACCGGGGGGCCGAGAAGCTGTTCGAGGCCCGGGACTACCGGCAGATCATCGTCCTGGCCAACCGGCATGACTGGCTAGGCGCGTTCGCGAGCGAGCTCGGTGTGGTGCTGGCCGCCGAGCGGCTGGCCGGGATCGAGGTGCCGCCGCGGGGTGTGTGGGCCCGGACCCTCCTGGCCGAGCTCAACCGGGTGCTCAGCCACCTCGCGTTCCTCGGCTCGTACCCGCCGGAGGTGGATGGCAGGGCGGACGAGGCGGCCAGTGAGACGGCGGGCGCGGACGAGACGGCGGGGGCGGCTCAGGCGGCGGCCCGGGCCCGGGAACTGCTCCAGTCGATCATGGAGGAGATCTCCGGCGGGCGGATGCACTACATGTTCAACCGGGTCGGCGGCCTGAAGGAGGAGCTGCCGGCGGGCTGGCTCGGCCGGGTCGGCGCGGCCGCCGCCGAGGTGCGGGCGGACCTGCCCCGGATCGGCGCGATCGTCCGGGGCAGCGAACGATTCCGCGGCCGGACCCGGGACGTGGGCGTGCTCTCTGGCGAGCAGATCCGCCAGTTCGGGGTGAGCGGCCCGGCGGCCCGGGCCTCCGGGGTGGATTTCGACCTGCGCCGCGACGAGCCCTACCTGGCTTACGGGGAGCTGGCGGGGCCGCTGCAGGTGGTCACCCGCGGCGAGGGTGACTGCCTGGCCCGGTTCGAGTGCCTGCTGGATCAGGTGGCCGTGTCCCTGGATCTGGCCGACGCGTGCGCCAGCCGGCTGGCCAGCCTGCCGCCGGGACCGCTCAGCGCCCGCATCCCCAAGGTGCTGAAGATCCCCGAGGGCCACACCTACGCCTGGACCGAAGGCCCGCTCGGCCTGAACGGGTACTACCTGGTGTCCCGGGGCGGGAAGACGCCGTGGCGGCTGAAGGTGCGCTCCGCCTCGTTCAGCAACGTGCAGGTCCTCGGCGAGCTGCTGCCCGGTCACCGGGTGGCAGACCTCAGCCCCATCCTCGGCTCGATGTTCTTCGTGGTGGGAGACATGGACCGCTAGCGCGGCGCGCAGGCCGGGCGGCAGGCGGCCGGGTCAGCCCGGCGCGGTATCCCGCCGGGGGGCGACGAACGTGCCGCGGCCCTGCCGGGTGATGATCAGCCCGCGCTCCCGCAGGACCTTCATGGCGTGCCGCACCGTCTGGTACGCGACCCCGTACTCTTCGGCCAGGCTCCGCTCCGACGGCAGCTTATGGGTGATCTCCCCAGCCTCGATACGCACGGCGATGTTGTTCGCGACCTGCACATACGCAAAGTCGGCGCCGAGCGGATCCACCGGTGACACACTCACGTGATCAAGGTATGTACCACTGCAAGCTGTCTAAACACCTGGTAGCACCTACTGCTCTCAGTGCTATATAGTGCTCTTATGGGTGAGGATGAATTAGATGACCAGCCGCCATCGTGGTGGCCGTACGCGGCGGAACTGCCTGCCTGGTACGTCTGGCGGGGAATCAGCGGGCTGCTGTATGCGCGCAAGCGCGGCAGTTCCCCGCCTCTTGTGGTCCGGGGCGAGGACGCCGTCGACCTGCGGGACCAGATCCGCCGCGAGGAGTTCCTCCGCTCCTGCTAGGACGGCCCGGTGATGGCGCGTTCAGCCGGAGGTGCAGCGAGGGGTGCGCGCGGTGGGTGCTAGCGGGGTGCGCGCTGCCGGTCGGCGTCCTGGTCGTCGTCCGACGGGACCCGGCAGCTGTGCTCCAGGTAGAGCGCGGCCAGCACGAGCAGCACGGCGGCCACCAGCGTGCCGCCGGAGGTGATCGCGTCGCTGCGTGGCGCGGACTTGGTCAGCGAGCTGGTCAGGTAGACCAGGGCTCCGGCGGCCAGGCCGCCGATGACCGCGGCCGCGTGCGAGCTCGCCTTGGCCAGGGCCGCCATCCGGACCGCCGCCAGCGGCGCGATGGGCTTCAGGCCCGGGCCGCCGCGGATCCGGGCCCGCAGATTCCGGCCGCTGAACGCCTCGGCGATGGCCAGCAGCAGCATGGCCACCGCGGCGGTCCAGGGCAGCGGCGGGAGAGAGGCGTACACGATCCGCAGCAGCAGCCAGGAGACCAGCAGGCTGACCACGGCGGTGATGACCAGGACCGAGACCCGGGTCGGGCTCATGCCGGCGCCCGCAACTGCGCGCCGGCGAGCCGTTGCACGCCCGGCTGGCCGCCGTTCGCGGCGACCACGGCGTCCAGCAGTGCGGCTACCGGGCCCCGCCCGGGGATTTCCGCGTCCGGGTCCGCGTCGAGCCAGGGCGCCAGCACGAAGGCGCGCTCCCAGGCCCTCGGGTGCGGGAGCGTCAGCTCCGGATCGTCGCTCACCACGTCACCGTAAACGATGACATCCACATCCAGCGTCCGCGGGCCCCAGACCTCCTGGCGGACGCGCCCGAACGCAGCCTCCGCCGCCTGGCCGCGGCGGAGCAGATCCGCCGCGGGCAGGCTGGTGTCCGCGATGAGGACGGCGTTGAGGTATTCGGGCTGCGGCGGGCCGCCCACCGGCACGGTCTCGTACACCGGCGACAGCGCGACCAGGGCCAGGCCGGGCGGCCCGAGCAGGGCGTCGACGCCGCCCTGCAGCGTGGCCAGCCGGTCGCCCAGGTTGCTGCCGAGGGCCAGGACCGTTCGCCGGCCGGTCATGAGCGCGGCCGGCGGATCGTCACCGCGATGTCGTCGAAGGGGTGGCCGACGGGCGCGTGCGGCTTGTGCACCGTGATCTCCACCTCGCGCACCAGCGGCTCGGCCAGGGCGGCGTCGGCCAGGCGCTGGGCCAGCGTCTCGATGAGCCGCACCGGCGGGCCGGCCACGATAGCCGCCAGCCGGCCGGCCATCGCCGCGTAGTCCACGGTCAGCGAGAGGTCGTCGCTGGCCGCGGCAGCCGCCGTGTCCACCCACAGCACCGCGTCGACGCCGAACTCCTGACCGTCATGGCGCTCGCTGTCCAGCACCCCGTGATAGCCATATCCGCGCAGCCCGCGCAGGGCGATCTGGTCCAGCCTCATCCTGCCTCCGCGGCCGGGCCGGAGCTGGCGGCGTGACGCCACGCCCCGGCGACACGCACCGCGTCAGCGTTGCCCGGGACGTGATGCACCCGGGCGCACCAGGCCCCGGCCGCGGCGGCCAGGACGGTCACCGACACGGTCGCGTCATCCGACCCGGCGAACGGGCGGGGTGTCCCGTCCGGCCCGGCCAGCAGCCGGCCCAGGAACCGTTTCCGGGACGCGCCGATCAGCACCGGGAACGGGCGGGTCCGCCCGCCGAGCGAGCTGATCTCGTCCAGGTGCGTGAGCAGGGCCCAGTTGTGCTCGGGCCGCTTGGCGAAGCCGAGCCCGGGGTCCAGGACGATCATGGCCGGGTCCACCCCGGCCCGCGTCACCACGTCGACCCGGCGGCACAGTTCCTCGCTTACCTCGCCCACGACGTCCTGGTAGACGGCCCTGGAATCCATGCTGTGGCTATGGCCTCGCCAGTGCATCACGACATATGGGACTCCCGCAGCCGCGACGAGCCGGGGCATCTGGGGATCGGCCAGGCCACCGCTCACGTCGTTGACCAGCCGGGCCCCGGCGGCCAGTGCCCGCTCGGCCACCTCGGCCCGCATCGTGTCCACGCTGACCGGGACGCCGGCCGCAACCAGGCCCTGGATGACGGGTCCCACCCGGCGCAGTTCCTCCGCGGCGGTGATGCGCTGCGCACCCGGGCGGGTGGATTCCCCGCCCACGTCTACGATGTCCGCGCCCTCAGCCAGGAGTTCCAGGCCGTGGCTCACCCCGGCCTCCGCGCCAAACCACTCGCCCCCGTCAGAGAAGGAGTCGGGGGTGACGTTCACCACGCCCATGACCAGGCACCGTCCCGGGTCTGGGAGCCCCGGCGGGCTGGCTGCCCGGGCCGCGTCGACGATCACGGGGTAACCCTACGCGGCCAGCCGCTGCGGGACCGGGCGGGACCTGCGTCTCCCCGCGGGGTCAGCGGGGCGGGCGGGCGGCGTTTAACGCGGCCAGCCGGCGCCGGACCTTGCCGAGCCCGAGCCGCCGAGCCAGCCGGCGGAGTTCCAGCTTGGGCCAGACCAGGAAGGCCTCGGCCTCCAGCGCGGCCAGGCCGACCCGGGGCGCGTCCGACGCGCCGGGGAAGACGAAGAACCGGGGCACCCAGACCGGGGTGAACTTGGCGTTGAACTTGTACAGCGACTCGATCTGGAACCAGCGGGAGGCGAACAGGAGGATCCCGCGCCAGAGCCGGAGCACCGGCCCGGCGCCGATCCGCTCGCCGCGCTCCAGTGCGGAGCGGAACATCGCGAAGTTCAGTGAGATGCGCTTGATCCCCAGCGACTCGGCTGCCTTGATCGTCTCCACGATGAGGAAGTCATTGACCCCCGGCTGGGCCGCCCGGTCCCGGCGCATGAGGTCAAGCGACAGCCCGTCAGCGCCCCAGGGCACGAAGTGCAGGATGCCGCGGAGGACGCCGTTCTCGGTGGCGGTGGCGATCACGCAGTTCTCGTCGCCGGGAGCACCCAGCCGGCCCAGGGCCATGGAGAAGCCTCGCTCGGTGGGGTTACCCCGCCACGAGCCTGCCTGCCGGGCGAACCCCGCGATGTTGTCGCAGCCGACCTCGCCGGCCCGGCGCACGTCGGCCACGTAGCCGCTGCGCTCGACCCGGTTCACCATCTGCCGGACGTTGCGCATGGACCGGCCCTTGAGGCTGAACTCGGCCACGTCCACGACGGCCTCGTCGCCCAGCTCCAGCGCGGTCAGCTCGCCTTCGCGGCACCACACCTCGGCCGCGTGCTCGCCGCAGCCCATCACCGCCGGCACCCAGGCGTGCCGGGCGGCCTCGTCGAGGAACGCGTGGATGGCCCCCGGCCAGGCTTCCGGGTCGCCGAGCGGGTCGCCGCCGGCCAGCATCACACCGGACACGACCCGGTAGCCGATGCAGGACTTCCCGGTGGGGGACCAGATGATGCTCTTGTCGCTGCGCAGCGTGAAGTAGCCGAGGGAATCCCGGTCACCCTGCTTCTCGAGCAATTCCCGGACCCGCTCCGCGTCCTGCTGGCCCAGCCGCCCGGCGGGCCGGGCGGGCCGGAAGAACAGGTACGCCGCGACGATCAGAGTGAACAGGCCAAGCGCCCCGGTCAGCAGCGCGAACAGGTCGCTGCGCTGCTCGGGCACGAAGTGGACCGGGCCGGACACGCCGACCAGGCCGTACACGACGTGCACCACGCGCTGCCAGAGCGAGTAGTCCTGGGCCAGCCCGCGGGCCAGCAGGATGTAGGTGAGCCCGATGGCCACATCGGCCACGACCAGGCCGAGGAAGACCCACAGGGCGCGCCACCGGGTCCGCGGGTCGCCCACGGCATAGAACTCGGCCCGGAAGTAGAGCAGGGCACCGACCAGCAGGGCGGAGACGATCGCGGTGATGATCCGGTCGTGCCGGAGCGGGATCACGTGCACCACGACGCTGACCGCGAGCAGCAGCGTCACCGCTTCCCAGGCACGCCGCTTCCGCCGCTTCAGGCCGTGCGAGAGCATCAGCAGCAGCAGGCCAATGATGACCGAGACGGTATGCGTGACGTTGATCAGCGTGCCGGGCACGAACTGGTGGATCCGGGACAGCCGGGAGCTGTACACCAGGCCGGGCCGGACGACCTCGACGATATCGGCCAGGCCGATCAGCAGGCACAGCCACCCCGCCGTGACGGGCACCCAGCGCCGCTGGTTCCTGCGGTCAGGTGAGCGGGGGGTCTGGCGACCGCTGCCCGCCGGTTCAGGACTAGCTGTACCCGGGCTGGCCGGAGCGGGGCTAGTCGTACTGGGGCCAGCCGGAGCGGGGCCAGCTGACTCAGGGGACGCCGGATCAGGGCCCGCCGGGGCGGCCCGGGTGCCGTCAGCACGCGAGTCGGCAATACTCAAAGTCTTGCCCCCGCCCGCTGGCTTTCCGTCAGTGTCAGACATCTGCGTCACGCCCTGAATCACAGGCCACAAGCGTAGTCATGCGCCACATAAACTGCGGGCATTCCGCCCACAGGGAACGTTACCCGTTGCCACGCCGCCCGAATAGCAAGCTCATCGCTTCCATTCGGGTGCTTTGGCTCTCCCGGATGATCCCCCGCACGGCTGAAGTGACGGTCTTCGCGCCGGGCTTGCGCACCCCCCGCATTGACATGCACAGATGCTCCGCCTCGATCACCACCAGGACGCCCCGCGGTTCGAGGACGTTCATCAGCCCGTCCGCGATCTGCGTGGTCATGCGTTCCTGTACCTGCGGACGGCGGGCGTAAACGTCGACCAGCCGGGCCAGCTTGGACAGTCCGGTAATCTGACCCTTTTCGTTTGGTATATAGCCGATATGCGCCGCACCAAAAAAAGGCACCAGGTGATGCTCGCAGGTGCTGTAAACCTCGATGTCCCGCACCAGCACCAGTCCGTCGTGGTTGGCGTCGAACACGGTGGTCAGGACGTCCTCAGCCCGCTGGCCCAGCCCGGAGAACTGCTCCGCGAAGGCCCGGGCGACCCGGGCCGGGGTGTCCCGCAGCCCGTCCCGCTCCGGGTCCTCGCCGATGGCGAGCAGGATCTCCTGCACCGCGCGCTCGATACGTGCGGCGTCGAAGTCGGTGCTCAACGGTTCTCGCCGGCTGAGCCACCCTGGCCCTGGCTGCCGTTCGGCGGCTGGCCAGGTGCGGAGCCCGGGCCGCCGAGCGGGCCGGCCTGGCCATTGCCCGCGGACGGGTGGTCGTTGACCTCCGCCGCGGCCGTGAGGGCCAGTTCCTTGGGCGTCAGGACCGGCGGGCGGTCAGACGGGAGCCGCTTGCCGTAGCCGGTGTAGGAGCCGCGGGTCGGCCGCGTCTTGATCGGCGCGAAGATCCGCAGCACCTCGGCGCGGCTCAGCGTCTCCTTGTCCAACAGGTTCAGGACCAGGTCGTCCAGGACCTCCCGGTAGGTGACCAGGATCTCCCAGGCCTCGTCGTGCGCGGACTCGATGAGGCGGCGCACTTCCTCGTCGATCGTGGAAGCGATCTCCTCGGAATAGTCCCGGGTGTGCGACATCTCCCGGCCCAGGAACGGCTCACCGTCCCCGGTGCCGAACTTGCGCGCGCCGAGCCGCTCGCTCATCCCGTACTCGGTGACCATGCCCCGGGCCACGGAGCTGGCCTTCTCGATGTCGTTGGCCGCACCGGTGGTCGGCTCGTGGAAGACCAGTTCCTCCGCGGTCCGGCCGCCGAGCAGCATGGCCAGCTGGTCCATCATCTCGGAGCGGGTGACCAGGAACTTGTCTTCCTGCGGAGCGGACGCGGTGTAACCAAGGGCCCGGCCGCGCGGGATGATCGTTATCTTGTGCACCGGGTCGGCGTTCGGCAGTGCATGCCCGACCAGCGCGTGCCCGCCCTCGTGGTAGGCGATGATCTTGCGCTCGCTCTCGGACAGCAGCACGCTCTTGCGCTCCGGGCCGGCCATGACCCGGTCGATGGACTCCTCGAGCGAGGCCATGGTGATCAGCGTGCCGTTGTGCCGGGCGGTCAGCAGGGCGCCCTCGTTGATGACGTTGGCCAGGTCCGCGCCGGTGAAGCCGGCCGTGCGCCGGGCGATGATGTCGAGGTCCACGTCGGGAGCGAACGGCTTGCCCCGCGCGTGCACCTTGAGGATGCCGCGGCGCCCGGACAGGTCGGGCTGGGCCACGACGATCTGCCGGTCGAAGCGGCCCGGACGCAGCAGCGCCGGGTCGAGGATGTCCGGCCGGTTGGTCGCCGCAATGACGATCACGCCGCCCTTGACGTCGAACCCGTCCAGCTCGACCAGCAGCTGGTTAAGCGTCTGCTCCCGCTCGTCGTGACCGCCGCCGAAGCCCGCGCCACGGTGCCGGCCCACGGCGTCGATCTCGTCCACGAAGACGATCGCGGGCGCGTTGGCCTTGGCCTGCTCGAACAGGTCACGGACCCGGGAAGCACCGACTCCGACGAACATCTCGACGAAGTCCGAGCCGGAGATGGAGTAGAAGGGGACCCCGGCCTCGCCGGCCACCGCCCGGGCGAGCAGCGTCTTGCCGGTACCGGGCGGCCCGTACAGCAGCACGCCCTTGGGAATCTTGGCCCCGATGGCCTGGAACTTGGCCGGGCTCTGCAGGAAGTCCTTGATCTCCTGGAGTTCCTCGATGGCCTCGTCCGCGCCAGCCACATCGGCAAAGGTGGTCTTCGGCGTGTCCTTGGTAATGAGTTTGGCCTTGGACTTGCCGAAGTTCATTACCCGGGAGCCGCCACCCTGCATCTGGTTCAGCATGAAGAAGAAGATCAGGATGATCAGGAGGAACGGCAGCCAGCTGAAGATAAGGCTCCACACCGAGCTGCTCTTGGGCACGTTGACGTTCCAGCCCTGCGGCGGGGCCTTCTGCTGGAGGAGCTGCGCGAGCTGCTGGCCCTCGTTGCCCACCCACGAGGCCTCATACTTCTGGCCCGACTTGGTGGTGATCTGGATCGTCTGCTCTTTGTCGGTGAGCAGCGCCGACTTGACGTCGCCCTTCTCGATCAGGGTGACCACCCGCGACGTGTCCGTCTGGGTATAGGAGCTACCTGAGCTGGCGTATTCGTAGACGACGAAGAAGACCAGCAGCATCACAAGGACCGCTACAAACGGCCCGCGGAAATAGCGCTTCAGATCCATCGATGACCGGCCCCGCCAGCTTTGCGCGGGTTCCTCCTGACCAGCTTCATGTCCTGCCGATCCCGGCCGGACTGCCTTCCGCCTGAGTGAGCATGCCTGGCTTCCTTGAGTCTTAGCCGGCTGCGCTTGTTCATTCCCGGCCGCGCTACCGGAACACCCGACGGTACACCCCGGTCAGCACCGCCGGCACAGAGAAGCTGCCGCGCAGGACTCAGCGAGCCTTCGCAGAACTCAACGCTCCTCATCGCCGATCCTGTTCCCCGGCTCCGGCGCGTGCCCCGCCGACGGACCGGAGGAGGCCTCCGGTGCGGCTTCCGCCGCATCCCCGGACAACTCCCCGCCTTTGTAGACATGCGGCGCGAGAGTGCCGATGAACGGAAGATTCCGGTACTTCTCGGCGTAGTCGAGACCGTACCCGATCACGAACTCGTCCTCGATGTCGAAGCCGGTGTACGCGACGTCCATATCCATCCGCGCGGCCGCGGGCTTGCGCAGCATGACGCACACCTTCACCGACGCCGGACCGCGCGAGCGCAGGTTGCCGACCAGCCAGGACAGGGTGAGCCCGGAGTCCACGATGTCCTCGACCACCAGCACGTCCTTGCCGCTGATGTCGGTGTCCAGGTCCTTGAGGATCCGCACCACGCCCGAGGACCGGGTTCCCGAGCCGTACGAGGACACGGCCATCCAGTCCATCTGGACCGGCATGTGCATCGCCCGGGCCAGGTCCGCCATCACCATGACGGCCCCCTTCAGCACCCCGACGAGCAGCAGTTCGCGGCCGACGTAATCGGCGTCGATCTGCGTGGCCAGCTCGGCTACCCGGGCCTGCAGCCGGTCCGCCGGAATCAGCACGTCCTTCAGGTCCGCACCTATGTCACTCGCGTCCACCGGTAGCCTCCGCCTCGGTCCATTCCGGCGACCCCACCCTGACTGGCCCACCTTCGACTGGCCCACCACTGACTGCACTGCCTCCGCTGAACAGCAGCCTCCCATACTGCCGCCGCGCACGGATGGCCCCGGGCAGGTCTGTCCCGCGCTGGCCGTGCCAGCCGGTGACCAGCGCGTCCAGCGCGGCGATGTGGGCGCCGGTCAGCGAGCCCCCCGGGCAGCCGGCCAGCAGGGCCGCCTGGCGAAGCACCCGGGTACGGATCGCTGGGGCCAGCGCGGCCAGCCCGTCAATATCCGCAACGGAGAGGACCGCGGCCAGCACTCCGTCCCCGGCCTGGGGCGCTGAGCCGGGCCCCACCGGAGCCGGTGGCTGGATCCGCCACGCCTCACCGCGGGCGATGGCGTCGAGGGCCTCGCAGTCCGCGCTCAGCTGGGCCGCGGTGCGGGCCAGCGCCTCGGCGATCCCGGGCCCCAGGGCCTCCTCCAGCGCGGGCAGGGCCTGGCGGCGGACCCGGACGCGAGCGTAGGCCGGGTCACAGTTGTGCGGGTCGTCCCACGGGTCGAGCCGCTGCGCCAGGCAGGCCTGGCGCAGTGTGGCCCGGCTGAGGCTGAGCACCGGGCGGCGGAAGCGGCCCCGCCTGGCGGGCATGCCCGCCAGGGCCCGCGCGCCGGAGCCGCGGGCCAGGCCGAGCAGCACGGTCTCGGCCTGATCGTCGCGGGTGTGGCCGAGCAGCACCGCGGCGGCGCCGGTCTGGAGGGCTACCTGCTCCAGCGCGGTGTAACGGGCGTGGCGGGCAGCGGCCTCGGGACCGCCGGCCCCGGGGAGCCCGTCCACGGTCACCCGGACCTGCCGCACGGGCTCGAGGCCCAGGGACCCCAGGGCGGCGGCAACCCGGTCCGCCTGGGCTGCCGAGCCCTCCTGCAGGCCGTGGTCGATGGTCACGCCGCCGCCGCGGAGCCCCAGCCGGGGTGCCTCATGGGCCAGGGCGGCGGCCAGGGCCAGCGAATCGGCGCCGCCTGAGCAGGCGGCCAGGACCAGGTCCCCGGGCTCGAGATCGCCGAGGCAGCGCCGCACGCAGGCGCGGGCCTGGGCGACCGCCGGGTGCGGGCCCACGGCCGGTCAGCCGCCCGCGGCCAGCGCGCCTCCGCGGCCCACCCGGTCGAGCCACAGCTCCGGCCGGTCGAACTCGTCCTTGGTCGGCAGGGTCTGCGGCGACGCCCACACCTTGTTGAACGTGGCCATCCCCGCCTCCTCCACGACCGCCTTGACGAATCGGGAGCCCTGCGCGTACTGCTTCATCTTCAGGTCGATGCCGAGGATCCGGCGCAGCGTGCGCTCCATCCGCCCGGCCGTGCCGCGACGCTCGTTGAACCGCGCCCTGATCTGCTCGACTGAGGGCACCACCTGCGGGCCGACGGCGTCCATCACGTAGTCACCGTGTCCCTCGACCAGGGTCATCACGCTGGTCAGCCGGTCCAGGATCTCGCGCTGGCGGGGGGTCTGGATGGCCTCCAGCACGCTCTCGCCGCCGCCGTCACGGACCGCGCCGGCCACGGCGTCCGCCGCGGAGCGCATCCGCCCCAGGATCGTCGCCGGGTCCAGGTCGGAGGCGAGCAGGAACTCCGTCATCTGCTCCTGGACATATCCGCGCAGCCAGGGCACCGAGGTGAACTGGGTCCGGTGCGTCTCCTCGTGCAGGCACACCCAGCGGCGGAAGTCGTGCGGGTTGACGCCGAGCTCGCGCTCGACCATCACGATGTTCGGCGCGACCAGGGTCAGCCGCCCGGCGGGCGCGACGCCGTTGGGCGCGCTCGGGTCCGGCGGCAGGAACAGCTCGTACTGGCCGAGTACCCGGCTGGCCAGGTAGGCCAGGATCAGCCCAGCCTGCACGCCGGTGACCCGTGACCCCACGGCCGTCACCACCGACCCGCCAGGCGCGTTCCCGCGCTCCCGCAGGTGCTCGGCGAGCGGGTCGAGCACGACCCGGAACCCGTCCACGTTGGCCCGGATCCATCCCGGCCGGTCCACGACAGCGACCCAGCCGTCGTCAGTGCCCGGGCCGGACATCCCGGTCACCGCCCGGACCGGCTCGGAGACGGTGTCGGCCAGCGCCCGCAGTTCCGCGACCACCGCCCGCGCCTCACCCAGGCTGACCTGCGGTCCTGGCCGGGCCCACCTGACTCCGGTCGAGATGGCCACGTCCCAATCGATCATCTGCCCACTGCTCACCCCTCCACCGTACGTGCTCAGCGGAGCCAGAGGGGCCTGCCGGGCCGTGGTTCACCGGCCGCGGCATCCGCAGCCGGCCAGGGCGGAGGCCATCTGGTCGAGGCCGCCCGCGGCTTTGCCCAGGTTGACGGGCCGCACCTGGTCGGTCATGAACGCGAAGGCCAGCATCCGCCCGCTGGCGTCGTAGACCAGGCCCGCCAGGGTGGCCACACTGCTCAGGTTGCCGGTCTTAGCCCGGACCAGGCCGCGGGACCGGGCGCTGAACCCGCTGAAGACGCTCCCCCCAGGGGCGAGCGTGCCGGAGAAACCAGCCACCGGCATCCCGGTGATCGCCGCCCGCAGCCGGCCCTGGGTGTCGGCCGAGGCCAGGCTGACCAGATGGGCCAGCACCGCCGGGGCGATCCGGTCCTGCGGTGACAGGCCGGACCCGTCCACCAGGTGAACGCCGCCGGGCACGCCGAGCCGCCGCAGGACCGCGGTGACCGACGCGGCCGCGCCGCTGAACGAGGCTGGCCGCCGTTCGCGCAGCGCCACCTGGCGGGCCAGGTTCTCGGCGATCACGTTGTTGCTCTCACGCAGCATCCAGCCCACGATCGCCGACAGTGGCGGTGAGGAGACTGCGGCGACGGTCGCGGCGTGCGCCGCTGCCTTCTGCTGGCCGGCCTGGCCGGTGACGTGGATCCCGTCGGCGCCGAGGAAGGCCGCGAACACGCCAGCCGCCTGCCCGGCCGGGTCTTCGGACCGGGGCCGGAAATTGCCCGGGTCGTCCGCGTCCTCCGGCGCGCCGCCCGGGGTCAGCCGCCCCTGGTCCACCTCGAGCGGGGTGATCGCGGTGACGTTGCCGGTGGTGATGTAGGCCACTGGCCATCCCGGCGCCAGGGCCGGCCCGCTGTACAGCGAGGTGTCGTAGCCCAGCCGGGCCGACCGGTGCCCCTGAG
>Ga0208219_1000386_pt1 | contig 16028 bp, 12 predicted proteins | sample NGESurshal072012_7_FD_184469 | JGI IMG/M metagenome (GOLD analysis project Ga0208219, IMG submission 184469) | Arctic peat soil microbial communities from Barrow, Alaska - NGEE Surface sample 53-2 shallow-072012 (SPAdes) | ecosystem: Environmental > Terrestrial > Soil > Wetlands > Peat ... | reverse complement strand
CCGTTCGTCCAGCATATAGGAAGAGTAGCGATGCGATGCGACGTCCGAAGGCGGCACGCGAAGTTCGGACAAGGCCGTGACCGGTTCGCCGGCCGCGTCGACGCCGAACCCGAGCGCGCGCGCGCCTTCGGCATTTGTGAGATATCCTCGGGCATCGACGTCGAAATCGCCCAGCCGCGCGAACCGTCGCACGCCTTCCCGGGAGAACACGAAAAGACCGGGTCCGTCGATGGCGACGTCGAGCGTTGATGCGCTTGGCGTGGTGCGCAACGCTGCGCCACCCGGTAGCTGCGCGCCGACAAGATCGCCTTGGCGGTCCGGCGCTCGGCCGATGGCGCCGGGTGTGGCTGCGCGCCGGGCATCGGCGATCAGGGTTTCGATATCGAGCATGTGTGGACACCTCCTGAGAACGCGCGGCCATGCCGCACGAACGCGCGCACGATAACGCCGGCGCAAGATGCGAACAAATAGTAAAAATACGCGGGGCGTCGCCCTGGCGAATCCGGGCGATGTGTCGTGCGTGCGGATTGAGAAACGGGATCGGCATCACGCGGCGCGACGCGTGAAAATACGGGTCCGTTTCCGTCACGCTGGCGAGGGCTTGAAAGGACCGCCCTCGCACCACAGGGTGCGGGCGGTTTGTCGCGACCCGCACCGTGCGCGGCCTTGAGCAGCGCTTCGCAAAACGATGGCGCTTCGGAGACCGCGCGGCCGTGCATTCCGTACGCCGCGCGCGAAGCCGCGCTCAATGCGGCCGGCGTTCGATACGCTCCGTCGTAGGCAAACGCACGATCGGCTTGTGCGAGCGGATAGCCGGAATCGTCCATGCACGCATTGTGGCGGCGGCATGCGAACTCGATGCGGCCCCCACGCGGCCGGCCTGCACGACGAGAGCTACGAGACCCGCGCTTCTCCCGCTTTGAAGCTCGCGTGCAACTGCACGCCCGGGACCAGTGCGAGCGCGGTCGCAGACGCGGCGGTGATGCGCGCCACGATCGGCGGCACAGACGCGATTCCAACGCGCACGGCGCTCCCGTCCGGGGACATAAGCTCCACGGGGCCGCTCAATCGATTGCGGGCCGAGGTCGCGCTCGCTTCTCGCGAAAGCGTCACGGCGTCGGGATCGACGACCAGTGCGACGGCGCCCGTCCACGCGCCGTGCACGACGAACACGGCTTGACCGACGGCGACTTCGCTCGTGCCGTCGTCGAGCGTGCGCGCCGTGCCTGTGAACAGATTGACGCCGGCGAACGCCGCCACGTACGGGGTGGCAGGCGCACGACGAAGATCGTCGCCGCTCCCCTGCTGCACGATGCGCCCGCCGTCCAGCACCGCGATGCCGTCGGCCAGCAACAACGCTTCGGCGGGATCGTGCGTTACGAGCACGGTGGCCGCTCCGGTGGCGCGCACCGCGGCGCTGAGCGCCGCCCGCAGGCCGGCTCGGGCGTGGACGTCGACCGACGACAGCGGTTCGTCGAGCAGCAAGACCTCCGGACGCAGCGCGATTGCGCGCGCGAGTGCGACGCGTTGCGACTCTCCGGCTGACAGCGTCGCGGCGCGGCGCGCGCCGAGACTGGCGGCGCCGGTGAGGTCGAGCGCTTCGAGTCCGCGCGCTTTCGCTTCGTCCAAACGCCAGCCCGCGGCGCGCGGGCCGAACATCACGTTCTCGAGCGCAGTCATCTCGCCGAACAACGCGCCGCCGGAAAACGTCATGCCGATGCTGCGCGTGTGCGGCTGCGCGAAGATGCGCGACTTGGCGTCGAACCACACCGACTCGCCGCACGCGATGCGGCCGCGATCCGGCCGAGCAAATCCGGCGATGAGCCGCAAGACGCTGGTCTTGCCGGCGCCGCTCTCGCCGACGAGCGCGAGCGTCCGCCCGCGCGCGACATCGAATCGTGCGTCGATGGCGAACGGCGAATCGGAAGCGACGTCGATCGAGAGATCCATTGGTTGCGCGCTATCGGCCTACGCGCGCGAGCGCGCCGGCGGCCAGCAGCGCTCCGTACGACGCGCACGCGAGCACGACGGAGATCGCGACGGCTGCGTCCATGTCGGACTGCGCCGCGACGTAGGCGGCCAGCGGCATCGTCTGCGTGACGCCCGGAAGATTGCCGGCAAACGTGATGGTCGCGCCGAATTCGCCGAGCCCGCGCGCGGCGGACATGGAGAGACCCGCGCCGAGCGCGGGCAGCGCCGGCGGAATCGCGACGCGCGTGAACGCGTACACCGGCGATGCGCGCAGCGACGCCGCCGCGTCCAACAGCTCGCGATCCGCGCGCGCAAAAGCCGAGCGTGCGGCATTGATGTACAGCGGTGCGGCCACGAACGTCTGCGCGAGCACGACGGCGGCCGTGCTGAACGGGACCTGTATGCCGAAGATCGAGAGCACGTGGCCGAGCAAACCCGCGCGTCCGAATGCTAACAGCAGACCCAAACCCGCCACCACCGGCGGCAGCACGAGCGGCAGCGTTACGAGCGACGCGAGCGCATCCCGGCCGCGGAACTCGCGCGTGAGCAATGCTGCGAGCGGAGTACCGCCGAGCACTGTGAGCACGGCTGCAGCGCACGTCGTCTCAAACGAAAGACGGAGTGCTTGGATCACGATGGGCTGATGCATCATGTCCGCGAGCGATGCGACCGGCAACCGCAACAGCAGCGCGGCGAGCGGCAGGCCGGTGAAGGCGCCGAAGAGTGCGGCTAGTATAATCGCGGCGGCGCCCATCGCCGTATCGCGCGCGACGGCGCGCGGCTGGACAGCCGGGCCGGCGGCGCGCCCACCGTGCAGACCTTCGATCTTCATTGCAGGCTTGGTACGCCGCGGGCGCTCTACGAGTGTTGTGCGCCGCGCACAACGTCGGACGTGGCGGCCGTCAAGTACGCCGGATCGGAGACGGCCGGACATTCTCCGGCGACGGTGCCGTGACGCGCACGAACGACATCAGTGCGGGAGCGATCGTGGCGAGCGCGGCGTCGAACGCCGCGGCATCGCCGTCGACTTTGAAGAGGAGACACGCGCCGTCGATCTGCACCACAAGCGTCCGGGCCAGCACGCGCGCATCCGCGGTAGAACCCGTTTCGATCGCGATCTCGGTGACGAGCGCCTCGAAGCGGTCGATCAGGGCGGCGTACGCGCGCTTGATCCGCTCGCCGAACCGTTCGGCGTGACCGAGTTCCGCGGCGAGATTCGCTAGCGCATCGCCGCAGTTGTCGGCGTGGCGCCGCTCTCGTACGACCGCGATATAGTCGGTCAGACGTTGCAGCGGCGGCTTCGCGTGGGAGAAAATCTCGTCAAACGTCGGACCGTTCAGCGCACGCGCGAGTTCGTCGACGATCGCGAGGCCAAGATCGTCCTTGCTTCTGAAGTAGTGATAAAAATTGCCTTTGCCGACGCCCGCCGCGCGCAGCATGTCGTCCACGGTCGTGCCCGCGAAGCCTTTGCGATAGACGATGTCGGCGGCCGATTCGATGATATGCTGCCTGCGATTGGCCACGTTGCTCCTACCCGGCGCTAGACTGCCGCATCCGTGCGGCGGCGAATTACTGCGGGTCGTATCCTATTTCGTCTGTTCGGATCCGGCGCTCGACCTCGTCCGTCTGCGCCGTGACCGGCACGCAACGGTAGACTTTGAGCGCGATGTCGTAGAGATGATCGCGATTGTTGGGGTCGTGTTCGCGAATCGCATCCACCACCGCCAATCCCTTCACCACTCGACCGAACGTTGAGAACGCGGCGTCGAGATGCAGCTGCGGCGACTGCGTCACGTAGTACTGGCTTCCTCCGGAGTCGAGCAGCGGTGTGTTCAACTTCGAATCATAATTCAATCCGAGTGCGACGACACCCGTCAGTTGCTCGAGCGGATTGAGCTCTGCGGGAATAGTGTAACCTGCGTCACCGTCGCCGCGGTTGGTTGGATCGCCGCCCTGGATCACAAAGTCGGCGATGACGCGGAAGAACGCCGTGTTGTTGTAGAACCCGCGGTCCACGAGATTCGCGAAGTTGTCCACTTGATAGCCGGCTTGATCGGGGAACAGCTCGATGACGAACGTGCCCGCGGTGGTCACGAACGCGACTTGCGGATGCGAGCCGATGGGCGAGCTCGTGAGCACCGCTTTCGGTTCGAATTTATCGGACGCAGGCACGGCCGGCGGCGTAACGTCGACGGGCGTCGGATCTCGCAGCGCTTTGAGAGCGTTGCGGACTTCGACGCGCACGCGCCACGACGGGTCGCGCACAAGTAGACGGACCGCGGTGACGTTCGCGCGATCTTTGAGCTTGCCGAGGCCGTAGACGCCGAAGCGGCGCACGAGCGGCTCGCGATCGTTCAACATCCTGCGGAGAACCGGCGCCGACATGCCGTAGTAACCGCGCGCGATCGCCCACGCGAGCCGCCAGCGCACTTCGGGATCGGTTTCGGTCCGGAATGAGGTCCCGAGAGCGCGGCCGGCGGTGGTTCGCGCGGAATTCGTGAGCGGCGTCTTCGCCGACGAAAGCCCGGCCTCGCCGAGACCGATGGCCGTGCGCGAACGGACGTACGAATCGCGATTGGCAAGCAACCTGGAAAGCGGACTGATCGCAGCGTCTGCGCCGATGCGGCCCAGCGCATCGGCCGCTAGGCCAACCACCATCGAGTCGTCATCGCGCGTCGCCGTGACGAGCGGCGGAATCGCCTGCCGAGTGCCGAGCAGTCCGAGCGCGAACGCAGCCATCTGCCGAACCTGAGTGGGCCGCGTCTTGTCGGCGAGCGCCGCGACGACCATCGGTATCGCCGCCGGATTACCAAGGCGTCCGAGGCCCAGCACCGCGCGTGCCGCGAGCGCCGGATCATCGGACACGACGTATCTCGCAAAGGCCGACGGCGACGTTTTGCGATTGCGTTCGAGCGGGCCGATGATGCCATCCGGCGTCCCGGCAGCGGCGCTTGCCGGCGGCGCTGTAAATTTCGGTTTCGGCGAGGGCGCGATTTTCATCGTCGCCGACGGTGATGGCCCGCCCTGATGAACGGTGATCGGAGAAGCGCTCGCGCCCAAGCATGCGCAGGCTGCAAATCCTAGGATAAAGCGCGCGTATATACGGCGTGCAGGGTATCGCATATGAAACGGGTACGCCAAAGACCGCTGGCTCGCCTTGTCCTGGCGTTTAGCGACCGCTTGGACCGGGTATTCTACATGGTACGTCGAGTTAGGGCGCCGGCGCAGGATGGAATAAAGAAGGCGAGGAGCGCCGAATGATGGCCAAACCAACAAAGAAGCCGCAAGGCGGCATGTCAGTCCGTGAAGCTGGACGTAAAGGCGGACAAACGGTCAAAGCGCGGTACGGTTCGGAGTTCTACGAGAGCATCGGACGCAAGGGCGGCGAGGCCACGAAGAACACGCACGGCCACGAGTTTTACGAGAATATCGGCAAGCTCGGCGGCAAGAAGGGCGGAGAATCCACCCGCGATCGTTACGGTCCGAAATTTTACGAGACCATAGGCCAGCTTGGCGGTCAGAAAGTCAAACGCCTGATCGAAGAGGGAAAGAAAACCTCTAAATAACGAAGCGGCCGGCTTATGCCGGCCGTTTCATTTGTGCGCCGTTCCATGTGCGGCCCGAATCACTCCGCTTGCCAATAATCCTTAAGCGCCTTGCCGCGGCTCGGGTGGCGCAGTTTGCGAAGCGCCTTCGCTTCGATCTGCCGGATGCGTTCACGCGTGACGCCGAATTCCTGGCCCACTTCTTCAAGCGTGCGCTGATGACCGTCTTCCAAACCGAAGCGAAGCGTCAACACTTTGCGTTCGCGGTCGGTGAGATTCTTCAGCACGTCGCCGGTCTTCTGGCGCAACAGCGTCATCGACGCCGCGTCGGCCGGCGCCACGGCCTCGGGATCTTCGATGAAGTCACCCAAGTGGCTGTCTTCTTCTTCGCCGATCGGCGTCTCGAGCGAGATCGGCTCCTGCGCGATCTTCATGACTTCGCGCACTTTATCCGAGGTGAGATTCATCTCGCGCGCGATCTCTTCGACCGATGGATCCCGGCCGAGCTCTTGCAGTAGCTGGCGCGAGATCTTCACGAGCCGGTTGATGGTCTCGACCATGTGCACCGGAATGCGGATGGTGCGCGCCTGGTCGGCCAACGCGCGCGTGATGGCCTGGCGGATCCACCATGTGGCGTAGGTCGAGAACTTGTAGCCTTTCTTGTAGTCGAATTTCTCGACTGCGCGGATGAGCCCGAGGTTGCCTTCTTGGATGAGGTCCAAGAACTGCATGCCCCGTCCGACATATTTCTTCGCGATGCTGACCACGAGCCGCAAGTTGGCTTCGGTGAGGTCGCGCTTCGCGGTGTCGCCGGCATCGACGATGGCCATGCTCGCGTTGACGCCCTTCGTGCGCGCCCGCTCCACTTCGTCCGAAGCTCTTTCGATGGCTTTCGCGAGGTCTTGTTCTTGCGCCATGCCGAGGAGCGGCACTCTGCCGATCTCCTTCAGATACATGCGGACCGGATCGTCGAGCGACATGCCGGCCGACACCGACGTCAGGTCGACTTCTTCCGGTTCGGCCACGTCGTCTTTTTCCACGACGACGGTGTCGGGCACGTCGGTGATCTCGATGCCTTGCGCCATCAGCTCTTCGACGAGCTCGTTGCCCTTGTCCGGATCGTCTTCGTCGAATGCCGCCGAAACCGTCGCTACTTCTTCGTACGTAAGCGACCCGCGCGCTTTGCCGCGCTCGAAAAGTCCTTTGACGGCCGCGTCACGGGTAGAGGGAACCGCCGCCGCGCCGTTCTGCGCCGAAGGCGCATCGGTGATGGGCGTTACTTTGGAATTTTTTGGTAGTGTGACGGCTGAAGCCGGCCGTTTCGGCGTTGCCACGCGCTAGTTCATCCTCTCCCCGCGGCCCCAAGTCCACGCAAGCGCAGCGCAAGCGCATTGTATTCTTCACGCAAGGCGACGGGCACGGTACGTCCTTCGGTCAGGAGCGAATTCATTTCAACGTCAACACTCGAAAGCCTCCGCTCCAGGCGTCTTCGGTCGAAGCGGTCCAGCACGCGCGAGAGGCGCCGCTCGTCGTCTTCGGCGCTCATCGGCGGCGCCGCAAGCGCGAGTCGGGCGAGTTCTGCGCTGCTATCATCATCGGCGAACACGCTCAGCGGATTGAGCCCCTGCTCGACCTCGTCGCGCCGTTCAAGCAGGCGGGCGAATGCGTCGCGGAATTGGGATTGCTCGAGGTCGCCGGGCGCGACGCGAGCGGCGGCCGCGCCGATGAGGGAGGGCCGCGCCAAAATGATCTGCAGCAATTCGCGTTCGACCGACGGCGGATCGGGCGCGCTGCGCGGGCGCGCGCGAACCGGCGCGTCGTCGGTCGCGCGCTGCTGCGGCGCACCGGTCGCGGCGTGCGGCGTCGGCGAAAAGCGCGCGTGTCGCAGCGCGGATTCGTCGATGTCCAACCGTCGCGCCATCGCCTTCACGTATTGATCGCGTTCGATGGGATCGCGCACGTGCGCGATGACTTGCATCGCCTCGCGCGCGATCTCGCTCTTGCTCGCGAATTTCGTCGCGATCCGGCTGCACGCCATCTCGATCTTGAAATCCACCCACGGCGTCGAAGCGGCGAGCAACGCCGCAAACGCCGCGGCACCGCCGTCGAGCAGAATCTCGTCCGGATCTTTGCCGTCGGGCAGGCTGACGACGCGCACCGACAGTCCTTCCTCGATCAGCATGTCGATGCTGCGGGCAGTCGCGGTCTGCCCGGCCGCATCTCCGTCGAAGCATAGATAAAGGTTGGCGGCGACGCGCCTAAGTTCGCGCGCCTGCTCGGGTGTGAAGGCTGTGCCCAGGCTCGCGACGGCATTGCCGAAGCCGGCCTGATGAAGAGCGATCGCGTCGAGGTAACCCTCGACCACGATCAGCGCTCCATCGGCAGCCGCGGCGCGGCGAGCGACGTTGAGAGCGTAGACGTGCTTGCCTTTGGTATACGCAGCCGTGCTCGGCGTGTTGATGTATTTCGGCTGTTCGTCCCCGAGCGCGCGGCCGCCGAACGCCATCACTTCGCCGGTGAGATTGTAGACGGGGAGCATCAGCCGGTTGCGAAAAAAATCATAGTAGCCGTCGCCGCGCTCGCGCGCACGCACGAGGCCGGCAGCGACCGCGCTTGCGGTATCGACGCCGGCTTTGTCGAGTGCGAGCTTAAGTGCGTCCCATGCATCGGGCGCGACGCCGATGCCGAACGTGCGCGCGGTGTGCTCTTCGATGCCGCGCTGTGCGAGATAGGATTGTGCGCCCGGACTCGCGCGCAACGATGCGGCGAAGAACGCTTGCGCGGCGGCGTTGGCTTCATAGATGCCTTCACGTTCGCTGCGGCGCCGCTGCGCACCGGGCGATTCGTCGATGGTGATGCCGGCGCGGCCCGCCAACATCCGTACGGCTGTGGGAAAATCGGCGTTCTCGTGGCGCTGAACGAATTTGAAGAGGTCGCCGCCCGCGTCGCAGCCATAGCAGTGCCAGACGCCTTTTTCGGCGTTCACGGAAAACGACGGCGTGCGCTCGGCATGAAACGGACAGAGCCCGACATATTCGCGGCCCTGTTTTTTTAGCGTGACGTACTGGCTCACGTACCCGAGCAGATCGACTTTGGCGCTGATCTCGGCGAGCACTGCGCGGTCAAACCCCGGCATAAACCACCATGTAGGGCCGACATGCCTTGTGGGGCCGACCTTTATGGTCGGCCGGCGGCAAGCCGGAGCTTGCCGCTAAGAAATTGGAATTTTCAGACATCCCATTCCTTCGGCAACAGTAGCTCAAGCGGATCTACGAACAGCTCCTTGAACTTCTTGATCGCGTAACGATCGGTGAATCCGGCGACGTAGTCGCACACGCGGCGGATGAGAGGATCGTCGACAGGCAGAGCGCTCGTGAATTCCTCGGGCATCTCTTTCGGATGCTCCATGTAGTACGCGAACAGCTTCTTCACGATGTTCTGCGCCTTCGGTTCCTCGGTCTTCGCTTCCGCGTTCAGATACACGCGTTCGTACATGTATTCTTTGATGGTCTCGACCGCGGCGAGCACTTTGTCCGACAGCCGGATCTCGTTCTTGTCTCGGCAGGCGGCGATCATGTCCTCGACGACCGTCTGCACGCGGATGCTGCCGCGCGATCCGAGCACGCGCAGCGCCGATTGCGGCAGGTCTTCTTGCGATATGACGCCCGCGCGGATCGCGTCGTCGATGTCGTGGTTTATGTACGCCAGACGATCGGCGTAGCGCACGATCTGTCCTTCGAGCGTGTAGGGCAGATCTTGCCAGCCAGCGAGCGCGCCCTTGTTCTTGCTGTGCTTTGCGATGCCGTCGAGCACTTCTTCGGTGAGGTTCAGCCCCGGCGCATCGTGCCGGTGCTCGAGATACATCACGACGCGCATGCTTTGTTGGGAATGGATGAACTTGAAGCCAGGTTCGTACTGGGCGCCGATTTCGGAGAGCGCCGTCTCGCCGGCATGGCCGAACGGAGAATGCCCAAGATCGTGACCGAGCGCCGTTGCCTCTGCGAGGTCTTCGTTGAGCAACAGCCCGCGCGCGATCGAGCGCGACAGCTGCATGACCTCGATAGAATGGGTGAGGCGCGTGCGATAGTGATCGCCGAGCGGCGACAGGAACACTTGCGTCTTGTGCATCAGCCGCCGGAACGCTTTGCTGTGGATGATGCGGTCGCGATCGCGCTGGTAGCAAGTCCGGATTGGGTCTTCGGGTTCTGGCACGCGCCGGCCGCGCGAGTTCTTCGCAAGCGCCGCGTGCGGTGAAAGCGTCGCGGCTTCGCGCGCTTCAAGTTCTTCGCGAATGGATCCGGTCATCGCCATGGCGTGAGCATCCTTTGCGGGGCGCGCCTGCTCGCCCCTTTGACTACATTGCGCGCAGGACGCTTCCGTCAAGGCGGCAGACGCGGCGCATCAGTCCTGGTCCGCGGTCTTCTTCTTTGCGCCCTTTTCATTTTCTGCGCGTTCGCGCAACACCACTTGGGATGCGGCGAGCCGAGCAACCGGCACCCGGAAAGGTGAACAGGAGACGTAGTCCAGACCGAGGTCGTGGCAGAACGCGACCGACGACGGGTCGCCGCCATGCTCGCCGCAGATACCGATCTTGATGTCCGGTCGCGTGGAGCGGCCGCGCTCCATGGCCATGCGCATCATCTCTCCGACGCCGTCCTGGTCTATGACTTGGAACGGGTCTTCGCGCAGAATCTTCTTCTCGAGATACGCGGGGATGAACGACCCTTCGGCGTCGTCACGCGAGTACCCGAAGACGGTCTGCGTCAGATCGTTCGTGCCGAACGAGAAGAACTCGGCGTGGTCGGCGATGCGGTGCGCTACGATGCACGCTCGCGGCAGCTCGATCATGGTGCCGACTTGATACGGCAGCTTCACGCCCGCTTCTTTGATGATGCGCTCGGCCTCTTTCACGACCAGTCCGCGCACCGCTATCATCTCCGTGACGGTGCCGACGCCCGGGATCATGATGAACGGGCGCGCGTCGATCTTCTCTTTGCGAAGCTCCACCGCCGCTTCGACGATGGCGCGCACCTGCATCTGATAGATCTCCGGATAGACGATGCCGAGCCGGCAGACGCGCAGGCCGAGCATGGGATTGCTCTCGTGCAAAGCGCGCACGCGGCGCAGGATCTTATCTTTCTTCGCGAGCAGCGACGCGTCGGATTTGTTCAGACGCATCTCGGTTGTTTCGACGAGCAGGTCTTCGAGCGACGGCAAGAACTCGTGCAGCGGCGGGTCGAGAAGCCGGATGGTGACCGGCAGTCCTTTCATCGCCTTGAGGATGCCCTTGAAATCGTCGCGCTGCATGGGCAGAAGCTGCTCGAGGCACTTGCGCCGCGAATCCGGCGTCTCGGCCATGATCATCTCTTGCACGACCGGAAGCCGTTCCGGCTGCATGAACATGTGCTCCGTGCGGCACAGGCCGATCCCCTCAGCGCCGAAATCGCGCGCTTTTTGCGCATCTTCGGGCGTGTCGGCGTTCGCCCACACACCGAGTCGCTTGTATTCGTCCGCCCATTGCAAGATGTGCTGGAACTGCCCCGACATCTTCGCCGCTTGCATCGGCAGCTCTTCAAGGTACACGTTTCCGGTGGTGCCGTCGATCGTGATCGGATCGCCCTCATGCACGATGACGCTCGAGCCCTTGATCGCGAACTGACGGGCGCGAAGATCGATCAAGATGGATTCGCAGCCGACGATGGCCGGCTTCCCCATGCCGCGCGCGACGACCGCGGCGTGCGACGTGGCGCCGCCTTGCGACGTGAGGATTCCCTCGGCGGCGTACATGCCGTGCACGTCGTCGGGCGTGGTCATCGGACGCACGAGCACGCAGCGTTTGTTCTGCCGCTTGTACTCCACGGCGGTATCCGGTTCGAAAACGACAACCCCGGCGGCCGCACCCGGCGACGCGTTGAGACCGCGAGTGACCGCTTTGGCTTTGATCTTGTCGTCGAGCTGCGCGTGCAGCAGCGCTTGGATCGAACCGGGATCGATTCGCAAGATTGCTTCTTCGCGGCTGATCTGATGTTCTTTCACCATGTCGGCGGCGATCTGTATCGCTGCGGCGGCGCTGCGTTTTCCGGAGCGGCACTGCAGGATAAAGAGGCGGCCGCGCTCGACGGTGAACTCGATGTCCTGCATGTCGTGGTAGTGCTTTTCGAGCGTCGCTGCGAACTCGAGGAATTGCTTGAACAGCTTAGGGTTGCGACGGTCGAGCTCGGTGATCTTCATCGGTGTGCGCGATCCCGAAACCACGTCCTCGCCCTGCGCGTTGGGCAAGAACTCGCCGTAGAGCTTCTTCTCACCGGTCGACGGATTGCGCGTGAACGCCACGCCGGTGCCAGAGTCCTCGCCCATGTTGCCGAAGACCATGGTGACGATATTGACCGCGGTGCCCCACCAGTCGGGGATCCGCTCGTGCTTGCGATATTCTTGCGCGCGTTTGGAGTTCCAGGAGTTGAAGACCGCGTCGACGGCCATCCGCAATTGCGAATACACGTCTTCGGGGAAATCTTTCTTGGTATGATGGCGGACGAGCGCCTTGAATTCGCTCGTCATATTGCGAAACGCAAGCGCGGTGAGCTCAGAGTCGGACGCGACGCGCGCTTTTGCCACGTACCGTTCGATGACTTCCTCGAACGGATCGCGCTTCATCCCGAGCACCACGGTCGCGAACATCTGCACGAACCGCCGGTAGGCGTCCCATGCGAACTTGTCGTTCTTCGTGAGGACGACGAGCGCGTTGCACGTGCGGTTGTTCAATCCGAGATTGAGGACGGTGTCCATCATGCCCGGCATGCTCACGCGCGCGCCGGATCGCACCGATACGAGCAGCGGATTCGTTTCGCCGCCGAATTCCTTGCCCGTCTTGCGCTCGAGCTCGGCGATCCGGCGGTGGATCTCTTCTTCAAGCCCGGATGGGAATTGGCGGCCGAGCTCCATGTAGCGCCGGCACACTTCGGTCGTGATCGTGAACCCGGGCGGCACCGGCAATCCGATGCGCGTCATTTCGCCAAGTCCTGCGCCCTTGCCGCCGAGTATGTCGCGCAGATCGGCGCCCGACTCTTCGAAAGTATACGTCATCTTGCTGAGGTGCAGCTTGGTGGGCGGATCGGGCTTCTTATGGGTCCTGTTCCGCGGGGACGGAAGTTTCGGCATCGGCTTGCGTTCCACGTAACCGAGCGGTGGAATCAGATCGATGACGGGCACCGCCGCCACGACGGCCGCCTCGCCGTTGACTGGAACCGTTTCGACGACCGGGGGCGCCACCGGCGATTTGCCGGTGCCGCCCTTGTGCGCGGCCGCGATCTTACCCGCAGGCGCTTTGGCAGCGACTATTTTTCGGGCACCGGCCGGCTTCAGGGGCTCCGCTTTGACGACTGCGCCTTTTTTTGCGGGCTTGACGGGCTTCAGCGGTGCGATGGATTTCGGGGCCGGTCGCGCCGGCTTAGCTGGTTTTCCAGCTGGCTTTTTCAGTATTGGTTTCTTCGCGGTTGTGGTTGGCTTGCCGGTCTTCAAACGATGGTTCCTCACCTGGGAGTGCCGGCCAACAAAACAGCCGGGACGCCGCACAATCGGGGTCCACGGCCATTTTTGGACGCACTATTCCTGATAAACCGCATACGCCGGGGGTTTAGAGAACCCTTTTTGCGCTGTAGTAGGGCAAGCATTGCGCGATGCGCGAGCGATGCTCGCCCTCCTACAACAACAAGAACGAGAACGTGAAACCCAGGCGCGATAAACGAAGTACGAATAGTTAGGTCTTTCGCCAGGAGGCGGGAGGGCCGTCAACTAAGAAATAAAGAGTGATGCCAATGGCTATATCCTATTCGGAGGCGGTTTTCTCAGATGTTAATGACAATTGGTGAGAAGAACTCGGTCCTGGATGACATCGACGCCAAAATCCTCGAAGAGGTCCGCGTCGACGCGCGCATCAGCTACCGGGATTTGGCTGAAAAAGTCGACCTCAGCGCGAATGCGGTCGCCGATCGCTTGCGCAGGCTCGTGAAATCCGGCGTGATCACCGGTTTTCATGCAGCCGTCGACAACGTCGCTGCCGGTCGCGGCATGCTCGCGCTTATCGACCTGAAGCTCGGTGCGAGCCAAACCCGGGCCGGATTTGAAGAGGCGCTGCGCGGCATTCCCGGCGTTTTGAGCGCCATGCTCATGACCGGAAAGTCGGACTATCAATTGAGAGTCGCGTGCCGCGACGCGGCGGATCTCGATGCGCTCATCGGCACGCTGCGCGAACGAGCGGGTGCGGTCGACACGTACAGCCACGTCGTGCTTCGCGAGATAGTCTTCTAGCGAGCGCACTTGTCCTAGGATGCGGCGCGCATCGAGCGAAATCCGCGGCTTCCACCTGTGAAAGGGGGCCGCATGTTCAAGGATCGCGTCGCAATCGTCACCGGAGGCACGCGCGGCATCGGCGCGGCCATCACTGCGCTGCTCGCGCACAGCGGCGCCCATGTCGCCGCAGGCTACGCGCGCGACCGCCAGCGCGCCGAAGAGATGCAGAAAACGCTGACCGCGGCGGGCGCGTCGGTTTCCGTTCATCAAGGCAACGTCGGCGATGCGGACGATTGCAAGCGCGTGGTCGACGAAGTGCTCCGCGAACGCGGCCACATCGATTACTTGATCAACAACGCGGGCATCACTATCGATAAGACCGTCCGGAAGATGACGATTGACGATTGGCACAACGTCCTGCGCGCCAATCTTTCCGGCGCGTTTTACATGACGAAAGCGCTGCTCGAGCACATGATCGAACGCAACTTCGGCCGCATCGTCAACATTAGCTCGGTGATCGGCGAAACCGGCAACGTCGGGCAGGCGAACTATGCGGCGTCGAAATCCGGTCTCTTCGGCTTCTCCAAGAGTCTCGCGCTTGAGATGGCGCGCAAAGGGATCACCGTCAATTGTGTGGCGCCCGGATTCATCGGCACGGAGATGGTTGAGGCGATTCCCAAAGCCGTGCTCGACACCGTGATCGAAAAAATCCCCATGCGCCGGCTCGGCACGCCGGACGAAGTGGCGCGGGTCGTCCGCTTTTTGCTCGAAGACGATTCGGGATACATCACCGGTGCCGTCTACACCGTGAACGGCGGACTTGATATGTGATACGGCGCGCGCAGTCGTTACATCGCCGGTCGACTAAAGTCGTCGGCCACCGAAATATTTTGCCCTTCCTCTTGACGCGCTAAGCGAGTGCTAGGTACACTTAGCGCATGACCGACATTAAACAATCGGCGCTCGCTGACCGCGTCGCCATCGTCACCGGCGGCGCGCGCGGCATCGGCGCTGCGGTCGCCCGCAGACTGCTCGCCGACGGCGCCGCGGTCGCCGTCACCGGGCTCGCCCCCGATCTCGACCGCGCCGACATCCTCCGCGCTTCGCTGCCGTCTGAGTCGGCGGCGCGATTTTCATTTCATCAAGGCGATGTCGGCGAATTCGCCGACTGCGAGCGCGTGGTCGCTGAAGTCATCGCACGACACGGACATGTCGACACGCTCGTCAACAACGCAGGGATCACCAAAGACAGAACAATCAGGAAGCTGAGCGTCGAGGATTGGCACGCTGTGCTGCGCGTCAACCTCACGGGTCCGTTCTTCATGATCAAGTCGGTGTTCGCGCACATGCTCGATCGCGGGTTCGGCCGCATCGTCAGCATGAGTTCGGTCGTCGGCTTGGCGGGCAATTTCGGCCAAGCCAACTATGCATCGTCAAAAGCCGGGCTGCTCGGGCTGACGAAAACCGCCGCGTTGGAAGGAGCCTCGAAAAATGTGACGGCGAACGCCGTCGCTCCGGGCTTCGTCGCAACGGAAATGGTCGCGGCGATGCCGGCGTCAGCTTTGGCGGTCGCGGTGAGCCGCACGCCGGTGGGGCGACTCGCCGAGCCTGACGAAGTCGCACACCTCGTCCGCTTCTTGATCGACGAGCGCTCGGGATTCATCACCGGCGCCGTGGTCAGCATCAACGGGGGATGGTACATGTGACGGACCCGGCCGCGATGTTCGGCGCGATGCCGCCGCTTGAAGAATTCGCCTACGGCCTCGACGTGACCGGCGTCGATCCCGCTTCGCTCGGCGACGCCCTGCGAGCAGCCGTCAACGATGTCATGACCGATCCGGCTCGCCTCACTCTCTGGATGGGCACGCTCGCTATGTCCGAGCAGACCGCGGCCATGAACGCGCTGCGCCGGTTCGCGGGCGAGATCGCGCAGCCGGCCGCGGCCCCGGAATCGGGCGACCGCCGTTTTTCCGACGACGCGTGGCGCTCCAACCCCATGTTGAGTTCGATGCTCGAGAGTTATCTCGTGCGCTCGCGCGCGCTCGTTCAGCTCGTCGATCTTTCGCGGCTGCCCGAAGCCACGCGCCGCAAAGCCCGGTTCGCGGCGCGCATGGTCGTGGATGCGATGGCGCCCAGCAACGTGCCGTGGCTGAATCCGGCGGTCGTCCGGGAAGCCATGAATAGCGGCGGCGAAAGCCTCGTCCGCGGCATGGAGAACTTTCT
>Ga0208219_1000384_pt1 | contig 16057 bp, 15 predicted proteins | sample NGESurshal072012_7_FD_184469 | JGI IMG/M metagenome (GOLD analysis project Ga0208219, IMG submission 184469) | Arctic peat soil microbial communities from Barrow, Alaska - NGEE Surface sample 53-2 shallow-072012 (SPAdes) | ecosystem: Environmental > Terrestrial > Soil > Wetlands > Peat ... | reverse complement strand
GTTCCCTGGCAAAAGCCAGAGTCCCTTTTGACCTTGCTCCGGGTGGGGTTTACCGAGCCGCCGCAGTCACCTGCGGCGCTGGTGGTCTCTTACACCACCGTTTCACCCTTACCCTGGCACCGGGCACAAGCCCGGTACCTGGGCGGTCTGTTTTCTGTGGCACTTTCCCGCGGGTCACCCCGGGTCGGCGTTACCGACCACCCTGCCCTGCGGAGCCCGGACCTTCCTCACCGGGACCAGGAGTCCCGGCGCGGCCGCCCGGCCGGCTCGCCCGCCGTCTCCCCAGCATAGGGCGGCAGCCCCGTCCCCGGCGATTAATCCCGGGGCGCCAGATGCGCGGTGTCGTTGAGCGACCGGACCACCACCGGGCCGTCCGCGTACCAGTCGACCTCGCACAGGCACGCCACGTCGAGATGCATCCGGCGCAGCGCCGCGGGCGGGGCCAGCAACGCGTGCCGGAGCACGGTCTTCATGGGGGTGACGTGGCTGACCACCACGACCCGGCCCGGCTCGGCCCGGTCCAGCAGCCGGTCGAGCGCGGCCAGCACCCGGCGGCCGGCGGCCGCGAAGCTCTCGCCCCCGGGGGGCGCGATGGAAGTGTCGTTCATCCAGGCGGTCACCTCCTCGGGCCAGCGCTCCATGGCCTCGGCGTAGCTCAGCCCTTCCCACTCACCGAAGTCCGTCTCGATCCAGCCGTCGTCGACTTCAACCGGGGCCCCGGTGGAAGCCGCCACCGCGTCCGCGGTCAGCCGGGCCCGCCGCAGCGGGGAGGACACGATGAGCTCGACACCCCCGCGCGCCGCGAGGCGCTGGGCGGCCGCTTTCGCCTGGAGCTTGCCGGTCTCGGTCAGCGGGATGTCCCCGCGCCCGGCGAACCGCCGTTCGGCCGACAGCGGGGTCTCGCCATGCCGCAGCAGCACGGTGGTGGTGGGCTCGCTGTGCGCCGCGGTCCAGCCGGGGCCTGGCCGCGGGCCCTGGCTCTCAGGGAACGAAGCCTCTCCCCCGGCCGCCCGCTCTCCGGCCGGCCGCCCCCCGCTGTCCCTGGCCTCGTCCATGGCCAGGTTGGCCAGCCGGTCCGCGTGGGAGTTCCGGGCCCGGGGCACCCACTCGTAGGTGACGCGGCCCAGGCGGCGGGTGGCCGCGCTGGCCCGGGACGCGAGGGGCTGCAGCGCCGGGTGCTTGATCTTCCAGCGCCCGGTCATCTGCTCCACCACGAGCTTGGAGTCCATCCGGACGTGAACGTCAGCCCCGGGTTCCAGGTCCGCGGCCTTTTCCAGGCCCGCGATGAGCCCGGAGTACTCGGCGACGTTGTTGGTCGTGGTGCCCAGGCTCTCGTGGAGCTCGGCGAGCACTTCCCCGGAGTGGCCGTCCCGGACCACGGCGCCGTACCCGGCCGGTCCCGGGTTACCCCGTGAGCCGCCGTCCGCCTCGACGACCAGCCTGCCTGCCGCTGACGTGCCTGCCACCGGGGCTGCCCGTCACAGCCCGGACTCGGGAGTCCGGACCAGGATCCGCCGGCACTCCTCGCAGCGGAGCACCTCGTCGGGGTCCGCGGCCCGGATCCGGTTCAGGTCGACCGTGTTGAGGGAGAGATGACAGCCCTGGCACCGGCCTCCGCGCAAGGCCGCGGCGCCCACCCCGTGCTGTTCCCGCAACTTCTCGTACAGCGCCAGCAGGTCGGCGGGCTCGCCGGAGGCGACCTCCGCCCGCTCGCCGCGGGCCTTGCCCGCTTCCTCGGCGATCTGAGCCAGGGCGGCGTCCCGCCGGGCGACGACGTCCTGGAGCTGCCCGGTCAGCCCGGACCGCTCGGCGGCCAGGGAGTCCCGGCGGCTCTGCGCGGATTCCCGGCGCTCCATCACGTCGAGCACGATCTCTTCGAGGTCAGACTGCCTGCGCACCAGCGAGGCGATCTCCGACTGGAGAGTCTCCAGCTCCCGGGCGGAGGAGACCTGGCCGTCGTCGAGCCGCTTGCGGTCCCGGTCCACCCGGGTCCGGACCTGGTCGACGTCGGCCTCGGCCTTGCCCTGCTCCCGGCCGAGATCCTTTTCCTCAGCTTCCAGGGCCACGATCTCGTCATGCAGCTCGCGATCCCGAGTCTCGATCCGGTCGGCTTCCTCGATCTCAGGGATGGTCCGCCGCCGGTGATCCAGGCGGTTCAGTTCGGCGTCGAGATCGGCCAATTCAAGGAGCCGCTGCTGCGCCTCGGGAGATGCTTTCACGGGTCCCCACGTTAGCCTGCCGCCGACGCCAGCGGAAACCGCCCGCCGCAACCCCCGCGGCAGGAGCGATCAAGAAGGCAGCACAACTTTCATGACCATCCGCGAGGTGGGCTGGCTGGCCCCGCTGGCCGGTTCGGCGGACACCGCGACCATGTCGCCTGACCGCAGGCCGGACACGATGACCGGGACTGTCATCCCGGCGCGCGGCTGGGGCAGCATGCCCGCCGCCCGGGGCCCGGTGCGGCCCATCAGCCACAGCTCGTAACGCTGCGAGGACGGGAGCGGGGGCAGCCGGGCCGAGGTGAAGACGAGCGCCCGGGCCCGGTGGGACATCACGATGGTGACGGTCCCCCGGGTCGTGGCCGCGACCGTCATCATGGTGGCGTCCGGCGCGTTCAGCACCGCGCCGATGGCGCGGCTGCGGTCCCGCTCCTGGTTGAGCTGCTGCTGGGTGTGGAACGCCAGGCCGCCGAACGCCACGGCGATGGCCAGCACGCCGGCGGCGATAACGATCCCCCACCGGCGGCCCGGCCACCAGCCCCTGGCCGGCTTCGCCACCCGGGCCGGCCAGGCGGCCCGGTCCGGCCGGGACACCGGCGGGTTCTGCCGGGTGCGCACCGCGGCGGCCATCACCCGCTCGCGCATCCCCTCCGGCGGCTGGGTGACCAGCGCGTCCGCCAGCCGCGCGGTGGCCTCCCGCAGTCCCCGGGCTTCCTGGTCGCAGGAGGGGCAGCCGCTGAGGTGCCGCTCGAAACGCACCCGGTCGGCCTCCCCGAGGGCGTCGAGGGCGTAGGCCCCCGCCAGCGTGTGCGGATCGATGCGGCGGAACCTGAACCTGCTCACCGCCTAGTCCACCCCCAGGCAGTCGCGGAGCCGGATCAGGCCGTCGCGCATCCTCGTCTTCACGGTTCCCACCGGCACCTTCAGCAGCCCGGCCACCTCACGGTAGGTGCAGCCCCGGTAGTACGCCAGGGTGATGGACTCCTGCTGCAGGTCGGTGAGCGCGCCCAGGCAGCGGCGGACCCGCTCGGCGTCCAGCCGCGCGGCCACGGTCTCCGCGACCACGTCGTAGGCGACGTCGGCCCGGGCCGCGCGCTGCTCACGGTCGGCGGCAGCCTGCTCGGACCGCACCCGGTCCACGGCCCGCCGGTGCGCGAGGGTCATCACCCAGGTCATCGCGGTGCCCCGGCCGGCGTCGAAGCGGGCCGCGTCGCGCCACACTTCCAGCAAGACTTCCTGGGCGACCTCCTCGGCCTGGGCCGGGTCACGCAGGACGCTCCGGGCGACGCCGAACACGTGCCCGCAGACCTGCCCGTAGACCACGCCGAACGCGTTCTCGTCCCCCCGGGCCACCTGGCCGAGCAGCGCTCCGAGGTCGCCGCCGCTCTGGTCGCCAGCCCGTCCCCCGGAGCCTGGCTCGCCCGCCACGGGGCTGCGAGCCTGCTGGCCGCCGGTCTCCTGGCCGCTGGCCGGGAGCGAGGGCTGGCCATCGGTCATCCGCACGTCCTTAATTCGTAGCCGGATCCCGGGTGGCTTGGCCGTCCGGGCCAATCCGCGGCAATCCGCTTCGCCGTCGGCTACGAATAGAGCCTGTGAGAGATGGTTCTGACTCCCCCGCAGCCTGGCGTGGAGTAATTGTCGGCCTGCTGATGGCCTGGGTCGCGCTCGGGGTGGGTCAGCTCGTGGCCGGGATCGGCCGGCCGCAGGGATCCCCCGTGGCGGCCGTCGGCAGCGCCGCCATCGACCATACCCCGCCTGCAGTGAAGAATTTTGCCATCTCGGCGTTCGGCTCGCACGACAAGACCGTGCTGGTCATCGGCATCCTGGTGCTGCTCGCCCTGCTTTCCGCGGTCATCGGGATCGCCGCGATGCGCAACCTCCGTTACGGCTACATCGGGCTCGCCATTTTCGCGGTCATCGGCCTGGCCGCCGCGCTGACCCGGCCGAACGCCGTGCTCTGGGACGCGCTGCCCACCCTGATCGGCGCGCTGGTGGGAGCGTACGCGCTGAAACTGCTGGTCCGCGCGGCCGGCGGCCGGGTTCGGCGCAAGTCCGCACCCGCGGCCCAGGCCGATACGCCGCGGCCCCGGGGCACCGCCCCGCCCCCCGACTTCAGCGTGCCCGCCGACCCCGCGCTGGCCGATCCACCGGCCCCGGGCGCGGGCCCTGCAGACGACCGGCCGCCGGCCCCCGCTCCCGCGGATCAGCCGCGGCCCGTCGCCCGGGCCCGCAGCGGCCCGCCGTCGGGCGAGCCGCCCCGGGCCCCCTGGCAGCCTGGCCGCCGCAGCTTCCTGGCCGCCGGCGTGGTGGCCCTGGCGGCCGGCGGCGTCGGCACCCTGGGCGGGCGGACCCTCTCGGAGCGTTCCAGCGTGTCCACCGCGCTGGCCCGCATCCGGTTCCCGAAGGCCGCGGAGCCGGTACCGCCGCTGCCCAGTGGCGTGGATCTCGGCATCAAGGGCCTGAGCTCGTTCATCACCCCGAACTCGTCGTTCTACCGGGTGGACACCGCGCTGATCCTGCCCCAGGTCGCGCCCCAGTCCTGGCAGCTGCGCATCCACGGGATGGTCGAGCGCGAGATCACCATCGACTTTCACGAGCTCCTGAAGCGCCCGCTGATCGAGGACTACATCACCCTCTGCTGCGTCTCGAATCCGGTGGCCGGCCCCTACATCGGCAACGCCAAGTGGCTCGGCGCCAGCCTGGCCAGCCTGCTGCGGGAGGCTCGGCCCCGGGCCGGCGCCGAGCAGCTGATCTGCACCTCGGTCGACGGTTTCACGTCGGGTACCCCCATCCAGACGGTCATGGACGGCCGGGATGCGCTGCTGGCGGTGGCCATGAACGGGAAGCCGCTGCCGGTGGCGCACGGCTTCCCGGCGCGGATGGTGGTGCCCGGGCTGTACGGGTACGTGTCCGCCACCAAGTGGGTGACCGACATCAAGGTGACGACCTTCCGCGGCGAGCTCGCTTATTGGGCCCAGCGCGGGTGGTCACAGCGGGCCCCGATCAAGACGGAGTCCCGTATCGACGTGCCGCTCAGCTCGGTCTCCGCGGGCCGGACGGCAGTGGCCGGGGTGGCCTGGGCCCAGCACAAGGGGATCGACGCGGTGCACGTGCGGGTAGACGGCGGGCCGTGGCAGCAGGCGCGGCTGGCCGCGGTCCCGGGGATCGACACCTGGCGGCAGTGGGTCTGGGAGTGGGATGCGACACACGGTACCCACGCCATCGAGTCGCGCGCCACGGACGCGACCGGGTACACGCAGACCGCGCTGCAGGAACCACCCGAACCCAACGGGGCGAGTGGCTACCCGAGCATCACGGTGTCCGTCAGCTGACCTTTCTTTCCGCAACGAAGACCTCGCCCGCCGCCGGTCACCCGCGCTACAGCAGCTGGTCGCGGATCTGGCTGGACAGGTAGGCACTCAGCCAGCGGGCGAGTTCGTCGAACACGCGCTTGCGGGCCGCCCCGCCGGGCAGCGCCTGCCCAGGCTGGGCCCCGTCGAGTCGGAGCCAGGTCACGTGCGCGCCGAGCCGGATCGTGGTCTTGCGCCCCGCGACCGGGATCGCGAGCAGCCCGCCGGTGCCGCCGGGCGCGTCCCAGTCCTCCGACGGGCACAGCACCAGGACCGGGCAGCTGATGTCCAGCCCGCGCCGGACCCGCCGCCGGGCCACGGTCAGCAGCGGAGGGGTGCGGCGGCTGGGCACGGTGACCCGGCGGCCGACCGTGCGGGCCACCCACGAGCCGCTCCCGAACGAGGGACTGGCCATGACCAGCGCGTCGGCGGGCTGACTGGCCCGCCGTGCGTGGCACCAGAGCGCCGCGATGATCGCCCCGGTGGCGTGGGCGCAGAGCACCACGGTCTCGATGCCGTCCGCGTCCCGGACGTGCCGCACGGCCGTGTCCAGGCAGGCGAGGTACTCCCCGAGCTCCTCGGCCTGGGTCTCCGCGGGCGGCCGGGCCGGGTCCCCCAGCCGGCGCAGGTCAGCGACGTAGAAGTGGAACCCGCGCTCGGTGTACCAGCTGGCCAGGTCCGCCGGCACGAACGAGTCGCTCATGCAGTGCAGGTAGATCACCGCCCGCTTGGTCGGGCGGGCGCTGCGGCGGCGGAGCACCGCCCCGTCCAGGCCGTGCGTTCCCGACGGCTCCTCCAGCAGCAGGGGAAGAGCCACCGCCTCATACCCCTCGGCCGTACCGTGCACATCCGTGATGAGACCCATTGCGCATTCCCCCGTCACCCCAGCCCGGCCCCCGACACGGCCGGCACTCCCCCGCCTACGAAACGTCACCACGCAGTTTGGCATCGCGGTCAGCGAATCACTGGTGAAACACGCGGCCCGTCCACATCGCTGGCTGCGCGTTTGCCGTTACAGGGGAGAATTCGGCCCGGCAGCCCGCCGGCCCCCGCCGATGCCCCCGGCGGAGGGGATCCTCGTAACCTCAGACCATGGCCACTGGTGAGCAGGAGCAGATCGAGACCGAGCGGAAGTATGACGTGGATGCCGGGTTTGTCGTCCCGGATCTGGCCGGGTCAGGCGGCGCCGTCAGGATGACCCCGCCGGACGTGCAGCATCTGGCCGCGACCTACTTCGACACCGACGACCTGCAGCTGATCGGCTCGCACATCACGCTGCGCCGCCGGACCGGCGGTGACGACGCGGGCTGGCACATCAAGCTGCCGGTCGGCGGGGATACCCGGCGTGAAGTGCATTTCCCCCTCGGCCAGCCGGGGCGGACAGTCCCCGGCGAGATCGCTGCCGAGGTCGCCCGCTGGTCGGGCGGCGCGCCGCTCCGGCCGGTCGCGCGGCTGGAGACCCAGCGCACGGTGCGCCGGCTGCTGGACGAGGCGGGCCAGGTCCTGGCGGAGGTGGCCGATGACCGGGTCACCGGGTCGCGGCCGGACCCGGCGGACCCGGAACGTTGGCGGCCGCAGGACTCCTGGCGGGAGGTGGAGGTCGAGCTGAAGGAGGGCACGCCAGAGCTGCTGGACGCGGCCGCGGCCGGGCTGGCTGCGGCGGGGGCCAGGCCGTCCAAGTCGGCCTCGAAGCTGGCCCGGGTCCTGGGCACGGACTAGAAGATCAGGTCCTCGACAGGCCGCCGGGCCGTGGCGGCGGCGGTGTGCGCCCGCCCGAACTCCAGCAGCATCTGCGGCGCGCCGGGAAGGAACAGCCGGGACCGGACCAGCGTCCGCAGCGGCGGCGACTCCATGGGCTGGCTGTTCAGCGTGGCGAATACCCACGAGCTTGCGGCATCCACCAGCATCCGGTTCAGCGCCTGCCCGGCGCGCAACCAGTCGGTGGGCGTGTCCCCCGCGGTGAGCAGGATGGCGGTCGCCGAGGGCGGCAGGCCGCCGGCTTCGAGCTGGCCCTCACCGCGGCCCTGATCGAAATCGCGCCGCGCGAGCGCGCCGTCCCAGCAGGCCTTCGCTTCCTGGCCACCGGCCAGGGCGGTATAGGCACTCGCGGGCACGCCGTCCCTGGTGCCGCTGCCCCGCGCCCGGGTCCAGTTCCGCAGCTCCCCGCGGACCATCGGATTGTGTTGCTGCCAGCGCGCCGCCGCCTCGACCGGGTCACGCAGCCGGCTCCGGGACCGCTCGTCCACCAGGACAAGCGTGGCTCCCTCAGCGATCGCGTCATGCTGCAGCCTCGGGAGCAGCCCGGCCGGGATCGGCTCCGGGCTGAACGGGCCGCGGTGCGTGTGCCGGTGCGGTACCGCCGCCAGCATGCCCCATTCCTCCTGGCTGAGCGGAGCCTGCCGGCCCAGCCGGACGCGGGCGAGCAGGCTGGGATGGCCGGGATCGGGCAGCAGTTCCACGGTGGCCTGGTAACCCAGCTGCCGCATGCCCAGCCGCAGCCCGTACACGGCCGCGCCGCAGCTGATCAGCATCTCGCGGCCCTCGGGGTCGATGGCCCGCAGCCGGCGGCCCTGGTCGGCGTGCAGGTCAAGGCCGCTGCGGTGCACCCGGAAACGCCAGGGCTGGGTGTTGTGCACCGACGGCGCCCGGCCTGCGGTGGCCAGCAGTAAAGCCACCTGGTCCGGGGTCAGGGCCGCGTCACTGGTGGGAGGCTTACTGATACTGAGCGGGATGTCGGGCATATCTCCCCCTGCATGCTTTAGTAGCAGGGTGCGTTGACCCTGTGACGGTGCGCAGGGTCATCCGTCCCCACTCCGGAGGACCAAAGCCCCGCCCCGCCGGGCCCCGCGCGTCGGGCCAGCCCTGGCGGCCAGCGGGGGGTCGCCAGGAATTCAGAGCCGCCGCAGATGCAGTGGAAACCCCAGCCACAGATCGTTAGGGAAAGTTGGGGGTGTTAGCTTCCCTGAAGGAGTTCATGATGAACAGCAGCGATCCGCGCACCGTAACGGCCGTGGTGAAGCGGGAGCGGGCCCGCGGACGGCTCCGCGCCGTGACCGCCGGGGCTGGCGTCCTGGGCCTGGCCGTCGCGGGCGGGCTCGCCGTGACCCTGCCCAGCGCCACGCACACCGCGGCCAGCGCGTCGGGCACCTCGGTCAAGTCCTCGTCCGGGTCGTCGTCGGCCCACTCAACCTCCGGGGGCTCCAGCACGACCGGGTCGTCGTCCGGCACCGGCAGCTCATCGTCGGGGACCAGCAGCTCATCGTCGGGAACGAGCAGCTCGTCGCCGTCATCCAGCTCCGGCTCCGCCCAGGTCACCTCGGGCGGCTCATGATGGCCGCGCCAGGCGCGGGCACCCCGGAGCCAGGGGCCCCCGCCGCCGCCGACTGGCTGGCCCTGGGCACCCAGGTCTGGCTGCTGGTCACCGACCCGGCCCAGCTGGCCGAGGGGCGGCGGTTGCTCGAAGCCGACCTGGACGCGGTGGACCGGGCGTGCAGCCGGTTCCGCCCCGACTCCGAGCTGATGCGGCTCGGCGCGGTCGCCGGGCTGGCCGTCCCCGCGGGCGGAAGGCCCGCCGACGCGAGTCTGGTCGCCGCCAGCACGCCCGGGGCCAGCACGCCAGAGGCCAGCACAGTTGAGGCCAGCACAGTTGAGGCCAGCACAGTTGAGGTGAGCCCGCTGCTCGCGGAGGCGATCGCGGTCGCGCTGCGCGCGGCCCGGCTCACCGACGGGGATGTGGACCCGACCGTGGCCGACGCGATGTCGGCCCTCGGCTACGACCGTGACTTCGCGCTGCTGCCCGACGCGGGCCCCCCGGTCCGGCTGACCGTCCGGGCGGTGCCGGGGTGGCGCCAGGTCGGGTTCGACGATCGGTCGAGGCGGCTGACCCTGCCCCGCGGTGTCCACCTGGATCTTGGCGCCACGGCCAAGGCGTGGGCCGCGGACCGCTCAGCCGCGCGGCTGGCCGGGGCGCTGGGCTGCGGCGTCCTGGTGGGGCTGGGCGGCGATATCGCGGTGGCCGGCCCGCCGCCTGAGGACGGCTGGCGGATCCGGGTGCAGGACGTCACGGGACGGCCGGAGGACCTGCCAGAAGGACCAGCCGCCGTGGTGGCCATCCGGGAAGGCGGCCTGGCCACGTCCAGCACCACGGCGCGGCGCTGGCGCCGCGGCGGTGATGTGCTGCACCACATCCTGGACCCGCGTACTGGCCTGCCCGCCCCGGTGCACTGGCGCACCGTATCCGTAGCGGCGGCGACCTGCGTGGATGCCAACACGGCCAGCACCGCCGCGATCATCCGCGGCCCCCAAGCTCTGGATTGGCTCTCAAACCTCGACTTGCCAGCTCGCCTGGTCGATGTGGCGGGTACTGTCCGGACGGTGGGTGGATGGCCCACCGAGACCCATTCAGCTGGGTCTGAGTAACGGATCAGCGGTCCCAGGACCCCGCCTGGCCAGGAATCACTGAGCGCAGAGGAACTTCAATGAACCACCGCAGGGCAGATGTGCGCGCCGCCGTGTTCCAGCGGCAGCGGAGCCAGGGCCACCTGCGAGCCGTCACGGTCACGGTGGGCGCCGCGGGAGTGGTCACGGCGGGCGTGGTCGCGGCAATTCTGCCCGGCTCCACGCACGCTGCCGCAAGTTCCGCAGCGGCCAAGACCGCGCCCGCCAGCAGCGGGTCCTCAGGCAGCACTCCCGCCAGCAGCGCATCCAGCCACGCGGCGTCGCCCAGCAGCACGACCGGCGCCGCAGCTAAAGCCACCAGGCATCACCGTCACCATCACCACGCCCGCCCGGCGAGTTCAGCGGGGACCGCCAGCACCGCCCCGGCCGCTCCCGCCCCGGCGCCTGCGCCTGCGCCGACCACCGCGCCGCCACAGGCCGTGTCCGGCGGCTCCTGACCAGGCGCCGTTGACCCACCGGCCTCTACCCGTACCCCGCTCAGCCGACCGGATCCGGCTCGGGCCGGGCCCCGGTGCCCTGACCGGCCAGCCCCGGCCCGGCCGGCCTAGAGTCATAACGCCACATCCCAGGCAGCAGCCAGCAGGTCACCACAGCGGTCACCACGCTGAGGACGCCGCCGGACCAGGCCGCGAACTGCGGCCCGCCGAGGGCCGCAGCCCCGCCCGCCTCCGCATCGCCGAGCCGCGGGCCGCCCTGGATCCCGGCGTAGATGAGGCTGTTCACCCGGCCCTGCATCCCGTCCGGGGTGACCTGCTGCACGATCATCATGCGGAATACCGCCGAGACGACGTCCGCCGCCCCCGCCGCGGCGAGCAGCGCCAGGGCGGCCGGCAACCAGGGCACGAGGCCGAACGCGGCGATCGTGATTCCCCAGATGACCGCGCCGACCGCCACCGCCCGGCCGGGCCGGTGCACGTAGCCCACCCGCCCGGTGAGCAGCGAGCCGACCAGCGCGCCGACGCCGGGCGCGGCGTTGAGGTATCCCACGGTGGCGGCTCCCCCGCCGTACAGCGTGGTGGCCAGCGCCGGGAACAGCGCGCGGGGCATGCCGAACACCATCGCGCCCAGGTCGATCACGAAGATGCCGGCCAGCGGCTGGCTGGACCGCAGGTACCTGAGCCCGCCGATCAGCGACGCGAAGTTCGGGGGCTGGCCGCCGCGGTCGGGCGGCAGTGCGGGCAGCAGCAGCACCGTGATCAGCGCTACCCCGAACGAGGCCAGATCCAGCCCGTACACCAGGCCGAACCCGGCGTTCGCGATCAGCAGCCCGGCCGCGGCGGGCCCGGCCACCGACGTGAACTGATTCGCGGCGGACTGGACGGAGATCGCGGCGGGAAGGTCCTCCGCCGGTACCAGCCGCCACAGCGAGGCCCGGCGGGCCGACCAGTCCAGGCCCTGGAATGCCGCCGCCTCGGCCGTGCAGGCGAACAGCGGCCAGACCTGCGGATGGCTGAGCAGGGCGTTGGCGGTCAGGCCCGCGCTCCCGGCCGCCAGCATGAACTGGGTGAACAGCATGACCCGGCGCCGGTCCCAGGCGTCCACCAGTGGTCCGCCGAACAGCGACCCGGCCAGCAGGGGTATCAGCTGGCCGAGGCTGACCAGCCCGACCATCGCCGTGGACCCGGTCAGCCGGTACGTCTGGTACGAGACGGCCACGATCGTGAGCTGGGTGCCCACCTGCGACACCAGCTGACCGCCCCACAGCCGCCGGAAGTCCCGGTGCCGCCGCAGCGGGCCGGTGTCCACCAGGACACCGCCGACCATCCGGCGGGTGCGGGACCAGTGCGCGCGCAGCCGGAACCGGCCTGCGCGACGGGGCTGCGCAGGCTGTCCGGGCATACGGCCTCCACCGGCAGGCGGGCGCGTTCCGCGCCCCGGCCTGCTCAACTCTGCTGCTCCATGGGCGGCCCGGCGGGGGTAGCCGGGCCGCGGCGACGTGCGCTGAGTCGTATGTATACCGAATGGGGCCTGTCACCCCCTGGCCGGGGCCGTTCGGGGCAGGCCAGGACGCTCAGAGGAAATTGAGAGGCGTGCCATAGGGGGGCCTGACCCCGGTCGGGGATTCTAATCCCAGAGCGTGATCACCACCCTGGCCGGGAGAGCATCCCGCATACGGCCACCGCCGGAAAGGCACCGATGAACGGAATCACCCAGAGCACGGCGCTCTGGTACGCGAGCAGGGCCACCGGCGTGGTGAGCCTGCTGCTGCTGACTGGGGTCGTCCTGCTGGGCGTGCTGGTCAACCGCCAGGGCCGGCTGCCCGGCTTGCCCCGTTTCGTGGTCACCGGGCTGCACCGCAACCTGTCCCTGCTCGGCGTGGCGTTCGTGGCCATCCACGTCATCACGGCCGTGGCCGACCCCTACGTCTCGATCCGGATCGTCGCGGTCGTGCTCCCGTTCGCATCGTCGTACAAGCCCCTGTGGCTCGGCCTGGGCGCGATCTCACTCGACGTGGTGCTGGCGCTGATCCTGACCAGCCTGGCCCGCGCCCGGATGAGCCGCCGCTTCTGGCGGTCGCTGCACTGGCTCAGCTACGTGGCCTGGGTCTCCGCCCTGGTGCACAGCCTGGGCAGCAGCAACGACCTGCACAGCGGAGTCCTGCTCTACCTGGCGATCGCCTGCGCCCTGGCCGTGATCGCCGCGGTGGCCTGGCGGATCGCGCACGCCGGGCGCCAGCTACCTCGCGAGGAGCGAGCCGCTGCCACGCTCGCGATGATGTCCCCCCGCGGTGGCCCCCAGCCCCCCAGTACCCCCCGCGACGGGGCACGCCGGCGTGCCCCCGAGAACGTCCGCTGACCGACTCACGAAAGCCGATACGCGATGACCTATGGCACCACCGTGCCGTACCCCTCGCCGTTCCCCGGACCGCAGGACAGCCGCCCGGCCGGCCTGGGACCAGCCCGCACGGGAACCGAACCGCCCGGCGCTGATCTGCCCAGGCTGCTGCCGGTGCACGGCGCGGTGCCGGTCGACCTGCGCACCCACCTGTCCCGCTACGCGGCACCGCCCTACTTCGGGCACCCGGGGAAGCTCATCCCGGTCCTGAAGGCGGCCGGGCTCACCGGCCGCGGCGGCGCCGCCTTCCCGGTGCACCGCAAGCTGCAGGCCGTCGCCGAGGCCAGGACGCAGCCGGTCGTCGTCGGCAACGGCGCCGAAGGCGAGCCCGCCAGCGACAAGGACAAGTCCCTGCTGTGGATCTCACCGCACCTCGTCCTGGACGGGCTCCAGCTGGCCGCCGAGGCCGTGGGCTCCGAGGCCGTCGCGCTCTACGTGCATCGCAACGCACGCCTCCAGGAGCGGCTGCGGGCCGCCGTCGCCGAGCGTGCCGCGGCCGGGGTCGACCTGGCCCCGGTGGAGATCATCGACGCACCGCCGCGCTTCCTGGCCGGCGAGGAATCCGCGCTGGCCAGCCGGATCAGTGGCCAGCCCGCCATGCCCCGGTTCAAGCCCCCCCGGGTGTTCGAGCGCGGCGTCGTGGGCCGCCCGACCCTGGTGCACAACGTGGAAACCCTGGCCCACATGGCCCTCATCGCCCGCTACGGGCCCGCCTGGTTCCGGGCCGCGGGCACGCCAGAAGAGCCAGGCAGCATGCTGTGCACCCTGCACCAGGCGGACGGCCGCCGGGACGTGGTGGAGACGGAGCTCGGCACCCCCCTGCGCGACCTGCTCCGGCTCGAGGGCACCCAGGCCGTGCTCAGCGGCGGCTATCACGGCGCCTGGGTGCCGGCCGCGGACGCGGCCCGCATGACGCTCAGCAACGAGGACCTGAAGACCGCCGGGGCCTTCGTGGGGGCCGGGGTCCTGGTGGCCCTGCCGGCCGGCCGCTGCGGCATCGCGGAGACCGCCCGGGTCGCCCGCTACCTCGCGCTGGAGTCAGCCGGGCAGTGCGGTCCGTGCTTCAACGGCCTGCCCCGCATCGCCGCCGCCCTGGACGAGGTGGCCAGCCCCCGGCCGGACCCGCGCGCGGTCACGGACATGATCCGCTGGGCGGGACTGGTCGAGGGCCGGGGCGCCTGCCACCACCCGGACGGGACCACCCGGTTTGTCCGCAGCGCCCTGCATGTCTTCCGGGAAGAGATCCGGAACCATTCAGACGGGCGGTGCGTGGACCCGGCCCGGGAGCCGTTCCTGCCGCTCCCTGCGGACACCGCGCTCGACGCGACGGACTGGAGCTGAAATGAAGAGAGAATTGCGGGTCGACCCGACCGCCTGCTCCGGCCACGGCCTGTGCGCGGAACTGCTGCCTGAGCTCGTCACCCTGGACGAGTGGGGCTACCCGATCGTGGCCCGCGGGCCGGTGCCCCGCTCGCTGGACCGGCATGTCCGCCGGGCCGTGACCGACTGCCCCGCTCTGGCCCTGAAGCTGCTGCCCACGTCCTGAGAGGAAACTCAGAGGCAACGTAGAATTGCTCCGTAGATAGCGCACGCATACTGGGACAATGATGAGTGACGCGCAGGCAGCGCAGCCCGCCACCCCTGGCTCCACCGGCCAGTCGGCCCCGATCAGGCGGCTGGACGGCAGCCCGATCCGGGTGCTGGTGGTCGACGACGAGCCGAGCCTGGCTGAGTTGCTGGCTAGCGTGCTGCGTTATGAGGGCTGGGAGATCATGACCGCCGGCGACGGTGCGTCAGCGGTCCGGGCGGCCCGCGAATTCCGGCCCGACGCTGTAGTGCTGGACATCATGCTGCCGGACTTCGACGGACTGGAAGTGCTGCGCCGGATCCGGCAGGAGTCCCAGCACGTGTGCGTGCTGTTCCTGACCGCCAAGGACGCGGTCGATGACCGGGTGGCCGGGATCACCGCGGGCGGTGACGACTACGTCACCAAGCCGTTCAGCCTGGAGGAGGTGCTGGCCCGGTTGCGCGGGCTGCTGCGCCGGGCGGGCCTGGCCCGCGCCCGCGGTGAGACCCAGCTGGTGGTCGGCGACCTGACCATGGACGAGGACGCGCGGGAAGTCCGCCGCAGCGACGAGCTGATCGACCTGACCGCGACCGAGTTCGAGCTGCTGCGCTTCCTGATGCGCAACCCGCGCCGGGTGCTGTCCAAGGCCCAGATCCTCGACCGGGTCTGGAACTACGACTTCGGCGGCCAGGCCCACGTCGTGGAGCTGTACATCAGCTACCTGCGCAAGAAGATCGACGCGAACCGCGAGCCGCTGATCCATACCGTCCGTGGCGTCGGTTACGTGCTCAAGCCCGCGAATTGAGGAAACTCTGATGAGCGAGGCCGGCGACGGGGCCGGACGGCGCACGGCGCCTGCTCGCTGGCTGGCGGGCCGCACCCTCCGAGGCCGGCTCATCGCCGGCCTCGTTACGCTGCTCGCCGTGGCCTGCGCCGCTGTCGGCCTCGTCACCTACCTGGTCCTGCACAAAGCCCTGATGAGCCAGCTCAACACGCAGCTGGCCGCGACCAGCAGCCAGTACGGGCAGTGCCTGGAGTCCGGCGTAGCGGACGAGGATCACGGGCCGCCGTCCCCCGCGGGCAAGCCGCCAGCGGACAGCGACCACGATAACGACAATGTCCCGGGAGGCGCGGCCCAGTGCGGGAAGCACACCGGCCCGGCGACGTTCAGCACCTGGGTCGAGGGCTCGGCGGTGGAGAATCCGGCTGTGGCCAACGGCCCGTGCAAACTGGACGCGGCGGACATGGTCGCGGTGAAGGCCTTGCGCAGCTCGGACGGCCCGGTCACGGTCTCCTTCTCCAACCTAGGCACGTACCAGCTGATGGCCAGCCCGGGCCACGACGGCACCACGAACATCACCGGGCTGCCCCTGGCGCCGATCGACTCCACCCTGCGCGACGTGGGCATCGCCGAGGTCGCTGTCTTCTCGGCGGCGTTGGTGCTGACGGGATTGCTGGGGACGGGGTTCGTCCGGCTGTCACTGCGCCCGCTGCGCCGGGTCGCCGCCACCGCCACCCGCGTCACCGAACTGCCCCTGGCCAGCGGCGAGGTAAGGCTGGCCGAGCGGGTCCCGGACGCCAATCCCAGGACCGAGGTCGGCCAGGTCGGCATGGCGTTCAACCGGATG
>Ga0208219_1000383_pt1 | contig 16083 bp, 16 predicted proteins | sample NGESurshal072012_7_FD_184469 | JGI IMG/M metagenome (GOLD analysis project Ga0208219, IMG submission 184469) | Arctic peat soil microbial communities from Barrow, Alaska - NGEE Surface sample 53-2 shallow-072012 (SPAdes) | ecosystem: Environmental > Terrestrial > Soil > Wetlands > Peat ... | reverse complement strand
CTGGGGACGTTAGACCCCGACGGTGCCGATGCCCCGCTGAACCGCACCGACTGCACCAGATCGTTCAGCGTGGCCGCGTTGTCCTCGTGACCCTGGGGGTCGTGGGCCTGCTTCAGTGCGGGACCGGCTTCGGCAGGCCGGCGTCCCGGTCAGATGCGCAGCCGTGCCGGGACGTCAGCGTGGCAGTGGAGGATTGGACGCAGCTGGACTTCATGGGACATGATTCAAAAGATGCGGCGCGCTGACCAGGCACGCTGTGGAATTACGGACGCGGGGCGGACAGAACGCGGTTGTCACGCGGCGGGGAACCGAGGAATAGCAGCTCAGCGGCCATTCCGATGGGTCGGGATCGGCGGTCTGTAAAACCGTCGGCTCAGCCTACGTTGGTTCGAACCCAACACCTGCCACCACCTCAGTTAACAGCCCCTGGCCTGCGCGTATGCGGCCGGGGGCTGATCTTGTCCTGTGCCGCCCAGAAATAGGATTCTGGCGCGTGACCTGCGCGATCTCAGATGTCAGGCGGCTCGCACGTACTCGTTGATCAGGCCGCTGAGGACTGGTTTTCGGCGGATCGGACCTGTGTCGAGGTCTGCTGCGGTGATGCGGGGGGCGGGGTCAGTGTCCGGGATTCGCTGGTCGATGCCCTGGTGGGGCCGGGCGGTGTTGTAATGCTTCTGATATTCGGCCAGGACAGCGCGCAGGTGCGCCTGGTTCAGGATCAGGGTGCGGTCGAGGAGTTCGCGGCGCAGAGTGCCGATGAGGCGCTCGCAGATCGCGTTCATCCGCGGGGCCTGCACGGCAGTGCGCAAGATCGTGGTGCCGGCGGCCTGGAAGACGGCGTCGAATGAGGCAATAAAGTTCGAGCCGCGATCACGGATGAGGAACCGGAAATCCCCGAAACGTCCGCCGAGATCCAGGGCCAGATTACGGGCCTGCTGCACCGTCCAGTCGCCCGTCGGGTGGGCGGTGACGCCGCCGATGTGCGCCCGGCGAGTCTCGTGCTCGATGAAGACCAGGACGTACAGCCTGCTCAGCAGGACGGTGTCGACATGGAGGAAGTCGACGGCGAGGATGCCGGCGGCTTGGGCGTGCAGGAACTGCCGCCAGGTCGGACCCTGCCGCCGCGGCGCAGGATCGATGCCTGCGGCGCGGAGGATCTCGTAGATGGTGGACGGCGCGATGGTCAGGCCCATCTTGGTCAGCTCGCCGTGAATACGTCGGTAGCCCCAAAGCGGGTTCTCTTGCGCCAGCCGGACTGTCAACCGGGCGATACTGCGGATCGTCGGTGGCCGGCCGGGCCGCCGCCCCCTGCTCGTGTCGTACTTCCTCGCGGCGAGCCTGCGGTGCCAGGCTAGTAGCGTCGCGGGCGTCACCGGAAAGACCTCCGACCAGCAGTGGCGCGGGATGAACCGCGTGAGCGCGGCGAACCAGGCCCGGTCGGCGGGCTCATACCGCACCCGGCCGGCGTTCCGGCGCAGCACCGCGTTCTCGTGCCGGAGCACCAGCACCTCGGCGTTCTTCGCCGGGTCCCCGCGGCACACCAGCACAGTCAGGCCGAACAACCAGCGCATGATCAGCCAGATGATCTTGATCAGCATCCGGTCAGCCAACCATGACCGCATCACCGGTGCAGGCGAAATGGCAGGTGAACGACGCGATCGAGTTTTCGGGCAGCACAACATGATCGGTGATCATCACGGCCGGACGGCAGGGAGGGCAACTCTGCTGGTCAGAGCCATGGACGGGATTCTCGGCACGCACAGGAGCGCGTCTATCGGCTCGGTAAGCGAGCGACGGATAGCCCAGGCCAGGAGACGGCGTGAGCGTGCGACTCGGTCTCTAGCCCACGCAACGCCCGCCGGGCGCTGCCTTGATCGCGGGCAGCCGGGCCACGACATCGCCGATGGTCGTGCTGCGGTCTCATCGGTAATTTCATTATATGAAATATACTTCAAACTATCGACAACTGTCGCATCTCGGTTTAACCTCGGGCCAGCAGCCGAGGGACACCCGGGAGAGAGGTTGTGAATATCCAGAGTCCTGATGCGCTCGACCTCTACCGCCGGATGAGTGTCATCCGGCGATTCGAGGAACGGTGTCTTGAGCTCAGCCGTGAGGGGTTCATTAAGGGCTCGATACATCTGTGCCTGGGCCAGGAAGCAATTCCGGTCGGGGTATCGGCCGCCCAGGAATCCGGTGATCGTGTCATCGCGACGTACCGGGGCCATGGCTGGGCGATCTCCCGGGGCGTGCCGCTGGAGCCTCTCCTGGGCGAGATCTGCCAGCGAGCGGGCGGCATCAACGGAGGCCGGTGCGGCTCGCCCCTGCTGTCCGCGCCTGACTACGGCTTCCTCGGGGAGAACTCGATCGTCGGGGCCGGGGTGCCCATAGCCGCCGGTGCCGCCATGGCCGCCCGGTACCTGGAGACCGGCCGGGTCGTCACCGTGTCTATCGGGGACGGGGCGATGAATCAGGGCTCGGTGCACGAGGGCCTGGTGCTGGCCGCGGCCGGGAACCTGCCGCTCGTCATCGTGTGCGAGAACAATGGCTGGTCCGAGATGACTCCAGCCAGCGCCTTTCTGCGGGCGGGCAACCTGGTCGACCGCGCGGCCGGGTATCACATCCCGGCGGAGATTGTCGACGGCTGCGACGCCGAGGCGGTTTTCGACGCGGCGACCTGGGCCATGGCCGAGGCCCGGGCGGGCCGCGGGCCGGTCTTTCTCGAATGCAAGACCGTCCGCCTGGGCGGACATTACAACGGCGACATCGAGCACTACCGGCCGCCTGCGGATGCGGAAGAGGCCAGGCATCAGGAGCCGCTAGCCCGCCTGAGCCGCCAGATTGCCAGCCAGCGGGACGGGTCGGCGGCGGTGCTCGAGGCCATCGACGCCGAGGTGCGCCGGGAGATCGATGCGGTCACCGCGGCCGTGCGCGCGATGGATGAGCCGGCGGCCGAGACCGCCGCCGCGCACGTTACGGCAGATCCGCGGGACGGGCTGGAGCCGGCCGCGCCGACTGCGAACTCCGAGGCCGGGCCGGTCGAGCTGACCTACCAGCGGGCCATTAACCGGGCCCTGCGAGACGAGCTGGCCAGCCGCCCGGAAGTGGTGGTGTACGGCGAGGATGTCGGCACGGCGGGCGGGATCTTCGGGGTGTCGCGCGGCCTGCAACGGGACTTCGGGCCGGCCCGGGTGTTCGATGCCCCGATCTCGGAGAGCGCCATCCTCGGGTCGGCCGTGGGCGCGGCGATGGAGGGCATGAAGCCGGTCGTCGAGGTGATGTGGGGCGACTTCCTGCTGGTCGCGCTCGACCAGCTGGTCAACCAGGCGGCCAATGTCCGGTTCGTCAACCGCTCGCGGCTGCACGCCCCGATGGTCGTCCGCTTCCAGCAGGGCGCGACCCCCGGCTCCTGCGCCCAGCACTCGCAGAGCCTGGAGGCCTTCCTGGCCCACGTCCCCGGCCTCAAGGTCGGCGTGCCCGCGACCCCGGCTGACGGATACGCCATGACGAGAGCGGCGGTGGCCGACCCGGATCCCGTGGTGCTGGCCGAGGCCAGGGAGCTGTACCAGGTCACCGGCCCGGTCCACGTCGGCGGGCCGCCGGAGGTCGCGGCGGGCGCGAGGATTCACCGCCAGGGCTCGGACGTCGCCATCCTCACGTGGGGGCCAATGCTGCACCGGGCGCTCAGTGCCGCCGGCATCCTGTCCGGCCTGGGCCACGAGGCGTCGGTGGTCGACTTGCGGTGGCTGCGCCCGCTCGACGACGACACCATCGATGCCGCCGTCCGCCAGTGCCAGGGCCGCGTCATCGTGGCCCACGAGGCCAACCTGACGGGCGGCTTCGGCGCCGAGGTGGCGGCGCGGATCAGCGAGCGGCACTTTGGGACGCTGGCAGCGCCCGTCCGCCGGGTGGGCGCGCCCGACGTGCGGATCCCCGCGGCGCCCGCCCTGCAGAGGGCTGTCCTGCCGTCCGCCGGGTGGCTGGTCGAGGCGGTCCTGACCACGCTCGGCATTTCGTCTTCCGCCGCTGGCCAGAGAACTTAGGAGGTACTCCGGGGATGGAACGATTGTGCTTCGTCATGGACCTCAACCCAGGGCAGGAAGCCAAGTACGACCAGGTCCACCGGGAGATGTTTCCCGAGATGCACGACGCCCTGGTCGACGCCGGGTACACGAACTACACCATTTTCCGGCTCAAGACAACCGTGGTCGGCTATGCCGAGTGCGTTCCTGATGCGGCCACCGTTCTGGATCGGATGGCTCAGCACCCGGTGAGCGCGCGCTGGGCGGAGGCGCTGGCCGGAGTGGCGCGGCACCGCCTGGAGCTGGCCGACCCGGTCTGGCGGTTGTGATGGCCGTCCGCTCGGTCTTCCATGTCGGCTTCGTCGTGCGCGACCTCGACGCCAGCATCGCGTTCTATACCTCCGGGCTCGGGCTTCGGCTGCGCCACCGGCAGACGCAAGACAATGGCTACACGCGATCCCTGGTCGGCTATCCGGACGCCAGCCTGCGCATCGCTCAGTTCCAGCTGCCCGAGGGCGAGCCGCCCGAGTCCGGCCACGTGCTCGAGCTCATCGAGTATCAGTCGCCGGAAGGCGGCCCGGCGGACCTGGAGCGCAACACGACCGGCGCCGGGCACCTGGCCTTCCTGGTCGACGACATCGAGGCCATGACGGCCGCGCTGGCCGCGCTGGGGGCCACGCCCCTCAGCGCGCCCAGCGAGATCACCGAGGGGATCAACCGGGGCGGCAAGGCCGTCTACCTGCACGACCCCGACGGCGTCATGCTCGAGCTGCTCCAGCCCGCGGCCCAGCCGGCCGGGACTGCGCCATGACCGGACCCCAGGCCGCCGGGAGCTACCGGCCACCGGATTTCACCGGCGCGACAGCGGTCGTCACGGGCGGGGGCCAGGGCATCGGCGCGGCCCTGGCCAGGGCGCTGGCCCGCTGCGGTGCCCGGGTGGTGATCAGCGGCCGCCGGGCCGCCAGCTTGGAGGCGGTCGCCGGCGAGATCGCGGCCAGCGGCGCCACCTGCGACTGGGTCGCCGGCAGCGTCACCGACCCGGACCATCTCGCCGCGCTCATGGCCACCGCCGCGGGCCCCGACGGCGTGATCCACGCGCTCGTCAACAACGCAGGCATTCCCGGGCCGACCACTCCGCTGGCCGAGCTGAGCCTCGAGGACTGGAATGAGACGATCGCGGTCAACCTGACCGGGGTATTCCTGGCCTGCCGCGCGGCCATCCCGTATCTGCGGGCCGCGCCCCACGGGAAGATCGTCAACATCGGCTCGGCGACGGGCAAGCGGCCGCTGCCGAACCGCACGCCGTACGCGGCGGCCAAGCTCGGCGTCGTGGGCCTGACCCGCACCCTCGCTCACGAGCTGGGCCCGGACAACATCAGCGTCAACACCATCTCGCCGTTCCTGGTCGACAACGCCCGGCTGGCGACGGTGATCTCCACCATGGCCGCCGCCCGCGGCCGCACCCCGGCGGAACTGCGCGACGAGCTGACGGCCGGGACCGCGTTCGGCCGCCCGGTGACCGAGGACGACGTGGCGCGCCTGACGCTGATGCTCTGCTCTTCCGCCGCGGACGACCTGACCGGCCAGGACCTCAACGTGACCGCCGGCGCCGTCATGTACTAACGGACCCGCACAGGCGGATCCGGCACGCGAGATCAGGAGGCAGCTCGATGGACCCGATAGCGATCGGACTGATCGGATGCGGCGGCATGGGTCGCCGCCACCTGCGTGCCTATGCCGCGGTCGCCGACGTCAGCCCGGGCGAATTCGACGTCGTCGCCGTCTGTGACTCGCGGGCCGGCGCGGCCGACGAGGCCGCCGACCTGGCGGAGCAGCTTCTCGGCACCAGGCCGCGCGTGTTCACCTCGCACGAGGAGCTGATCGGGAGCGGGATCGCCGAGGCCGTCGACGTGGTCACCGACCCGTCGGCCCATCACGTCGTGGCCGGCCCCGCGCTGGCGTCGGGGCTGCACGTGACCTGCGAGAAGCCGCTCGGGATCACGGTCCGCGCCTGCCAGGAGATCATCAGCTCGGTCCGGCCGGGCGTCGTGCTGTCCACAGCGGAGAACTACCGCCGGGACGGGCCCAACCGGCTCGCGCGCCGGGTTCTCGAGGCCGGGCTGCTGGGCCACGTCCACGCCATGCTGGAGACGAGCATCGGCGGCAGCGACCAGGTCCTCATCAGCCCCTGGCGCCACATCCGCGAGTCGGGACCGATGGCCCTCGACATGGGCGTGCACTTCCTGGACATCTTCAACTACTTCCTCGGCGACCTGAAGACCGCCTACGGCTCATCGTTCATCGCCGAGCCGCTCCGGCGGAGCGCGCCGGGCGCTCCCGCGGCGCCCGGGATCGAGTACCTGGAGCCCGGCGTCTTCCGCGCGACCGGGAATGACTCGCTGGTCGGCCTCTACCAGAGCGAAGCGGACGTGCTCGTCCAGCTCACCTACATCCCGTCCGGACCGGGCAGGCACTTCCGGCAGCGCACGATCCACGGCCGGAACGGCTCCATGTCGGTGCCGCCGGACCGCACCGGCGGTCCCGTCACCGTGGAGCTGGGCAGCGCCCGGCTATCCGGTGCAGCGCTCCGCGAGGCCGTTGGGAACTTCGAGCTCGACGGCATCTCGGCGGCCTTCTTCGGCCCGGACGGGACGGAATACGAGCGCCCCTTCGAGTACGTGGACGCGGCCACGATCGGGATCGAGCTGGACGACTTCGCCCAGGCCGTCCGGGCGGGAAAGGCCGCCGAGATCGACGGGCGCGGCGGCCTCGCCGCGGTCGCCGGAGTGTGGGCCGTGGCTGAGTCTCAGCACCTGGGCCGCCCCGTCGCAATCGCAGACGTGGCCTCCGGCGCTCTCCGGGCCGCGCAGGCACAAGTAGACACTCACCTGGGGTTCCAGCCATGACCGATCTCACGCCCTTGTTCGCATCCCCCTTCAAGCAGGTCGCGCTCGTCGTCGAGGACCTGGACGAGTCAGTCAGGACCTGGCACGAGCACCTGGGCATCGGGCCATGGACGGCCTGGCACCTCGGGCCGCACGTCCTCCAGGACATGACGTACCACGGTAAGCCGGTCACGTTTGAGTTCCGCCACGCGCTGGCCTGGCAGGGCGACGTCCAGTTCGAGCTGGTGCAGCCCGTCAGCGGGCCCAGCATCTTCGCTGATCACCTCCGCGAGCACGGGCCGGGCCTGCATCACGTCGGCAAGTACATGGCCGACCACCCGGCTGCTATCGAGGCCGTGCTGGCTGACGGATTCACGCCGATCCAGAGCGCCCATGGCTTCGGCGCCGAGGGCGACGGCGCCTTCGCCTACTTCGAGCCGCCGGGAGCCGCCGGGCTCATCGTCGAACTCATCCAAGCCCCGCGGGTCCGGATCGAGCCCGAGTTCATCTACCCCCCGGCGAGCTAGGAGGTGAGTCCCATGCGCATTGCATCCGTGGAGGCCATTCCCGCGGGCATGGCCTGCTACGTGCGAGTCACCACCGAGGACGGCACGTCCGGCGTCGGCGAGTCGACGTTCTTCGGCTGGCCGACCGCCGTCGCCGAGATCGTCCGGTCGTTCGAGCCATTCCTCAAAGGCAAGGATCCGATCGACGTCGAGCACCACTGGCTCTCGCTATACCGGGCACTCAGCTTCCGGGGCATGGCCATCTCCGGGGCCATCAGCGCCGTTGACCAGGCGCTTTGGGACCTGCGCGGCAAGCGGTTCGAGGTTCCCGTATGGCAGCTGCTCGGCGGGCGAGCCCGGCGGGCGGTCCGGGCCATGCGGGTCGTCGATACCGGGACGGCGGAAGAAGTCGTCGAGGCCGCCCGGAGCGCGGTGGAGGACGACGGGTACACGGCCCTCAAGATCCTCCTGTTCCAGGAGGAGCACCATCGCATGCGCCAGGCCGCGCGGATCGGTGACCTCGTCCAGCGCTTTGCTGCCATCCGCGAGGTCGTGGGCTGGCAGGTCGATCTCGGAGTCGAGCTGCACCGCAACATGTCGGCCGGCAATGCCGTGCTCCTGTGCGGCGAGCTGGTCCGTTTCCGCCCGCTCTTCGTGGAAGACCCGATCCCGCCCGACAGCGTGGCCGCCTTGAGGGCCTTCGCCGCCAAGGTGGGGGTACCGGTAGCGGCAGGCGAGCGCAACACCACAGTCTGGGAGTTCGCCGAGTACCTTGAGCGGCCCGGCGTGGACTTCGTCCGTCCCGACGTCGGCATCGCAGGCGGCATCACCCACGTCCGGAAGATCTGCGCCTTGGCCGAGGCGTTTCACGCCGACGTCCTGCCGCACGCTGTCCCCTCCGGCCCAGTAGCGGTCGCCGCCCACGTCCAGCTCGGGATGTGCACTCCGAACTGGGAACTCCAGGAGCACCGTCCGCAGTCCGCCAGCTGGACCGACCTGGTTGACCAGGTCATCCCGGTGCGGGACGGCTACCTCATCCCGCCTGACCGGCCCGGGCTGGGCATCAGCCTCGACGAGGCCGGGCTGGCGAAGCATCCGCCGCGCTCCGCCGACGTCTCGCACGCCGCGCTGCGCGAGGACGACTCGGTGGCCATCAGATGAGCGGGAACCGGCCGCTGGTCGGGCTGGCGTGCAGCGAGCCAGTCTTCCGGTCCTATATCGACCCGGCCGACGTCAGGCGGCTGGAAGCGCGAGCCGATTTCGTGTACCAGCCCTTCTCCACGGGCGGCAACGGCCTCGGCCCGGCCTCCCGGGATCCAGCGGCCGAGGCCGAGCTGGCCCGCTTCGCCTCGAAGCTGGACATCATGGTGGTCTGCCACGGATCGCCGTTCGTGAGCGACGAGGTCCTCGATGGCGCTTGTCGGCTCAGCCTGCTCGGCGAGCTCGAGGGCGACCGGTTCGCCCACCACTTCAGCCTGGACGCGGCGGCCGCCAGGGGAGTGCGCGTCATTGACACCACGCACGGGTCGTCATGGCCGACCGCCGAGTGGGCGCTGGCGCTCGCCCTGGTTGGCCTGCGCAACGCCGGGGCGCTGTTCCGGCGGATGATCGCTCACCAGCCGGCCTTCCCGGACGGCGTCCGGCCGAGATCGGGTCCGGGCTACGACGGGGCCGAGCTCAGCGGCAAGCGGGTCGGCATGATCGGCTTCGGCCACATCGCCCGGCGGCTGGTCGAGCTGCTCCGCCCCTTCCACGTCGATATCCTGGCCTTCGATCCCTTCGTGCCCAGGGAGCTAGCCGGCGCCTACGGCGTGACTTTCGGCCCGCTGCCTGTCGTCATGGGCCGCGATGTGGTGTTCTCCCTCGTGCCGCTGACGCCTGGCACGGCCGGGATGATCGGAGCGGCGGAACTCGCCCGGCTCCGGCCCGGCAGCGTCTTCGTCAACGTAACGCGGGGCGGCGTGGTCGACAGCGTTGCACTCCTGGACCGGCTGCGTGGCGGTGACGTCATCGCCTGCCTGGACGTATTCGACCCAGAACCGGTGCCCACCGATTCGCCCATCATCGACCTCCCCAACGTCTTCCTGTCACCGCACGTGGCCGGCGTCACGGAAGAGAGCCGGCGGCGGTTCTTCTACCTGATGGTGACTGAAATCATCCGGCACCTCGATGGCCTCGAGCCACTCGGCGAGCTGACACCGAACATCGTCTCGCTGCGCCATACGGGAAATATCAAAGCGTCGACATAAACGTCGTTTCAAAATGGTTCTATTATAGATAGCGAGGTCGCTTATTTAGATATAACTCCTACGGTCGGCGTCAGGCCGGCAACAAATGTAATGGCGCCAAGAGCCGGACAGAAAGCTACTGCGTACAGCTCCACGCGCCGCGCCCGGCTGGGGCACGGCAGGCAGACAAGGGAAACGATAATGACGTCGAAAAACAAGTCCCGCGAACCAGCACCACCACAAAACAGCAGACCCGGTCATGGGCGGCGCAAGGCCGTAGCGGCCGGAGCGATCATCGCAGTCCTCAGCCTGGCCGCGGCCGCCTGCGGCAGCAGCTCAGGCTCAGGCTCGAGCACGCCCGCCGCCGGGTCATCCAGCGGCTCGGGCAAACTCTCCGGCAACCTGTCGATCTCGGCCCAGGTCTTCGGGGCGCCCATCCTCGCCCCCGTACTCAAGGCCTTCGAGGCCGCGAATCCCGGCGTTCATGTAGAGGAGTCCGTCGCGAGTTCAGCCGCCGGGACCGCCTACCAGACGAGCCTGCTGACCCAGAAGCTGGCCAACAACCTGCCCGATATCGTCAACCCGCAGGATGTGCTGTCGCCGACACTGAGCACGGACGGGATCACCCAGAGCCTCAGCAAGTACCTCGCCAAGGGCGAGCCTTACCCGCAGAGCTACTGGCTCCAGAACATCCTCGCCTCCTACATCCCGACGATCGGCCCGGGCAAGGGGCAGGTGTACGCGCTTCCCAACGAGGCCGACGCCGTGGTCGTCTTCTACAACAAGAACGAGTTCAAGAAGGCCGGTGTCCCCTATCCGACCGACAAGTGGACCTGGTCTCAGATGATTGCCGACGCGGCCAAGCTCAAGGTCGTCAAAGGCGGCACGCAAACGCAGTGGGGCCTGTGCGACACCCCAGACTGGCAGGCCCTCTATAACCCGCTCATGAAGGCTTTCGGGGTAACCTCCCTGTCCGAGACCCAGGCGGACCTCGCCTCACCAGGATCCCTCAAGGCGTGGCAGATGCTGGTCGCTCCCACCCAGAACGGCGACGCGGTGCCCTACGCGACGTACCTCTCGGCCTCAGCCCAATGCGGCACACTGTTCGACTCTGGACAGGCCGCGATGTTCTTCGGCGTGCGAGGTAACCTGCCGACCGTCAGGCCGGCGACCGCCGGCAAGTTCGACTGGGATGTCGTGCCGATGCCGTTCGTCCAGGGGGTCCACGGCGCCACCAGGCCGACCGGCGCGGGGAGCATTTCCTGGGCCATGTCCAGCCAGGCCAAAGACACCACCAACACCATCGCCTTCTTCAAGTTCCTGTTCTCGGCCGAGGGCCAGGACATCGCGGAGAAGGGCTACGGCGTCGTCCCCGCCATCCCCTCGCTGCTCACGGCGGATTCTGTCTGGCAGAAGCTTCCCGGCCCGCCGGACAACGTGGGAGCCTTCACGACCGCCGCGCAGACCGGCACGATCGCGCCGCAGACACCCAACACCGTCTACAACCTCACCCAGACCGACATCCCGAAGGCAATCGAGGGCGTCGTGGACAACCATGAGTCCTACGCACAGGCGTTCGGGACCATCAACACGGCGATCAACGCCGCATATCCCAAGAGCTAGGGCGGACGCTGGCGGGTGCCGGGTCCCGGCACCCGCCAGCGCCGGGAGCGAGCCAGGGAAGGAAAGACAATGGCGGTAGCGATCCGCGGGAAAGCCAGAAAAACGAGAGCGCGGGGCGCAGCCGGGGCCGGCGGGACGGACCCGGGGGCGAAGAGCCGTCGAGACCGCTGGGCCAACCGCGACCGGACCGCCGCTGCCGGGCTCCTGGCGCCCAACCTCGTCCTGTTCACGGTGTTCATCATCATCCCCGTGATCCTGGCCCTGGCTCTGAGCTTTACCAGCTGGGATCTGGTGGGCGCGCCCCAGTGGATCGGTCTGGGCAACTACCGGCAGATGCTGGCCGACCCGGCCGTACCGCAGGCCATCGAGACAACGATGATCTTCCTCGTGCTCGGCGTGGTGCCCACGGTCGTGCTCGGACTCCTCCTGGCCCTGCTGGCCAATATCCAGTTCCGGTTCGTCGCCGTCGTGCGCACCCTCTACTTCGTGCCCGCAGTCGTCTCCTTCGCCGCGTCGGCCGTTCTGTGGCAGTGGATCTACCGGCCCGGCCAGGGCATCCTGGACTTCCTGCTCTACAAGGTCGGCATCACCGGCCCGGCGTGGCTCAGCAACACGCATACGGCCCTGCCCGCCCTTGACATCATCTCCATCTGGCTATCTCTCCCCATAGCCATCTTGCTGTACCTGGCCGCTCTGCAGCGGATCCCCCCGCAGATCATCGAGGCGGCGACGCTCGACGGGGCTGGCGCGTTCAGCCGACTCCGGAACATCATCTGGCCAGGGGTCCGCAGCATGACTATCCTCGTCGTGATCGTGACCATTCTCGCTTTCACCAACAGCTCATTCGACCTGGTCAACATTCTGACTCAGGGCGGTCCTATCAACGCCACAACCACGCTGATTTACTACATCTACTACGCGGCGTTCAACAATCTCCAACTTGGGTACGCAGCAGCGCTGTCCGTCCTTCAGCTCATGCTGTTCGCGGCGATTCTCGCTCTGCTGGCCGGGGCAAGGAGGGTCGCACGATGATTGCCATCCCCAGAAGGGTGCGCCGGACGACTCGCATTACGGTGGTCACGATCGTCGGCCTGATCCTGGCCTTTCCGCTCATCTACCTGATCTTTGGCTCCGTGATGACGAGCGCACAGCTGACGTCATTCCCGCCGCAGTTCATTCCCACCAGCCTGCACCTGGGCAATTACTCCCTGGCCTGGGACTACGTGCGCGGGCGATCAGTCATAAACTCCGTGATATTCACGGCCGTGACTGTCACCCTGCAGTGGGCTCTCTGTATTTCCGCCGGATTCGCCCTGGCCAAGCTGCGCTTCCGCGCCTCCAACAAGGTGACCGCGCTGTTCGCACTGTCCTTGTTCATCCCCGCGGTCACTACGCTCGTCCCGACCTTCATCGTGACGGACAAGCTGCAGCTGGTGAACACCTACCCGGGGCTGATCCTGCCGATCGCGGCCCAGACCGGCTTCGGCACCCTGCTATTCCGGCAGTACATCGTCAACCTGCCGGGCGAGCTGATCGACGCGGCGCGCGTCGACGGCAGCACCTGGCTCGGCATCCTCCGGCGGGTGATCATCCCGCTGGCCGCTCCGGCGACCGGCGCCTACGTGGCCATCTCGGTCCTGACGGCATGGAACTTGTACCTGTGGCCGCTGGTGGTCGCGACTAAGCCCAGCGTCGAGGTCATGACGGAAACGCTCGCCCCGCTCGCCTCGTCCCAGTACGGCGGTGGCATTCCCGAGAACGTGGCGTTCGCGGCGACTGCCCTGACCACGCTTCCGATGGTCGTCGCCTTCCTCATTGCCCAGCGCGCGTTCGTGCGTGGACTGTCGGGATCCGGCGTTGAATAGCGGCTGGTCAGCGATCCAGGATGCGCAGCAGGGTGCCGCCCAGAATCCGGCTGAGGTCATCGGCGCGCAGAAAGCCGCAGTGCGTCCGGACCACCTCGAGCGACTGACGGTAGGTGCAGTGCCGGGTCGACGCGGGAAAGTCCGACGCCCAGCACAGCCGGTCCGGGCCGAACGCCTCGAAGATCTGCCGGAACAGCCCGATAGCGTCGGGCCAGGGGTGATTCCAGCCCTGGGACGAGGCGTAGTGAAAGCCGGAGACCTTGACGTAGATATTCGGGCACGACACGGATGCGATCAGCTTCTCCAGGCCTGCCGGATCCCCCGAAGCCGACACCCCGCCGAGGTGATGGCAGAGGATCGGAACGCTCGGGTGGCGCCGTGCCAGGCAGCGGAGGTCGGCCTGCCAGGCCGGGCCCGCGGCCAGGCTGACCAGCAGTCCCCGCTCCTCGGCGGCCGTGAACAACTCCTCGGCCGCATCGCTGGCGAGCCAGCCGTCATTCTCCGGAGCCACGTAATGGGTAAATCCGAGCAGCTCATAGCGATCGTCGAGAGCCCGCAGCCGGTCCGCGCTGCCCGCCCGGTGATAGGTCTCGTGCCAGGTGCAGTCCAGGTCGGCGATCACCTTGATGCGGCCGGGATACCGCGCCCTGGCGAAGGACACGTACTCGACATTGTCCGGATTGTTCTCGATGGCAGCGCACACTACCGCCGCCTGGTCAATGCCGTGAACGTCCATCTCGTAGACCAGCTGCTCGATCGTCCCCCGGCTGGCCTCGTCGGGCACAAGCGGCGGATACGGCCACACCCGCCAGGCGTGGCAGTGACTGTCGAGAATCATGTCGCTCACGGCCCCAGTTTCATCAGGAGCCGGAGCAAGTGTCAATAAATGCAGTAGATTTAAGATAGTGAAATTGACTCACTCGGACACGATCACCTAAGGTCAATATGTGAAGCAGTCTTCAGATAATGAAAAAGCTCCTACAACACTGCAGACCGTGGAGCGTGCCCTGGCCTTCCTGGAGGTTGTCGCGCAGGCCCGGCGCCCGCCCCGGCTGAAGGAGGTCGCCCAGGCGCTGGGCATCAACGTCACGACGAGCTACCACCTGCTCAATACGCTCCAGCTGGCGGGCTACCTGACTCGCGAGGGCGACGGCACCCTCAGGATAGGCAGCCGAGCCGCCATCGTCTATCAGGGGCTGGTTCGCAATTTCGCGCTCGGCCGTGAGCTTATGCCCGTGATCGAGGAGTTGTCCGCGAGCACCGGCGAGACGGCCTATATCGCGGCCCTGAACCGCGAGAAGGTAATAATCCAGGCCCTGGTGGAAGGCGACCAGGCGGTCCGCGTGACTGGCCTGTACGTCGGCTTCAGCGGTTCCGAGCATATCCGTGCGTCCGGAAAGGCAGTGCTGGCGCATCTCCCGGACGGGCCGCGCGATGCCGCGGTCGGTCATTGCCTGCCCGGCGCTTCTGCCGCGGCCCTGAGCGCGGCCATCAAGGAACTCGAGAATGTGCGGCAGCAGGGCTGGGCCCTGGATGACGGCCACTTTCAGGACGGCGTCTGCTGCGTCGCCGCGCCGTTCTTCCGGTCCGGGGGTTCCGTCGCCGGGTCCGTGTCGGTCTCGGTGCCAGCCGCCCGGTTCCCGGCGGCCCGGGAGCGGATCACCGATGCCGTGCGCAGCTCGGCCAGGCAGGCCTCAGAGCTCCTTGGCCATGCCCTGACCAGCTAGGTCGTCCCCCGGTCATTAGGGTGCACGTCGGCGGGAAGGCGGTTCTCCATCGGAACCAGGAACTCCGATACCGGGTCCGCCGCCGGGCGAGGCGCCATGCTCTTCGGAGCTTGCCGCATCAGACATCTCGCACTCCTATGCCCTAATCATCTCTGCCCTGATCATTTCGCGCTGACGCCCTGCCACTGTCGGGCCAGGAAGCCCTGGAAGTAGCTGGCGGCCCAGATCCGCCATTGCTTGGGCGGCCAGTTCGGCGAACGTGGCCACGGCCCGCCGGAGCCGGTCGGCGAAGAACTGGTGAGCGGGATGAGTGGGTTCCAGCGACTCGGCGGAAAGGACGGTATACAGCCTGATGAGTTCGGGACGGTTCGCGTTCCGGGCAACGAGCCGCCCGATAATCTCGATGAATTCCCCGGCGCTGCCCACGGCATGATTTGATGGCGCAACGGCCTGGATGTCCACCTCGTCGCGGCGGGCGAGGACGCCGAGCATCAGGTCGTCCTTGGTCGGGAAGTAGTGCAGGATCGCCTGGACGGTGACGCCGACCTCCTTGGCCGCGTCGGCGAGCGTCAGTCCCCAGTAGCCCCTCTTAGCCAGGAGCGTCATCGTGGCGTTGATGATCTCTGCCCGGCGGATCTCCGGCTTGAGGCGCCGACGGCGCTTGGGAACGCTAGGCGGGCCTGACCCGGCGGCTCGCGGGCCTCGTTGTGCTGCTGTAGTCGCGTTTGTCATTCGCCCATGTCCGCTCGGCCAGGCCCCCGGGTGCTCGCATCGGCCAAGGTAAGGATATCCGTCAGAGTCCGGCGACCCGCCGCAGGTCAAGGGCGCGCCATCGGCCAGAAGCCCGCGCTGCAGCTTGCTCGCGTGGCCACGCAGCAGGAGGCAGCTTCCCATGGCCAGTTCTCAATGGCACAAGTTCTACGCCTCGAAGATAGCTGCCGCTCCTGAGCTGCTGTTCGAGCTCCTGTCTGATCTCCCGAACTATGGCCGGTGGCTGCCAGCTTCCGGCCAGTTCGGCCGGACCACCGACGTCGAGCCGTACCCCGTGCAGCTCGGCAGCCGCTACCACGACGGCAAGCCAGGCGAGCCGGGCAAAGACTGGTGGGGAACGGTAACCGGGTTCCAGCCTGTGGGGTTCAAGTATTCGGCCATGGGGCCTGACCTGCGGCAGGGCGAGCGACCTTCCGGGCGACTATGCGGCCGGTTCGTACTGGCTGATCAAGCCGC
>Ga0208219_1000382_pt1 | contig 16101 bp, 17 predicted proteins | sample NGESurshal072012_7_FD_184469 | JGI IMG/M metagenome (GOLD analysis project Ga0208219, IMG submission 184469) | Arctic peat soil microbial communities from Barrow, Alaska - NGEE Surface sample 53-2 shallow-072012 (SPAdes) | ecosystem: Environmental > Terrestrial > Soil > Wetlands > Peat ... | reverse complement strand
CGCGATCGCGATCGTCAACGCTGAAATGGCGAAGGCCGCGAGCGCTCCCACCGCCGCGATCAGGAACAGGCGCATCTTGTAGCCGATCGCCCCGAGCACGATGGCGACCACGAGCGCGATGACGACGTACCAGCCGGCGCCGCTCGTCCCCGTCAACGTCTTCCCGACCGCGATGCCGTGCACCTTTGCGACGCGTAGCCACGGCGTGAAGAGCGCGACGAGCGACACGGCCGCGATGGCGACGCTCGAGCTGAGCAGCCGCTGGCCGAGCAGCTTCAGCCGATCCGCGCGCGCCTCCCAGCCCTCGAGCCCGGCCTCGAGGGCTGCGACGTCGTGCTGGCCGTCGCCGTTCGCGCTCATGCCCCACTCCCCGCTTCGACCGGCTCCGAGAACTTCGACTGATGGCCGGCGAGCTCCTCGGAGAAGTGGCACGCCGCGAGATGGCCGGCGCCCTCGGCGTCGCGCAGCTCCGGCACGTCCTCACGGCAACGCGGACGCCCCTGCGTCAGGAAGCAGCGCGGATGGAACGCACAGCCGGACGGACGGTTGATGAGCGACGGCGGCGAGCCCGGGATCGGCCGCAGCCATTCCTCGTCCTCTGTCAGCTTCGGAAGGCTGTCGAGTAGCCCGACCGTGTACGGATGCCGCGGCGCGCGGAAGATCGTGAGCACGTCGCCGGCCTCCACGATGCGGCCCGCGTACATGACGAGGACGCGGTCGCACAGCTCGGCGACGATGCCGAGGTCGTGCGTGATGAGGATCGTCGCTGCATGCGTCTCCTCCTGCACCGTCTTCAGAACCTCGAGCACCTGCGCCTGGATCGTCACGTCGAGCGCGGTGGTCGGCTCGTCGGCGATGAGCAGTGACGGCGAGTTTGCGATCGCCATCGCGATCATCGCGCGCTGCCGCATGCCGCCCGAGAACTCGTGCGGATACTGCTTCGAGCGCTCACCCGGGTTCGGTACGCCGACGAGGCGGAGCAGATCGACGACGCGCGACGTCACCTTGTCGTCGGGCTCCTTCGGATAGTGCGTCTTGATCGTCTCCGCGATCTGGTAGCCGACCTTCAGCACCGGGTTGAGTGACGTCATGGGATCCTGGAAGACCATCGCCACCTCGTCCCCGCGGAACTCGCGCAGCTCCTTCGGCGACAACTTCAGCAGGTCCTTGCCCTGGAACATCGCCGTGCCGCTGGCGATCCGGCCCGGCGGCTGCGGGATGAGCCCGAGAAGCGCCATGGTGCTCACGCTCTTCCCCGAGCCCGACTCCCCGACGATGCCGAGCGTCTCGCCTGGGAAGACGTCGTACGAGATTCCGTCCACGGCGTGGACGATCCCGTCCTCGGTTCGGAACTCGACCGCGAGATCGCGGATCGAGAGCAGCGCCTCAGCAGCCATCAGGCCCGGACTCGCCTCTGCTGCGGGTCGAGCGCGTCGCGCAGGCCGTCGCCCACGAAGTTGACGCAGATGACGATGAGGACGAGCACGAGGCCGGGGATGACGGTAATCCACCACTTCTGCGGGAACTGCTGCCCCTCGGATACGAGCTTGCCGAGGGACGGCGTGGGGTCGGCGATGCCGAACCCGAGGAACGAGAGGAAGGCCTCGAGGATGATCGCGTCCGCGACAGCGAGCGTGGCGGTCACGACGATCGGCCCGAGCGTGTTCGGAAGGATGTGGCGGAACATGATCCGCAGGTCGCCGGCGCCGACCGCCTTCGCCGCCTCGACGTACTCCTTCTCACGCAGCGACAGGAAGACGCCGCGCACGATGCGCGCGATCCCCGTCCAGTAGAAGGCCGCGATGATCAAGACGATCGTCCACACGCTGCTCGACCGCCCGAGCAGGGCCGCGACCGTCAGCAGCACGACGAGCAACGGCAGCGTGAGGATCAGGTCGGTGATGCGCATGATCACGTTGTCGAGCCAGCCGCGGTAGTAGCCGGCGATGGCGCCGACGATGAGGCCGAACAGCGTCGACACGACGGCGACGGTGAGGCCGACCTGCTCGGACGTCCTGATGCCATAGATGATGCGACTGAGGGAGTCGCGGCCGATCTCGTCCGTGCCGAAGACGTGGTGACCGACGGTCGTCGGCGCATGGAGGACGTACGTCAGGTCGATCTGGTCGAACGAGTACGGCGCAACGAAGTTCGCGAGCGCGCCGGCGCCGAAGATGATGATGAGCCCGACGAGGCCGATCATCGCGAGACGGTGGCGCAGGAACCGGCGACGCGCGTACGACCACTGGCTGCGCGCCTCGAGCTCCATACCCTCGGCCGCAGCGAGGTCGAGCGGAACGGCGACCGCCATGGGGTCGACGACGACCGAGGCCCTGACGTCCAGCGGTGTGGTCGGCTCAGTCATAGCGAATCCTCGGGTCGAGGTAGCCGTACAGGATGTCGGCCAGGAGGTTGAAGATGATGACCGTGATGGCGACGATCATGACGTAGGCCATCACCGAGTAGACGTCGTTCGTCTGCAGTCGCGTGATGAAGAAGTACCCCATCCCGTTGAGTTGGAAGATCGACTCGGTCACGATCGCACCGCCGAGCAGCGCTCCGAACTGCAACGCCGAGACGGTCACGATGGGAATCAGCGCATTCCTGACGACGTGCCGGAAGATGACCAACCGTTCCGGCAGTCCCTTGGCACGGGCCGTGCGCACGTAGTCGCTGTTGATCACGTCCAACATCGTCGCGCGCATGTACCGGCTGTAGAGCGCGAAGCTGACGACGGTGAGCGTGACCACCGGCAGGGCGATGTGCTGCAAGCGGTCGATCGACCACGTCGAACTCGTGACACCGCTGTTGAGGCCCGAGGTGTAGAAGATCCGCACGTGCCACTTGAGATAGATGTCGACGAAGAGAATCTGCAGGATGAGCGCGAGCCAGAATGTCGGCATCGCGTATCCCAGGAAGCTCACTGACGTCATCGCGTAGTCGAACGGCGAGTACTGCCTGATCGCGGAGTAGATCCCGACCGCGACGCCGAGCACGAGCGCGATCACCTGCGCGAGCAGGATGATCTGCAGCGTGTGCTCGATCGCGACGGAGATGTCGGGCCAGATCGGCTGCGACGTCAGCAGGGAAATGCCGAGCTTGTGGACGAAGACGTCCTGCAGCCAGTACCAGTACCGCACGGGCAGTGACTGGTCGAGGTGGTAGACGTGCGCCAGGTGGTGGAGGATCACCGGGTTGTTCGTCCGCGGATTCGCGCGCAGGTTCGCGAGCGGGTCGCTCGACTTCGTGATGAACGTGAAGCTCAGGAAGCTCGTCGCGAGCAGGACCGGAATGCTGTAGAGGATGCGCCGCGCGATATAGGTGAGCATTTGCCCGAGGCCCTTTTTTCGACCTGGGGCCCCGCCCGCCCTTCAGCGGACGGAGCCCCAGGAATGCTTCGAAGTGCGGGCTAGTCTAACCCGCCTTCTACGCCGTTACTACGACGACCAGTGCCAGGCCTCGATGTTCCAGAACGGGCCGTACGTGGTCGGGTTGTTGACCATCCCGAGGAGGGATGACTTGTAGATGAGCGGTGCGGGCCGCTGGTACAGCGGGAACACCGGCACCGTGTTGGACATCAGTGCGTCCGCTGCCTGGAAGTCGGCGGCTCGCTTGGTGGGATCGAGCTCGCCGTCGCCGGCGGTGAACAGCTTGTCCACCTTCGAGCTGCAGTAGCCGGTCCAGTTGCCGTCTGCCTTGCAGCCGTACAGCGACGTCCAGTCGCCCGGGTCGCCGCTCGTGATCTCGGCGAACTCGGCGATGTCGAACTGACCGGACGGGAGACCCGACGAACCGAAGATGACGTTCGGCGGCAGGGGCTTGTCGTTGACCTGGATGCCAATCGACTTCATCTCAGCCTTGCCGATCGCTTCGGATGTCGCCCGAACCGAGTTGCCCGAGGTCCACGACCAGTTGATGGCTGCGGGGAGCCCGGCGCAGGTCCAGATCTTCGAGTTGCTCGGATCGACGGAAGAGGGACCGCCCGTGCAGTGCTTCGCCATCAAGGCGAGAGCCTTCTGCGGGTTGAAGTTCCACTTCGCGAAGTCCGGCTTGTACGCACCTTCGGTCTGGTAGTAGACCGCGTTGTCCATCGGCTTGAGGCCCGCGGCGAGGGACCCGTAGATCGTGTTGATGATCGACTGGCGGTCGATCGACATCGCGATCGCCTCGCGGAACCACGGCGCGCGGAGGAGCTTGTTCGTCGAGCCGCCCGTCACGCTCGAAGCCGCGGGGGCGTTGCCTTCGCGCATTTCGATGTGCTCGAAGTAGTAGCCGGGGATCTGGTTGAACGTGATCCCAGGCGTGCTCTTCAGCGGAGCCAGGTAGAGACCGAACGTCGGCTGGATCGCGTCGACCTCGCCGCCGCGCATGGCCTCTTCCTCCGAGTTGGTGTCGGAGATGATCTTGAAGTCGATCTCGTGGATCTTCGCCTTGCTGCCGGCCCAGAACGGGTTGGCGATCAGCGTCGAGCCCTGGCCCTTGGTGTAGTTCGAGAGGTAGTACGGGCCGTTGGAGACCGGCTTACCGTCCGAGCCGCAGATGCAGTTCGTCCAGATCTTGTTGAAGTCCAGCCCCTTGAGAGCGGCGGCCGGATACAGACCGTTGAACAGGCTCTGCCAGTTCGCGTACGGGCCGCACGGAGCAGTGGCCGAGCAAGCAGTCGTCTTCCAATAGAACGTGACCTGCTTCTGCCCCTTGTGCGTGAAGTGCGTGGTGTTGATCTGGTTGTACCCGGTGGTCGCGACGACGTTGCTGTTCGGGTCGTCGATCTTCTGCAGCGTGTACACGAAGTCCTGATAGGTGACCGGGAGCTTCTTGCCGCCCCAGTACCAGTACGCGTTCGGCTTGATCGTGAACGAAAGCGTCTTCGTTGTCGCGGACGCGCTCGATACGAGGTCCTTGACCCAGATCCCCTTCTGGTTCTGGAGGAAGGCACCGTGGAGCGCCTCGATGTTGCCCATGTTGCCGGCCCACAGCTCGTTGCAGCAGCTGAGCACCGTGTTGAAGCCGTCGATGTCCTGCTCGGCGCCGAACACCACGACGTTTGCGGCCTTGCGGCCAGCCGTCGTTCTCGGCACCTGCGCCCAAGCCTGGGCGAACGGCGCAGCGGCCGGCGTGCCTTCAGTCATGGCTGCCGTGCCGGCGACCTTGGTCTTCGCGGTGGCGGACGCAGCCAGAAGAAGTACGACCGCTGCCGCTCCCGCGAGGAGCCAGAGGCGTTTGTGCATGAATTTTCCCTCCGTCTTGTTCGGCGCCGGGAGCTGGATCTCTGGTCGGCGGCGCCTGCTCGCTCCACGCCCGTAGGGCGTCCCGTTACGTCGTATGACGACGGCGCGGTAGCTTAGTTAGAAGGGCCGGAAAACGCTAGAGGGCGAGAACCGGGCCGACCCGGAGGGTGCCGGAGGGCACAAGCTTCCGTTCCATGGCCAGGATGTGCTGGCTGACGATGTCCTGCTGGAGGCTCGGAGCCGTCACGACCCGGGTGGCCGTCTGGGCCGGCCGGTTCGAGGAGCGGAGGGCGTGCCCGAGCGCGAGCGACGAGGCGGCGGCGACCGCCACCGCAGCTGCGGCTGCGATCTGGAGCCCTGCCCGCCGGCGGCGCGCCGGCAGCGCGATCCCGACCCCTGGGCGCTCGAGCGGCGCCGCCCGGAGCCGGGTCGCGATCGCCGCAACCTCGAGGGCGTAGGCGGTGCAGGCGTCGCACTCGCGCAGGTGCGCGGAGAGGCGCGCCGAGCCGAGTTCCGACAGCTCACCGTCGAGCTGGACGGAGACGGCTTCACGCGCCCGCTGACAATCCGATGGCGGCACGGGGGTGAGCATCGTTTCCTTCTGTCCTTTCAGACGACGGACCGGCCCAAGAGTTAGGAGATCCTTCGCCGGCCTCCCTGGGGCGCGAGATAGAGAGTGTCGCGCGCGCGAGTGCCGGGTCGTTCACCCGAAGAACGTGACGCCCAGCAGCAGGAAGGACAGCGACGAGGTCGCGAGCACCGTGAGCCCCGCGAGGACGTTGAACACCGGCCCGTTCGCGTGCTTGCCCATCAGCTCGCGGTTGGCGGAGAGACGCCAGACGAAGAAAAGCGTGATCGGCAGGAGGATCCCGTTCACCACCTGGACGGCGATGAGCAGCTTGATCACGGGGACGCCCGGGATGATCGCCACAAGCGTGCCGATCGCGATCAGGACGGTGATCACGGCGACGAACACAGGCGCCTCGCGCGGCCGGTGCTTGATGCCCTTCTCGAAGCCGAAGGTCTCGGCGATGACGTACGCGGCGGTGACGGGAAGGATCGCCGCCGCGAGCAGGCTTGCGCCGAGGAGACCGACGCCGAAGAGCACCTCGGCGAAGCGGCCCGCGAACGGCCTGAGCGCGCGCGCCGCGTCGGCGGCGTCGTTCACGGTGTGGTGGCCGTGCACGAACAGCGTCGCCCCGGTGGCGATGATGATGAAGCCCGCGACGAGGTTGGCGAAGATCGAGCCGGAGGCGACCTCGATCTGCTCGGCGCGCAGCTCCTCGGGCCCGATGCCGCGCTCGACCACCGCCGACTGCACGTACAGCTGCATGAACGGGGTGATGGTCGTGCCGGCGGTGGCGATGAACAGGAACAGGTAGCCAGAGTTGAGCTGGATGTGCGGCTCGACGATCGCCTTTCCGACGTCGCCCCACTTCGGGTGGGCGAGCACGGCCGCGATCGGGTACGCGAAGAACGGGATCGTCATCAGGACGAAGACGCGTTCGGCGACCTTGTACGAGCCACGCACGACGAGCAGCCACACCGCCGCCGCCGCGATCGGCACCGAGATCTGGAACGGGATCCCGGCCAGCCCGAGCGCCGCGCCGATGCCGACGAACTCGGAGATGCAGATCCCGAGGTTCGCGACGAGCACAGAGGCGGTCGCGAAGAACGACCAGCGCACGCCGTACTCCTCGCGGATCAGCTCGGCCAGGCCCTTGCCCGTCACTGCTCCCATGCGCGCCGCCATCTCCTGGACGACGATCAGCGAGACGGTGATCACCACCATCATCCAGAGCAGGTCGTAGCCGTACTTCGCGCCGACCGAGGAATACGTCGCTATGCCGCCGGCGTCGTTGCCGGCGTTGGCGGCTATGAGACCGGGGCCGAGGATTGCGAGGAGTACGAGGAGCCGCTGTCCGCGGCTCCGCATCACTCGCCGAAGAGCCCGAACTGGCGACGCCATCCGCGCGGGAGGACGAGCTCGAGGACGTCGTCGACGGTGACGACGCCGAGCAGGCGTTCCTCCCCATCGACGACCGGGACGACGGTGAGGTCGAAGTCGGTCATCAGCCGAGCGACCTCCTCGAGCTCGGCGTCGGGGCGTACCCGCTGCGGCATGTCGGCGATGTCACCGAGGTAGTCATCCGGGCCGGCGCGCAGCAGGTCGACGAGCGCGACTGCACCGGCGAGCCGCTTGCTCGCGTTCATGACGTAGATCCATCCGAGCGCCTCGGCGGAGATGTGCGAGGTGCGAATGCGCTCGAGCACCTCGCGCTGCGTCGCCTGCGTGAAGACGCACAGGAACTCCGGGCTCATGAGGCCGCCCGCGGTGGCGGGGTCGTAGCCGAGCAGTGCGCGCACGCGCCGCCGCTGCACGAGCGGCAGCAGGCGAACGATCTCGTCGCGGCGCTCCTCCGGCAGCTCGCTCACGAGGTCGGCAGCGTCGTCGGACTCCATGCGCGCGAGCACCTCCGCGACGTCGGCGTCGGAGCGCTCCTCGATGAACTCCTGCTGGTGATTCGGCTCGAGCTCCTCGAAGACGTCCGCCTCGAGCTCGGGGTCGCCGCCGACCGCGCCGAGGATCTCCTGTCCCTCATGGTGCGACGCCTGCTCGACGAGGTCGGCGAGCTGGGCCGGATGGAGGCGCGCGAGCTTCGGATGGGGCACGCGCAGGCGCACGCTCGGCACGTGGCCGGTGAAGGGCTCGACCGATGCCCAGTCGAGGAATTCGTTCGTCCCGACCGAGTGGGCAAGGGCTCGCGGGACGACCCGGCGCAGCAGCCCGCGCAGGCCGGTATCGACGCCGACCACCCGGTACCAGCCGTCGAGGCGGGCAAGCTCGATCTCGTTCGAGCGGACGAGCCGGGCCCCGTCGACGTTGATCAGCTGCCGGTCGAGCACGTCCTTCTTCAGCAGGACCTCGTCGGGACGGCGCTCGAACGGCTGCAGGTCGAGCCGGCGTGCTCGCATGCGGACGCGGCCGTGCTCGATCTCCGCGATTGCGTCCGCGGGGACGAACACCTGGCGCCCGGCGAGGGTCGCGAGCAGCCCGGTGACGGGCGGGTATTCGTCCTCGCCCAGCCGGACGATGAGGTCGTCGACGCGGCCGAGCTTCGAGCCGGCGGGGTCGAGCAGGTCGCCGCCCGTGACGAGCGCGAGGTGGAGGACGCGCGGAGTCGTGGAGGCCGGCGCTTCCATGTTGCCGACCTTACTTCGCTGGCTGTTCAGGCGGCGTTACGTGCCTCCCAGGCCGTCCCGGACGACCTGCGCCATGACGCTCGGGAGGTCGGCGATGAGCGCAGCGCGCTGCTTCGCGGTCATCCCCCGCCGCAGCGGGGGGCCGAGCACCTTCGGTTCGCAGCGGCGCGCCTCGAAGTCGGCGAAGTCGTCGCGGATGATCGAGTAGTAGAGGTCGGCCGGATACGCGTTCGCGCCCGAGTGTGCGAGGAGCGCGAGCGCGTCTCTCGTAAAGATCCGGGCGTCCTCGGCGCATTCGGCCGGGCTGTGCGAGACGGTCTCGGTGGCCGCATGGAAATAGTCGCTACCCGAGAGCGTGACCGTTCCGCTGCTGCTGCCTCCGCCGCCGCACCCCGCGAGCAGCGCGACTGCAAAGGGGAGAATCCATACGCGTTTCACACGGCGGATCCCCTTTCCGGGTGGCGGCCCGCCGCCCGTTTCCGACGAAGCTTGTAGTGCACTTACTGCGGCAAGATAACTGCGGCGAAAGAGAAGAATCGATGTTCGATGCACTCGACACGGGCGGTGTCCGTGTGGCTGAACCTGAGGTCTCGACTCCTCCCCTCGGGAGGCTCCTCGTCGAACGCGGTCATGTGACCGAGGAGCAGCTCCAGACGGCGCTCGACGAGCACGCCCGCACGGGTCTCCCGCTCGGGCAGGTCTTGATCAGCCTCAGCTACGTGACCGCAGCGACGGTCGCACAGGCGCTCGCGACGCAGCAGGGCGGCCTCGTCAAGACCGAATACGGGCTGTCCACCGGATTCGGCACGCCCGGCCTCGTCGCGTTCCCGCCCATCAGCCCGCCGGCGTCGGCGCCCCTCGCAGCGGCGTGGATCGCACAGGCGCCGGAAGCCGCGGCCCCCGTGGCCCTCGAGGCCCCCGAGGCACCCCAGGCCGAGGTCGTCGCGCTTCCAGTACTCGAGATCGAGCCGGTTGCCGTCGTCCAGGGCCCCGATCCGGAGCTCGTGGCGGCGCAGGCCCGCATCACGGAGCTGGAGATGGAGCTCGCGGCCGTCGGACTTGCCGAGGAGCGCATCCAGTCGCTCGAGACCGAGCTGGCGACGGCGCGGATGGATGCTGCCCGCATCCCCGCGCTCGAGGTCGACCTCGCCGCTGCCCGGCAGGCCGAGGCCGAGCGCGACGCACGCGAGCAGGAGCTCCAGCAGGCCCAGGCCGAGCTGGAGGCGACGCGGAACGAGCTCGCCGCCTACGCGGCCGACCGCGCGACGATGATCGAAACGCTGCGTGCGGCGCAGGAGCGCCTGCACGAGGTGGAGGCTGCGGCGGTCTTCCAGCAGCCGCGGGCTGCATCGCCGTACGCCTGGCAGAGCTGACGACTCCCTCGGATGGAGCTAGGCGGGCTCGAACCGCCGACCTCCTGGGTGCGATCCAGGCGCTCTCCCAACTGAGCTATAGCCCCGAGTCCGCCGCAGTTTAGCCGGAGGCCGGAGCAGCCGAGCCGCGCGCCTTGTCCATCAGCTTGCCTTCGCGGATCGTGCGCGCCATGTCGGCGGACTCCGCGCGATACCAGCTGCCGTCCTCGAACTCGATGGCCGGATAGAGCGCCTGGCCCGTTCCTTCGAGCACCGCCGTCCTCGTCTTCCTGCTCGGCCATGGGCCGGGGACGATCTCGTACTCGATGCTCTGCGCGTCGAGCGCCTTCTGCACGCGCCAGCAGGGATGCGGCCCGAACTTCGCCCACAGATTGCCGCAGCGATGAAGCTTGACAGCCATTGACGGCCTCCTTGCCCTAGGCCGCGAACAGTGTCAGGTCCGGCTCGCGCTCGCCACGAAGCACGCCCAGGTCGACCTCGACGCAGCGGATGCCGCGCGACTCGGCGAGTGCGACCGCCTGCGGCTTGATCGCCTGCGCGGCGAGGATGCCGCGGCAGCCGGCCTTCGCGGGGTCCTCACGGATGAACGCGAGATAGCGCGTCAGCTGCTCAACGGCGTCGATCGTCCCGATGCGCTTGATCTCGACCGCGACCCACTCGCCGGCCGCGTCCTTGCACATCAGGTCGACCGGGCCGATCTCGGTCGGCCACTCGCGCTTGACGAGCGTGAGTTCCTCGCCGAGCGCTGCCGGCGCGGCGGCGAGCTCCAGCTGGAGGTCGCGCTCCACGCCGTCCTTCTGCAGCGCAGCCGACTCGCCCATGTCGTGGACGATGTCGCTCAACACCTCGGCGAGGCGGATCTCGAGCACGTCCTCGGTCTTCGCCTTGCGGACGACGAGCCGGTCGCCCTCGTCCTCGACCACCGTGGGCGCCGTCATCCAGTTGAGCGGCTTGAAGCCGCCGGCGTCGTCGTGGACGAGCACGGAGCCGTCCGCCTTGAGGATGAGGAGCCGCACCGCCTCCGGCAGGACGGCGTTCAGACGGCCGGAGTAGCGGACCTCGCAACGGGCGACGAGCAGGCGCACATCGGGAACCTACTGTCCCCTTCGGACACGTGAGCCGCCGACGATGGCGTCGCTGCCGTCGCCGAACCGCACCCAGGCCTTGCCCTTGCCGTCGTAGTCGGGCGACCAGACGAGGAGCGTCGCGTCGCGGCCGCCGACCTGGACCCGCTCGGTGCCTTCCGGCTCCGCGCCCGACCACACGCGCACGAACGGGTTGTGCTCGCGCTCGCGGCCGATCGTCGTCTCGTCGGTGTGACCGGGGAGCACACGCATCGAGTCGGGCAGCGCCATGAAGACGTCCATCACCGAGGAGCGGACGAGCGCCGGGTCGCCTCCGCCGACGGCGTCCTTGAAGAGCGTGTCGCCGGTGAAGACGAGCTCGCCGCCGGCGACGAACGCCACCATGTCGTTCGAGTGACCGGGCGTCGCGACCCCGCGGACGTGGATCCCGCCGAAGTCCCACTCCCCCGGCTCTGCCACGACCGGGATGTCGTAGAGCTCGTTCAGCTCGTCCTCCCAGGCGACGTGGTCGTGGTGCGCGTGCGTGCGCAGGATCGCCGCCGGTTTCGCACCCCAGCGCTCGAGCGCCGCGACGAGCGGCGCCGGGTCGGCTCCGGCATCGACGAAGACGGCCGTCCCGCCCTCGGCGTCGGCCACCACGTAGGCGTTCGAGAGCCAGTCGGGGTGCATGTTCCGCTGGATGAGCAAGGCAGCTAGGCTAACGAACACATGGCCGGGCTTGTGTCACGCACGACGCTGATCATCAAGGCGAAGTACTCGAAGCTGCTCAACCGGGCGGAGAATCCGACCGAGACGCTCGATTACTCGTATGAGCAGATGCTCGAGCAGCTCCAGAACGTCAAGCGCGGCGTCGCGGACGTCGTCACTGCGAAGAAGCGGCTCGAGCTCCAGCAGCAGAAGCTGGAGCAGAACGTCGTCACGCTCGAGACGCAGGCGCGCCAGGCAGTCGCTGCGAATCGCGACGATCTCGCGAAGCAGGCGCTCGAGCGCAAGGCGGTCGCGCAGCAGCAGCTGCAGAGCATGGACGGGCAGGTGCAGGGGCTCGCCGACCAGCAGGAGAAGCTCGTCGCGTCGCAGCAGCAGCTCGAGACGCGCATCGAGTCGTTCCGCTCGACGAAGGAAGTGCTCAAGGCGCAGTACTCCGCCGCCGAGGCGCAGGTGCGCGTCGGCGAGGCGGCCACAGGCATCGGCAAGGGGATGGCCGACACGGGCCTCGCAGTCCAGCGCGCCAAGGACAAGACCGAGGAGCTGCAAGCGCGCGCCTCCGCCATCGACGAGCTGACCAGCACGGGCGCGCTCGAGGATCTGACCGCGGGCGACCAGACGCAGCTCGACCGGGAGCTGGCGCAGATCTCGGCGTCGTCGCAGGTCGATAGCGAACTGGCGAAGCTAAAGGCAGAGGTCGGCTCGGGCGACGGCACGAAGAAAGAGATCGCAGCCGGCGACGCCGAGCCTGCGCCCGACCCGGCGCAGCCGCAGCAGTAGCGGCTTGGGCCTGGGCGACGTCCTCTTCGGCCGCAAGAAGCTGAAGGCCCCTGCCGCGGAGCGGCTGTTCGCGATCAGCACTGCCGCGGTCACGCTCGACACCGATTGCTCGCTCACGACCGCCGGCGTCGGCGCGGTCATCTTCAAGCCGCTGTCAGCCGGCGAGTTCACGGCCGCCGAGCAGGAGATCGAGCAGCTGCTGCAGGCAGTCGCGTCGTCGAGCGGCTCGACGCTCGATCGCAAGACCGACTTGTTCGGCTACGAGTGGGTGATCATCAAGGATCCCGACCTTGAGGATCAGGTGGCCGGCGTGCACACGGTCGCGTCCGAGCTCGAGGCGAAGGGGTTCGGCGCGCAGCTGCTCGCGGCCGCCTTCAAGTTCCAGGGCGCGAAGAACCCGGTGTACTGGATCTACGGGTTCAAGACGGGGACGTTCTGGCCGTTCGTCCCGACGGGCGAGAAGAACGAGCGCGACAACGCGGAAGAGATGCAGCTGAAGGCGAAACTCGAGCCGGAACTGCCGGTCGAGCAGGACCTGAGCCGCTGGCTGGCGTTGTTCGACGCGCCGATCTAGGCCGTAAGCGTTCGAAGCCAGCTCGAACCCAAGGCCGGAACGAACGCGAAGCGTTCGAGCGCGGGCTTCGCCCGTGAGCGCTCCCGCGAAGCGGGAACCTTCAGCGCCTGAAAGTGCGGAGCACTCTCAGGCGACAGGCCGGCCCATCTCGCGCGCGATGGCGGAGAGGGCGGCGAGGCGCTTCTCGAGCGGCGGGTGATCCATGAAGATCTCGCTCATCTGCTGCCGCCAGTTGGTCGGCATGATGAAGAACGCGTTCATGCCGGCGACCTCGCGGAGGTCCCGCTGCGGGATCTGGGTGATGCCGCTCGAGATCTTCTGCAGCGCGCTCATGAGGTTCTCCGGTGCGCCGGTGATGAGCGCCGAGCCGCGGTCGGCCGCGTACTCGCGGTAGCGCGAGAGCGTGCGGATCAGGACGTAGCTGATCGCGTACGTCACGACCGAGACGGCCAGGAGGATCAGCCAGATCGGAACGCCGCCCTGGTTGTTGTTGTTGCTCCTGCCGCCGCCGCCGAAGCCGCCGAACATGCCGAAGTAGAGGCCGAAGCGGGTTATGAGCGCGGCCAACATGGCGAAGAAGCTCGCCACGGTCATCACGAGCACGTCGCGGTTGGCCACGTGCGAGAGCTCGTGCGCGAGCACAGCCTCGATCTCCTGCGGCTCCAGCCGGCGCCACAACCCCGTCGTGACGGCGATGACGGCGTGATTCGGGTTGCGACCCGTCGCGAAGGCGTTCGGCACGTCGGTGTCGACGACCGCCACCCGCGGCTTCGGCAGCCCGGCCATGGCGCACAGCCGCTCAACCATCGCGTGCAGTTCGGGCGCATCCTGCTCGGAGACGATCTTGGCGCCCGACGCGGCGAGGGCGAGCTTGTCCGAGGTGTAGTACTGGACGACCGCGAGGCCGATGACGATCACGAGCATCGGCGCGAGCCCGACGTTCAGCACCGAGAAGAGCACGACGGCGAAAACGACGTACAGCAGGCCGAGGAGCCCGCCGGTGGCGAGCATCCGCAACGTCAGCCCCCGATCACGCCCGTAGGTCTTGCGCTTCACGATTCACATGGTAGTCCCGGCCGGTAGAGTCTCGCGTCGTGCGCCGGGCGGTTCTCATCGTTCTCTCATGCGGGGTGCTCGCCGGGTGCGGCGCGGAGGGCGTCGTCAGCCCGACGCCGGTGACCGTCATCGGCAAGGCGCCCGCGGCGCCGACGTTCCCGATCACGCCGGCGTTCAAGCTCAAGGGCGACCCGACGGCGGGCGCGAAGGTCTTCGGAAGCGCCGGGTGCGCCAGCTGCCACACGCTCGCCGCGGCGCACGCGACCGGCACGGTCGGGCCGAACCTCGACCAGCTGAAGCCGAACTACCGCGCCGTGACCGCGCAGGTGACGAACGGCGGCGCAGCGATGCCGTCGTTCAAGAAGACCCTCTCGACGCAGCAGATCGCCGACGTCGCCGCCTACGTCGTGAAGTCGACCGGCGGCACGGTTCCGTAGACCTCCCGCCCGGCTTCCCCCGTCCTCTCGCGGCGTTCGCGGTCGATCTCGACCGGACGCTGATCGCCGAGGACGCCGTCCTCCGTCCGCGCACGAAGGCCGCGATCGCGGCGACGCGCGCGGCAGGCGTGCACGTGATCGTCGTCACGGGGCGGATGTTCCGCGCAGTGCTTCCGTACGTCGTCGAGGCCGGCATCGACGATCCGGTCATCTGTTACCAGGGCGCCGTCGTCGCCGATCCGGTGACCGGCGAGTTCCTCCGCCATGTTCCCATCCCGCTCCCCGTCGCGCTCGAGGCGATCGACGCCGTCGTCGCCGCGGGCTTCCATCTCAATTGCTACGTCGACGACCTCCTCTACGTCGCCGAGGTGACGCCGGAGGCGCGGCGCTACGCCGACTTCCAGGGGCTCGAGATCCACGCGGTCGGGCCGCTGCGCGACTGGCTCCGCGACGACCCGACGAAGCTCGTCGCGGTCGGCGACCCGGCCGCGCTCGACGCGCTCGAGGCCGAGCTCGAGCCGCGCTTCGCGGGCCGTCTCTTCATCTCCAAGTCGCTCCCGTATTTCCTCGAGTTCGCGCACCCGGACGTGAGCAAGGGCGCCGGACTGCAGTTCGTGGCCGACCTGCTCGGCTTCACGCCCGCGGAGACGGTCGCGTGCGGCGACGGCGAGAACGACCGCGAACTCCTCGACTGGGCCGGCTTCAGCGTCGCGGTCGCAAACGCGCAGCCGGACATCCTCGGGCGCGCCGATCTCGTCGTCCCGCCCGTACAGGAGGAGGGAGTCGCGGTCCTGTTGGAGGCCTACTTAGACTCACTCCGGTGATCGACCTTCGCGCCGCCAGGAACGACCCGGACGACTTCCGGCGCCGGCTCGCGCGCAAGGGTGCGGCGGAGGCCTTCGACCAGCTGCTCGCTGCCGACGAGCGGTGGCGGTCGCTCGTCCCGCGCGTCGACGAGCTCCGCGCGCGCACGAAGCTCAAGGGCAAGCCGACGCCCGAACAGCTCGAGGAGCTCCGCGGCGTCAAGGAGGAGCTGCAGCGCGCCGAGCAGGAGCTTGCAGAAGCGGAAACGGCGCGCGACGAGCTCGCGCTCCGCGTCCCGAACCCGCCGGCCGACGACGTTCCCGATGGCTCGACGGAGGACGACGTGCGCGTGGAGCGCCGCGTCGGCGAGCCGCCGAACCTCACCGATCCGAAGGAGCATCTCGAGATCGGTCGCTTCGACATGGAGCGCGCGGCGCGTATGTCCGGCGCGCGGTTCGGCTATTGGATCGGCGACACCGGCCGGCTCGCGCTCGCTCTCTACCGATACGCCCTCGACCGACTGGCGGCGAAGGGATTCGTCACGGTCCTGCCTCCGGTGCTCGTGCGCGAAGAGGCGTTGATCGGCACCGGCGCGTTCCCGTCCGACGAGGCGAACGTGTACGAGATCGAGGCGGACGAGCTCTATCTCGCCGGTACGGCAGAGATTCCGCTGGCGAGCCTGCACGCAGGCGAGATCCTCGAACATCTGCCGCTGCGTTACGTCGCGTTCTCTCCGTGCTTCCGCCGGGAAGCGGGCGCGGCCGGCCGCGACACGCGCGGCATGATCCGCGTGCATCAGTTCAACAAGGTCGAGCAGTTCTCGATCACGCAACCCGAGTCGTCGTGGGAGGAGCA
>Ga0208219_1000381_pt1 | contig 16152 bp, 17 predicted proteins | sample NGESurshal072012_7_FD_184469 | JGI IMG/M metagenome (GOLD analysis project Ga0208219, IMG submission 184469) | Arctic peat soil microbial communities from Barrow, Alaska - NGEE Surface sample 53-2 shallow-072012 (SPAdes) | ecosystem: Environmental > Terrestrial > Soil > Wetlands > Peat ... | reverse complement strand
CCGAGCACGCCGGCGCGGTCGCCGAGTGCCGGCGCAACGATGTCCGGCAATGCGAAGTAGCCGGCGGCGAGCTCCGGCACGCGGCGCTGGATCAGCTCGAGGAGTCCCGGCTCGTTCATGACGCCGCCGCCGAGGATCACCCGCTGCGGCGAGAGCACGGAGACGACGTTGAGCACGCCGAGGGCGAGGTACTCGGCCTCGAGCTCGACCGACGAGTCCCCGCGCGCCTTCATCGCCTCGCCGGAGGCGAGGCCCTCGAGGCAGTCGCCGTGGTACGGGCAGATGCCGTCGAACGGGTCGCGCGCGCGATCGTGCGGCACACGCATGTGCCCGATCTCGGGATGGCTCAAGCCGTGCAGCAGCCGGCCGTCAACCATCGCGCCGCCGCCGATGCCGGTGCCGACGGTGATGTAGACGAAGGTCTCGAGGCCGACGGCCGCGCCCCAGCGGTGTTCGCCGAGCGCCGCCGCGTTCACGTCGGTGTCGAAGCCGACGGGCACACCGAGCGCTGCGAACGCCGACACGACTTCGGTGTTGCTCCACCCCGGCTTCGGCGTCGCGGTGATCGTCCCCTGCCGCAGATCGACCGGCCCGAACGAGCCGATGCCGACCGCGGCGAGATCCGCGCGCCCGACGAACTCGACCGCGCGCGCTAGCGTCTCCTCGGGCTCGCCGGTCGGAAAGACGACGGAGTCGACGACGTCGTCGGGGCCGGTGCCAACGGCACAGACCCACTTCGTCCCGCCTGCCTCGATGCCGCCGAAGATCAGATCAGCCGGGCTTCTTCGTCGGCCGTCCGCTCGGCCGTCGGCAGTAGCTCGAGCCGCTCGTCCGGGATCGGCTCGCCGCTCTCGACCGAGAGACCGTACGTGCCGGCGGCGAGGCGCGCCTCCGCGCGTTCGACCGCTTCGAGCTGGTCGCGCAGGTCGTCGGACAGGCCCTCGTCGAGCTCGTCCTCGTACGTGTCGGAGGCGAGGTTCGCCGGGTCCTCGTCATCGACCTCCTCGGCGTCGTCCTGGTGGGCGAGCCGCTTGAGCGAACGCTCGATGCGGGCGCGCTCGGCGGCGAGCAGCTCGCGTGCGTGTTCTGGATCCATGCCCGGACCCTACCGATCCACATCGAGCCGCGCGGCCTCGAGGTCGAGGTCGCGCTGCACGCGCTGGACAACGTTGTCGTCGACGACACGGTCGTTGCGCAGCGCGAGCAGCGCCGCCTGCTCGGCGGCGAGGAGCTCACGCATGACGCGCTGGTAGGCCTGCGACTGCTCCTCGATCGCGCCGTCGTCTTCGTCGTCGAACCGGGCGCGAAAGCGGCTGGCGCGGAACGTGAACTGGCCGCGCAGCCGATCGGCGGTGTCCTGCCGGACGGCGCCGTCGGCGATCAGCTCGTCGAGCCGCGCGAGCGCCGCCTCGGCCGCCTTGATCCGGGCCTTCGACTCCTCTCGCTCGGCGCCGCCGTCGTCGCTGATGTTCAGCACGTGGATCAGCGCGGGCAGCGTCAGGCCCTGCAGGACGAGCGTCGCGACGATCACGGCGAACGTCAGGAACACGATCAGGCCGCGATCGGGAAAGCCGGTCGGGAGCGCGAGCGCCGCGATGAGCGAGACGGCGCCGCGGATGCCGGTCCACGAGATGAGCGCCGGGAACTGCCACGGCGGGTAGGGGTCGTGCTCGCGGACCGTCCGGAAGAGGAAGCGCGGCAGGTACGTGAAGACGGGGACCCAGATGAGGCGCGTGAGGATGACCGCGGCGCAGACGAACACGGAGTACGCGGCGAGCTTCCCCGAGCTGATGCCCGAGAGCGCGTCGACGATCGGCCGCAGCTGCAGGCCGACGAGGACGAAGACGAGGGCGTTGACGAGGAAGACGAAGATCTCCCAGAAGGCGTCGCCGGAGAGCCGCGTCCGCTCCGTCGTCAGCTCGGGCGTGTACCAGCCCATGTAGACGCCGATCGTGACCGCGGCGAGGACGCCCGACACGCCGGCCGCGTCCGCGGGGAGATACGCGAGGTAGCCGCTGAGCACCGCGATCGCGACCTCGATCGGCGGGTTGTCGAGCCGACGGCGGATCTGGCGGACGACCCAGCCGACGGCGAGGCCGATGGCGATGCCGCCGACGACGTTGAGGACGACGCGCCCCGACGTGTCGAGGAGCGAGAACGTGCCGCCGACGGCGGCGCCGATCGCCGCCTTGTACAGGACGAGCGCCGTCCCGTCGTTGACGAGGCTCTCGCCCTCGATGATCGAGACGATGCGGCGGGGCGCGCCGAGCCGGCGCGTGATTTCCGTCGCCGCGAGCGCATCGGTCGGCGAGACGATCGCGCCGAGCGTGAACGCCACCGCCCAGGACAGGTGCACCCACTCGTGCGCGACGACCCCGACGGTGGCCATCGTCGCCCCCACGAGGCCGAAGGCAAGAAGCGAGATGGGCCGCTTGTTCGCGCGCAGGTCGCGGAGCGACGTGAAGAAGGCGCCCGAGTACAGGAGCGGCGGGAGCACGGCCACGAGCACGACCTCCGGAGGCAGCACGACGTGCGGCAGACCGGGGACGAAGCCCATGGCGACGCCGCCGACCACGAGCAGGATCGGCAGCGGCACGCGCAGCGTCGGTGCGAGCACGAGCAGCCCTCCGGCCGCCACGAGCAGGCCGAGGAGCTCGAGGTCCTGGTGCGCGCCGAAGTGCAAGCCCGGAGCCTGCCAGACTGGCCCGTGGCCATGATCGAGCACCCTCCGTCGGTCACCCTCGTCGTCACCGAGGGCGACGAGATCGTCCTCGTCCGGCAGGCGCGGCCGGGCGCCGGCGGCACGGTGCTGGAGCTACCGGCGGGCAAGGTCGACCCGGGCGAGACGCTGCACGAGGCCGCCGACCGCGAGCTCGCGGAGGAGTGCGGCCTTGCTGTCGCGGAATGGACGGAGCTCGGCTCCTTCTGGGCGGTACCTGGGTACTCGACAGAGTGGGTCACCGTGCTGGCCGGCGCCGCGTCCGGGCCGGCGGAGGCCGAGGCCGACGAGGACGAGGAGATCGAGGTCGTCCGGCTGCCCGCCGCCGAGGTGCTCGTGCGGCTCGAAGACGGAATCTCGATCGCCGCGTTCGCCCTCTGGATGAGACACTACGGCTGATGGAGCTCGACCAGCCGTACGTCTGGATCACGACGCGCAAGCTCAAGCCCGGTATGCGGGACGAGTTCAGCAAGTCGTGGCGGCCGAGCGACTTCCCGCCCGGGATGTTGCGTGCGTACGAGCTCACGTCGCCGGACGGGAACGAGGTTGTCGGCATCTCCATCTGGGAGTCGGCGGAGTCGCGCGACGAGTACCGCAAGTCCGAGGTCGAGTCGCAGCGGCGCCAGGCGATGGCGCCGTACGTGCTCGAGGAGCAGTCCGGGTTCTACCTCGCGCGCGAGCTCAGGATGCCGAAGAGCGATTGAGCTCTGCGAGCCCGCGCGCGACGCGGGCGGCGGCTCGGCCGAGCTCGGCTCCGGCTTCTGCGTCGCCGACGACGCTCGAGCTCAGGCGGTCGGCGGCGCGCAGCGCGAGCGCGACGACCTCGTCCGCGTACCTGGCGATCTCCTCCGGCACGCGCACGATCTCGGTGCGAGTCTCGTCGTTGCGGTCGGCCATGAACGCCGCATAAGCAGCTGCGTCCTCGTCCGCGAGCCGCAGCAGGTTGGCCACGAGCTCCTGCGCGCGCGCGGCGTCCGCCTCGTTGCCGGCATAGCGCGCCGCCAGCTCGGCGAGCGCGGCAGCCAGCGCGCCGGTCAGCGCGGTCGCCGCGCCGCTCGCGGGCGCAGGCGTGCGCTCGCCGATCGCGGCGAGGAGGTCAGTGACTCGCTGTTCGCTCAGCATGGCGGTAGAACTCTGCACGGATCGGCGCGAGCGGCGTGGCGCCCTTGATCAGGTCGGCTGCCTTCTCGGCCACCATCATCACGGGCGCGTAGATGTTCCCGTTCGGAACGAACGGAAAGACGGACGCGTCGACGGCGCGCAGGCCGTCGAGCCCGTACACGCGCATCGTCTGCGGATCGACGACGCTTCCCATCGCGCACGTGCACGAAGGATGGAGCGCTGTCTCCGCATCGCGCGCGACCCAGTCGAGGACCTCCTCGTCGCTTGCGATCGTCGGCCCCGGCGAAGTCTCGCCACCGTTGTATGGATCGAACGCCGACTGGTCGAGGATGTTCCGCGCGACGCGGATCGCCTCCACCCACTCGCGCCGATCCTGGTCGGTCGAGAGATAGTTGAAGCGCAGCGCCGGCTTCACCCGCGGATCGGAGGACACGATCTTCACCGAGCCGCGCGAATCGGAGTACATCGGGCCGACGTGCACCTGATACCCGTGCGCCGCCGCCGGCGCCGATCCGTCGTAGCGGATCGCAAGCGGCAGGAAGTGGAACATGAGGTTCGGATACGCGACCTCGTCGTTCGAGCGGACGAAACCGCCCGCTTCGAAGTGGTTCGACGCACCCGGCCCGTCGCGGAAGAAGAGCCAGCGCGCACCGATGTACGGCCGCTTCCACTTCTTCAGCGCCGGCTGCATCGACACCGGCTGCGTCGACTCGTGCTGGACGTACACCTCGAGGTGGTCTTGCAGGTTCTCGCCGACGGGCAGATTGTCCACAAGGCCGGAGAGCTGCAGCAGCTGCGGCGAGTTGATCGCCCCGCCGCACAGGATGACCTCGTTCGCGCGCACGACGTTGCCTCCGCTGATCTCGACGCCGACCGCGCGCTTCCCGTTGAAGAGGATTCCGCCCACGAACGTGTTGCAGCGCACCTCGAGGTTCGGCCGGTCCATGACCGGATGGAGGTACGCGCGCGCCGCGCTCAGCCGCCGGCCGCGCTCGATCGTCCGGTCGAACGCCGCGAACCCCTCCTGCCGGTAGCCGTTCACGTCCTTCGTCAGCTCGTACCCCGCCTGTTGCACCGCCTCGAAGAACGCGCCGAAGAGCGGCGACGACGCAGGCCCGCGCTCGAGCACGATCGGCCCGTCGCCGCCGCGCCATTCATCCGCACCGGCGAGGCACGTCTCCATCTTCTTGAAGTACGGAAGGCAGTGCGCGTAGTCCCATTCCTCGATCCCCCAGCGCTCGTAGTCGAGCGGGTTGCCGCGCTGGAAGATCATCCCGTTGATCGAGCTCGAGCCGCCGAGCACCTTGCCGCGCGCGTGGTAGATGCGGCGGCCGTTCATGTGCGGCTCCGGCTCTGACTCGTACATCCAGTCGTAGCGCGGGTTGCCGATCGGGAAGGCAAGCGCGGCCGGCATATGGATGAACGGATCCCACAGATGATCGGGGCGGCCCGCCTCGAGGACGAGCACGCGCGTCCCGGCGTCCTCGGTGAGCCGCGCGGCGAGCGCGCAGCCGGCGGACCCGCCGCCGACGATGACGTAGTCCCAGGTCATGCGTCGTCGAGCAGGTCGCAGAAGACGAAGCCTCCGCGCTCGACGACCTCGCCGCGGCGGCAGGCGATCGGCTGCGCGAAGACGGGCCCCGCGGTAACGAAGGTGTGGAACTCGCCGTTTTCGCCGCAGGGGTCGACACCTGCGGGCAGCTCCGCGAGCAGCCGCTCGTCGTACTCGCGGCCGGCAAAAAAGGGGTCGAGCTTGCGCGGGTCGACGCAGACGAGGATCGCGCGGAAGCCGGCGGCGAGGAAGCGCCGCGCGAGCGCCGCAGTGTCGCGGCCCCAAACGGGAAAGCGGGCGCGCCTGCCGGCTTGAGCGAGCCGGCTCTCGCGGTACGCGCGGATGTCCTCGAGGAAGAGATCGCCGAAGGCCACCTCTCCGACGGCGGCGAGCTCGATGGAGGCGAACGCAGCCTCCATCCGGCTCTCGTAGACGTCGTTCGGGCACTCGGCCGGGATCTCGATCTCGACGAGGGGCAGGCCGGTCGCAGCCGCCTGCCGGCGGAGCAGTGAGCGGCGCACGCCGTGCATCGAAACGCGCTCGTACTCCTCCGTCAGCGTCGAGAGCAGCACCGCAGGCGTCACCCCCTCCTCCTCCCGCAACGCCCAGAGCGCGAGGGCGGAATCCTTGCCGCCGCTCCAGGAGAGCGCGAGTTCGGCACCGGCGCTCATCACGCGATGACCACCGTCTGCAGCTCGCTGAACGCCTCCAGCGGCGCGCTGCCGCCGACGCGGCCGATGCCGCTCGCGGTGCCGGAGCGCCCGCCGAACGGCAGGTGTGTTTCCCAATAGTTGGACGACTCGTTGATGTTCACCCAGCCGGTCTTCACTTCGTCTGCGTAGCGCAGGCCTTTGGCGAGGTCGCGCGTGAAGATCGCGGACAGCAGCCCGTACGGGGAGGCGTTCGCGAGCTCGATGGCTTGGTCGAGCGAGTCGATCGCGACGACGGGCGCGACCGGGCCGAAGGTCTCCTCGGTGGCGACGAGCGAGTCGGCGCTGACGCCGTCGAGCACGGTCGGCTGCCAGTACAGATCCGTCGGGTAGCCGGACGCGCGCGCGCCGCCGTGCACGACCTCCGCCCCGCGCTTGACCGCGTCGGCGACGTGCTCGTCCATCTTCGCGGCCACGCCTTCGTTGTTCAGCGGCCCCATCGTCGTGCCGTCCGCGAACGGGTCGCCGAGGACGATCTTGCTCACGCGTTCCTTGAGCTTCGCGACGAACTCCTCGCGCACGTCGCGGTGCACGAGCAGCCGCTCGCCCGCGGTGCAGCTCTGGCCGGAACAGAGGAAGCACGCGGCGACGGTCGCCTCCGCGGCGAGGTCGAGATCGGCGTCCTCGAGCACGACGACCGGCCCGTTGCCCCCCAGCTCGAGCACCGCCGCCTTGCCGGCGGCCGCCTCGGCGACGCGGCGTCCGGTCTCGGTCGAGCCGATGAAGCCGACGCCGTGCGTGCCGGGGTTACGCGCGATCTCGTCGCCGACCGTCGAGCCCGGCCCGGTGACGAAGTTGAAGACGCCCGACGGAAGATCGGCCTCCGCGACGCACTCGGCGAGCGCGATCCCCGCGACGGCGGTCGTCGACGCCGGCGTCCACACGACGGCGTTGCCGGCGGCGAGCGCGGGCGCGATCAGCTCGGCCGGCATCGTGTACGGCCAGTTCCACGGCGTGATCACGCCTATGACGCCACGCGGGCGGCGGACGAGCAGCACGCGCTTGTTCGCCGAAACCGAGTTGGCGAGACGGCCCTCGAGCCGCTTCCCGTCCTCGGCGGCGTTGCGCCAGTACGCGACGAGCTCCTCCACCTCGTCGCGCGACTCCGCGAGCGGCTTGCCCTGGTCGAGCGTGAGCGCGTGCACGAGCGCGTCGCGCCGCTTCTCCACCTCGTCCGCGACGCGGTTCAGCATCGCCGCGCGCTCGAACGCGGACAGGCGCGCCCACGACGGGGCCGCCTCGTTCGCGGCCGCGATCGCGCGCTGCGCGTCCTCGCGCCCGCCCTTCTGCACGACGCCGATCTTCTCGCCGGTCGCGGGCGACTCGGCCTCGAACGTCTCGCCGGAAAGGGCGACCGCCCACTCGCCGCCTATGAACATCAAGCTCCTCGCGGCGTCTCGTCGTCGACGGTCACGCGCATGAGATCGCGGATCGAGACGATCCCGACCGGCAGGCCCGACCCGTCTACGACCGGCAGATGCCGGAAGCCGCCGTGGATCATCATCGAGGCCGCGTGCGAGGTCGTGTCGTCCGGCCCGACCGTCTCCGGGTCGTGCGTCATCCACGCGGCGACGTGCGTGCCGGTGACGTCGCCGGTCGCGACCGCGCGCAGCACGTCGCGCTCGGTGAGGATCCCGGACACGCGCTCACCCGACAGCACGAGCACCGCGCCCACGTTGCGCTCGTGCATCTGCCTCGCCGCCTCGTCGAGCTTCATCCCCGCCTCGACCGTCAGCAGCGTCTTCGACATCACGTCGCTCACCTTCGCCATGTCAGTCTCCTAACTCGGTACGCCTGCGATCGACGTACGCCTTCAACTCCGCCTCGAGCTCAGCGTCGATCGGCGGCTTCTCGTACTCCTCGAGCGTCTTCTTCCAGATGTCGGTCGCACGCGTCGCCGTGTCGCGGCCGCCGTTCCGGTTCCAGCGCTCGTAGTTCTCGGTCGAAGACACGAGCGGCCGGTAGAAGCACTCGCGGAAGCGCTCGAGCGTGTGCGCGGCGCCGAGGAAGTGGCCGCCCTGCCCCACCTCCTGGTGCGCCGAGTACGCGAGCGTCTCCTCGTTGATCTCGAGCGGCTGGAAGACCGCGTGCAGCATCCGCAGCGTCTCGACGTCGGTGACGAACTTCTCGTAACAGGTGACGAGCGCCGACTCGAGCCAGCCCGCCGAGTGCATGACGAAGTTCGTGCCGGCGAGGAACGTCGGCCAGAGCGACATCATCGACTCGTAGCCCGCCTGCGCGTCGACGACCTGCGACGACGTCAGCGCGCCGCCGCCGCGGAACGGCAGGTTGTAGTGGCGCGCGATCTGGCCGGTGCAGAAAAGTCCGACCGCGGACTCGGGCGTCCCGAAGGCCGGCGAGCCCGACTGCATGTCGGTGTTCGAGAGGAAGGAGCCGAAGACGACCGGGCACCCGGGCCGGATCGTCTGCACGAGCGCGATCCCGGCGAGCGCCTCCGCCACCTGTTGCGCGAGCGTCGCGGCGACGGAGACGGGCGACATCGCACCCATCAAGAGGAACGGCGTGACCACCGTCGCCTGTCCCGCCTTCGCGTACTCGATGAGCGCCGACAGCATGCGGTCGTCGTACCGCAGCGGCGAGTTGACGTTGATGAGCGAGATGATCGCGGGCGTCTTCTCGATCGACTCCTTGCCGAAGATCATCTCCGCCATCGCGATCGTGTCGCGCGCGTTCGGGCCGGACGTGACGGATCCCATGAACGGCTTGTCCGACAGCGTCGTCAGCGCGTACACCATGTCGAGGTGGCGCGAGTCGAGCGGCAGGTCGTTCGGCTCGCAGATCGTGCCGCCCGGGGAGTCGAGCTGCGGGAACGACTGCGCGAGCTTGACGAAGTTCTGGAAGTCGTCGTAGGTCGCGTCGCGCCGCTCGAGGCCCTCGCGCACGAACGGGCAGCCGTAGACGGCGGAGAACACCATGTGCTTGCCGCCGATGTGCACCGTGCGCTCGGAGTTCCGCGCCTGCAGGTCGAACTCCGGCGGCGCTTTCGCAACCTGCTCAAGGATCCAGTCCGGGTCGAACTTGACCAGCTCGCCCTCCACGTTCTGGCCCGCGGCCTTGAAGGTCTCGAGCGCCTCCTCATACAGGAACTCGATCCCGAGCTCGCTCACGATCCGCCGCCACCCGCGCTCGAGCTCCTGCAGCGCGAAGTCGTCGAGGATCTCGTACCGCGGCATCTCGTTGATCAGCACAGGAGCTTCTCCAGTTCTCGTTCGAGCCCGATGACACCAGTCTCTCGCACCTCGAGCGGCAGCTGCAGGAGTTCCGCCGCGTGCTCCGCGCCGGCGCGCAGCTCCGGGGTCGGCTCCTGCGCGAGCCAGACGCAGCGCTCGTAGTTGCGGAAGTAGTCGTCGCGCAGCTCCGGATGCCGGTCGAGGCCGAGCCCGCGCCACACGACGCGGTCGAAGCTGCGGACAAGGAAGTCGGTGAGGAAGTACGTCGCCGGCTCGTGCTCGGCGCCGTACACCTCGTAGCAGTGCGCGCCCGCAAGCCGGTCGAAGCCGGCGAGGTCGGCGCCGCAGTGCGCGTACGCGACGACGACCTCGTCGCCGTTCGCGGCCTCCTCGACGGCGGCGCGGATCCGGTCCGGACGGTTGTGCAGCTCCGGCGGCACCGGGCGAACGTCGACGTCCCAGCCGCGGCGTGCGGCGATCTGCTTCACGTGGATGGCGAGCGCGCCGCAGCTGACGACGACCTTGGTCATCCCGGGAACTTCAGCTGGTCGATGAACAGATCGTTGAAGTCGGCGCGGCCGGAGAGCTCGACGTACTCGACCTCGTCGAGGATCGCGTTCGCGGCCGCGCGCTCGGTGACCGAAAGCGCGGCGATCTTCGCGCCCTCGCCGGCGACGTTCCCGGCCGAGACGATGCGCACGAGCGGCAGCTTCGGCACGAGGCCGATCTTCACCGCGCTCGCCGCGCTGAGGTAGGAGCCGAACGAGCCGCCGAGCAGCACCTGCGCGATCTCCCCGGGCTCGATGCCGAGGTCGCGGCAGAGGATATTCCAGCCGGTCGCGATCGACGCCTTCGCGAACTGAAGCTCGCGCACGTCGCGCTGCGAGAGATAGACGTCGTCGGAGAGGTAGAAGACGTTCTCCTCGCCGATCTTCCCGAAGCGATCCGACGTCTCGAGGATGAAGCGGCCTGAGTGGTCGAGCATGCCGGCGCCGACGAGCTCCGCGACCGCGTCGACGAGGCCGGAGCCGCACATGCCGACGGGCGCAACGTCGCCGATCACGGTCAGCTCCACGTTTCCGTCGACGATCTTCACGCCTTCGATGGCGCCGTCGGCGGCGCGCATGCCGCACTTGATCTGCGCCGCCTCGAACGCGGGGCCGGCCGGAGCCGCGGTGGCGAGCGTCTTGGCGGAGGAGCCGAGCACGATCTCCGAGTTCGTGCCGACGTCGATGAAGAGGCGCACGCGCCGGTCGAGCGTGATGCCCGTCGCGAGGATGCCGGCGACGATGTCGGGGCCGACGTAGGCGCCGAGCGCCGGGAACGTGACCGCAGGCGCGCGGCGGTGGACGGTGACGCCGAAGTCGGCCGCCGTCGCGTCCGGCATGCGCCGTGCGACGACGGTGAACGGCGCCATCGACAGCGGCTCCGGGTCGATGCCGAGCGCGATCTGGATCATCGTCTGGTTGCCGGCGACGACGATCTCGTACACCTCGGCCGGATCGACGCCCGCCTCCGCGCACACCTCGTCGGTGAGCTGCTGGAGCGTCTCGTGCGCGTGCCGTTGCAAGCGTTCGAGCGCGTCGTCCTCCATCATGATCGCCGAGATCCGGGAGATGACGTCTGCGCCGAACGGCTGCTGTGAGTTCAGGATCGACCGCACCGCCTTCGGCAGTCCCGTCTCGAGGTCGAGCAGCGTCGCGACGACAGTGGTCGTCCCGAGGTCGAAGGCGATTGCGTGGCGGCTGCCGCTCGTGTCGCCCTCCTCCACGTCGATGAGCACGTCGTCGACGACGACGGCGGTCACCTTCCAGTCCGCGCGGCGCAGCGTGCCGCCGAGCTCGCGCACGATGCCGAGCGGGACGCGCAGCTCGAGGTCGTCCATCGCCGCGAGCAGGCGCTCGAGATCCGATTGCTGGTCCTCGAGCGTCGATTCGATGAGCTCGACGTAGCGTTTCTGCACGGCGGGCCGGAGGATGACGTGGCGCCCGACGCCGACGAGGGCGGCCTTCGGCCGGGTCTGCAGCGGCGGCACCTCGATCGTCAGGTCCTCAAGCGTGTTCGCGCGGCACGCGAGGCGCCAGCCGCTTTTCAGCTCCTCGATCGTGAACGCGCGCGGATCGACCGGGCTGATCGGCGCGTTCCCGGAGACGACCTTGACCTTGCACTTCTTGCACGTGCCGTGGCCGCCGCACGTGGAGTCGATGGCGACGCCGTTCCAGCTGGCGGCGTCGAAGATCGTCGTGCCGGCCAGCACGCGCGCCTCCTTGACGGCGCGATCCTCGCCCGACTGGAGGAAGCGCAGGCGGACGCGGTCGGGGTGCTGCTCCTCCGGAAGGTCGATGACGGCGCTCACGTCGTTGCCGCGGCCTGCTTCTCGCGGTACATGCGGATCCAGGTGGTGCCCCACTCGTCGCGGCCGAGCAGGAAGTCGGTCGCGCGAACGGCCTCGACCATCTCCGGCCGGCGCGAGTCCATGATCGCGCTCGTCAGTCCGTGGCTCTGCGCGACGGCGAGGAACGCGGCGCCGAGCGTGTGGCGCCCGGGCAGACCGAACGACGTGTTGCCGGCGCCGCAGGTGGTGTTCACGCCGAGCTCGTCGCGCAGCAGGTGCAGCGTCTCGACGAAGAGGGTCACGGCGCGCGGCTCGGCGCCGATCGGCATCGCGAGCGGGTCGATGATCACGTCCTCGGGCGGGATGCCGTGGTCGCCGGCGACGGAGACGATCTTCTTCGCGATCTCGACGCGGCGTTCCGGCTCCATCGGGATGTCCTCCGCGTTCGCGAGCCCGATGACGGCGGCGCCGTGGCGCGCGACGATGGGCAGGATCGCCTCGAGCCGCTCGTCCTCGCCCGTGACGGAGTTGACGAGCGCCTTGCCCTGGTAGGCGGAGAGCCCGGCCTCGAGCGCTTCGATGACGGACGAGTCGATGCAGAGCGGGACGTCGGTCAGTCCCTGGACGAGCGGGATAGCGGCGCCCATGAGCGCGATCTCGTCGGCGAGCGGGTCGCCGACGTTGACGTCGAGCATGTCGGCGCCGCCCGCGAGCTGTTGCGCGACGTCGATCTCGAGCTGGGAGAGGTCGCCCGCCTGGAGCTGCGCCTGGAACGTCTTCCGGCCGGTGGGGTTGATCCGCTCGCCGATGACGCAGAACGGCTGGTCGGGGCCGATGACGACCGTTCTAGACGGCGACTGGACGACTGTCTGCACGTGTCTCCCTCGTTGGTATGCCGAGTCGTTGGCAGAGGCGGGCGATGCCGGCCTCGCGGCGGAAGCTGATGAGATGGAGGCCCGCGACGCCGGGCAGCGAGCGAGCGTGCTCGGCGAGCTCGCACGCGACCTCGAAGCACTCGGCCTCGGGATCGGCGGCGCGCTCGCAGCGCTCGATGATCGCGGCCGGGACTTCGATCCCGGGCACGTTCGCGTCGATGTAGCGCAGGGCTTTCGGCGAGCGGACGAGGCAGATGGACGGGAGGAGCGCGCACTGGTCGGCGAGTCCCTTCTCCACCGCTTCGCGCATGAACGCCTCGATCTGCTCCGGCCGGAAGCCGACCTGGAGCTGGAGGAAGCGCGCGCCCGCGCGCACCTTCTTCAGCGCGCGGTCGACGCGGTAGTCGAACGGCGGGGCTCCTGCGTTCTCGACCGCGCCGAGGAAGAGGTGCGGCGCCGGGTCGATCTTGCGGCCGGAGAGATATGTGCCGTTCGCCATCGCGGTCCCGAGCGCGAGCAATTGGACGGAGTCGAGGTCGAAGACGCGGCGCGCCTCGGGCTCGTCGCCGGCGGTGACGTCGTCGCCGGTGAGGCAGCAGATGTTCTCGATGCCGTGCAGCGCGGCGCCGGCGATCTCGGCCTCGAGCGCGATGCGGTTGCGGTCGCGGCACGTGAGCTGCATGACCGGCTCCATGCCGAGCTGCTTGAGCGCGATCGCGACGGCGAGCGGCGACGCGTGCGCGTGCGCGGACGTGTTGTCGGTTGCGTTCGTCGCGTCGACATAGTCGGCGTAGGGCGCGAAGCGGTCCTGCACGGCGTCGAGGCCGCCGGCGTCGACGGTGAGGAGCTCGGCGGTGACGGCGAAGCGTCCCGCGGCGAGCGCATCCTCAAGCCTCGACATGCCATCCCTTCGGCGTCTGCTTGTCGCGGCCGGTGTAGAGGTTGACCCAGGAGGAGGTTCCCTGGAGCTGGTTGTCGACGGGCGGGCGGATGTCGTGGATCTCGTGCGCCCACGGGAGGCGGCGCGAGCGCTCGACGGCTTTCACCCAGACGCAGCGCATTTCCGGTTTCACTTCGCAGTGCCCGTCGGGGCGGACGCCGCCGCAGGGTCCGTTGCGCAGAGTTTTGGGGCACTCCATCGGGCAGGTGAGGCCGGTCGAGTGCAGCACGCACTGGCCGCACATGTGGCAGCCGAAGATCGGCTTCTTGACCGCGGCCTCGACGAGCTCGATCACGCGGGGACGGCGCTCCGGCGGCGGGCGATGAGGTCCTTGGCGAGGCGGACGGCGGTGCTCGCGTCGGCAGCGTAGCCGTCGGCGCCGACGCGGTCGGCGTATTCCTGCGTGACGGGCGCGCCGCCGACCATGACGATCACGTCGTCGCGGATGCCGGCCTTCTCGAGCGCGTTGATGTTCGCCTTGAACATCGGCATCGTCGTGGTGAGGAAGGCGGAGAAGCCGACGATGTCGGGCTTGTGCTCGTTGATCGCGTCGATGAACTTCTCGGGCGCGACGTTGACGCCGAGGTCGTGGACGGTGAAGCCAGCGCCCTCGAGCATGATGTTGACGAGGTTCTTGCCGATGTCGTGCACGTCGCCCTTGACGGTGCCCATGACGTAGGTGCCGACCTGCTGCGCGCCGGTCTCTGCGAGCAGCGGGCGGAGGATGTCGAGCGCGCCCTGCATCGCGCGTGCGGCGATGAGCATCTCGGGGACGAAGAAGTCGCCGCGCTCGAAGCGCGCGCCGACCTCCTCGAGCGAGGGGATGAGCGCGTCGTAGAGCATCGACTCCGGCTCGAGCCCTTCCGCGAGGCCGGCGTTCGTGAGGTCTTTGACCTCGGGCGCGTTGCCGATGAGCGTGTTGTCGTACAGGCCTTTGAGGATCTCTTCGTGGGTCATGCGGCACCTCGCATCAGTAGGGAGAGCGTTTGAGCTTCTGCTTTGAGCAGCGGTGCAAGTTCTTCGATGCGCTGCTTCAGCCGTGATGTGGGACCGGAAATCGACAGCGCTGCGATCGCGACGCCGTTCGCGCCGACCACGGGCGCAGCGAGCGCGGTGAGGCCGACCTCGAGCTCGTCGATCGAGGTGGCGTAGCCGCGGGCGCGGATTTCGTCCGCATGGTCGACCGCGCCGCCGCCGAAGGCGAGGAAGCACTTGCCGTTCGCGGCAAGCTCGAAGGGCACGCGGCGACCAACCCAGTCGGTGACGCCGACGAAGTGCGCAGTGTCCTCCTGCGCGAGATGCTCGACCCCGTCGGGGCCAGGAACGGCGAGGTTGATCGTCTCGCCGGAGGCGTCGGCGAGGCGGCGGAGGCTGGGTGCCGCGAGTTCGACGAGGGTCTGCGAGGCGTCGCGAGACGCGTACCGGAGGAGGACTGGCCCGGGCCGGAGGCGGCCGCGCTCGCCGAGGCGCTGGACAAGGCCTTGCCTTTCTAGCGCGGAGACGAGTCGGCTCGTCGTGCTCTTCGGGAGACCCGAGTCGGTCGAGAGCTCCCCGATGGACGGCGGCTCGGCGGACTCCACGACGCGCACAAGCAGCTGCGCCGCGCGCTCGATCGCCTGGGTGCCGGAAGCTTCGGTCGCCATCTCAGATAGTGGAACGCCTGTTCCACTACATCTTGCCGGTTCTCGGCGGATCAGTCAATTGGCTGGCAGCCAGTCAAGAACCCCGTACTTATCGTCACGGAGGTCAAAGGCTGGTTTCGTCCCTTCGAGCACATCGACGATCAGCCGTGTGATCTCTGGATCTTCGATGCTGCCCGACGTGTAGGTCACTCGGTTTCCATCCGTCTTGTCGACCTCGGCATGGACTACCTGCTCTGCGTCGCAAACCACCGCGATGTTCGGGTTGTGCGTGACCATTAGCAACTGCCTTTGTTCTTTCGCGAACCGGATTGCGGGGACCAAGAGACGCGCGATGGTGCCGTTGTCCAGGTTTTCCTCCGGCTGATCGATGATCAGCGGATCCGTGCGGCGATCGATTAGAAGATAGAAAACGAGGAGGAGCGTCCCTCGCTCGCCGGGCGAGAGCTGGTCCAACGGCTTCCCCCGCCAAAGGAGCTCAAAGCGGGGACGCAGATAGGACAGCCCGAAGAGAAAGTCGTAAACCTGCTCGACCCCCACACCCTGACGTAGCTGATCGTGCAACTCAATCGGCTTTGGGCTGCGATCGCGCTTGTCGTACGTCAAGTGCGCAAGAACGTCGCGTAGAAGTCCACGGACACCGTCAACGGTACTAACGTCATTGCTCGCAACAACCGTGCGGAGCCGTTCTCGCCCTTCCTTGTCGCCCTGGAAAGAGCCGCGGCGTCCTTGATGGAGCATCCCAAGTAGCCCGTCAACGAGGCCGTCGATAGAAATTGACGCGGAAAACTCGAGTTCCTCCTGCTCTTGAGACACCTGATGCTCGTCGATGAACTGCTGGACAGGCGAGTAGAGGTCCCTGTAGTCCTGAAGCAAGGAGGCCTTAACCGCGAAAATCTCTACCGTGATCGCATCACGAGCGGTCTCTTCGTCTGCGATCTGCTGCGGAATGAGCGCCAGATCGGCGATGCGCGCCTCAAGGCCGAGCTTCGACTCCGGATCGTCGGCTGACCCGTCAATCGCAGCTCGGCGCTTCTGCCAGTTGGCATGTTCACGCAGATACTCCTG
>Ga0208219_1000378_pt1 | contig 16210 bp, 10 predicted proteins | sample NGESurshal072012_7_FD_184469 | JGI IMG/M metagenome (GOLD analysis project Ga0208219, IMG submission 184469) | Arctic peat soil microbial communities from Barrow, Alaska - NGEE Surface sample 53-2 shallow-072012 (SPAdes) | ecosystem: Environmental > Terrestrial > Soil > Wetlands > Peat ... | reverse complement strand
CGGCTTACAGCGACCAACCGGATGATCCCGATCTATGGACCATCGAGCGATTCGTCGATGAGGTCGAGCAGGTACGGCTCGCGCTCGACCTGGATCGCGACAACTTTTACCTTGCCGGCCATTCATGGGGTGGCGTCCTAGCAATCGAGTACGCCCTCCGTTTTCAACAGCACTTGAAGGGCCTGGTGATCTCCAACATGATGGCCAGCATCCCGGCCTACAACGAGTACGCGAATAGGGTGCTCAAGCCGGGCATCGACCCTGTCGCAATGGCCGAGATCGAACGAATCGAGGCGACGGGGGAGTTCACCCAGCCTCGCTACATGGAGCTGCTTGTGGAGCATCACTACGTCCACCACGTGTTGCGACTGCCTGCCGACAAATGGCCCGATCCGGTTAATCGAGCGTTCGCAAAGATCAACTACCCGCTCTACACATTGATGCAAGGCCCGAGCGAGCTCGGCGCGAGTGGGAAGTTGGTCGACTGGGACCGCAGCGCGGACCTCCATCGGATCAGCGTGCCGACGCTCGTGATCGGGGCGACGCACGACACCATGGACCCGGCCTACATGAAAATGATGGCCGGCCTCTTTACCAAAGGCCGCTTCCACCTGTGTCCAAATGGCTCTCACATGGCTATGTACGACGATCAGGAAACCTATTTCGAGGGTCTGATCGGGTTCATCCGAGCCATCGAGCAAGACGCAGGCGAGGCTGCCAACCGGGTCAGCGGCAGGTCCAGCTCTTAACGGGACCTATACGTCCGAGGAGAAGTGGCAAGCGGCCAGGTGGTCGCGGTCCTTCTCCTCAAGCGGGGGTTCGGTTTCGGCGCACGGCGCCGGCAGCCGCGCGATCGGGCAGCGGGTATGGAACCGGCAGCCTGAGGGCGGGTGCAACGGCGACGGAATCTCGCCCGTCAGCTCTACGAGTCGCCGGCCTCGCTGGACCTTCGGATCGGGAACCGGGATCGCCGACAGCAGCGCCTTTGTGTACGGGTGCTTCGGGTTCGTATAGGTCTGGGTGCTGTCAGCGACCTCCACGATCTTGCCGAGATACATCACCATCACCCGGTCGCTGATGTGACGGACGACCGACAGGTCGTGGGCGATGAACAGGTATGTGAGCTTCAGCTCGCGCTGCAGGTCCTCGAGCAGGTTGACGATCTGAGCCTGGATCGAGACGTCCAGGGCGGATATCGCCTCATCGCACACGACGAGGCTCGGGTTGAGGGCAAGGGCTCGCGCGATCCCGATCCGCTGTCGCTGGCCGCCGGAGAACTCGTGCGGGTAGCGGTTGTCGAAGTTGGGGTTGAGGCCGACGAGACGCAGCAGCTCCTGGATCCGCTGGTCGCGGGCCTTGCCCCGCATGACTTTGAAGTTGTCGAGTGGCTCCGCGATGATGTCGCCCACCGTCATGCGCGGATCCAGGGACGCGAACGGGTCCTGGAAGATGACCTGCAGCTGACGGCGTTGCTGGCGCAGCTTCTCGCCGCGCAGCTTGGTGAGCTCGACGTCTCCGATGAAGATCTTGCCGGAGGTCACCGGGATCAGCTGCGTGACCAGCCTTGCCAACGTGGACTTGCCGCAGCCTGACTCACCCACCAGGCCGAGCGTCTCGCCCTGGCGGATCTCGAAGCTGACCCCGTCGACCGCCTTCACCGATTGGCCGCGCCCCGCAGGAAAATACTTCACGACATTCTCGACTCGAACGAGCGGCTTCGCGCTTGAAGGTCTCGATGACAATGTCGCAATCGCGGGGGTCGACGCCATCAGATCTCCTCTCCAGGCCGGACGCCGGAGCCGGCCCCAGGATGAATGTCGATCAAGGTGTCCGCGCCCATCTCCCGCCGGGCGCGATCCATCGTCACCCAGCAGGCTGCGCGCTGATTGGGCGCGACGTCGAGGAGCTTCGGCTCCTTGGTGAAGCACTCTTCGATCCGAAAAGGACACCGTGGGTGAAAGCGGCAGCCGGCCGGTGGATCCGCCAGGTCCGGTGCCATGCCCTGGATTGAGCGCAGGCGCTCGTGGCGAAGGGCATCGACCCGCGGGATCGATTTGAGGAGCGACCACGTGTAGGGGTGCTGTGGGTTCTCGAAGATCTGCTCGACCGGGCCCTCCTCGACGATCTGACCCGCGTACATCACCATCACTCGCGAGCAGAGCCCTGCCACCACTCCCATGTTGTGGGTGATCATCACGATCGCCGTGCCCAGCTCGCGGTTGAGGTCGGCAAGCAGCTCGAGGATCTGCGCTTGCACCGTGACGTCCAGCGCGGTTGTCGGTTCGTCGGCGAGCAAAATCGAGGGCGCGTTTGCAAGGCCCATCGCGATCATCGCCCTCTGCCGCATGCCCCCGCTCAGCTGGTGCGGATAGTCCTTGACGCGACTCTCAGCAGCAGGGATGCGCACCTTTGTGAGGAGCTCGATCGTGCGTGCGTGTGCGTCTGCCTTCGATTTGCCATGCGCCCGCATCGCCTCGTCAACCTGGAAGCCGGTGCGGAGGACCGGATTGAGCGAGCTCTGCGGGTCCTGAAAGATCATCGCAATGTCGCGGCCGCGGATCTCGCGAATTTCTTGATCGGTCATCTGAAGCAGATCCTGGTTGCGGAACAGGACTTCGCCACTGACGATGCGGCCAGGGTGGGGCACCAATCGCAACAGCGAAAGCGCGGTCACGGATTTTCCACTGCCCGACTCACCGACGATGCCGAGACTCTCACCGGGGTAGAGGTCGAAGCTCACGCCGTCGACGGCTTTGATGATTCCGTCCGGCATGGCAAATTGCGTGTGTAGGTCACGAACTTGCAGGATTGGAGTCGGCATGCCTGTTGGCTGTGCCTCAGTACCGAACGCGTGGATCGATGAACGTGTACGCGATGTCAACGGCAACATTCGCCGCGACGATCAACAACGCGCCAAACAACACGGTGCCCATGACCAGGGGGATGTCGAGGTTGAAGATTGCATCCACTGCCTGTTTTCCGATCCCCGGCCACGCGAACACGGTCTCGATGACCACGACTCCGGCGAGAAAGTAGCCGAGGTCCATGCCGAGCTGCGTGATAAGGACGGTCAGAGCGTTCGGCAGGGCGTGGCGAAACATGACAGTGCCCGGGGTAACTCCTTTTGCATTGGCCGTGCGGATGTAATCCTTGGGGAGGATGTCGAGCAGCACCGCCCGGAGCAGCCGGGCATAGTAGCCGGCGCCTCCGAGGCCCAGGGTGAGGGCCGGCAGGAACAGGTACTGGGGCGCCCCGTTGCCATAGCCTCCAAGCGGGAAGATCGGGATCACGGCTCCAAACACGTACAGGAATATGAGGCCGAGCCAGAATGGGGGGGCGGCCAGGGTCACGAAGGTGAAAATCATCGTGATCCGATCCCAGATGCTGCCTGGTCGCGTGGCGGCCAGGATGCCGATCGGCAGCCCGACGATGACCTCCACGAATACGCCTGCGACGGCCAGTTCGGCGGTGGCGGGGAATCGCTGGAGGATCGCGGGGAGGACAGGGGCGGAGTACCGGTACGAGTAGCCGAAGTCGAGGTGGAGCACCCGCCACATGTAGTCCACGAACTGGACATAGACCGGGCGGTCGAGGCCCAGCTGGTGGTGGATGATCGCGACCGAGGCGGGGGAGGCGTTGGAACCGGCGTACAGCCGGGCCGGATCGCCCGGAACCAGGAAGGCGATGATGAAGGTGACCACCGCGACACCAAACAGCACCAAGACCATCCAGGCGAGCCGCCGGATGATGTAACGGGTCAACGAGCTCCTGGGAGAGTCATGGGAGGGGAGCCGAAGCTTCCCTCCCGGTCGAAATCATTTACCGCCGGTCACCCAGATGGTCTTGAGTACGAGCCCCCAGACCGGGTTTAGCGCGTAGCCGTGAGTCCGCGTGGACGAAACGCCTGTGAAGACCGTCGAGTACATCGGTACCCAGGGGAAGTCCTTGGACGCGACGAGGTCCTGGACCTGTTGGTAGAGCTTGAGTCGCTCGGCACTGTTCGTGTCTCCGCGGGCCTGGTCCGCCAGGGCATCAACCTGCTTGTTGCAGTAGAAGGCGACGTTGCCACCGTTGGCGGTGACGTTGGCCGATGTGCACGTAAGAATCGGGTCGATGAAGTCGGAGGGGTCGGGGAAGTCCTGGAACCAGCCGTTGTAGCTCAGGGCCGTGGTGTTCGGCTTGCCGGTCACGTCCAGGAACGCTGGAAATGCCAGACCCTTGAGGTTAATCGTGATTCCAACCTTCTGAAAGTCCTGCTGGATGGACGCCGCGAGGGTGTCGGAGTCGGCGTTGGCCTTGGTGTAGACGAGGTCTTGTGCCGGGAATGGATTGCTTGGCCCATATCCGGCCTGGGTCAGCAACGCTTTCGCCTTCGTGATGTTTTGGCCATTGGCGTCGAGCCCCAGAGGGTTGTAGTTCGGAACGAATCCCGGCATCGGCGGCGCCTGGATGCCGTTGTTGATCACCGCCCGGCCGTTGAGAATCTTCACAAGGTTGGCCTTGTTCACGACGTCGTTGAAGGCTTCCCGGACCAGCACGTTGTCGAACGGTTTCATGTTCACGTTCATGGCGAGGTAATTGACGTCGACGTTCGGGATCGAGAGGACCCTGCTCTTGAACGTCGGGTTGCTTGTCAGGTCGATGTACTGCGCCGAGGGGAGCGTCGTGTCCGGTTGCACCAGGTCGGCCTGTCCATTTTCGAGGCGCAGTACGCCGACTTGGGCCTCGACGCCGATCTGAAAATCGGCCTCGGCCAGGTAAGCGGCCTGGCCAAAGTAATTCGGGTTCCTCTTCAGCACGATGAGCTGGCCGGGAGTCCATTTGTCGAGAATGAAAGGCCCGGTGCCGACAGGATGGTGTGCGAAGTCGGTGCCTGCCGCTGCCACCGCCTCCTTCGGAATCACGAAACCAAACGGCATGGCCAAGATGTTGAGAAAGGCCTGGTTCGGGGTGTCGAGGTCGATCTCCAGGGTGTTCGGGTCGACCACCTTGATCCCGCTGATGCCTGTGGCCTTGCCGCTGTAAAAGTCAGCAGTACCGGTGACGGAACCCCAGAACGGGCCCCCGGTCATCGGCCCCTGGGTCTTGGGATTGAGCATCCTTTCCCATGAATACTTGAAGTCAGCGGCCGTCACTTCGCGCCCGTTCCAGAACTTGACGCCCGTGCGGATCTTGAACGTGTACGTCTTTCCGCCATTGGTGATGTCAGGCATCGCCGCTGCGATGTCAGGCACCAGCTGGGTGGTGGATCCCTGGTAGTCCAGGAGGCCGTTGAAGAGTGAGCGCTCCACCGACCAGCTCGTCGTGTCGTAAGCGACGGCGGGATCGAGCGTCTTCAAATCGTCCTTGATCGCGACGATCAAAGTGCCGCCGGAAACCGGCTGGCCACCTGTGCTCGAGGTCGAGCCGCCGCATGCGGCCAAGAGCATCATTCCGGCGGCAAACGCCGCCACTAAGCTGACGTGGAACCTCATTTGTTTACTCCTCCAATGTTTCGCATGGTTAGGCGGACTCGGCTTCCACCGGGGTCCGCGTGCTGGTTCCCAGGGCTTGACCTCCAGTCGAGAATCCACCGACAACTCTCTGTACCAGCGACCTGTGCCGGGGATCGAGCGCGTCACGCAACCCGTCGCTGATCAGGTTGAACGCGAGGACGGTGACCAGGATCATCAGGCCGGGAAATATCACCAGCCACGGTGCCACGAACATGTAGCTCTGCCCATCCGCGACCATCTTTCCCCAGTCCGACGTGGGTGGCTGCACACCGATGCCGATGAAGCTGAGGATGGATTCAGTGCTGATGCTGGTGGCGATGCCGATGGTGCCGTACACGATGATGATGGGCACGAGGTGGGGAAGGATGTGCCGAAACAGAATGTGGCGCGGCGCCCCGCCGGATGATCGAGCCGCCTCGATGAACTCCACCTCTTTGAGCGAGAGCACCTGGCCGCGGACGATGCGCGCTACCGCCGTCCAGTAAAAGAGGGCGATGACGGCGGCGATCACCAGCACGTTGCCGCCGCGCTGAAGGATGGCAATGAGGGCGATCGAGAACAGAAGAACCGGGAAGGCCATCATCACGTCGGTGAAGCGCATCAGGATCATGTCGACCCACTTGCCGAAATAGGCGGCGACCGTGCCGACGATCACGCCCACCACCAGGGCCATTCCGTTCGCGATGAAGCCTATGAACAGCGAGATGCGGGCGCCCCAGATCAGCCGGCTGAACATGTCCCGTCCGTTGGGATCGCTGCCAAGCCAGAAGACCGAACCTGGCGCAATGGGCCTGCCATCCAGCGGGAGCAGCTCGTAATAGCCGTGGTTGGGGTCGCGGAGCGGCAAGATCGGCGCGAAGACTGCCAGCAGCACCAGCAGGACGATGAAGCCGGTGCCCACGAGGGCCAGGCGTTCACGTCGAAAGCGACGCCACAAAAGCAACACGGAGCCTGCCGAGTCGGACTCCATCTACCCCCTCGCTGCCAGCTTCAGGTCGGGCCCAGTATAGGCACCCGACGATCAAACGTTTGCGCAATCCTGAAACACCGGCCGCGCCGGGTCAATTAGTCGCTTGAGCGGCCCCGCTGAGTTCGGCTCAGTTCACGCGCCGTGCGGCCAGACGTCGGCCACACTGGCGATGACCGACTCTGTCTCGGTCCCACTTTGGAGGTCGTAGATATAGGTCTTTCCGGTCGAGACGACGACTTGGCCTGATTGACAGTTGTCAGCGGCGACGCACGCTCGCTCGCCCTGATACCAGACGGAGCCGAACGTGAGGAAAACGGGTTCAGAACGACCGGCCTCCAGTTCACGAACATGGCTGGACGTCGCGTCGACGACGTACGTATGTGCCACGCCTGAATTGTCGCGAGACGCGTAGACGATCGAGCCGCCGCTGCTGGAATCCCTGGGACGGATCCACCCGATGCCCGGGAGAAACGTGGAGGTAACTCCGGCGCGCCATACCTCGACTCCTTTCGAGTCTTCGAAGTAGAGACCGCTGCCGGCCCACACTGACATGGACTGCGCCTGCGCCTGCGTGTCGATCGCTTTGAGCAGTGTTCCGTCCGAGCTCCAGACCCGAAAGACGCTGTGAACGATGCCGTAGACCAGCGAGATTCGTGAGCCATCCGGTGAGTAGAGGAGCCGAACGTCCCATATATTCGCCTGGGGGCAGGCGACCTCACATCCGACCGCAGGGATTGGAGCCACCGAGCCAAGCACTCGATCCCGCCCCGCTGTCAGCTGGTGCACGACCAAAGCCTTATCAGTTCCGGCTGCGTAAACGAGGCTGTTTCCATCTGGGCTCCATGCGTAGTCAACCATCCCCTGGCTAGCCTGGGCTCCTAACACGAGGGATGTTTTTCTCGTCTGCAGGTCGACGAGGTACAAGGCTGAAGTGGAGCCGTCCGCAGCCTGGACGAGATAGGAGATGTGGGTGCTGTTCACAAAGCGCAGGAAGCTTGGGCCGACCGTTATGCAGGACTGAACGCACGTTTTGATGAGGCAGCGGGTCACCGGCTTCGAGAGGTTGCTGATATCCCGGACCGCGATGTCAGCCGAGTTGCGCAGCGTGACAAGCGCGAGCTCGGCGATCGGCGCAAGTTGCGATGTGCATGTCAAGGCGAGGGGGCCAGGGGTGGTGAGAGCTTGCGGGCTCGGATTGGTGCCGGAAGGGCTGGGAGACGCGGAAGCGACGACTTGCGGTGCCGAGGAATGGGAGGCCTGACCCGAAGCATTCGGGCTGCCGCATGCGGCGATCACCAGCAGGACTGATGCAAAAGCCGCGACTCTCATATGCACCATAACGCCAACCCCAATTAAGGGTTACGAGTGCCGCTCACGCGGCGCCGACGTGGGGCCACGAGTCGAACACGGCGATGTCGACCGAGGGTCGTTCTGTCTGCACGACCAGGTCGTCGAGGAAAGTTCGGCCGGTCAGCGGCGGTCCTCCGATCCCGCATTGCGTTTGTGCGCATGAAGCCTCCTCCGCGTACCAGACCAGGGTGGAGTTCAAGAAAACCGCGGCGGTGCCGGGATGGAGAAACGGCCCGAACACGACCGTTGGCGGATCTGTCAGCCGCAAGTAGCCGACCTGGTGGTTGCCCGTTCCGTCCGCCACCGTGTAAACGATGCGCAGGCCGTCGGCGCTGGGCCACGGGTGGATCCAGCTCAGCCCGGGCGCCACGACCTGTACGCCCGCTTTCGGATCCCACGACTCAACACCCGCGACGGTGCGGAAATAAAGATGAGCGCCGGAGCCTGTCCAGGTCGCCATGCTGCCGTCCCTCCGGCTGTACACGAGCTTGTGGTCCGAGAGGCGAACGATCTGGAATGGCGCCGCCGTCATTCCCGCTCCGGTGAACGTGTTCTCCAGTGCGACGTATTGCCCGTCTGCCGAGAAACCCGTCATCGCATCATCAGAATCGGGACTGGCGTCACGCCCCGGTATCTGTCCAAGGGAGCTCAGAGTCACATCACCGGCCGCCGACAGCAGATGCCATGCCACGCCGGCAGAGTTGGAGCTCATGTAGCTGAGGGTCTTGGCGTCGGGGCTCCATGCGTAGACCCAGTACATCGTTCCCTCGTCGGCCCACGAGCGCACCAACTTTGTGCGTCGGGTCAGAAGGTCGGCCAGGTACAGCGCCCCGTTGCCGGTCGGGCTCGTGACGATGTAGGAAACGTGGGTGCCGTCCATGAATCGGGGATAGGTCGCGGTCGTGCCGTGAACCAGGCATCGCGATATCGGATTCGACAGGTCGCTGATGTCGCGGACGGAAACCCCGATTTTGCCTGGCAACGTAACGAGCGCCAGATTGGCGAACGCCGGAATCCGAGAGCCGCATGTCAATGGCGCCGGCGCAGGTGCTGCCGGGCCGCCGGGAGCTTGGCCCGGGAAGGCAGGACCGCTTGGTCTAGGAGTCTTGCTCGCCACGTGGGTCGCCGCCGGAGAGCTGGGCGCGCGGCCGCTCGCTCCTGGCAAGCCGCTGCAAGCGCAGAGCGCGAACATCGCCAGTGCGAGAACCTCTGCTCTCACGTTGGCCATAACGTAGGCTCCAATTAGCGGTTACGGGGGATGAACTCGTCCCCCCAGCGGTTATCCTGACCCGCCGTGGCTAAAACAATGAAGCGAACCGGCGCAGAGGATGTTCGCTGGGACCTCAGCGATCTTTTCGCATCGCCGACCGACCCGAAAATCGAGGCGGCGCTGGCCGGCTCGCTCGATCGGGCGATCGCATTCGAGGCCAAGTACAAGGGCCGCGTGGCCACCCTCGAGCCGTCCGCCTTTGCCGCGATGATGCTCGAGCTGGAGGACGACGAGGACGCTGCCGCCCGACCCGAGGTGTACGCGTACCTCCTGCACAGCCAGAACACCCACGACCCTGCCGCCGGCCGGCTGCTCTCCCGAGCTCGCGAGGCGAGCGCTGAGCGAGGAAGCCACGCCGTTTTCTTCACGCTGGAGCTGGCCCAGACGGACGACGTGCAGGCGGCGCGCCTGTTCGCCAACCCGGACTCCGCCAGGTACCGGCACGCTGTCGAAGAGGCCCGCAAGTTCAGGCCGCACCAGCTGTCGGAGCCGGAGGAGCGCGTCCTCACGGACTACAGCCCCGTTGTCAATTCGGCCTGGACGCGATTGTTCGAGGAGCTGTGCGCGGGCATCAGGGTTGACGTCGATGATCAGAAGCTGGCGCTCGCCGAGGCGCTCACCCTGCTGCACGAGCCCGACCGAGAGGCTCGTCGCCGGGCCAGCGGAGCCATCACCGTCGCGCTCGGGACCGACGTTCGCACTCGCGCCTACATCTTCAACGTGGTCCTGCAGGAGAAGGCGATCGACGATCGGTTGCGGAAGTTTCCTTCGTGGGTCTCGTCGCGGAACCTGGCGAACGAGACGTCCGATGCGGCTGTACAGGCGCTGGTCGAGGCGGTCACCGGGAGATACGACATCTGCGCTCGTTACTACCGCGTCAAACGAAAGCTCCTCGGCGTGGGTGAGCTTCACGAGTGGGACCGTTACGCGCCGATCGAGGAGGCCAAGCGCGAGGTGTCGTGGGACGACGCCAAGGAGATCGTGCTCGGGTCGTACAACCGCTTTTCCCAGAAGGCGGGGGCGCTGGTCGAAGAGTTCTTCACGCACGCCTGGATCGACGCTCCGGTGGTACCGGATAAGGCCGGCGGCGCCTACTGCATGCAGGTGACGCCGCGCCACCATCCCTACGTGATGCTCAACTTCACCGGCAAGCTGCGCGACGTGACCACGCTCGCACACGAGCTGGGGCACGGACTCCACGACCTGCTCGCCTCGAAGCAGCACAGCTTCGACTACAACCCGCCGCTCACCCTCGCGGAGACCGCTTCGGTGTTCGGGGAGGCGCTGACCTTCGACCGGATCATGACCGAGGAGAAGGACCCGAAGGTCCGCCTCGCCATGCTCTGCACCCAGTGCGAGGACGCCTTCGCCACCGTGTTCCGGCAGGTCGCGTTCAACCGCTTCGAGGATGCGTGCCACACCGCCCGGCGCACCGAGGGCGAGCTCTCCGTGGAGCAGCTGGGGGAGATCTACCAATCGAAGCTGCAGCCGATGTTCGGGGACGCGCTGATCCTCACCGACGAGCACAAGGGCTGGTGGAGCTACGTCGAGCACTTCCTACACACGCCGGGCTACGTGTACGCGTACGCCTTTGGGAACCTGCTCGCGCTCGCCGTGTACGAGCGGTTCCTGGAGCAGGGGCCGGCGTTCGTGGACGACTACCTGGAGTTCCTGGCCGCGGGCGGGTCGACGCCGCCGGATGAGCTGGTGAGGCGCCTGGGGATGGACATCACGGACCCGGACTTCTGGGACGCGGGCCTGAGGATCCTGGACGGGATGGTCACGCAGGTGGAGGAGCTGGCCGCACAGGCCTGAGGCGCCGGCGTCCCGCCATTCGGGCACTTTTCGTCCCATCCCGGGCTGATTGCAGCGCCATTCGGACACTTTTGGCTGTATCCGCCGACCACCCCCGGGGGGTGTTTTCGTGCAACCGATAGACTTACCTTGTTGGCGCACTGCGCGCCCCATGGGGTCCCCCCACAACTGGTTGTGGGGTAGGGAGTGCACATGACGGTCACCACCGAGACGCTCGCCACCACCGATCTCGAGTTCACGCGGCAGCTCGGGCAGCAGCTGCGGGTCGATTCCATCCGCTCCAGCACCGCCGCGGGCTCCGGCCACCCCACCTCCTCCATGTCCGCCGCCGACCTCATCGCGGTCCTCATCGCCCGCTACCTGCAGTACGACTGGGCCAAGCCCAAGGACCCCAACAACGACCACCTGATCTACTCCAAGGGCCACGCCTCGCCCCTCTGCTACGCCATGTTCAAGGCCGTGGGCGCAATCTCGGACGCCGAGATGATGACCTTCCGCAAGTTCGGCTCCCGCATGCAGGGCCACCCCACGCCCGCGATCCCCTGGGTGGACGTGGCCACCGGCTCCCTGGGCCAGGGCCTCCCGATCTCGGTCGGCGTCGCGCTGGCGGGCAAGAACCTCGACAAGCTCCCCTTCCACGTCTGGACTCTCTGCGGCGACTCCGAGCTCGCCGAGGGCTCGATCTGGGAGGCCTTCGACAAGGCCGGCCACTACCAACTGTCCAACCTCACGGCCATCCTCGACATCAACCGCCTGGGCCAGCGCGGCGAAACCGAGTTCGGCTGGACCCTCGACACCTACCGGCGCCGGATCGAGGCCTTCGGCTGCTTCCCGATCGTCATTGACGGCCACGACGTGGCCGCCATCGACAGGGCCTACGGCAGCGCCCTCTCCTCGACCGGCAAGCCCACCGTGATCATCGCCAAGACGATCAAGGGCAAGGGTTTCTCGGAGATCGAGAACAAGGAAGGCTGGCACGGCAAGGTGCTGCCGCCGGACATGGCCGAGCGCGCGATCAAAGAGCTCGGCGGTATCCGCCACCTCAAGGTCAAGACCGCCAAGCCGGAAGCCACGCCAAGAACGGTCAAGCGCCCCGAGCCGGTGGTCACCCTGCCCACCTACAAGAAAGAGGACAGGGTGGCGACGCGCAAGGCCTACGGCGATGCGCTGGTCGCGCTGGGTGTGCTGCCCGACGTCGTCGCAATGGATGCTGAGGTCTCGAACTCGACCCATGCGGACGAGTTCAAGAACGCCTATCCCGACCGCTTCTTCGAGATGTGGATCGCAGAGCAGCAGCTGGTGTCCACCGCCGTCGGGATGAGCGTGAGGGGCTACCGGCCCTTCGCCTCCACGTTCGCCGCCTTCTTCTCGCGCGCCTACGACTTCATCCGTATGGCCGGCATCTCCCAGGCGAACATCCGCCTCGTCGGCTCGCACGCCGGGACCGAGATCGGCCAGGACGGCCCCTCACAGATGGCCCTCGAGGACCTCGCCTCGCTCCGCGCCGTCCACGGCTCGACGGTCCTCTATCCATGCGACCCCAACCAGACGGCCAAGCTCGTGCGGGTGATGGCCGACACCCTGGGCATCGTCTACATGCGCACGACCCGGGGCGCCTACCCCACCATCTACGGCCCGACGGAGGTGTTCAAGGTGGGGGGCTCGAAGGTGCTGCGCCAGAGCGCCAAGGACAAGGTCACCCTGATCGGCGCCGGCGTCACGCTGCACGCCTGCCTGGCCGCGGCCGACACACTGGCCGAGAAGAAGATCGCGGCCCGTGTGATCGACCTCTACTCGGTCAAGCCGGTGGATGTGAAGACACTCAAAGACGCAGCCAAGGTGACGAAGGGCCACTTCGTGATCGTCGAGGACCACTACCCCGAGGGCGGGCTGGGCGCAGCCGTCATGGAGGCGCTTGCCGCCGACGCGCCTCCCCGCGTGGCTCATCTGGCGGTAAGAGATCTCCCGGGGTCAGGCAAGCCCGAGGAGCTGATGAACGCGGCAGGCATCACCGCCAAGCACATCGTCGCGGCCGCGGCCAAGCTGCTCAAGGCAAAGTAAAGCGATGGCGATCAAGGAGGCGCGCCGACCCTCGCCGATCAAGGAGCTCAGGCACGCCGGCCAGTCACTGTGGCTCGACAACATCCGCCGCCAGCTCATCACCTCGGGCGAGCTCGCGCGCCTTCGTGACGAGGGCCTCACTGGCGTGACCTCGAACCCGACGATCTTCGAAAAGGCGGTCAGCGGCTCCACCGACTACGACGAGGCCATGGTCCGCCTGGTCGCCGCCAAGCGGAAGCCCGAGGAGATCCTGTGGGAGCTGATGGTCGAGGACATCCAGGCCGCGGCTGATGTCTTCCACGAGGTCCACCACAAAACCAAAGGCGCCGATGGCTACGTGAGCATCGAGGTCTCGCCCACTGTCGCGAACAGCACCCCGCGCACCATCGCGTTCGCGGAAGACTTGAAGCGCCGCACGCACCGACCGAACGTGATGGTCAAGATCCCCGCCACCAGGCCAGGCGTGCCGGCGATTCGGGACCAGATCTCGAAGGGTCACAACATCAACGTCACGTTGATCTTCTCCGTGAAGCGGTATGCCGAGGTCATCGAGGCCTATCTGTCCGGACTCGAGGCGCTGCAGCGCAAGGGTGGAGATCTGAGCAAGGTGGCGAGCGTGGCGAGCTTTTTCGTCAGCCGCGTCGATACGAAGGTGGACAAGATCATCAGCGGGATGATCGAGAAGGCGGCAGACCCGGCCAAGAAGCGGGCTCTCGAGCGGCTGTACGGAAAAGCCGCAATCGCCAACTCGAAGATGGCGTACCAGCTGTACCTCAAAGCTTTCAGCGGGCCGCGCTGGGCGAAGCTGAAGAAGGGCGGCGCGATGACGCAGCGCCCGCTTTGGGCCAGCACCTCGACCAAGGACCCTCGCTACCCCGACACGTACTACGTCGAAGAGCTGATCGGGCCGAACACCGTCGACACCATTCCGCCAGCGACGCTGGCCGCCTTCCGCGAGCACGGCGAGGTGCGCCGCAGCCTCGATGAGAACGTGGAGCTCGCGGCGCGAGAGCTGAAAGAGCTGGCCGAGGTCGGGGTCGACCTGGACCAGGTCACGCACGAGCTCGAGGTGGAAGGCGTCGAATCGTTCACGAAGTCGTTCGTCACGCTGAAAGAGGCGATCGCCAAGAGCTCGAGAGACATCAAGGCCGGCAAGGGTCCTCGCCAGTGGCACAGCCTCGGCACGCTTCAACCGGCGGTCGACACGCAGCTGGCACGGCTGAACAAAGAAAACGCGGCCAGGCGGTTGTGGGCCAAGGACTCCACGCTGTGGACCGCGGACCCAGCCAAGCGCGAGGAGATCCGCGACCGCCTCGGCTGGCTGAACGTCGCCGAGAAGATGCTCGAGCACGCGGCCGAGTTCAAGGAGCTCGAGGCCCACGGCCGCGCCTTCTCCGACGTCGTGCTGCTGGGCATGGGCGGCTCGAGCCTGTGCCCCGATGTGATGCGCAACACCTTCGGCGCGATCAAGGGCCATCCCACGCTGCACGTCCTCGACACCACCGACCCCGCGACGATACTCGGCGTCCGAGCCAAGATCACGCTCGACAAGACTCTGTTCATCGTGGCCTCGAAGTCCGGCGAGACCACGGAGACGCTGTCGCACTTCGCCTACTTCTGGGACCAGGTCACCAAGAACAGAAAGAACGTCAAGGCCGGGCGCCAGTTCGCCGCGATCACCGATCCCGGTACCTCGCTGGAAAAGCTGGCGAGGGAGCATGCATTCCGCTGGGTGTTCCCGAACCCACCCGACATCGGCGGCCGCTACAGCGCGCTCAGTTACTTCGGCGTGGTGCCCGCCGCCCTGATCGGCGTGAACGTGGCCGAGCTCCTCGAGCGCGCGGTCGAGATGGCCCACGCGTGCGCCGACTCGGTCGAAGCCGGGGACAATCCCGGCGTCTGGCTGGGCGCGGTCCTCGGCCAGCTGGCCCTGGACGGCCGCAACAAGCTGACGCTCATAGCGTCGCCAAAGATCGCCACCTTCGGTTACTGGGTCGAGCAGCTGATCGCCGAGAGCACCGGCAAGGAGGGCAAGGGCATCGTCCCCGTCGAGGGCGAGCCTGTCGGAAAGCCCGAGTTGTACGGCGACGACCGCCTGTTCGTCTACATCCGCATGGAGTCGGACCCTGCCAACCGCGCGGTTACGGCGCTCGAGAAGGCCGGCATGCCCGTGGTGACGCTGACGATGCGGGACAAGCTGGACCTCGGCGGCGAGTTCCTTCGCTGGGAGATCGCGACTGCCATCGCGGGTTCGATCCTGCGCATCGATGCCTTCGACCAGCCCAACGTGCAGGAGTCGAAGGACAACACGAAGAAGGTGCTGGCCGAGTTCAAGGCCAAGGGCAAGCTGCCCAAGGCGGACTCGACGCCCGCTGCCAGGTCGCGCGCAGGCCTCAAGGCGCTGCTCGAGAAGGCGAAGCCTGGCGCTTACTTCGCGATCATGGCCTACACCACGCGCACGCCGGCGTCGAGCACGGCGATCGCCGCGATGAGAACCGCCGTGAGGGACAGCAGGAAAATCGCCACCACCGCGGGCTACGGGCCCAGGTTCCTGCACTCCACCGGCCAGCTGCACAAGGGCGGGCCCAAGACCGGCTTGTTTCTACAGATCGTGCAGGACGACACCAAAGATGTTGCGATCCCCGGGCAGCCGTTCAGCTTCTCGGTCCTCAAGCAAGCACAATCGCTCGGCGACCTCAAGTCGCTCACCTCGAGACGCCTGCCCGTGCTGCGCGTGACGCTCGGCCGCGACCCGGCCGCCGGTTGGCGAGCGCTGGCGGCGGCGGTCAAGTCGGCAGCGAAGTAGCACCACCGGCAAGCACCACTAGGAGAAGGGCGATGGAGATGGGGATGGTTGGCCTGGGCCGCATGGGCGGCAACATGGTGCTGCGCCTGCACAAGCGTGGCCACCGCATGATCGCGTTCGACCGGTCCGCGGACGCAGTCAAGGCGAACGAGGCCCAGGGTGCGGTCGGCACCCACTCGCTCGAGGAGTTCGTCAAGGCGTTCAAGACCAAGCCTCGGGTCATGTGGGTGATGGTGCCCGCGGGCGACCCGACCACCCAGACCATCGACGAGCTCGTTCGCCTCGGTGAGCCGGGGGACATCATCATCGACGGCGGCAACACGAACTGGAAGCTCGCGCTGGATGACGCCGCGCGTGTCAAGGCAAAAGGCTTGCACTACATGGACGCGGGCACGTCGGGTGGGGTGTGGGGCCTGGCCAACGGGTACTGCCTGATGGTGGGG
>Ga0208219_1000377_pt1 | contig 16212 bp, 15 predicted proteins | sample NGESurshal072012_7_FD_184469 | JGI IMG/M metagenome (GOLD analysis project Ga0208219, IMG submission 184469) | Arctic peat soil microbial communities from Barrow, Alaska - NGEE Surface sample 53-2 shallow-072012 (SPAdes) | ecosystem: Environmental > Terrestrial > Soil > Wetlands > Peat ... | reverse complement strand
GCCCGGCTGCCGATGGCGCCCGCGCCGGGCGGGCGGACGTCGTGAGTGAGGATAGGTCAGGTTAGATGGATGTCCTGACATCAGGTGGTTGTAGCACAGGCGACAACGCGATACGCTGCGGCCTGTGGCTGATTCCGCAGGCCGGGCCGTTGAATCGCCGCCTGCGTCAGGCGCTGTGATCGTCACGGAAACCGCCGGGGCCCCGGCGGTTCTCGGCGGCCCCGTCGACAAGACCAGTCCGGTTCCCCTCTACTTTCAGATCGCCGAGAACCTCCGGGCGGCGATCGAGAACGGCGCGCTGAGCCCGGGGGAGCGCCTGGGCAACGAGATCCAGCTGAGCGAGCGCCTCAGCGTGAGTCGGCCGACGGTTCGCCAGGCGATTCAGCGGCTGGCCCATGAGGGCCTCGTGGTCCGCCAGCGCGGCGTCGGGACCGTCGTCGTCAACCGCCGCATCCAGCGGCCGCTGGCGCTAAGCAGCCTGCACGAGGACCTCAAGACCGCCGGCCGGCAGCCGACCACCACCGTCTTGTCGGTGACGCCCGTCGGCGCCGAGGGCGAGACCGCCGCCGCCCTCGGCCTGCCGCCCGGCCACCCGGTGCTGGTGATCGAGCGGCTGCGCTCGGCCGACGGTCTTCCGCTCGCCATCATGCGTAATTACCTGCCGGCGGAATTGCTCAATGGGACCGACGTGACGGCCGTGCTCACGCAGTACGGTCTCTACGAGACTTTGCGCCAGCAGGGCATTCAGTTTCATTCTGCCGAGGAAATCATCGGCGCCCGAAAGGCAACGGCCGCCGAGGCCCAATTGCTGCAGGTCCCGCGGAGCAGCACCGTCCTGACGATGAGCCGCGTCGCCCTCGATCCCACGGGTCGGGTCATTGAGTACGGCGTCCACGCCTACCTGGCGGAGCGATATTCCTTCCGGGTCGCCTTCGGGCCGGTAGCCCAGTAATTCCGCCGGGCCGGCTCAGACGTTCCCGAAGATCGGCCCGACCGCGGCGCAGGCCGGCTGGAAGCTGGGGTTGTCGGCGCCCAGGACGTTGATCATGTCCTGCAGCGCGTTGGAGTCGTACGGGATCGAGATGTGGTCACTAGCGTCCTGCGGGCACTGTTTCTGCAGCGTGATGTCCTGCACGTTGGCGGCCGCGGGCAGGAAGGCGTTCGTGTACGGCGTGACCACGTCATCGTCGGCGGTCTCGATGACGACGTACTTCACGCCCGCGACGGTTGGCGTCTGGTTGAGGCTGGCGAGGAAGGACGAGCCTGCCAGCTGCTGATCACAGGCAGCGCAGGTGACGGAAAGCAGGGCGGTGACCACGCCCTCCAGGCCGAGGTCGGAAACCAGCCCCTGCAGGCCGTCCACCGTCGTCCCGTAGTTGGACGGCGCGAAGCCGACCAGCATGTTCACCTTGGCCGCGCCGCCCAGGTTATTGAGGTAGTAGCGGGGCATCATGCCGCCCTGTGACCAGCCGACCAGGTCGACCTGGCTGGCCCCGGTGACCGACAGCACGTGGTTCACCTCGCTGGCCAGCTGGCTGGCCGAGGCGGGGATGCTGCCCGTCGCATAGAACCCGGTCAGCGGAAGCGTCTGGCCGTAATTGAAGGCGTAGACGCAGTATCCGTTATTGACCAGGTCCGGGGAGATCGCCTCGAAGCTGTTGTACATGCTGGCGAAGGTGCCCTCCACCAGCACGACGGGGTAGGGGTGCGCCGCCGACGGGTGACAGGCGACGTTGGCCCCGAGCGGCGGCGCGCCATAGAAGAATGGATTCGCCGAGTTCAGGAACGCGACCGCCTCGTTGCCGAGCGGTAATGTGGCGGCCTGGGCCGGTACCGTCCCGGCCGCCAGGATAGTGGCCACGCTAGCCGCGATCGCGGATAGCCCGAAGAAACCATGCCAGCGCCGGCGTTTCAATCTTCCTCTCCTTTTACTTCAGGACCAGGGAATAGCTGCCCCCCCCGCTATTGCGGCACCGATGTTACCGATGAGTATCGGCCGGTAAACTTTTGGTGTCAATACTCCGGCCGGGCGTCGTTTTCCGCGGATCACTCGCCTTGATCATTCGCCGGGCCGACGACCGCCATCGGCATGTCGGGCACACAGTGTCGGTACGGGCGGATAGTTTCGCCAGCATGCAGCACGTCGAATGGCCACAGATCGATCCCGCCTCGCTGCCGGCCGTCGTCGGGGCGGCCTGCTACGCGAGAGCCCTGGACTGCCTGCGGCGACGGGCGGTCATCCACCTGTGGTGGGACGACCCGCATAGCGCGGTGCGCGGCACCGTGCACGGGAGCGCCGGCGAGCTCTACACCACGACCGTGTACTTCGCGCCGGCCGGGGCGCTGCTGGCGTTCGAGCAGAGCCTGTGCAGCTGCCCGGTCGCGGTCAACTGCAAGCATGCCGTGGCGCTGACTCTCAAGGCGGCGGAGGCGCCCGCCGGGCCGGCCGAGCCGAGCCAGCGGCCGCGGGCCGTGGGCTGGCAGCGGTCGCTGGAGTCGCTGCTGGAGGACCGGCCAGCCGTCGCCGCCGGCCAGCCGGGCGGCATGCCGCTGGCCATCGAGCTGACCCTGTCCCCGGAACTGCCCGGCGCGCCGGCGCGCCGCCCGGCGGCGATCAGGCCACCGAGCCTGCTGGCCCGCCTGGTCCGGCCCGGTAAGCACGGCGGCTGGGTCAACGGCTCGCTGAGCTGGGGCAAGCTGGATACCCTGCGCCTTTACGGCGAGCACCCGGCCGCGCAGGTGCGGCTGCTCCAGGAGATCTACGGCATGTACCGGTCACGGGGCGGCCCGTCGGCCTACTACTCCTACGGCGACGACCGGTCGATCGACCTGTCGGCGTTCGAGTCTCGCCAGCTATGGCCGCTGCTGGACGAGGCGCAGGCCGTCGGCCTGCGGCTGGTCTACGGGCGCAAGCTCGGCGCGGTCCAGAAGTACGGCGCCGCGGAGCTGTGCCTGGACACCCGGTGCGATGCCGGGGGCTCGCTCGCGATCGCCCCGTCGATCCGGGTCGACGGGACCGACGCCGCCGCGGTGCCGATCCGGTTTATCGGGAGCGAGGGCCACGGCCTGGTCTATGTCGACCCCGCGCAGGCCCAGCTGGGCGGCGACCGGAGCGGCTGGCGCTTCCGGCTGGCCAGGCTCACCAGGGCCGTCCCGCCCCAGCTCCAGCGGATGGCGCTGGCGGCTCAGCGCCTGGAGATTCCGGCCGCGCAATGGTCGGTGTTCCGCGACGAGTACTACCCGCAGCTGCGGCAGGTGGCCACGGTCATCTCGTCAGACGGCTCCTTTACGCCGCCGGTGATCTCCGGCCCGACCCTGGTGCTGCGCGCGTCTTATGGCGTCGGCCACGACGTCGAGGTCGGCTGGGAGTGGGCCTACCAGGTCGGCGATGCGCGGCTCCGCGCATCGCTCCAGCCGAGCCCGGCCGACGACGGGTACCGGGACCTGGATGCCGAGCGGGCGCTGCTGGCCGGCCTCGACCTCCCGCTGGACCGCTTCGGGCTGGTGCGATCCGACCCGATGCCGGCCTACGGCGACCCGGCTTCCGCTGGCCCGGCCGAGGCCAGCCGGGTCCTGGTGCCGCAGGCGCGGTTCGCCGGCACCGACACGATGCGGTTCACCACCGAGCTGCTGCCGCTGGCGGCAGACCAGCCGGGGGTAGCCGTCGAGGTCACCGGGCAGCCGGCCGATTACCGCGAGGCGAGCGACTCGCTGCGCATCGGCGTGTCCACCGAGCAGGTGGCGGGCGACGCGGACTGGTTCGACCTGGGGGTCACCATCAGCGTGGAGGGACGGGAGGTCCCGTTCACCGAGGTGTTCCTGGCCCTCAGCCAGGGCGAGCCGCACCTGCTGCTCGCCGACGGCGCTTACTTCTCCCTGGACAAGCCCGAGCTGCAGGCGCTGGCGCGGCTGATCGAGGAAGCTCGGGCCCTGCAGGATCTGCCGGGCGGGGCGCTCAGGATCAGCCCGTTCCAGGCCGGCCTGTGGGAGGAGCTGACCGAGCTGGGCGTCGTCAGCCACCAGGCGAGCGCCTGGGAGCGCCAGGTCCAGGGACTGCTGTCGATCGACGCCATCGAGCCGGCGGAGCCGCCGACCGCGCTGACGGCGCAGCTACGCCCCTACCAGCTGGACGGGTTCCAGTGGCTGGCGTTCCTGTGGCAGCATCGGCTCGGCGGAATCCTCGCCGACGACATGGGGCTGGGCAAGACGCTGCAGACCCTGGCCCTGATCTGTCACGCCCGGCAGGCCGAGCCGGGCCGGCCACCCTTCCTCATCGTGGCGCCCACCAGCGTGGTGTCGAACTGGGCCGCCGAGTCCGCCCGGTTCACGCCCGGCCTCAAGGTGGTGGCGGTCACCGAGACGCAGGCCCGGCGCGGCCAGGATCTCGCCGAGCTCATCGGGGACGCCGACGCGGTCGTCACCTCGTACACGCTGCTGCGGATCGACTTCGCCGCCTACGTGGAGCTGAGCTGGTCGGGAATGATCCTGGACGAGGCCCAGTACGCCAAGAACTACCAGTCCAAGATCTACCAGTGCGCGCGGCGGCTGCCGGCCCCGGTCAAGGTGGCCATCACCGGCACGCCCATGGAGAACAACCTGATGGAGCTGTGGGCGCTGCTGTCGATCACCGCGCCGGGGCTGTTCCCGAATCCAGCCCGCTTTCGCGACTACTACGCCCGGCCGATCGAACTGCAGGGCCAGGCCGAGCTGCTCGCCCGGCTGCGGCGGCGGATCAGGCCCCTCATCAGGCGCCGCACCAAGGAGCAGGTGGCCGCCGACCTGCCCGCGAAGCAGGAGCAGGTACTGGAGGTAGAACTGCACCCGAGGCACCGCAAGCTATACCAGACTCACCTGCAGCGGGAACGGCAGAAGGTCCTGGGCCTGATCGACGACCTGAACGCCAACCGGTTCACGATCCTGCGCTCCCTGACGCTGCTGCGCCAGCTGAGCCTGCACGCCGGGCTGGTTGACGACGCGCACGCGGACCTGCCGTGCAGCAAGATCGACGCGCTGCTGGAGCAGCTGAGCGACGTCACCGGCGGCGGACACCGGGCGCTGGTCTTCAGCCAGTTCACCGGTTTTCTCGACAAGGTCCGCGAGCGGCTGGACGCGGCGGGCATGCAGTACTGCTACCTGGATGGCAGGACACGACGCAGAGCGTTGGTGCTGCAGCGCTTTAAGGACGGCTCAGTACCGGTGTTCCTGATCAGCCTCAAGGCGGGCGGAGCCGGGCTGAACCTCACCGAGGCCGACTACTGCTTCCTGCTGGACCCGTGGTGGAATCCCGCGACAGAAGCCCAGGCCGCGGACCGGATCCACCGCATCGGGCAGACCCGCAACGTCATGGTGTACCGCCTGATCGCGTCGGGCACCATCGAGGAGAAGGTCATGGCGCTGAAGGCCCGGAAGGCCGAGCTGTTCTCCAGCGTCATCGACAGCGGCGACCTGTTTGGCTCCCGCATTGACGCCGACGACATTCGCAGCCTCTTCGCCTAGCTGGCCGCTACCCGGCGGCCTGGGCCAGTTCCAGCAGGGCGTGCAGGTCGCTGGCCGCTTCCAGCGCCGATATCCCGGCGAGCAAGACGATCGCGGTGCAGGCGGCGAGGAGGATCGTCCGGCGCCGCGGCGGGGCCGCCAGCAGGGCGGCGACCCGCCGGGGCACCGGCCCGGCCCAGGCCGCTGACCTGGGCAGAGCGTGGGAGCCGATCACGGCGAGGCCGATTCCGGTCGCTCGCCGACGGCGGGGCGGGGCCAGGAAGGCCACCTGGCCGATGGTCTGCGCCACCATCCGGCGGTCGCCCGTGACGGCGGCGGCGCGCTCGTCGGCCCAGCGCTCCACGGTGTACTCCACCGAGCGGGCCACCGGAAGCAGCAGCGGATTGGCCGCCGCGGCCAGGCGGGCCACGGCGGCGAACAGATGGTGCCGGCCATCCAGGTGCGCCTGCTCGTGGGCGATCAGTGCGGCCCGCCGGTCGTCATCCAGGCGATCCAGCAGGCACCCCGACACCACGATGCGGCCGGGCCAGCCCGGCAGCGCGTACGCCTCGATGGCCGATCCCGGCACGACCACGATGCCGTCATCGGCGGAGAGCCGCGCGGCGCGCCGGTAGGACTCGACCAGAGCGCGGATCCAGTTGCGGAACATGACCACCACCGCCACCGCGGCGCCGGCCAGCGCCAGTGCGGCCACCGTCCCGGCGGCCGCGGAAATGGGGTCCCCCCGTCTCATGACGGACTGCGAGTAGTCTCCCAGCGCGGCCAGGATCGGCGCCCTGGCCGCCGCGTAGGCGGCCAGCAGCGCCAGCGCGGCCGTGCTGCACCCGGCCAGGGCCACCGTAGCGGAGGTAAGCAGCCAGGTGGCCTGCCGCGGCTCCAGCCGGTTAGCCAGCGGGCGGGCGGCCGCGCCGGCCAGCACCGGGATCACCAGCGGCAGATAGAGCAGCCACATGCGCCTACCCCCGCTCCTCGTCCCGGCCGGGATCGCCGGCCTGCGGGCCGGCGTCGCCGACCAGCAGACCGCGGAGCAGCCGGGCATCCCGCCGGGACAGCCCGGACACAAAGCGGCTCAGTACCGCGTCGTGGTCGGCGCCGTTGCCCAGCGCCTGGTTCATCCGGCCCGCGGCGAGACTGGCCTCATCGACCGGCGTGTAGGTGAACCCGCGGCCGGCCCGCTGGCGGGCCAGCAGGCCCTTCGCGTGCAGGCGGGACACGATGGTGACGACCGTGCTGTACGACAGGGCCGACCCCTGGCCCGTTTCGAGCCGCTGGCGGACGTCGCCGGGGCTGAGTGGCTCGCTCGCCCCGCGCAGTATCGCGAGGACCTCGGATTCCAGCGCCCCGGCCGCGCGGCGCGCCTGGCTCGGCGGCCCGCCCGCCTCGTGCCGGGGATCGAGATCGTGCACGGGGCCGCCTCCTGCCTGGTTATCATCTACTAATCCTGTAGATGCTCTACAGTTGCTGTAGAACACCGGCGGGTTCGAGTATGCCACTGCGGCGGCCCGCCGGGCGTGCCCGCAGCGTACTGCGCGGGTGACGCGCGGGCCGTGCACCATTTCCCGGCGAAGGGCTGGCATGACACACCTGACCTATCTGGAAGCCGCCGTGGTCGGCCTCGTCCAGGGCGTCTCCGAGATGTTCCCGGTCTCCAGCCTGGGGCACAGCGTGCTGATTCCCGCCATCATCGGCGGCAGCTGGGCCCGGGACCTGAACGTTGCGAGACCCGAATCCCCCTATCTGGCCTTCATCGTCGGGCTGCACGTGGCCACCGCGCTCGCCCTCCTGGTCTACTTCTGGCGGGACTGGGTCAGGATCATCGGCGGCCTGTTCTCCTCGGTACGAGATCGCAGGATCGTGACCGCCGACCAGAAGCTGGCCTGGATGATCATCCTGGCCACGATTCCCGTCGGGATCGTAGGCCTGGCGTTCGAGCACGCCTTCCGGGTGATCTTCGGCAAGCCGATATTCGCGGGGATCTTCCTGGCCGTGAACGGCGTCATCCTCATCGCCGGGGAGCGCTACCGGACCAGCGCCTCGCTGGCCGCCGACGCCGCGATCGCCTCGGAGCGGGAACCGGCCGGGGCATCGACGGCGGAACGGCAGACGCCGGACCTGCGCACGGCGGAACTGCTGACGGCGGACGGGCTGGCCGCGGAGGGCGCCACCACGGGGTTCCTCACCACAGGACCCCCAACCACGGGACCCCCAACCACGGGACCCCCAACCACGGCACGTCATTCGGCCGGCGGCCAGACCCCGCGCCAGCTCCAGGAGGCCGAGACCATCGAGGCCGACGCGCGGGTGGCCGCGATGAGCTACCCGCGGGCGGTGGCCATCGGGTCCGCGCAGATCCTGGCCCTGCTGGCGGGCATCAGCCGGGACGGTGTCACGATGGTCACCGGGATGATGAGCCTGTCCCGGGCGGACGCCGCCAGGTTCGCCTTCCTCCTGGCCACGCCCGTCATCCTGGCCGCCGGCGCGCTGAAGATCCCGGACCTGCTCGGCCCGCTCGGCCACGGGATCCACGGCCAGATCCTGCTCGGCAGCGTGCTGTCCGGCATCGGCGCCTACCTGTCGGTCCGGTTCCTGCTCCGCTATCTGCGTACCCGGACGCTGACGCCGTTCGGCGTTTACTGCCTGATCGCAGGGGTAGCCAGCGTTATCTACCTTGGGCTGGTGAAGTGACTGTGCAGCACCTCATAGCCACCTACGGCTACGTCGCCATATTCCTGCTCATGACGGCGGAATCGGCATGCATCCCGATCCCGTCCGAGCTGATCATGACCTTCGGCGGGGCGCTGGCCGCCGGAGCGGTTCCGGGGAGCCGGCTCAACCTGATCGGGGTCATCGTCGCCGGCGTGGCGGGCAATGTCGCCGGGAGTTACATCGCGTGGGCGGTGGGCCGGTACGGCGGCCAGCCCGCGCTGCGGCGGTGGGGTCGCCGGCTCTGGCTGCGCGACAGCGAACTCGACCGTGCCACCCGCTGGTTCGAGCGGTACGGTCCGAGGGCCGTGCTGATCGGCCGGGTCCTGCCGGTCGTGCGCACCTTCATCTCGCTGCCCGCCGGGCTCGCGGACATGCAGCCGGTGCGGTTCGGGATCTACACCACCATCGGCTGCATCCCCTGGACGGCGGCCCTGGCCTACGCCGGGTATGCGGTCGGCGCCAACTGGCAGTCGATCGTCAACGGCTTCCGCGGCCCGACCTACATCGTCGCCGCAGTAGTGGTGCTGGCTCTGGCCGTGGCCATCTGGCGGTTCGTCCGGTGGCGCAAGGCCGCGCTCGCGAATCCGGCGGATCAGCGGCCGGACCCGGAGGTCCAGCGGCCGGATCATGCTGGCCAGCCGCCGGGCGCCGGGCCACGCTGAAGCCGGCGCTCGCTCGTTCTCCGCGCGGCGGTCAGTTCTCCGGTCAGCCGGTCAGCCGGGCGGCCAGGAGGCAGACGTCATCGGTGCGCGGAGCGCTGCCGAGCAGCGCGGTCTGCACTATGGTGCAGGTCTGCTCGGCGGCGAGGCCGACGGTCTGGCGCATGGCGCCAGCCAGCGCGCTGAAGCCCTCGGCGATATCCCGGTGCCGGTCTTCGATGAGTCCGTCCGTATAGAAGAGCAGCCCGGTCCCGGGGGTGAGCCGCCGGTGCCCGGCCCGGAAGCTTCCGCCGCCGGGCACGCCCAGCATGGCGCCGGTGGCGCCGTCCAGGTACTCGGCCCGGCCACCAGAGGTGCACACCAGGGGCGGGTGGCCCGCGTTGGCGTAGCTGAGGTCCCCGGTGGTCAGGTCGAGCACGGCATAGACGGCGGTGGCCATGGCGTCGGGCAGCAACTGGGCCAGCGCCGCATTGGTACAGCGCAGGACGTCGGAGGGGCGGTGCTGCTCGATGGCGTAGGCACGGAGCAGGTTGCGGACCTGGCCCATGATCGACGCCGAGGCGAGGTTATGGCCGACCACGTCGCCGACGGCCAGCCCGACCCGGTTGCCGTCGAGCCGGAAGGCGTCATACCAGTCCCCACCGACGTCGACGCCGTCGGTCCCGGGCAGGTAGCGGACCGCCAGGTCCAGGCCGGCGATCTCGGGCAGGGTATCGGGCAAGACGGACCGCTGCAGCGTCTCGGCCACGGTGTGATCGCGGGCGAACGTGTCGGCATTGGCCAGTCCCGCGGCCATCCGGTGGCCGAGTTCCTCGACCACCTCGATGTCGGTTTCGGCAAAGCCGGGCCGGCCGGCGCGGCGACCGACGGCGACGACGCCGAGCGGGATGCTGCCGGCCATCAGCGGCGTGACCAGGATGGTCTCGGGCTGCAGGCGGGCTACGATGTCGCGCGCCGGCGAGCTTGGGCCGGCGTGGCGGGCGACACGCGTGGCGGCGTCGTGGACTACCTGGCTGGTCCCGGCGGTGTAGGCGGCCCTGATTTCCAGCTGGCCGATGGTGGGGTCGGGCTGGCCGCGAAGGTCGGCGAACATGACCCCGCGATCCTGGTCGCGGTGGGCGATCGAGGTGGCCTGCAGCGTGTCGTCCTCGGCCGGCAGGACCACGACGCAGAAGTCCGCCAGGCTGTCCACGACCAGCTTGGAGACGTGCTGGAGAAGCTCGTGCCGGTCCTGCGCGGCGGCCACCAGGTCGCCGGCGCGCAGCAGGAAGGTGAGCCGTTCCCGGGCGCTGTCGGCCTCGGCCCGGGCGGCCCGCTCCCGGGCCAGCAGTTCGGCGCGTTCCTCCTCGGCGCGCTGCCGGGCGGTCAGGTCAACGACGTAGGTCACCCAGCGCAGCGGGTTCTTGTTGATGACCGCAGCGCCGACCAGTACCGGCACCCGGTGCCCGTCCCGGTGTACATACTCCTTCTCGTACGGCCGGAATGCCCCCGCGCGGCGCAGTTGCCGCGCCGCGTCGGCGTCGCGGCTCGCCCACTCGGAGGGCGTAAGGAACTGGAAGGACAGCCGCCCGGCCGCCACGTCGTGCCTGCCGTAGCCGACAATGCCGAGGAACGCGTCGTTCGCCTCATAGACCTGCTGCTCGCCGACCACCACCACGCCGAGCACGTTGGCCTCGCGCAGGCGGCCCATCAGCTCGGCGCCTTCCTGCAGCGCCGTCTTCGTCCGGAACTGCTCGGTCAGGTCCCGGAACATCGCGTACGCCCGCTGCGGCCGGCCCTGCTCGTCGCGCGAGTCGGGAACCGCCGTGACCGTCAGCCACCGGAGCTCGCCAGTGCGGCCGTGCGGTATCCCCATCACCACGTCGGCGACCACCGCACCGGTGCGCAGCGCCGCCATGACCGGCAATTCCTCGGGCCGGAAGGGCGTGCCATCCTGGTGCACCGCCTGCCACGTCGGCCGCAGCGGCCAGGTGGTCATGGCGTCCAGGTCGATGCCCATGATCTCGCTCGCCGCCGGGTTCGCCTCGATGATCAGGCCGTCGACCGCGTAGTAGACGACCCCCTGCGGCAAGGTCTCGAACAGCGTTCGGTAACGCTCCTGCGACGCGGCCAGCTGCGTGGCCAGCATTTCGTGGCCGGGCCGGTCTTGGACGCTGGCCAGATGGCCGCCGCTTCCATCGCGCCCGCTGAAACCGCGCCCCCGCGAAATCGGTACTGAACCCACTAAGCCCCCCCGGGCACCGCCAAGGAGTTACTAAGAACTATCCCTGGCCAGTTGGCATGGTTACACAGAGTACAGGAAATTCAACCGGGCGATACCTGGGGATATGCTCGGCGCCATGCTGCCCCCGCCGAGCCGCGGCCATGATCACCTCCCCGCGCGCCGGCCTCCGATGAGCCGCGCGGCGGTCATCGCCAACCCCACGAAGGTTGACGACCTTAAGAAATTCAGGGACCAGGTCCGCGCCGCCATGACCGAGCGCGGCTGGACCGAGCCGCTGTGGCTGGAGACGACACCGGAGGATCCAGGCGAGGGGCAGGCGCGAGCGGCGGTGCGGGCCGGGGTCGATGTGGTCGTGGCCAGCGGCGGCGATGGCACGGTCACGTCCTGCGCCACGGGACTCGCCGGCAGCGGAACCCCGCTGGCGGTCATCCCGGCCGGCACTGGCAACCTCCTGGCCCGCAACCTGGGGCTCCCCCTGGATCTGGGCGAGGCCCTGGTCGTCGCGCTCACCGGCACCGATCAGAAGCTAGATCTCGGCATCGCCAACGGCAAGCCGTTCCTGGCCATGGCCGGGCTGGGCCTCGACGCGAAGATGCTGGACAGCACGAGCGAGCCGGCCAAGGCGCGCTTTGGCTGGGCCGCCTACGCCGCGTCCGTGCTGGCGCATCTGCGGGACCAGCCGATGCGGGTGAGCCTGCGGGCCGATGGCGGGCCGCCGCTGCGACGCCGGGCCAGCGGGGTCATCGTCGGGAATGTCGGCTGGCTGCAGGGCGGCCTGCCGCTGCTGCCGGACGCTAAGCCGGACGACGGGCGGCTGGACGTGGTGGTGCTGACCGCACAGGGCTGGGCCAGCTGGCTGGCGGTAGCCGCACACGTGCTGCTGCGCCGCCGGGGCGAGACGGGGCGGGTGGCGCGCAGCACGTTTCGGGACCTGCGCATCGACGTCGACCGGGAGCATCCCTGGGAACTCGACGGCGAGCTCATGGGCCGTACGCGGCGGCTGGCTATCACCATCCACCCGGAGAAGCTCCTGCTGCGGGTGCCGGAGACCACCGCGGACTAGGCGCGGCAGGGGCCAGCAGCATCCTGCGCTCGGCTATCTGGTGGGTGTGGTAACTGAGCCACAGGCACACCGCGGCCAGCGGTAGCTCGATGAGGACGCAAAGGGCGATGGACTGCAGGCGCGCGTGGCCCGGCGTGGTCAGGCAGTCAAACCAGGCGTCCACCACGAGCAGGATGGCGGTCGCGGCGGCGGCCGTTGACAGGTACCGCGAGCGGCGCAGCGCGAAGTACGCCGTGCCGCCCAGCCCGGCGGCGAGCAGGACGTCGAAGCCGGCCCAGGCGATGTCGTAGTTCGGGGATAGCTGGCGGGCGGGCAGCGAGACCGCGATATAGATGATCCACGGCAGCAGGATCACCGAGAACAGGGCAAACATCGGGCCGGTCCAGCGCACGATGCGCGAGTCGTCGACGAGAACCGAGTTTTCCGGCTCCGGAGCCGGCTCGACGATCTTGTCGAGATTCGCGACCAGGTCCTCAGGCTCAAGGTCAGCATTCACGAGTCCGCCTTGCGGTGACGTCACGTTAGGAGTTGCACCATGGCGCGGCTGTCGCGGACAAGTCGACCCAGTGCGCTCACCTGGGAGCACGTCGGGCACCGCGCCCAGCTAGGCGGGGCGGGGCGGCTAGGCGGGGCGGGGCGGCTAGGCGCGGGGGGCGGCCCGGGGATGCTGGGAAGCCGCGGTCGCCGGGTCGAGCTCGGATAGCTGCAGGAGCCGGCGGGGCGCCGCGGGGAAGGGGGTGCTGCGGCTGACGGTCAGGTCCGAGCTGACGTGCAGCAGCTCGCCCGGCTCTAGCAGCCGCCAGCCGGGGTCGTCGTCCATCCGCTCGCTGGCGATGATCACCGACGGAAGGCTGGCCAGATTCGGTGACCGGGCGTGGATCCGGGTGCTCGAGGCGTCCAGGCCCCGGCTGGTGCCGGTGCCGCCCGCGGGCCGGACGAGTACCTGCAGCTCGTGAGTCGCCGGGTAGCGCAATGCCCACAGGTCCGTGGCGGTCGTCAGCACCAGGTTCAGGGCGTACACGGGCAGGCGCTGGCTGATCCAGCCGATCGCCGCGACGATGGCGCCAGCCAGATCGCCGCCGCGGCGCCGGGCCTCCCCCGTGATCAGCGCGAAGACCCGCTCGCTGTCCGTCTGGCCGTGCACCAGCCCGGCCGCGCCCAGCTCGTCCAGGCGCCGGTCGAGGTCATCGAGTCCCCGCACCACGCCGTTGTGGGCGAACAGGGCGCCGTCCTGCAGGAACGGGTGGGTGTTGTCCATTGTCAGGTCGCCGGTGCTGGCGTAACGGACATGAGCCACGAACGTCGTGCCGCGCAGCTCGCGAGCCGCGGACGCGAACTGGGCGTCCTGCCAGGCGGCAAGCGGCTGCTTGCTCACCTTCGCCGTCCCGTCCGCCTCGAACGCCCCGACGCCGGCGCCGTCGGGATTGCGGTGGCTCTGCGCGGCCAGGCTGTCGGGGGCATCAATGAGCCAGAAGGTCGCCGCCACCGTGGCCACCCCCGCGTGCAGGCCGAACAACCGACACATGGTTCCTCCAGAGGCTTGTTGACCTTCCCCGCACAGGAATACCTCGTCGCGAGAGAGAATGGGTCGAGGACGCGGAGATGATCCACGCGGCGCATGCGTCCTGTTACCACTGGATGCAGATCGGGGAGCCGGTGCACCGGGCCCGCGGCGAGTGGCAGTGCTCGCGCGTCTACGCGGTCCTCGGGCAGCCGGAGGCCGCCTTGTCCCACGCGCGGAAAGTGCTGGACATCTGCCAGCGCGAGGGCATCGCCGACTTCGACCTCGCCTTCGCCTACGAAGCCCTGGCCCGCGCATCGGCGGTCGGCGGCGATACCGGCGAAGCGCGCCGCCGGGCCGAGCAGGCCCGGGCCGCGTCCGCGGAGATCGCTGACGACGGCGACCGCGAGCTAGTGCTCGGCGACCTGGAGACTATCCCCGGGGACGTCTAGCCGGCCGTCCGCCCGGCACGGTGCTGCCGTACTTCTCGCCGATGGCCCGGAAGCGGGGCAGCTCGGCGGCGATATCCTCCCGTATCTCGACGGTGGCCGGGACAAGCACGGCGCGATGGCCGGTGGAATCGTCCACGACCAGTTCAGCGCGGGGGTCGCGGCGGAAGATCGCGTACTTCACGCGGTGCCGCGTGGTCGAGACATAGAAACGCTGGCCGTCCCGGGTGAACCAGTTAGGGCTCAGGTGCGGGCGCCCGTCCTTGCGAATTCCGGCTAGAACGGCGTTGCGCGGCTCAGCCAGGAACGCCTCGATGCTCTCGATAGAAGCCATACCCGCGCCGTACCGGGCACCTGTCAGCCGGTCTTCTTGGCCACGTACATGGCCTGCCCCGGAATCCGGAGAATGGAGATCCTGCGCGGCGGCGCGAAGCCGGCCTCGCTCAGCCAGCCCCGTAGCTCCGCGGGGGTATGCACCTGGGACCCGGAGCTGAGGTAGACGAACAACCCCAGGAAATTCGCGGCCGCCGATTTGCGGCGGGACGGCTCGGCGAACGCGTCCATGACGGCGAGCGACCCGCCCGCCGCGAGCGCGGTGCGGATCCTCGCGAACAGGCCGACGATCTGGTCCGCAGTGAGGTGGTGCAGCAGGTTGAAGCAGAGCACGCAGTCGTATCCGCCGCCCAGTTCGGCCGTGGTCGCGTCGCCGTCGCGATAGCGGACCCGCTCGGCCAGCCCCGCCCCGGCGATGATTTCGCGGCCGATCGCCGCGCTGCCTGGCAGGTCGAGTACGGTCGCGGTGAGCCGCGGATGGCGCCGGCACAGCTCGGCTGAGTACCAGCCGTGGCCGCCGCCGATATCCAGGAGGGAGCGCGGATCGCCGGGCAGTCGCAGCTTTCTGGCCACCTCATTCGCACTGAGCCGGGCGAGTTCAAGCTGACCGCTGATGTAGCGCCGCCAGTAGGGGTCATCCGGCGGCACGTCGTGGTGCCCGACGGGCCGCCCGCTGCGGGTCACCTCGTCCAGTCCCGACCACCAGGTCCAGTAGTCAGCGGTGCCCGCCACGAACTGCGTCACGCTGAGCTCGGAGGCGGGGTCCAGCCAGCGCCGCGACGAGCGGCTGAGCTCGTAGCGGCCGGCCCGGCAGGTGAGGTGGCCGCCAGACCGCAGGCAGTCCAGCAGGAGCCGGGTGGGCAGCGGATCGAGGCCCAGGTCAGCGGCGAGCTCCACGGCGGTCGATGGCTGCTGCGCGAGCCGGGTCGTCACGCCGGTGCGCACGGCCGCGATGACCACCGCGGACAGGGCCATCCCGGCCCACGCCTCGGCGGCGGCCACCGGGACCAGGCCGGCTCGCAGGGCGAGCCACTCGGCTGGGTTGGCGCCGTGCAGGGAGAGCCGCATTGGTGAAGCATTCCATCACCCGAACCCGGGCGCTGATCAGAGCCAGCCACCTGGGCCCCTCGCTCGCCATCACGGCCATGATCACGCTGCTGGCCGCCGAGGCGGCCCGGCGCGGCTCCGGTCCCCTGCTGGTGGCGCCCGCGGTGCTGGCCGGCCAGGTCTCGATCGGCTGGTCCAACGACGCCTTCGACGCGCGCCGGGACGCCGCGGCCGGCCGGACGGACAAGCCTATTCCCGCCGGCGCCGTCAGCCGCCGCGCGGTCGCCGCCGCCGCCGTCATCGCCCTGGCCGTCTCGCTGCTGCTGTCGCTGGCCATCGGCGAGGCCGCCGGGGTGGTCACCGCGGTGATGATGGCGGCCGGCTGGGCCTACAACGCCGGCCTGAAGTCGACCCTGGCCTCGGGGCTCATGTACGTCGTGGGGTTCGGCCTCATCCCGGCGTTCGCGGCCAGCACGCTGCCGGGTCATCCCGCGCCGCGGCCGTGGATTACGGCTGCCGCGGCGACGCTCGGCCTCGGCGCCCACTTCGCCAACGTGCTTCCCGACCTGGCCGGTGACCAGGCCACCGGGGTGCACGGCCTACCGCAGCGGATGGCCGCGCGCTGGGGTCCCGCGGCCGTGCGGGCGACCGCGCTGGTGCTCCTGCTCCTGGCCTCCGCGGCGCTGGTGCTGGCGTGCAGCCGGTCGCGCCTGTGGCTCGCGCTAGCCGGGCTG
>Ga0208219_1000376_pt1 | contig 16261 bp, 10 predicted proteins | sample NGESurshal072012_7_FD_184469 | JGI IMG/M metagenome (GOLD analysis project Ga0208219, IMG submission 184469) | Arctic peat soil microbial communities from Barrow, Alaska - NGEE Surface sample 53-2 shallow-072012 (SPAdes) | ecosystem: Environmental > Terrestrial > Soil > Wetlands > Peat ... | reverse complement strand
GCAGACGCCTGCGCCATCTCGCCCGCCTCCGCCAGGCCCCGTCCCTTCGCCACCAGCTGCTCGAAGCGGACGACATCGACCTCATCGGGACCGACCGCAAGGGCATAGCCGGCTTCGGTGGTGACGATCGCGCCCGCCCCGAGGGTACGGCGCAGCTGGCCGATCTGGGCCTGCAAGGCGTTAGCCGGCTTCGCCGCCAGCCCGTCACCCCACAGCGCGTCGATCAGCCGGTCGGCACTGACCGGCTCGCCGCGATGCAGCGCCAGCAAAGCCAGCAGGGCCCGCTGCTTGGCGCCGCGGACAGCGAGCGCTACGCCCCCGTCCGCCGCCTCGAGCTGGCCGAACAACCGCACATCCATTGCCTTCACCCTACGGCCCTGGGCATCAAGGTGATGACGAAGCAGGGGCTGGGCTCGTGCGGCAAAGCGATCAGGCCCTCGGGCACGATCACGCTTGACCGGCTCCCGTATGGCCCGCCGAGGACGGCGAATCTACCAATGAAGCTACTCCCACGGCGAGCTCCGTCGAGCTGCAGCCGCCTGGGCGTCCTATGCGTCCGCGACGGTCGGCGGTACGGGCAGAACGAACGGTTATGCGCGCAAGAACAAGCCGATCCGAACTGCGGCTTGACGCCCAGATAACGAGTCCTCTTTGTAGAAGTTGTCAAGTGGCCGGCCGGGTTTTCTTCGAACCTGGCTTCGGCGGGGTCGCGCTGGGTTGGGCGGCGGGTCGTAGGGTGGTGGCGGGTCCGGGAGTGGCTTGTCCGAAGAGCTGGTGTTCGGGGTGTGAGCCGGCCGCGCTGGAGTCAGAGTCGTTTCCCGGTTGCCCTCCCGGGCCCTTTGCCCTGGCCGCCGCGCTCTGGCGGGCGTCGGCCTGGAGGCGGGCGAAAATGGCGTCGCTGATCCGCCGCTTGAGACACCGCAGCGCCTCCTTGTGGGTTTTGCCCTCGCCGGTCTTCTTGTCGTAATAGGCACGGCCGGGGCTGTGCTTGTAGCGGAGCTGGGTGATCGCGGCCATGTGGATCGCGTGATTGATCCGCCGGTTGCCGCGCAGCGACAGGCGGTGGATCTTCCGGTTCCCCGACGACACCTCGACCGGGGCGGTGCCGTTGTAGGCGGCGAAGTTATCGGGGCCAGGGAACCGCGACGCGTCCCCGATGTCACCGATAATGGTCCCGGCGACGACAGGTCCGACGCCGAAGACGTCAGTGAGGGTGGTGTGCGAGGCCCTGACCGCGGCGGCGAGCTTCTTCTTGGTCTGGCGGAGCTGGTCGTCGAGGTGGCGCAGGTCGGCGAGGAACTCGGCGGCGAGCTCGGCACGGGCCAGCGCGACGGCACCGGACGGGCTGGCCCGCTCCAGGATCCTGGCGGCCTGAGCCGCGTAGATCTCCTTCGGGTAGCCGCCCGGGACCAGGTCGCAGAGCACGGCGTGGAGCCGGCACGCGACCTGATTGCGGTTCCGGGCCAGGTCACGGTGGCGCTTGGACCAGACCTTCAGCACGGCGGCGTGGTCATCGACGGTCACCTGCCGCACGACCCTGGACCGCAGCGCCGCGACCGCCACCGACAGGGCATCGTTCGGGTCGTTCTTGTTCGTGTCCCCGGCCTGGAGCAGCCGGACCCGCGAGGCCAGCTTGGGCTGGACGTCAAGGACCTGCTCGCCGGCCGCCACCAGCTGCTGGGCCAGTAGCCGGCCCAGCCCGGCGGCGCCCTCGACCGCCCAGGTCCGCTCCGGCCAGGCCGCAGCCCACCCAATCAGCTTCTCCGTCTGGGCGGCGCAGGCGCGGACCCGCAGCTCACCCAGCGGTTCTTCCGCTCCGCTTATCGCCACCGCCGTGTGCGACCCCTTGTGCGGGTCCACGCCGATCATTACAGCCGTCATCAGCACGCTCCAGCTCATCGTCACCAGCAATGGGGGACGTGGCGGGCATGCCTAATTACGGATTCGCTATCGCTCGTACCTCTTTCGAGCCACGCCACGGCGAGACCCGGCAGGCTGGCACCTCGTTATATAGCCAGACCGCTCACACGGTCGGCAGGCGGTTCGGGAGCCAGCCCGTCGGACCTCACGAACGCTACGGCACAACCGCAACGCCCTCAGACACAATTAGGCGGGTACGTGTGTTCGCCCGTGGCGGAGCTCCACTACGGCTTGTGACCAGTTGGCGAAGGAGCAGCGTGGGCCTTCGATGGCCGGTGACCTCTCAATAGGTCATCCGGGTCCCCGCATCGCTGGCGTGGTCCAGCCGCGGGGCACCTATCGCTTCCGCTGATGTGCGGACTGGGCAAGAGTCCGGCCCGCGGAGTCTAACTGGGGCCATCTGCATCCGCTGATCGGACAATCAGTCCGGGGACCTTGCTTTTGGAGGCGGCGAAGTAGACGGCCACGATGGCGTCGATGGCGAAGGAGGCGGTGGGGCTGAGGAACGCCACGGCGATGGCGGCGAGGTAGACCAGGCCGCCGAGCAGCGCCCGGCGCGCCCCGGCTGGGAACGCGGCGCGGGCAGGCTCGGAGACCAGCTCCGGATGCGCCGCGAGATAGCGCCATCCCGAGGTGAACGACAGGCCCATCATGAGCATCGTGGCTGCATACAGAACTGCTACCGCCCGCGCCTGGGGGACGCCTTGGTCAGCGTAGTTCGAGGCGAGCGCGGTCGGCCACGGGACGATGGAGATGAACAGCAAGAAGACCAGCGTCCGCTCCAGGAACCGCCGGTCGATGGAGCGGACCGCGCTCATCATTCCGTGATGCTCGATCCACAGCAGGCCGATCGTCACGAACGAGACGAGGTAGGCCACATACGAGGGCCACTGGTGCAGCAGATCGTGGACCAGCTGAGCCGAGTGGGCAGGCTTGGGCAGGTCCAAGACCAGCAGGGTCAAGGCGATGGCGAAGACGCCGTCGATGAGCGCGTGAAGTCTTCCTGGTCCCAAAGCTGGTCACCCACTTCGTCAAGTAGCAGGAGCTGTGCCACGAGCACGCAGGCGACCACCCATGACGAGGGCCATCCTCCAGCACGGCGCGGACATCAGCGAACGCTTGGCCCCGGCCAGCAGCCGCGGTTCCTGGGAGCCGATCGGACCGCCAGAACGGCCAGCGCGGGCTGAGCCACTTGCAATGCGACAACGGCACCGGCAGACATGGCCCTCCAGCAGGGCCGGGTGGTAACCAGGCGGCAAGCGTCACGGGACCGATGAGGCCGGGATTCGCCCAGGTGACAGGCTGACCAACGCCGATTCACTGCCTGGAATCCGGTGTCCTGCCAGCAGCCCCAGCCCGGGGGCGATACCCGATCCGAACACACGTACGGCGGCCCACCCGGCCGCCGTTGCTGTACTTTCCTGCTGTACTCACTGTTCGATCTGTTCGAATTAGGCTTCTGACCAGTGGAGCTAAGCGGGCTCGAACCGCTGACCTCTTGCATGCCATGCGGATCCGATAAGTCGGTCTACGTCCGGCCACGTCGAACGGGGAGCCTCCTGCCTGCACCAATGCTCTGACACCGTCGGGCACAGTCTGAGCCAGCCTGAACACGGTGGCTCCCAAAACTGGCTCCCGGCCCCAGGGGCAAATGGGAGCCTCCCCATGGAGTACGAAACCAATAACGACTATTCGGTCCTGGGCAGCAGCGACGGCCGGACCATCACCGCAATCGCACCCCTACGAGACAGAGCGCCAGGCAGCCGCTGACGTGGCCGCGATCTACGCCGAGTGGACCGCTCCTCACCCGGCCGTAGTGGGCCAGGCGAACCTCGCCACTTACACGATGCCCGCCATCGGGCCAGTGTTCGTCTTGGCGCGTTCGACACCCGCCGGTGGGTGGGTCACCTGCGGAGCGCTCGGCCCGCACCGGAAGGCCCGCGACTGCGGTGGTGCGCCTGTAGTGCCTGACCAGACCGGTGATCTTGATGGCCGGAGCGGAACACACGAGTCTACGGGTATCGGACGGGCCTGGCCGGCCCCGCGGCCATCTCACCGTTCCCCTCGAAGGCACCGCGCCCTGATCGTGGTGAACTCGCGTATCCCGCGGCCGGCTTACTCCGGTCGCGCATGCGGCTGGCTGCCACCCTCATTCGGCCCTGAGGAGACTCGCCGGGCGCGATCGTGCGGCGACCAGTGCCGGACCCGTCGCCAGCGCGTTCGCGGCCAGAACGGTGCCCAGCGCGATCGCCGCGATGACCCAGGAGATCACGACCGGCGCGGGCACCACGCCGAGGTTGGCGGCGAAGGCCAGCCAGATCAGCCGGCCAGCGGCGACCCCGGCCGGCACGCCGATGATGATCCCGGCGAGGGCGACGGTGGTGGCCTGCCACAGGATCGAGAACGCTGCCTGGCGGCGAACGAATCCGAGGGCTCTGAGCAGGCCCAGCTCCGGCCGGCGACGGGCCACGCTCACCAGCAGCAGGTGCATCAGGGTGGCCACGCCGAACAGCACCAAGACCAGGCCGAAGATGAGCGGGAAGTTCACCGCCTGCCCGAAGTTGGCCAGGTTGACCGGCGTTGCGGGAAACTGCACGTCGTCCGGGTAGGTCCGGGCCAGCCGGGCCAGGGCGGCCCCCCGGCCCGGCCCGGGCGCTGCGCGCACCAGGACCACGCCGCCCGCCCTGCTCACGGCTTGCACTTGGCAGGCCGTGCCGGCCGGGCCCGGGGCACAATGATCGCCGAGCAGGCCGCTGGGGGTTAGCAGCGCGCCGGTGCCCAGGCCGGCCGTACCGACGTTGGGCGGGAACATGGTCGTTCCGACCACCCGGTCGGTCGAGGTCCTGGCCTGGCCCCGGGCACCGGGGGCTGTCACCCGGACCAGCGACCCGATGTGGGCCCCGACCTGGCGCAGCGTGGTCGCGCCCAGCGCGATCTCATCGTCGGCGCCGGGAAGCCGGCCGCTGGCCGGGGTGAGCAGCAGCCGGCCGCGCAGGCTCTGGCCCGCGATCGCGGAAACGGTTGTGCCGTTGATGCTCACGTCGTCTTGGCCGACGCCCAGGCTAACGTCGGAGATGGCGCGGTCACCGGCCAGACCGGTCGTCAGCTGGCTGAACGAAGGGGCCTGGTCGCTGGCGGAGAACACTAGGTCGAACGGCTGTCCGTAGAGAGCGGGGGTGCTGGTCAGGTGAGCGAGGCTGGCGCCGAACACGGCCGTCGCGCACAGCGCCGTGACCGCTAGGACCGATCCCAGCAGGGCCGGGCCGACCGGGACCGCAGCGCGGCCCCGGCCCCGTTCGAGGGCGTGACGGACGCCGATCAGCGCGCTGGCCGGGACTCTGGCGCCCGCCAGCAGTGCCACGACCCGCGATGGCCGCGCCAGCGCCGCCTTGGCCGGCTGGCGGGTCCGGGCGGCCCGGGTGGCCGGCCACACACCTAGGGCGAGCACCACGATGACCGCCGCCGCCGCCCCCGGCAGCAGGACGAGCGCGTCGAACGCGAACCCGGGGGAGGGATCGGCGATCCCGGCCTCACCGACCGGGGTGAGCGGGGAGAGCCAGAAGGCCAAGGCCACGCCCCCGGCCACGCCCGCCACCGCGATCAGCAGGGTCGCGGTCATGGTCAGGGCCACCAGCTGGCGCCGGGAGACGCCCAGCGCGCTCAGCGTGGCGTAGGGCTCGGACTCGATGACGGCCTGGCGGGCGAGGGCCTGGGCCACCACGACGATCCCGGCCAGCGCGGCCAGGCCGGCCAGGATCCACCATCCCACGGCCTGCGGACGGATCGAGGACACGACCGCATCGGTCTGGGTATCTAGGTCGAGCAGGGACACCGCCCCCAGCGCCCGGGCGTGGGTCTGGAACTGGGGCAGGTCGGCCGCGCCGTGGCGCAGCCGGACGAGGTAGCCGGCCAGGATGACCGTCTGCCGGTTGACGGTCCGGGCGAAGGCCTGGGTGGTGTACACATTGTGGTTCGGGGGGCCAGTGCCCGGGAACTCCCCGTCGGCGGCTTCGATGCCTACCACGCGCAGGGCGACCGTGGGGCCGCCCGGCTTGAGGCTGGCTCCGCTCAGCAGGGCAGTACGCTGGGACGCCGCGTAGAGGGGGACATGGATCACGGTGCCGACGTGCACCCCGGCGTCCTGCAGGGTGAACGGCGCCAGCACCTGGTGCGGGTCTGATTGATCGGGCATCCTGCCCGCCACCAGCTTGACCACGCTGGGCAGGTCCTTCGGCGCTACCTCGAAGACGCCGACATCGCTGTTGCTGATCGGACGGGAACACGCACAGGTTGGCGCGCCGATCGCGACGACTCCCAGCGGCGTGGCCGAGGCCACCTCGGGGCGGGCTATGAGCCTGGGGGCCGGCGCCAGGGTCAGCAGGAAGGCGTCGTAGCCGTGGGCCGCCTTGAACCGGGGAAACGCCGAGGCGGTACGGCGACCGGTGGCAGCACCCGCGAGAACGAGACCGCTCACCAGCGCTATGAGCAGGCTGAGCAGCAGCCATGACCGCCACCGATGGCGGAACGTGGCGCGGAGCAGCAACCCGAGCGCAGCCAATTCGCACCTCCCCGTGCGAGTCTGGTTCTGCTACCTCGCAGCGGCAAGATGGCCACCCGGTCGGACGGGCGTGGTGGTAACACCAATACCAGGCCAGCGCCGGGGTGGCTTGAGCTGCCGCACACAGTCCAGCGGGCGGGCGTGCCGCGCGACGAGGCGCTATGCGCGGATGCGGGCGGTCGCCGCCTGCTCCGCGGCCACTGTGACATCGCCACGAAGCCCCGGATCACCACAAGCTCCGAGCTGGGTGAAAATTCCGGCGCCGACGACACCACGGGGGCTTGACCAGAGCCCTGAGACGTAAGTCGGACAGGCGAACCGTCCCAGACAGCCCGAGAGCAGACTGTGGAAAGACGCATCATCTAGCCGCTGGTAGGGTGCTCGCCCAGTCCGGCTAGTTCCCTGACGGCCTATGCGGCTGATCGGCGGCGGGCGAACCAGACCTCCTCGGCCGGCCAGCGCCGGGCCCACTCGTCCGGAAGCTCGGGGAAGTCGTTGCTGGCAGCGCCGGGCGGCACCTGATCTTCGACCAGGTCCTCTCCCGCTAGGCCGCACCTGCCCGGGAGCCGGATCCATTCCGCGTGCGGCAGCGTGAACAGCTGGTACTGGCTGCCGGAGGTGCCACGCTGGACTATGCGGTGCAGCCCGAACAGGTCACGTACCAGCCGGCCCGGTGGCCGGGCCCTGCTCCGGGATACACAGGCGCGCCAGCGTTGCCTCCCATGACACCGAACACAATAGCGACCCCAATATCCTGCGTGCCGAGCCTCCGGAGGCTGGCGTGACAGGCCGGCTGATCAGGATCACCACCGCCTTGGCCGTTGCCTTCGTCGCCGCGGTCGCCGGCGCTGCCCTGTCATTGGTTCGCGCACGTCAACTGCGGGAACCTGACCGATCTGTATACCGCCTCCCTGTACTGTGCCTCGGCCCCAGCCCAGCGCCGATGTCATCAGGCGCGGTCTAGGCCCTCGTGAGCCTCCCGTGTAACTGGCGATCCGGGTGTCACCAGGCCGGTCTGGTAGGCGAGAACGACGGCCTGCACCCGGCCGCGCAGGTCCAGCTTGGTCAGAATCCTGGCCACGTGGGTCTTCACCGTCGCCTCGCTGAGCGTCAGCGCGGCGGCGATCTCGGCGTTGCTCATGCCGCGCGCGATCAGCCCGAGCACCTCGAACTCGCGTGGCGTCAGGGCGGACAGGTCACGGCCCGGCAGCCCGGGCGATCCGGGTGCGCCGGCCGGCCGGGGGCCCGGCGCGAAGCGCTCGACCAGGCGGCGGGTGATCGACGGGGCGAGCAGCGCGTCCCCGGTCTGCACTAGCTGGACGGCGGCGACCAGGTGTTCCGGCGTGACGTCCTTGAGCAGGAAGCCGCTGGCGCCCGCGGCGAGCGCCGCGTACACGTACTGGTCCAGGTCGAACGTCGTCAGGATGATGATCCGCACTCCGGCCGCGGCCGGGCCGGCGGCCAGGATGCGCCGGGTCGCCTCGATGCCGTCCAGTTCCGGCATCCGGATGTCCATCAGCACCACGTCTGGCCGGTGCTTGAGCACGGCCGTGACGGCCTGCGCGCCATCGGCCGCCTCCGCGGCGACCTCGATGCCGGCTGCCCTCAGGATCAGCCGGAACCCGCCGCGCACCAGCGCCTGATCGTCGGCGATCACCACTTTCATGGTGCGGGGCCCAGTGGCATGACCGCCCGAAGCTGCCAGCCGCCGCCCGGCCGGGGGCCGGCGTCCAGTTCCCCGCTGTAGATCGACAGCCGCTCCCGCAGCCCGAGCAATCCCCGTCCGGGAGGCCCGCCGCTGGTACCGGTCCCGTCGTCGCTGACCGTGATCACCAGCTGCTCTCCCCATTTAATCCAGACGGACGCCACCGGCTCCCCAGCATGACGAAGCACGTTGGTGAGGGCTTCCTGCACCACACGGTAGGCGGTCAGGTCAGCGCCGGGTGGCAACGGCCGGGGCGCGCCGCTGACCCGGAGCTCGACAGGCAGCCCGGCTGCCGATACCCGCGCGATCAGGGCGTCGAGCCCGGCGAGCCCGGGCTGCGGACGCAGCGCCCCCTCACCGGGGCCGCCCGCAGGCGGGCTGAGCAGCCCGAGCAGGTTCCGCAGTTCGGCCATCGCGGCCCGGCCGCTGGCCTCGACGGCGAGCAGCGCGTCTTCAGCGTCGCCAGGTGAGCTGGCCAGCACCTTGCGCGCCGCGCCCGCCTGCACCACCATCACGCTCACGTTGTGCGTCACGACGTCATGCATTTCGCTGGCGATGCGGGCGCGCTCGGCGTCGACGGCGCGGTGGGTGGCGGCCTGGTGCTCCTGCGTGGAGCGGCGCAGCTGCGCCCTGGAGTCCAGCAGCCGCCGGCGCAGTTCCCTGATGCCGAGCCCGGCGGCGATCGCGGCGGCGAGGGTGAGGATCGCGGTGCCCCGGGCGGGCAGGAGCGGCAGCAGGCCGCCGAACGTGGAGGTCACGATGGCGGCGACGGCCAGGACCGCCGCGATGGCGAGGTTCCGGTACCGGCTGTGCAGGACCGCGCTGTAGGCGGCGAAGACGGCGGTCCCGGACGCGACCGGCGGTATCGCGGCATGGGGGGAGAATGCGATCGCCGTGATCGCGGCGGCGATCACGAGCCAGGCCATGATCGGGTACAGCCGCCGGGCCGCCAGCGGCAGCGCGGTCAGCGCGGCGGCGGCGAGCGCTGCGGCGGGCGCGTGGACCGTGACCGGCTGGGTCATGATGGCGCCGCCGGGGCCGACGAACAGGTTCTGCAGAGTGCGGTCGGCCACCTCCATGACCGCGCCGACCGCTGCGGCCACCGCGATCGCGGCGTCGAGCGCCAGCGCCCAGCCGGACGGCGGGCGGCGCGGCTCGGCCTTCCCGAGGAAGGCGACCAGCCTGTGCGCGCGTCCGGTCATGAGGCCATTGTCGCCGGCCGAGGCTGCTGGGCCATCGCCCGCCGTGTGTAGTTCGCGTACATCCAGCGGATGACGGCGGCCTCGCGGTCAGCCGGATGCGGTACCCGGATTGCATACCACGGGCGACGCGGCGGCACGGGCACCGGACCTACGGTCCTGGCATGGACGCACTGGTTCACCTGGACAAGGTGTCAAAGCAGTATGACAGCGGCGCGCCGGCGGCGGTCGCGGAAGTCACCGTGACGATCGCGCCCGGCGACGCCGTCGCCATCATGGGGCAGTCGGGCAGCGGCAAGTCGACGCTGCTCAATCTCATCGCCGCGCTGGACCGGCCGACAGCGGGCGCCGTCTGGGTCGGAGGCGAGCGGGTGGACAAGCTCAGCGAGACCGCGGCCGCCCGGTTCCGCCGGCGGCAGGTCGGCATGATCTTCCAGTTCTTCAACCTGCTCGACGACATGACCGCCCTCGACAACATCCTGCTGCCAGCCCAGCTGGCCGGCACGCGGGCGGCGGCGGCCCGCGAACGCGCCGATGAGCTGCTGGTCAGCCTGCGGATCGAGCACCAGCGCGACGCCTACCCCGCCCGGCTGTCCGGTGGGCAGCGGCAGCGGGTGGCGATCGCCCGGGCGCTGATCAACAACCCCGCGGTGCTGCTGGCCGACGAGCCCACCGGCGCGGTGGACACCGCGACCGGGGAGGAGATCGGCGCGCTGCTCACGGAGCTGAACGCCGCCGGTCAGACGCTGGTCCTGGTCACCCACAACCCGGACCTGGCCGCCCGGTACACGCACCGGACCATCGCGATCGCCGACGGGCGCATCACATCAGGAGCATCAGCAACAGCGCGAGACAGGGCACTGTCATGAAGGCGATCATCCGGGCGGCGCGCGGCGGGCTGGGCGGCCGCAGGCTCCAGGCCGTCATCATCGGCCTGGTCGCGCTCGCCTCCACCGCCGCCTCCACCCTGGCCCTGGCCATGCTGGCCGACTCCAGCAGCCCGTTCGACCGCGCGTTCGCGGCGCAGCACGGCGCCAACGTCACCGCCACCGTGGACACCACCGTGGCCACGGTGCCGCAACTCGCGGCGACCGCGCACGCGCACGGAGTGACCGCGGCGGCCGGGCCGTTCTCTGAGATCCCGCTCACCGCGCAGGTCACGCTGCCTGGCATAGCCGGCTCCAGCGCCCAGCAGCTCACGATCACCGGCCGGTCCTCCCCGGGCGGCCCGGTAGATGACCTCTACCTGAGCCAGGGCCACTGGCCGGACAGCGACAGCCAGGTCGTCGTGGCAGGCAGCGGCACCCCCGGGTCCACGATCACGGTGGGCTCGCAGAAGCTGGTTGTGGTCGGCGTCGCGACCTCGATCACCAGCACCTCGGATGCGTGGGTGCTGCCGTCGGAGATCCCGGCGCTCGCCACCGCGGCGGGCGCCAGGACCGGCGGCTCCGGGCAGGCGCAGATGCTGTACCAGTTCTCCGGCGCCGGCACGGCTGCCGCGATCAGCGCCGACGTCGCCACACTGCGCGCTGCGCTGCCGGCCGGGGCGCTGGCCGGCACCGCGTCGTGGCTGGACGCGCGGCAATCCGAGCAGAGCGCCATCGCGCCGTGGGTGCCGTTCATCATCGCGTTCGGCCTGCTAACGCTGGTGATCTCGGTGCTCATCGTGGTCAACGTGGTCAGCGGCGCCGTAATCGCCGGGACCACCAGGATCGGCGTGCTGAAGTCGGTCGGCTTCACCCCCGCTCAGGTGGTGGCCTGCTACGTGCTCATGGTGGCGGTGCCCGCGCTGTCCGGCTGCGTGGCCGGGGTGGTGGGCGGGAACCTGCTGGCAATCCCGCTGCTCGGCCAGAACGCGCAGGTCTACCAGGTCGGCGTGCTCGGCGTCCCGCTCTGGGCCGATGCGGCTGTGCCGCTGGCGGTCCTGCTGCTGACCGCAGCCGGCGCGGTGCTCCCGGCGCTGCGCGCGGGACGGCTGAGCGCGGTCGCGGCGATCGCGACCGGGCGTGCCCCGCGGCCAGCCCACGGGTACCTCGCGCAGCGGGCGCTGGCCCGGCTGATCATGCTGCCCCGGGCGGTCACGCTCGGGCTCGCGGCACCGTCCGCCCGTCCCGGCCGGACGCTGGTGACCGGGCTCGCGGTGCTGTTCGGCGTGGTGGCGGTGACGTTCGGTCTGGGACTGGGCGCCTCGCTGGACCGGGCGATCACCGATAGTTCGCGGCACGCTGCCCTCCCGGTCTCGGTCACGGCCGTGCCGCCGGGCTCGGTGGCTCCCGGAGCCCTGAACGGCCCCGGCGGCAGCGCGGGCTCCAGTGGCACCAGCCATGACGTGGTCGTCGGGCGGGCGCTGACCGCCGTGCAGCAGCAGGCCGCCGCGGCGGCGCTGGCCGCCCAGCCCGGCACGCTGCACGACCTCGCCATCACAGAGGACCACCTGAGCCTGCCCGCGGTGCCCGCCGGCGTGGAGGTCACCGCCTATGGCGGCGACCCGGCCTGGGCAGGACTCGCGCCAGTCTCGGGGCACCTGTACTCCGGGCCTGATCAGGTGGACGTGAACACGCTGTTCCTCACCGACACCGGGACCAAGGTGGGCTCCACGTACACGCTGGCCTCTGGCGGCCGCCATCTCACAGTGACGATCGCCGGCGAGGTGTTCCAGCCGGGTAACCAGCCCGACATGTTCCTGAGCGCCGCGACCCTGCATGAGGTGGACCCGGCCGCCGGACCGTCGCAGTACGGCGTGGCACTCAAACCGGGCACCGATGCGCAGGCCTACGCCAACATGCTGTCAGCGGCCCTTGGCAGCTCGCTCGCGGTCACCATCAACACCGGCGGCACTCATCTCGTCGCGGTGGTCACCCTTGTCACCATGCTGACCATCGTGATCATCATCGTCGCCGGGCTCGGCGTGCTGAACACCGTGGCACTCCAGATCAGGGAACGGGCACACGCTATCGGCGTGTTCAAGGCGGTCGGGATGGTCCCGCTGCAGACCCTGGTGATGATCATCTGCTCGGTCGCCGTCACCGGCCTGCTCGCCGGGGTCGTGGCGGTGCCCGCCGGGGTGGCCCTGCACCACGGCCTGGTCCCGGTCATGGCGAGCGCGGCGAACTCCGGCATCCCACCGTCACTGCTGTCGGTGTACCAGCCGTGGGAGTTCATCCTGCTCGCCCTGGCCGGCCTGCTGATCGCGGTCGCCGGCGCGCTCGGCCCGGCCAGCTGGGCTGCCCGCGCCCGCACCGCCTTCACACTCCGCGCCGAATAACGGACCGGGCGGGGCAGCCCGTCCCGCCCGGAACCCGGCCGCGCAGGGAGGTACGACTTCCGCCCCTGGCGCGCGGGGCTCGGTCAGAGCTGGTAGGCGCTCGCGAAGGGCCGCGCTGCACTGGCACTGGAACACCGCCGGCCTAGTGATCGCCGCCGGAGTGGCGCTGGGCCACCGTGCTCGGACGGCGGAAATCGGGCCGCGAGTTCCGGCCCGGCAAGCTGAGCGGTGACGACCTCCAGGGTGCGTAGGCGAGCACCATGCGGCCGGAGGCCTAAGACGACTGGAATGCCTAGAGTGCGAGGAGACAGCCATGGAGGCCGAGAACCAAGGAGCCGCGCGGGGCAGGGCGGCCGACGCCCCGGCCGAACGACGCGCGCGATCGCTGACCGCGTGGCATCTCAGGTCTCGCTGGCTTGTGCACCTCGGCCTCCTGGTCTTCGCCGCGGCGGCACTCGGAACCCTGCAACTCCTCCACATCCGCAACGCCATCCATGCCGACGTGGGGCTGGCCTTCGCAGGCCTGGTCATTATCCATCTGGCACAACGCCGCCACCGGATCGCTGGGATGTTCGCGCGGCTCTGGGGCCTTCGCCGGCGGGTCGTGCGCGAGCTACGTCTCTTGACGTCGGATGCGATCCTCGCCTTCGTCACGGTCAACGTCGTGATTTCTGGGATCCTCGACTGGAATCGGGGAGCCCCAACGCTCCTGCCCGCCCTCCCACGACCTTTCGACAGGTGGCACCTGCTCTCCTCTGTCGTGCTCGTCGTATACCTGGTCATCCACGTCTCGCGCCGGTGGAGACGCCTTCGGCGATCCACGATCCGATAGCCCTGCGGAACAGTGGGTGCACGGGGCGCAGCACCGGATCACAGCCCGTTCCGACGTGCGGAATGCCAGCAGAGCAGGCAGGAGATCGCTTCACTCAGTGACTGAGCCTGGTCGCCGCCACGCGCAAAGAGCCGCCGATCGGATCGCCCTGCTAGCCGTCGTTGGCGATGTTCTGCTCGCTCGTTCGGGGTGCCCTAGATCGCGGGGCAGTGGGGCCTGAGGGAGGGCCTATCGCTGATGCACCGGTCCGGTGCCCTGCGAAGCGATCTGGCCTGCCCGTCGACGGCGGCAGGGGTAATCGGGGTGGCTCCGGGTTGAAGATGTGAGACTGAGGCAATGATCGACGTGCCGGCGGTTGTGCGGAACAAAGCCCGCGCGGCCGGCGCCGAGGACTGGCTCGAGCGATTGCCGGCGCTCGTCTCGAGCCTGGAGGCCGGCTGGTCGATCACAGTCGGGCACCCCTATGAGGGCGGCACGGAGGCTTTCGTGGCGGACGCGACCCGGGCGGATGGTACCCCTGCCGTCCTGAAGGTGCTCGTCCCAGGGACCGGGAACAACGCCTCCAACGAGGCGACCGTCCTCCGTCTCCTCGGCGGAGACGGATGCCCGGTGCTCTATCGGTACGACCCCGACGACGGCGCCTTGCTCATGGAGCGGCTGGGCCGGCCCATGTATGAGCTTGGACTGCCGCTCGCCCGTCGCCTGGAGATCCTCTGCGCTGCCGCTGAGCGCATATGGCGGCCGGCGCCAGACTGCGGGCTGCCCACGGGTGCGGGCAAGGCTCGATGGCTCGCCGACTTCATTGTGACGTCGTGGGAGGAGCTCGACCGTCCGTGCTCGGAGAAGACTGTCGACCATGCCCTGGCCTGCGCTGTCCGGCGGGCTCAGGCGCATCGCGACGAGAGGGCTGTGCTGGTCCACGGCGACGTGCACCAATTGAACGCCCTCCAGAACGACGGCGGCTTCAAGCTGATCGATCCTGACGGCCTCCTGGCCGAGGCCGAGTACGACCTGGGTGTCCTTATGCGGGGCGATCCCGCCGAGCTGCTTGGCGGCGACCCCGTCGACCGGGCCCGCTGGCTGGCCGCCCGCACGGGGCTCGATCTCGTCGCCATATGGGAGTGGGGCGTTGTCGAGCGGCTGTCGACAGGACTGCTCTGTACCCGCATCCACCTGCAGCCCCTCGGCCGCGACACGCTGGCGGCGGCCGAGGCCGTCGCCGGCCTGATGATCGGCTAAAGGGACGAGAGTCCGGCACCAGGACGCCGCCACGACGCGCCCATCCCGTCGGCAGCGCCCTGGAGCCGGTCCACACTTCGATCGTGCCCGGCACGCTTCACTGCGTCCGGGTTCGACCGCTGCCCCAATAATGCAGAGGATGCTGGCTGAGGAGGTGCCACCAGACAAGCCGGTTTGGGGCGTACATAACGACGCCAGTCGTGGATTGGAGGCTGGCGCACGATTCGGCGTTATGCGCCAATGCGAGCCGCGAACGCTTGCACTCAGTGACAGTCTCTGCCTGACTCGCAGGGTGCAACCGGTCCGACACGATGACCAACATGTTCACCGAGCTGTCGCCACCAGTGACCGGATTTCGGTCCCCGTCCTGTTCAGGATCTATGACGCCGCATGTTCATTCTGGATGACGGGTAACACGCATCTGGCCCTTCCTCCGCAGGTGCCGATTCAGCCGACCGCAGGAGCGTGTCAAGGTGGAGCGCCCGCAGGCGGAGCCTGTGGCCGAACGACCTTGACACGGGACGGAGGACGGCCATCCTGGCGGCTCCGAGGAAGGGTCCCCGCTCGAGAACCGGAGTCACAACTCGCCGGCAAAACAGCGCCCGCTGCCCACCGGTTGGCGTCAGAACTCGCCGATAGCTGGCGTCAAGACTCACCTACATAGCCAAGCATCCATGAGCCGCGACGACCGGGCGCGTGGGGGCACGCAGATCACCCCGATCTGGACGCCACAACCACCCGACTGCCCATCCGCCGCTCGCACACCTATCGGCGGCTCGGCGCGCGCCCTGGCACCGAGACCCCACGACGCTCTGTGATCGGGCCCACGACCCGCGGCGCGGCGCCCATTTCTCAGGCCCAGCCGGAGCGCAACCAGCCGCAATGACGCGGGCATGGCAACATGTCCCTCCCCCGCCCAGTAGGGTCAGACTCTGTCCGCGGCAGCGGCTATCTCGAGTCGCGGACCCTGGCTGCAGCCATCCAGCTAACGGCGGGTTAACCCAGGAGTCGGGAAAACCACACTGATCCCGCTGCTCACAATACTGCTTCCCCCGCCTCAGGTTTCCCTTGCGCTGCGATGACGCATGCTGCGGCCGGCCCTCCATGCGGCTGATCGCCCGGGGCCAGGGCCGGCCAGGGCTGTGTCACCCGGTACTGCTGTGATCGTGCACTTGGACGCCGCCTAGCTGCACGTCGAAGATGAAGTGCGGTGCTGGGGCGTCGGAGCAGTACGCCAGCGTCTGCGCCATCGTGCCGATGCCCACAAAGGTTGTCCGGTCGGGAATGGCCGGGTGCCGGCCGGTGCCGTTGTCGGCCACCTGCCACCAGGCGCCCATGCCGATCTGCGTGGGATCGCTCGATTGGGTAATCGGCCCGCCGATCCATGCGCGGTTGCCGCTGACGGTCATGCAGGTCACGTCGCCGCTGAAGGTCGTCTGCTGGCCTGTCTCCCAGTAGTCGTAGTGCCATCCGCCGCGGACGGTCCCATCAGCGAATCTGGTCGCGTGGTAGGCCAGCGGATCCTGCTGCACGGTGACACCGA
>Ga0208219_1000373_pt1 | contig 16328 bp, 19 predicted proteins | sample NGESurshal072012_7_FD_184469 | JGI IMG/M metagenome (GOLD analysis project Ga0208219, IMG submission 184469) | Arctic peat soil microbial communities from Barrow, Alaska - NGEE Surface sample 53-2 shallow-072012 (SPAdes) | ecosystem: Environmental > Terrestrial > Soil > Wetlands > Peat ... | reverse complement strand
CGCGCCGGGCGCGCAGGCGCGTGCTCCTCTGTGCGCCGACAGGCAAGGCCGCGCGTCGTATGCGCGACCTGACGGGCCACGACGCGATGACGATCCACCGCGCGCTCGGCTACTCACCATTCGCGGGCGGCTTCCAGCGCAACGAGGACGACCCGCTCTCGAACGAGTACGAGCTCGTCATCGTGGACGAGGCGTCGATGCTCTCGCTCGAGCTCGCGGACGCGCTCTTCCGCGCTTCCGGCGACTGTCACGTGCTGCTCGTCGGCGACACGGACCAGCTTCCGCCGATCGGCGCCGGCCGCGTCCTCGCCGACCTCGTCGACACCGGCGTCGTTCCGCAGGCGCACCTGACCGCGATCTACCGCCAGGCAGCGCGGTCGCTCATCGTGCGCAGCGCCCGCCGGATCAACGCCGGTGAGCTGCCATTCCTCTCGCCCGACGACGCGCGTGCGTCGCTCGGCGACGACGTCGAGCTGGACGAGGACTTCTTCTTCGTCGCGAAGCAGGAGCAGGAGGCGATACGCGACGCGGTGCTCGACCTCGTGTGCGAACGGATCCCGTCGCACTACGGTCTCGATCCGCGCACGGAGGTGATGACGCTCGTGCCGATGCGGCGCGGCGCGGTCGGCCTCAATGCGCTGAATGAGGAGCTCGAGCGGCGGCTCAACCCGGGCGAGCCGGCGGTCGTGCTCGCGCGCGCGGGAATCCGCGTCGGCTCGCGCATCGTGCAGACGAAGAACGACTACACGCCCGACCGTGAGGTGATGAACGGCGAGGTCGCGTTCGTCGTGGCGTGGGACGAGGAGGAGGCGGAGGCCGTGCTCTCACTCGACGACGGCGAGCGCGAGATCGTCGTGCCCGCCGCGGCGCTCGAGACGTACACACTCGCGTGGGCGTTGACGGTGCATCGCGCGCAGGGGTCGCAGTTCCCCGCGGTGGTCGCGCCGTGGTCGATGGCGTATGCCGTGATGCTGTCGCGGCCGCTTCTCTATACGGCGGTCACGCGCGCGGAGCGGCTGTGCGTGATCGTCGGCGAGCGGCGCGCGCTCGCGACGGCGGTCGGCCGCGCGGAAGGCCGGCGACGCCACTCGGCGCTCGCCGAGCGGATTGTCGAATTAGCGGACTAGCAAGCGCCGGGCTGAGGCTGGCCGCCGGGGCCGTTCTCGTGCTGGGCCGTGCCGTCGGCCGCCGTGGCCTGGAGGCAGTACGAGGTCGCGTCCGCGCGGACGAGGACGACGCCGGAGCCGGGCGGCAGCGTCGCGCCGGCGTAGGTGCTGCTCTGCGCGAAGAAGGCCTGCATCGCCGTGTCCGCTCCCTGGAAGTTCGTGGCCGCCACCGCCGTGTTCGCCTGGGCGATCGCCAGGGTCACCGTCGGAGAGGTAGGCCCGTTCGTCTTGGCGTCCTTCGCGTATAGGTAGCCGCCGATGACGAGCACGACGAGGAGCGAGGGGAGGCCGAGAACGCGGAGCATGTCGCCTATATCGGCGGCAACCGGCGAGATCTCAATAGCGGCCGAGCTCGACCAGCCGTTCGTCGCTGATCCCGAAATGGTGGGCGACCTCGTGCCAGACGACGTGGCGCACCTGGGCGCGCAACAGCTCGGCGTCAGCTCCGTAGAGCCGTTCGAGCGGGCCGCCGTAGATGGTGATCTTGTCCGGCAGCGCGCCCTGGTAGCCGCTCGTGCGCCGCGTCAGCGGCACTCCCTGGTACAGGCCCAGAAGGGGCGCACCGGCGGGCGGCTCCTCCTCGACGACGATGGTCACGTTCGACATCGCGTCGCGGAGCTCGGCAGGGAGATCGTCGAGCGCGTCGCGCACCGCCTGCTCGAAGTCGAACCCGGCCGCTTCGCTCACGCGGCGGTCGCCCCTGCTTCCGCCTCGACGAGCGCGACGCAGCGACCGCACGTGCGGGCCGCTCCCCAGTCGGGCGTCGAGACCATGAACGCGGTCCCCACAGCACCGCAGCGCGCGCCGCTCGACGGCAGTCCGCTCGTCGTCTCCGCCAGGTGGACGACGCCGTCGTTGCCCATCACCGCCCACTCGCCCGGACCGAACGGACCTCGAATCGAACGCACAGCCACGGGCACACCTACTTTCTCTGAGCCGCAGGACGAAACCGCCACACCCAGCATGCCTGACGCCTCTCTATGCTGGGCGAGCCGTGAAGCGCCTCGTCGCACTCATCGTGGTCGTGCTGCTCGCGTTCGCAGCCGGCGGTGCGGCGCTCGCCGCGCGGGTCGACCTGGTCGTCTCACCGGCAACGGTCGCTCCCGGGGCTGCCGTGCGCGTCATCGCGCGCTCGTCGCCGTGCCATGTCGGCGGGTCGGCGGTCGCGATCTCGGCGGCGTTCCCGGGGCGGGCGTTCGGCGCAGGCACGCTCTCGGGCCGGGTCGGCAGGGGCGGCGCGTTCTCGATCCACGGCCACGTGCGCTCAGGCGTCCATCCCGGCCGCTACACCGTGGGTGTGCGCTGCGGTGGCGGGAATCTGGGCGTGACCGCATACCTCCGCGTCCGCTAGTAGTCGATCTCTTACGATGCGCACCGTGACGAGTGTCGTGGTGTCCAATATCAAGGGCGGCGTCGGGAAGACGACGACGTCGGTCTACCTGGCCGCAGCCGCCGTCGAGCGTGGGCACGAGCCGGTCGTGCTCGTCGATGCCGACCGGCAGGCCTCCTCCGCCGAGTGGCTCGAGACGCGCCCCATCGAGGGCGTCGCGGTGATCGAGGCGCCGTCCCAGCGAACGCTGACGCGCGCGATGGGGCGTGACGACGGCCTTGTCGTCGTCGATACGCCGCCCGGTGACGAGAGGCTGTTGCAATCCGCCGCCGGCGCGGCGGACGCGGTCGTGATCCCGACGCGAGCCGGAGGGGTCGAGTTCTCTCCGGTGCTCGCCACGCTCGAGCTCATCCCGGCGCGGACGCCGCGAGGCGTCGTCATCTGCGCCGCCCGCCTCGGGACGAACGATCTCGAGGAGGCGATCGCCTGGTGGAAGTCGCAGTCGGTCTCGATCTGGGGCGTGATCCCGGAACGGGTCGGCATCGCCTCCGGCCCCGAGGCGCGGCTCTATCGGGACGGCCTCAACGAGTACACCGTCGTGCTTCGGCGCGCGCTGCGCAGCAAGCGCTGAGCATTACACAGGGCTGGACACTCGCGTGCGCGAGTGTGCGGGAATGTCACCCGACAGCTTGCTGTGAGGAGAGACGCATATTGGCGGCTGGAGGACGCGGGACTACGCAACTGCGTATGACCTTCACTTACCCAACAATGCGAGCCGGAACCTTAGACCGAACGCCGCAAACACAAGGACGATGCCGACATTTACTGCAAGCCGCGCCCAGAAGTGGTGCCTGAAAAACAGGACATCCACGCCCACCACAACAGCGACCAGGGTAAGCACGTAAAGCGCGATGGCCACCTGTCTTCCCACCGTTTCATCCTACGCGTGGGCGGCCCTCCCGAAGGTCGCCGCGCCGTGCGGTTCCGGGCGGGTGGCTCATTGGCTAAGTGCGCCTGCAACGAGTAGGTTCGCGCCTTAGCCGGTCAAGGTGACGCGGGCAGGCCGCGTTACCGTCGCCGCGGAAAGGGTTGGGTCAAGAATGTCTCTAGACCAGAAGAGAGCGCGCGTCTTCGGCGTGCTCTACCTCATCACGTACGTCACATCGATCCCGGCGCTACTGCTCTACGAGCCGGTACTCAGAGATCCCGTGAGCTACATTGCGGGTGCCGGGCACGACAAGCGGATCCTCCTCGGAGCGCTGCTGGAGCTGCTCCTGATCATCGCGAACATCGGCACCGCGGTCGTGATCGTCCCGATCATGAGGCGGCAGAGCGAAGAACTGGCAATCGGGTATGTGACGGCGCGAATTTTCGAATGCGCGTTCATCCTCGTCGGCATCGTCTCCGTGCTCGCAATCATCACATTGCGCAACCAGGCAGCAGGTGCGTCTGAGGGGACGGTCGCCTACACGCTCGCGGCGATCAAGGACTGGACGTTCCTCCTCGGCCCGGGCTGGATGGTCGGCTGGGGGAACGGGCTGATCCTCGGCTACCTGATGTACCGCACGGGCCTGGTGCCGCGACGCGCGGCCTGGCTTGGCCTCATCGGCGGGCCGCTGATCATCATCACCGGAACGGCAATCATGTTCGGCGGCAACCATCCGAGCAGCACGCTGCACTCGCTGCAAGGCATCGCGACGATCCCGGAGTTCCTGTGGGAGCTCTTCCTCGGCGTCTACTGCACCATCTGGGGCTTCAGGCGTGATTCCCCGATTCTTTCCCGGGCCGCGACGTGACGACTCAACCCTTGCCAACGCCGCACTCCTCAGATGCAGCGACCGGCGCTCACGCACCGCCGCGGCAGCGGCTCATGGCCTTGTCCGGAGTCGCGTTCGCCCCGTTCTTCGTCATCGGATGGGTGACAAGCGTTGCCAATAATCCCCACTACACCGCCTCAGATCAGGAGTGGACAAACTGGGCACACGACAACCAGTGGAAGGGCCGCATCAGTGCCTTCGCGATGCTGCTCGCAGCCTTCATCTTCCTGTACTTCATCGCCGCGATTCGGAGCACGCTCGAAACTGCGGAGTCTTCGGTTCGCGGCTCCGTACAACTCGCCCGCGTCGCGTTCGCCGGTGCGCTAACCGGCATCGTCGGCACGACTATGGCGTTCATCACGATCGCCGCTGCGAGTTCCGAGGGTGCCGACGCAAATCCCGTGGTGAGTAGGGCGGTGACCACTGGCTCGACCGGACCTTTCCTGGTCGGCGCAATGGGCTTTGCCGCTTTTCTGATGGCCGCAGGAGTGCTAACGCTGCGCAGCGGAGTCTTCTCCCGCTGGACTGGCTTCGTGGCGCTGATTGGTGCGGTCTGTTTCCTCATCACGTTCTTGACGATCATCAACAACACTGGCAACGGGAGCGTGTTCGGCTACGCGTTCTTTCCAGGCCTCCTCGCGCTCATCACTTGGACGATCGCAACGAGCATCGCCAGCTACCGAACAGAGACGGCGAAGCCAGCCGTAACACTCGTTTAGCCGCAGCACCAGTGTGTGAGGGGAGGCGGCAACTCAGTCGCCTCCCCTCACAGTTCACCTCGACGAATGGCCGATTCGGCTCGCCTGCGCGAGCGCACTGGCGCCTGAGCTCCGCTGAACTTGCTCAGGTAATGACGCGGTACACCTGGAACACCTCGGCGTACTCGCGGTTCACGTTGATCCCGTGCGTGCGCGCGACGTTCCAGACGTATTCCGGATTCGCGTACCTCCGGTGCTGCTGTGATGCGTACTTCTCCAGCGCCGCCACCTTTCGCTCGACGTGCCGCTTGTCGAGCGAGACGTACCACTGGTACGCGAAGTCGAAGTTGTTCCACGGGATCTCGTAGCCCAGGATCGTCGTGCGCTTGAACGCGCGCAGGCCCTCCTGCGCGATCGTCTGGTGATCCTGGTGGATGTCGTGCAGGCTCGGCTGGAAGACGACCTCCGGCTTCCAGTCCTCCCACATCGCGACGAGCAGTTCGAGGATCTCCTGCCGCCGCTCCGGGAACGTGCGCACGTCGAAGTCGTGCACCGTCAGCCGCTCCTCCGGAATCCCGAGCTCCGTCGTCGCCGCGCGCACCTCGCGCGACAGCGTGTCCGGCGGGAAGCCCTCCGCCAGCGAACGCGTCGCGATGGAGAACGCGACGTAGCGCACCTCGCACCCGGCCTCGACGAGCCGCGCCATCGTGCCGCCGCACCCGAACTCGCCGTCGTCGGTGTGCGGCGCCAGGACGAGCGCCCGCTTCCACTGCTCGATCACGCCGCCACCGCCTCCCGCCTCTCTACCGCCGGCGGGAGCGCGAACGCCACGAGTCCGAGCAGCAGCCAGGTGGTCGGATCCTCGAAGAAGTCGTTGTAGAAGAGCGAGTGCACGAGGATCGCGGCCAGCGAGAGTCCGGCCGCGAACGGCACGAGGCGCCGCGTCCGCAGCACGTCGGAACCACACGCGACGAGCAGCCAGACGAACAGCGCGAAGCCGACCAGCCCCGTCTCGGCGGCGACGGTCACCGGCGTGTCGTGCGACGCCGCCGTCTTGAGGTTCTTCTTGCCGTGGAGCCTCTGCACGCGCTTAGCGTACGCGTGCTGGAAGCCACCCACGCCGACGCCGCGCACCGGATGCGCCACCGCGATGCGGATCCCGTTGGCGACAAGGCTGTAGCGCCCGCTCGACGCGCTGTTCAGGCCGCTCTTCGTGTGATGCTCGATCGACCTCCGTACCGTCGGCTGCGCGACCGCGAGACCGCCGAGGACGACGACCGCCAGCCCGACCGCCAGTAGCGCGCGCCAGCGCCATGCGACGAACGCGACCCCGATCACCGCCACCAGCAGCGCCGCGAAGCTCGACTGCGAGAACGAGATGAGCAGGCCGAACCACGTGATGGTGAGCGCGGCCGCGGCCGCCCACACGACCCGCGGCGACCGGCCCCGGACGATGAGCACGACGCTCGGGATCATCGCCACGACGAGGAAGCGGCCGTACACGGACGGATCCCAGAAGACCGAGTTGACGCGGAAGAACGCGGCGTACGCGTTCGAGTTGATCACCTTCGGGTTCTCGAACACCGTCCGGGTCTCGTATTGGTAGAAGCCGACGACCGCGAAGACGAGCCCCATGATCGTCAGCTCGGCGTACAGGGCCCACAGGCCGATTCGCTTCCATGGGAGCCGCGCGACCGCGACCACGAGCACCGTGAAGGGAACATAGAACGCAAGCACCTCGGTTGCCCCGGCGCGCACGTCCTGCGTCCAGCTGAGGGAGAGACCGACCCAGGCGAGATAGAGCGCGAGTGGCCACGTGATCGCACGCAGCTCGCGCGGGCGGATGTCGCCGTGCGCAAGCTCCCACGCGAGCTGCATCGCCGCTGCGAGCACGACGACATAGAGCGGCACGAGCAGCTGGTGACCGAGCGCGCCGATGCGCACGGGAATGCAGGCGAGCGCGAGCAAGGGCAGCAGCCACGGTTCACGCCGGAACGCGATCGCGAGCGCAGCAGCGATCGCGATCGCCGCGAACGTCCCGTCGACGGCCTCCGCGTAGTCGTGCGGCGCAAACGACGCCGCGAGCATGCACGCGCCGAGCGCCGCGAAGCCGAGCCCCGCCAGCCGGTCGCGCCGCGACCGCGCGAGCAGCAGAAGCGCGAGCCCCAGACACGCCACCGGGCCGCCTAGACGCGCGAGCCCGATCACCGGACCACCACGGTTGCCGACCCGGAGTGACCGCGCTCGCTCACGACCAACCTGTACGTGCCCGCCGCCGCAGGCGCGCGGAGCTTCAGCTCCCTGCCCGACGCCGTGCCGCGGCGCGCGCCGAGCGCCCAGCGATAGCGCTTCGCGTCCGTCGACACGCCGATGCGCAGCTGCCCGCCCGGCCGCACGACCACGCGCTTCGCTACGAGCGCGATGTACCGCAACGTGACGGAGACGCGCTGCACTTTGGCGGAACGGTTGCCGGCAGGATCGACGGCGCTCACCGTCAGGACGTACGTCCCGGGCGACAGCAGACTCCCGTTCACCTTGCCGTTCCACGACACCTTGTCCTTCGGCCTGGACGAGCGGCCGCGGATGATGCGATGGCCGTTCACGAGGACGACGACGTGCGCCTCCTCGCTCAACTTGTACTGGATCGTCACCGTGTCCGACTGGTGGTCACCGTCCGGCGAGAACGTGGGCCGCACGGCGCCGGCGTCGAGCACAGCCGGCGCCTTCGTCTCGAGCACCATCGGGTTCGGGAGGAGGATCGTCCGGCGTTGGCTCTCGAAATGCACCTCGAGGTGGTACGTCCCCTCCGGGGCGCGGGCACCGGCGTCGTCGCGGCCGTTCCATGTGAATACGTGCCATCCGTGCGGCTCGAGGACGCGATACGCGAGCGTGTCCACCTCGTGCCCGCTCGAGCCCCGGATCGTCGCGGTGACCCGGTCGGTCCGGCGCGTGCGCACGCGAATTGTGGCGGCGCTGTGCGCCGCAGGCGACACGTACTCACGCACGACCTTGACGCCGTTGATCGGGCTCTTCGTGAGCTTCAGCCGCTCGGTGATCGCAAAGGCGGCGGCGGTCGCCGCGAGCAGGCCGACAATGACGGCCGTCGAGAGAATCCGCTGCAAAGCGGCGTCAGTCTAGTCTCGGAGCTCGGCCAGGAACTCGGCTGCCGTCCGGACCGGCATAGCCGGCGCGAGCGCGAGCACGTGGCGATCCCCGGAGACGAGCACCGCCGAAGCGCCTTCGGCGAGCGCGATCAGATAGTCGTCGCCGGAATCGGTCGATCGTGCGGGAGGCGCCGGCGGATCGGACCATCGGACCGCCGCCCGCTCGAACATCGAGACGTACGCGGCGGCTTCGGCCTCCGGTATCCGCTTCTGAAGCTTGGGATACGCGAGTGCGCGCTCGAGCTCCGCCAGGAGGTTGTCGGACACGACGAGCTCGAACTCACCCGAGAGCCAGCGGGCGACGAGCTGCGCAGGCGGCCCCAACGGGGAGAGGATCGCGGCAATCAGGACGTTCGAGTCGAGGACGGCGCGCACTCAGCGCCGGCGCCGTGCGTGCTCCTGCGCTTCGAGGGCGAGTGCCTTCGCGTCGTCCTCGGTCAGATCGTCGTTGCGCGACCAGATGCGCTCGAGCAGGTCAAACCCCAGCTCACGGCGGAGCGCCTCCTCGATCACCTCGCTGTCACCCTTGCCGGTTCGAGCGCCGCGAACCTTGACCGCGCGGAGCACGCCCTCGTCGATCGTCAGCGTCGTACGAACCTTTGCCACATCCGCATCATAGCATCTTGATGCGGTGATGCGTCTAGATCAGCAGCCCGCGCTCCTCGAGCGCGGCGACGATCCTGTCCGCCGCCTCCTCGATGCCGAGCGACGCCATCTCGAGGTGCACCTCAGGGCTCTCCGGCGGCTCGTATGTCGACCCGATGCCGGTCAGGTTCTCCAGGCCGCCCTCGCGCGCCTTCGCGTACAGGCCCTTCGTGTCGCGCTCGGCGGCGACCTCGGGCGGGACGTCGACGAACACCTCGAGGAACTCGTCCGCGCCGAACTGCGCGCGCGTCGTCGCGCGCTCGACGCGGAACGGGGACACGAACGCCGCGATGACGATCAGCCCCGCGTCGGTGAGCATCTTCGTCACCTCGGCGGCGCGGCGGTTGTTCTCCGCCCGGTCGGCGTCGGTGAAGCCGAGATCCTTGGACAGGCCGTGGCGCAGGTTGTCGCCGTCGAGCATGAACGTGTGGCGGCCGAGCACGTGCAGCCGCCGCTCAACGGCGTTCGCGATCGAGGACTTGCCCGCCCCGGGCAGGCCGGTGAGCCAGACGACGAACGGCTGCTGACCCTTCGCCGCCGCCCGCGCCGCGCGGTCGACCTCGACCGACTGCCACGGGACGTTGTGCGAGCGGCGCAGCGCGAAGTGGAGCAGGCCGGAGCCGACGGTGTGGTTCGTGATCCGGTCGATGAGGATGAAGCCGCCCGTGTCGCGGTTCTCGACGTACGGGTCGAAGGCGATCGGCTCGCTCAGCTCGAGGTTGACGACGCCGATCGCGTTCAGCTCCAGGTGGTTGGCGGCGATGCGGTCGAGCGTGTCGACGTCGAGCTTGTACTTGATCGGTGCGACAGTGGCCGCGACCGTCTTCGTGCCCGCGCGCATGAGGTAGGTACGGCCGCGCAGGAGCGGCTCGTCCGCCATCCACACGACCGTGGCCTCGAACTGGTCGCCCACCTGCGCCGGCGTCTCCACGGGAGCGATGACGTCGCCACGGCTGACGTCGATCTCGTCCGCGAGCGTGAGCGTGACCGCCTGGCCCGCGACTGCCCGCTCGAGGTCGCCGTCGAAGGTGACGACCCGGTCGACGGTCGTCTCCTGCCCGCGCGGGAGGACGACGACGCGGTCCCCGGGCGCGACCGAGCCGCCGGCGACGGTGCCGGTGAAGCCGCGAAAGTCGGAGCTGGGCCGGTTCACCCACTGCACGGGGAGCCGGAAGGGCGCGTCCTGCATCCGCTCCTGATCGACCTCGACCGCCTCGAGGTACTGCATGAGCGTCGGCCCGCCGTACCACGGCATCGCGTCGGACGCGTCGACGATGTTGTCGCCGCGTAGCGCCGACATGGGGATGAGCGTCACGTCCTCGAGGCCGATCTGCGCGGCGAACTCGCCGTATTCGGCCGCGATCTCCGCGAAGCGCTCCTCGGAGAAGCCGACGAGGTCCATCTTGTTCACCGCCACCGCGACGTGGCGGATGCCGAGCAGCCACACGAGGTAGCTGTGGCGCCGGGTCTGCGTCAGCACGCCCTTGCGCGCATCGACGAGGATCAGCGCGCAATCGGCGGTGGACGCGCCGGTGACCATGTTGCGCGTGTACTGCTCGTGGCCGGGCGTGTCGGCGACGATGTACTTGCGCGTGTCGGTGGAGAAGAACCGGTACGCGACGTCGATCGTGATGCCCTGCTCGCGCTCGGCGGCGAGGCCGTCGAGGAGCAGCGCGAAGTCGAGGTCGTCGCCCTGCGTGCCAAGGCGGCGCGAGTCGACCTCCAAGGCGGCGAGCTGGTCCTCGAACAGGAGCTGCGACTCGAACAGCAGGCGGCCGATGAGCGTGCTCTTGCCGTCGTCGACGCTGCCGCACGTGATGAAGCGCAGGAGGCTCTTGTGCTCGTGCGCGTCGAGGTAGGCGAGGATGTCTTCGGAGATGAGGTCGGAGACGTTCAGAAGTAGCCCTCGACCTTCTTCTTCTCCATCGACGCGGCTGCGTCGTGATCGATGACGCGCCCCTGCCGCTCGGACGTCCGCGCGAGCAGCATCTCCTGGATGATCTCCGGCAGCGTCGCCGCGTTGCTCTCGATCGCGCCCGTGAGCGGGTAGCAGCCGAGCGTGCGGAAGCGAACCGTCTTCAGCTCCGGCACCTCGCCGGCCTCGAGAGGCATGCGCCCGTCGTCGACCATGATCATCGTCCCGTCCCGCATGACGACGGGACGCTCAGCGGCGAAGTAGAGCGGGACGATCGGGATCTGCTCGAGATAGATGTAGAGCCAGACGTCGAGCTCCGTCCAGTTGGAGAGCGGGAAGACGCGCATGGACTCGCCGCGCCGGTGGCGCGCGTTGTAGAGGCGCCACAGCTCGGGCCGCTGGTTCTTCGGGTCCCACCGGTGCTGCGCCGACCGGAAGGAGAAGATGCGCTCCTTCGCGCGCGAGCGCTCCTCGTCGCGGCGCGCGCCGCCGAACGCGACGTCGAAGCCGTACTTGTCCAGCGCTTGCTTCAGGCCCTCGGTCTTCATCACGTCCGTGTGGACGACCGACCCACTGTCGAACGGGTTGATGCCGCGCGCGAGGCCGTCCTCGTTCACGTGCACGAGCAGGTCGAAGCCGTGCTCGGCCGCCATGCGCTCGCGGAACCGGTACATGTCCTGGAACTTCCACGTCGTGTCGACGTGCAGGAACGGGAACGGCGGCGGCGCGGGATGGAAGGCTTTGCGCGCCAGGTGCAGCATCACGGAGCTGTCCTTTCCGATCGAGTACAGCATCACCGGGTTCTCGGCCTCGGCGACGACCTCGCGCATGATGTCGATCGCCTCCGCCTCCAGCCGCTGCAGGTGTGTGAGCTTCACGCGGCCGATCACGCCGGCACTCCCAGGCAACCGATCTCCTCGAGCTTCGCGATGACGAGCTGCGCCGACTCCTTGGGCGCGAGCGCGGTCGTGTCGAGGCGCAGCTCCGGCGCCGCCGGATCCTCGTACGGATCCGAGACGCCCGTGAACTCCGGGATCTCGCCGGCCCGGGCCTTCGCGTACAGGCCCTTCACGTCGCGCCGCTCGCACTCGTCCACGGGCGTCGCGACGTGGATCTCGACGAACATGCCCTCGGCCTCGACGAGCGCACGCGCCTTGCGCCGCGCCTCCGCGTACGGCGAAATGGCGGAGACGATCACCGCAGCGCCGTGCCGCGTCAACCGCGAGGCGACCCAGCCGATGCGCTCGACGTTCGCGTCGCGGTCCTCCTTCGAGAAGCCGAGCCCGTGCGACAGGTGCGTGCGCACGACGTCGCCGTCGAGCTTCTCCACGAGCAGGCCCCGCCGCACCAGTTCAGGCGCGACGAGGTCCGCGATCGTCGTCTTGCCCGACCCGGAGAGGCCGGTGAACCAGAGTGTGAACCCGATCACTTCGTGTGGATTCCGCACTCGATCTTGTCCGAGTCGGCCCAGCGTCCCGCCCGCTCGTCCTGGTCGCGGCTCACCGGCCGCGTGCACGGGATGCACCCGATGGACGGATAGCCGGCGTCGTGCAGCGGGTTGTACGGGATCTCGTTCACGTGGATGTACGCGTCGACGCGCTTCGCGTCCCAGTCGACGAGCGGCTGGATCTTCCACACGTCGTAGAGTTCGCTGAACTCGACGCGCTGCGCGTCCTTGCGCGTGAGGCTCTGCTCGCGGCGGATACCGGAGATCCACGCATCGTAGTCCTTCAGCGCACGCTTGAGCGGCTCCACCTTGCGCACGTGGCAGCAGCGGTCGGGGTTCGACTCCCACAGGTTCGGCCCTTCCTGCTTGTGTTGCTCGGCCACCGAGATCACCTCGGGGCGGATCAGCTCAAGCCCGTATCGCTCGACGAGCCGCTCGCGCGTCTCGTACGTCTCGCGGAAGAAGAGCGCCGTGTCGAGCTCGATGACGGGGATGTCGATCCCGAGCTCGGAGACCATGTGCACGAGCACCGACGACTGCTTCTGCCACGAGCAGGTGAGGCAGAGCTTGTCGCCGAAGCGGTCGTAGGCCCAGAGGAGGCAGTCCTCCGCGGTCATCGCGTCGACGTCAGGAAGCTGCAGGCTGAGGCTCGCCACCGAGCAGCACCTCCTTCAGCGTGTCGCCGCGCAGCCCGAGGCGGAGCGTCTCGAGCGGGATGACTTCCTCGGGCGGGATGTTGCCGAGGTTGACCTCGGGCCCGAAGTGCTTGATGAACCACGCCTGCGACGCCTTCGTCGGAGCCTCCCAGACGAGGTCGTGGAAGTCGATCGAGTGCGCGATCTCGTCCACGAGGCCCGTGCGCATCTCGCCGGACGGCCGGAAGATGCCGGCGGTGCCGCCCTCGCGCGACTCGGTGATCACCTTCCAGGCGCCGGCCTCGAGCTCTTCCTTGATCCACTCCACCCACTCGTACGGCGCGAACACGACCTCCGAGTCCTTCGAGCCCACCTCGGAGAGGACTGTGAAATCCTTCGCGAAGTCCTGGATCAATTCGAGCTTGCGCTCACGCGGGATCTCGATCGTGCCGTCGGAGATCTCGACGTGCGAGATGCCGAGGCTCTGGAGCCAGCGCTTGTACTCGTCCAGCTTGTCGCGGACGTAGCAGACCTCGAAGAACGTGCCGCCGATGACGACGGGCTTGCCGCGCAGGACGTCGAGCTTTTTGCGCAGGTTCTGCGTGACGTACGCGGTGCCCCAGCCGAGCTTGACGATGTCGATGTGGTCGCCGGAGACCTCGAGCACGTCTTCCCACCCGCTCGGGCCGAGGCCCTTGTCGAGCACGTGCGTCAGGCCGCCGTCACGCTTGAGGCCGAGATCAAAAACGGGCATAGAGCTCCTCCAGCTTCTTCGTCGCGGCCGCCTGGACGTCGTGGTAGAGCGAGTTGCCGTGCGCGTCGATGCCGACGGTGAGCGGCCCGAAGTCCTTCACCCGGAACTTCCACAGGCACTCGGGCATGAGCTCCTCCCACGCGACCTCCTCAATCTCCTCGATCTGCGTGGTCTCGAGCGCGGCGGCCCCGCCGACGATGGCGAAGTAGACCATCCCGAGCCGCTGCATGGGCTCGATCGCCTCGTCGGGGAAGCCGCCCTTGCCGCAGATGGCGCGCACGCCGTACTGCGCGCCGAGCGGCTCGGTGAAGCGCACCATGCGCGCGCTCGTCGTCGTGCCGATGCAGACCTTCTCGTACTTGCCGTCGGCGAGCTTGCGCACGCCGGGCGCGGTGTGCAGCAGGAACGCACCCTTTAGGTCCATCGGCGGCTCGACGCCCTGGTCGAAGATGCGGATCTGCGTGCGGTCGCGGATGCCGATGATGTGGCCCTGCACCGTCACCTCGTCGCCCGCCTTCAGCTTGAGGATCTCCTGCGGGTCGGTGATCGGGAACGTGACTTCGTGCGTCGCCATCTCAGGCCTCTCTGTCGAAGTCGGTGGTCCCGTCGGCGGCGATGTGCGCGCTCGCACGCCGCGCCGCCCAGCACTGGTAGTTGACGGCCACGGGGTTGAGCGTCATGTGCGTGTCCGCGTGCTCGATGTGGCAGTTGAGGACGGTGACGTCGCCGCCGAGCCCCATCGGCCCGATGCCGGTCTCGTTCAGGAGCCCCATCAGCTCGTCCTCGAGCTCGGCCACGATCGGGTCGGAGTTACGCGTGCCGATCGGGCGCGCGATCGCCTCCTTCGCGAGATACATGGCGTAGTCGGCGGAGCCGCCGATGCCGACGCCGACGATCCCGGGCGGGCACGGCTTGCCGCCGGCGCCGACGATCGACTCGAGCACGAACTTCTTGATGCCCGTCACGCCGTCGGCGGGGACGCACATCTTCAGGAAGCTCATGTTCTCGGAGCCGGATCCCTTCGGCACGCACTTCACGTCGAGGCCGTCCCAGTCCTTGATGAACTCCCAGTGCACGATCGGCAGGCGGTAGCCGATGTTGGGGCCGGTGTTCTCGCGCGTGATCGTGTGCACGGCGTTCGAGCGCAGCGGGTGCTCGATCGTTGCGCGCGCGGTGCCGTCGCGGAGCGCCTCGTAGATGCGCGCGGGGTGGAGCGGGAAGTGCTCGCCGACGCGGCACGTGTACACGGCGATGCCGGTGTCCTGGCAGACGAGGTTGTTCTCGCCGTCGGCGACCTCGACGTTCTTGAGGATCGTGTTGAGCACGCGCTGCCCGGGCACCGACGTCTCGCGCTCTGCGGCGGCCTTGAGCGCGTCGCGCAGGTCCTGCGGGATGTCCTTCAGCGCCCAGACGTACAGGTGCGCGGCGGCGTCCTCCACCGCGGCTTGCAGGTCAGTGTCGATCAGCAGCGGCACGGCCGGCCCTCCCTCCGAAGACGACGCATTCGAGCAGCGAGTTGCCCATCATCCGGTTCCGTCCGTGCGTGCCGCCCGCGATCTCGCCGCAGGCGTAGAGCCCTTCGAGCGTCGTCTCGGCATCGCGGTCGATGACGAGCCCGCCGTTCTGGTAGTGCAGCACGGGGTAGGTCATGATCTTCTCGGCCAGCGGGTCGATGCCGCCGGCGCGGTAGCGGCGCAGCATGTACGGGAGCGAGAGCTCAGCGTCGTGCGCGCTGATGTGCGTCGTGTCGAGCCACACCGCCGGTCGGCCGTCGGGCGTCTCGACGCCCTTGCCCTTCGCCACCTCGTCCACGATCGCCTGCGCGACGACGTCGCGGGGGCCGAGCGAGTCGGTGAACTCCTCGTCGTCCGCGTTCAGGAGGACGGCTCCGTACGCGCGCGTCGTCTCCGGGATGGAGTAGCCCTGCATGTTCTCCGGCCACGCGCCGCCGTTCGGGTGGTACTGGAGCGCGTCGAGGTCGCGCGACTCGGCGCCGAGGCCGAGCGCGATCTTCGTCACCTCGCCGGTGGCGCCGGGATGGTTGGTGGAGAGCTCGCCACGCTCCTCCGCCTCGCGAAAGCAGCGGCCGCCGGCGGCGAGGACGATCGTTCCGGCTTCGACCGTGTGGTCTCCCACACGCGCGGTCCACTCAGGCTCGAGCTCGTGCAGCGGACTGTTGGGAAAGAGCGTGATGCTCGAGCTCTCGACCGCGTCGCGCAGCGCCTTCGTGATCGCGTGCCCCGTGCGGTCGCCGACCTGGAGCAGGCGCTTCTGCGACGCGCCGCCACAGCGCGCGAGCCGGTAGCCGCCATTTTCCCTCGTGAACTGAACGCCGAGCTCCTCGAGCCAGTGGATGGCCGACGGCGCCTCCGAGGTGAGGATCTCGACGAGCTCCATGTTCGCCGTCTCGTGCGAGCTGCGCCAGACGTCCTGCGCGTGCTGCTCGGGCGAGTCGTCCTCGCCGAAGGCGGCCTGGATGCCGCCCTGCGCCTTCGCGGAGTTACACGACTGGAGCGAGCCCTTCGTCGCGAGGGCGACGCGCGCGCCCGCTCTCTCGGCGGACACGGCTGCGGCGAGGCCCGAGGCCCCGCTGCCGATCACGAGCACGTCGAAAGAGGCTGGAGAAGCCACGCCGCGCCTGATGGTACCCGGTGTGATTAATTGCACCAATAAGCGATCCATATGTAGCGCCCGTGCGGCCATGGCTGAAAGTGCCATCTTGATTGTCAATCTTGACAACGGTACGGTGGCCGGACT